>Ga0307440_1000373_pt1 | contig 21853 bp, 23 predicted proteins | sample SalMarWE160410MG_FD_202150 | JGI IMG/M metagenome (GOLD analysis project Ga0307440, IMG submission 202150) | Salt marsh sediment microbial communities from the Plum Island Ecosystem LTER, Massachusetts, United States - WE1604-10 | ecosystem: Environmental > Aquatic > Marine > Intertidal zone >... | reverse complement strand
AACGAACGCAGCTCCGAAGAGAACCTCGCCGACTCGCGTGACCTGGCCGAGCTGCTGCTGCAACTCGCGACCCTCCCCAAGCCGGTCGTCGCCGCGGTCAACGGACCGGCGGTGGCAGGCGGTGCGGGACTCGTCACCGCCTGTGACCTGGCCGTGATGGATCGCGATGCCCGCATCGGCTATACCGAAGCGCGCATCGGCTTCGTGCCGGCGCTGGTGGCGGTCTTCCTGGTGCGACAGGTGGGCGACAAGCACGCCCGCGATCTGCTGTTGAGCGCGCGCCTCATCACGGCGGCCGAAGCGGCGGCCATCGGCTTGGTCAACGAGGTGGCCGCCCCAGGGCAGGTGCTGGCGGCCGCCATCGACCGGGCCCGCGGTCTGGCCCGGAACGCCCCCGGCTCCCTGGCGATCAGCAAGGCCCTTCTGGCCGCGGTGCCCTCGCTGAGCCTGCAGGACGGTCTGCGTTACGCCGCCGAGGTGAACGCCGAGGCGCGCGAGCGCGACGAACTACGCGAGGGCGTGCGCGCCTTCCTGGAGAAGCGCGAGCCCCGCTGGCGTAGCTAGCACGCTTGACCCGCGGGACACACCGGCCTACGATAGTGTCAATGTGTAACTTACACACCACGTCGGAGTTCGGGTGACGCCGGACCCGGGTGCGCCCCGCGTTCTGCTCCTCTGCGGCGGACGCTCGGAGGAGCACGACGTGTCGCTGGCGTCCGCGCGTTCGGTGCTCGAAGCGTTGGGCGACGCAGCCGATGTCACGCCGCGAGTCATCGACCGCCACGGGCGTCTGCTCGCGGACGACGCTTCGCGCCGCGTGCTGCACGACGGAGCCGCGCCGGGTGCGGGCGGCGATGAGCTCGCCGGCGCGCTGGCCCGCCTCGCCCGCGACGGCATCGACGTGGTGTTCCCCTTGCTCCACGGTCCCTACGGCGAGGACGGCAGCGTGCAGGGGTTGTTGCGCTTGCTTGGCATCCCCTTCGTTGGCTCCGACGTCCTCGCCAGCGCGGTGGCGATGGACAAACTCGTGATGAAGGCGGTGTTCGCAGCTCACGGGTTCCCACAGGTGGCCTACGCGGGCGTGAGCCGCGAGGCCTGGAAGCGCGATCGGGCATCGAGCCTGCAGGCCCTGGCGGACCTGCCCTGGCCCCGCTTCGTCAAGCCCGCCAACCTGGGCTCGAGCATCGGCGTGCGCCGGGTCGACACCGTCGCCACGCTCGGCGACGCCATCGAAGACGCCTTCGGCTTCGACCGCCGAGTCATCGTAGAGGAGGGCGTCCACCCCGTGCGGGAGCTCGAAGTGGCGGTCCTGGGCAACGACGCTCCGTCCGCGAGCCCGGTGGGCGAGATCCGCTACCGTGCGGACTTCTACGACTACGAGGCCAAGTACACCGACGGCCGCGCCGAGCTCCTGATCCCGGCGCCCGTACCTGCGGCGGTGGCCGAGCAGGCGCGCGATCTCGCCCTGCGGGCGTTCGGCGCCGTCGACGGAGCCGGCCTGGCGCGCGTCGACTTCCTCTACCGGCCCGACGACGGCGCCCTGCTGCTCAACGAGGTCAACACCATCCCCGGCTTCACCCGCCACAGCATGTACCCGAAGCTGTGGGAGGCGGCCGGCGTCCCCTACCCCGAGCTGATCAGCACCCTGATCGCGCTCGCCGTGCAGGCGCGGTGAGCGCCCGCGCCGGGCGCTCTGCTATACTCCGCCCAAGTCCACTCTGGAGGTAACGGCCGCCGCCCGAGTTCCGCACGATCCGTCCGATGATGGTACCGGCGTGGCCGGGACCGGGGCCGAGCGCGCCGTCCCCGGAGGCGAGCGTTGGGCGTACCGGGCGCCGCTGCTCAACGTCAACAGCGCACGCGTCCTCATCCTCAACGCCAGCTTCGAGCCCCTCCACGTCTGCTCGCTCAAGCGGGCGGTGGCGCTGCTCATGCACGAGGTGGCCGAGCGCGTCGAGGACGGCGACAAGGTGCTCCGCTCGGTCAACCGGGACTTCCCTGTTCCCAGCGTGATCCGGCTCAAGCGCTTCGTGAAACGCCCCTTCCGACAGCGAGTCGCGTTCAACCGGCGCAACCTCTTCAAGCGTGACGACCACACCTGCCAGTACTGCGGGACCCGCAGCAACGACCTGACCCTCGACCACGTCCTGCCGCGCAGCCGTGGCGGCCCCACCAACTGGGACAACGTGGTGGCCTGCTGCAAGCGGTGCAACGCGCGCAAGCGCGACCGCACGCCCGACGAGGCGGGGATGGCGCTGCAGCGCCGGCCCTACGCTCCACGATTCATCTTCTCCAGCGCCTATGGCGTCCTTCCGGACATCGACCCGATCTGGGAGAAGTACCTCCCCTGACGGGATGCGGCGGCGACGAAGCAGCCGCCGGACGGGCCACAGGCGGCGGGCCAGAGGACACGGGCTAGAGGCCGCGGCCTAGAGGCGGCGGGTGCCGCGCCTGTCGCCGAGCAGCCGCGACAGCACCGCGCTGATGACGGTGAGCACCAGTGCACCCACCACCGCGCCTCCGAAACCGCTCACCGTCAACGGCGTCAGGGCGGCGACGACGGCGATGGCGATCCCGTTGACGACCAGCAGGAACAGCCCGAAGCTGAGGATCGTCAGGGGCAGCGTGAGCAGCACCATCAGCGGACGGACCACGGCGTTGACGAGGCCCAGGACGAGCGCGGCCACGAGGTAGGCCCCCACCGTGGGGGGCACGATCGACAACCCGACATGGAGCGCGACGGTCAGCCATAGGGCCAGCGCGTTGAGGGCCCAACGCAGAAGGAGATTCATGGCGCGAGTATAGCGGCGAGGGCCCGGGCGCCGTCGACGGACGCCGTCGGCCTCAGGCCGGCATCCGGACCAGCAGCGCGAAGCGCTCCTCGGTGGTGAACCCCAGCGACATCAGGATGTCGATCAGCTTGGGGTCCGAGGTGCTGAGCTCGGCGAACACCGTGCCGAAGGGGCTCACGCCTGCCAGCTCGTTCAGCGTGGAGACGACCAGTCGCCGTAGCATCTCGCTCGACTCCCGATGCTCTTGCAACACGCCGACGCCGTTCATGACGTAGCCGGCGTCCAAACCCAGCCGCTCCGCTCCGCACAGGGCGTATCCGACCGGATCCTGATCCAGTGTCTCTCTCGCCACGAACCACAGGTCGGGGCGGAACGAGCCGTGGCGACGCTTCAGGTAAGCCCAGAAGCGATCGCTCACGCTACGCGCCTCGGCGCGCTCGTACAGGTCCCGGAACGCTCGATCCAACGGCAGTGACCAGGACTCCAGGACCAGCGGCAACCCCAGCGGGGGGACGTCGGCCAGCTCGAACCGCACCCGCCGGATCTCGTCACGCCGGAAGCCCAACGGTGCGAGCACCGTTGCCAGCTCGGCCGAGACGCGTTCCGGCACTGCGTGGAGCGGAGCCGCCGCCGCCTCGTGGGGGAACCGCTCGAGCATGGCCGCGACCAGGGCCCGTAGACCCTGTGGGTCGTCGACGTGCCACGGACTCACCAGCGTCAACGTCTGATCGTCGTCCTCGGGCACCGGCGCCCGCACGTACACGCCCGCCGACGGCTCCCCCTCGACACTGTGCACGAAGCAACGCGCGGCGTCGGTGGCGGGGTCGCGCAGGCGCGGGGCGAGCCGCTGCGCGAGACCGCGCGGATCGGAGTGGCCGAGGTAGCCGACGGCCCGGCTCACGAACCAGGCGACCTCGTCGGGCGTGAGGCTTCGGATCACGATCGACCAGTCTACCCGATGCCCTGCGCCTGGCGGGCGCCGGACCGACCCCGGGCCGGCGCCACCTCTTGTTCGCGGGCGGTGTACCCGGCACCACGATGCACGGCCACGAGAGCAGCGCGGTATGGTGACATGAGTTCACGCTTCTTGGGCGCGGAGCACCGCGCCGAAAGGGGGAAGGTCGGATGCGAACCGTCAAGTTCGTCGTCGTTGGTCTGGTGCTGGCCCTCGTGGGGTTCGGCGTCACGGCCTCGGCTCAGACCATCACGTTCGGCGCCTCGCTGCAGCTCACCGGCAGCCTCGCCAACACCGGTCGCTACTATCGGGACGCCTTCCAGATGGCGATCGACACCATCAATCAGCAGGGCGGCGTGACGGTAGGCGGCAAGACCTATCAGCTCGCCCTCAAGGTGCTCGACAACCAATCGGACAACAACCTTGCCGTGCGTCAGTACACCCAGTTGTTGACGCAGGACAAGGTCGACTTCCTGCTCGGGCCCTACGCGAGCGACTTCGTGCTGGTGACCTCGGCGGTGGCCGAGAAGTACCAGGTCCCGATGATCGAAGGCGGCGGGTCCTCCGGCCAGATCTTCAGCCGCGGTTACAAGTACATCTTCGGCACCCTGCCGGCCGCCGGCTCGTACTTCAAGAGCACCATCGAGATGATGGGCAAGCTGAACCCCCCCGTCAAGACGATCGGCCTGCTCTACGCCGACGACTCGTTCGACGTCAGCGTCGCCGAAGGCACCAAGAAGCTGGCGCAGGCCGCCGGCATCGACGTGGTCCTGGACCAGCGCTACAGCACCAACGCGTCGGACTTCAGCACCCTGATCTCGCAGCTCAAGAGCAAGAACCCTGACGCCGTGCTGGTCGCCGGCCACGAAACCGAGTCGCTCAACTTCATCCGTCAGGCCAAGAGCCTCAACTTCAGTCCCAAGATGTACTCCTTCACCGTAGGCGTGCCGACCGCCGACTTCCGTCAAGCGCTCGCCGCCGACGCCAACTACGCTTTCGGCATGACGCCCTGGCTGCCGCTGGCGAGCCTCAAGGACCCCTACTTCGGGGACGCCGCGCAGTTCGAGCAGGCCTACAACAAGCGCTTCGGCTACGAGCCGGACTACCACGCCGCCTCCGGCGTGGCCGATGTCGAAGCCTTCGTGAAGGCGTTCGAGACGGCCGGCAGCCTGGACCCGAAGGCCGTGCGCGACGCCATCGCCAACGTCTCGTTCGACAGCCTCTACGGCCACGTCCAGTTCGGGGCCACCGGCCAGATCGACCTGCCGCAGACCGTCATCCAGGTTCAGAACGGCAAGCTGGCCACCGTCTACAGCGGCACGAGCTTCGAGACGCAACCCCAGTATCCGATGCCGGCATGGAGCGCACGCTAGCACCCTGCGAACCCGGAGTCCGCGCGCGGCCCGTCCTGGACGGGCGGGCCGCCGCCGACGCGCGCCGCGATCGACCTCCGGGTCGGTCGCGGCGCGGCTGCACGCGCCCCCTGCGTAGGGGTCGACCGTGCTAGTCCTCCAGGTCCTCACCAACGGCATCCTGCTGGGCGGCCTGTACGCCGTCGTCGCGCTCGGGCTGGCCCTGGTGTGGGGCGTGCTCGACATCATCAACCTCGCCCACGGGGCCTTCATCATGCTGGGCGGCTACCTCGCCTACTACCTATTCACGGGCCTGGGCCTCGACCCCTTCGCGAGCTTGCCGCTGGTGATGGCAGCGATGTTCGTGGTCGGCTATCTGATCCAGTGGGGACTCCTGAACTTCCTGGTCCGCGCCCCCATGTTCAATATGCTGCTCGTCACGTTCGGCATCGACGTGGTGTTGACCTATCTCGCACAGCTCCTGTTCTCGGCCGACCTCAGGACCATCCGCCCCGCGTACGCCGGGAGCAACTTCCAGTTCCTGGGCGTCACCATCCCCTGGGCCAACCTGATGGCCTTCGTGGTGGCGATGCTGCTCACCGGCCTGCTCGCGCTGTTCCTGAAGCGCCAACGCTGGGGGCGCGCTATCCGCGCGACCGCCCAGAACCTCGACGCGGCGCGCTTGCACGGAGTGCCGCCGCGATTCGCCTACGCGCTTACGTTCGGGATCGGCGCGGCGCTGGCAGGCGGCGCCGGCACGCTCTACGGCGTCGTCGCCCAGCTCACCCCATACGTGGGCGTCCCGCTGACCGCCAAGTCCTTCGCGATCGCCATCATCGGCGGCCTGGACAACCCGCTCGGCGTCATCGTCGGCGGCCTGGTGCTGGGGCTGGCCGAGGCGTTCGGCAGTCTGTGGCTGGGGCCGACCTACCGTGACGCGGTGAGCCTGGGCCTGCTGGTGCTGGTACTGATCGTTCGCCCCACCGGCATCCTGGGGAGGACCACGTGAGGGCCCTGGTCTGGGTCCTGGCGCTGGCGGCGGTGGCCGCGCTGGCGCTGGTTCCGTTCACGCTGTCGCCGGTGATCGTCCAATTCGGCATCAGCACGCTCCTGCTGGCGGTGCTGGCCCAGGGTTGGAACATCATCGGCGGCTTCACCGGATATGCCTCGTTCGGGAACTCGGTGTTCTACGGCCTCGGCACCTACGGTACGGCGGTGGCGATGGTGCAGTTCAAGCTGCCGTTCTGGCTGGGACTGGTCATCGGTGCCGGCGTGGCGGTGGGGTTCGCGCTGGTGCTCGGCCTGCCCGTGTTGCGCTTGCGGGGCCACTACTTCGCCATCACCACGCTCGCCCTCTCCGAGGCCGTCGCCGCCATCGTCGCCAACCTCGATATCGCCGGTCGCAACACCGGTCTCATCCTGCCGCTCATCCGCGGCGACACCATGTTCTACGAGCTCAGCCTGGGCCTGGTGGTGCTCGCCACGCTGACGGTGCTGTGGCTGTCGCGGAGCCGCTTCGGCTTCGGCCTCATCGCTATCCGCGAACGCGAGGACGCCGCCGAGGTGATGGGCATCCCGACCACCCTCTACAAGACGCTGGCGTTCGGTCTGGCCGCCCTGTTCAGCGCCCTGGCCGGGGGCATCCATGCCTATTGGATCACCTTCATCGATCCGGCCAGCGCCTTCGATATCTCGCTCAACGTGCGCATGATCATCATGGCAGTGTTCGGCGGAGCCGGCACCGTCATCGGGCCCGTCATCGGCGCCTTCCTGTTGTCGGGCGTGGCGGAGGTACTGGCGTCCTACGTCACCGGCGTGGCCAGTCTCTTCTTCGGCCTGGTGATCATCGCCGCAGTGGTGTTCACGCCGCGCGGTGTCATCGACGCCGTGCGCAAGCTCCCCCGTCGAGGGCTGGCCTACTTCCTCGACACGGTCCGGGAGACACGGCTGTGACGGCGCCTGCCGGGAGCGGCGGCGTCCTGTTCGAGGCGCGCCGCGTCACCAAGCGGTACGGCGGTCTGGTAGCCGTGTCCGACGTCTCCTTCCGCCACGCCGAGGGCGAGATCCTGGGTCTCATCGGCCCCAACGGCGCGGGCAAGACGACGCTGATCAACCTGATCAGCGGCACCCAGGAGCCGACCAGCGGCGCGCTCCTGTTCGACGGGAGACCCCTTCGGGGCCTACCCCCCTACCGCCGCGCCCATCTGGGCATCGGCCGTACCTTCCAGATCATGAAGCCGTTCCCCGGCCTGAGCGTCCTCGACAACGTCACGGCCGGCGCGCTGTTCGGTCGTCAGCCCGAACGCGCGATGCCGGCGGCCCGGGAAGCGGCGGCGCACTGGCTCGAGTTCACCGGTCTGGGCGACAAGCTCGACCAGCCCGCCGACGCCCTCGGCGGACCCGACCGCAAGCGCTTGGAGCTGGCCAAGGCCCTGGCGCTGAAGCCTCGGCTGCTGCTGCTCGACGAGGTCATGGCCGGACTCAACGCCGTGGAGATCGACGAAGTGGTCGACCTCATCCGCCGCATCCGCGACGGCGGCACCACCATCCTGGTGATCGAGCACGTGGTCAAGGCCATCCGGCAACTCTCCGACCGACTGCTGGTGTTGCAGTACGGCCAGCTCATCGCCGAAGGCACGGCCGAGGACGTGCTCGACGACCCCAAGGTCATCGAAGCGTACCTGGGCAGGAGGCGGCACTAGATGGCACTGTTGGAGGTCTCCGGCCTGAGCGCCGGGTATGGCGACGCCGTGGTCCTGAACGATGTGGACCTGAGCGTGGACGAGGGCGAGATCGTCGCCGTCGTCGGCAGCAACGGCGCCGGCAAGACGACCTTGCTGCGCGCCCTGTCCGGGGTGATCCGCAGCCGTGGCGAGGTCCGATTCGCCGGCCAGGCGGCGGCGTCGATCAGCCCCGACGAGGCCTTCGGGCGCGGCCTGGTGCAAGTGCCCGAGGGACGCCAACTGTTCGATCGCATGACGGTCGAGGACAACCTGCGCATGGGCGCGTTCCGGCGCCGGGACGCCGCTGCGGTCCGGCACGACTTCGACCGGATGTACGAGCTCTTCCCCGTTCTGGGCGAACGGCGCCGCCAGCTCGCCGGGAGCATGTCGGGCGGCGAGCAGCAGATGTGCGCCATGGCGCGCGGCCTGATGGCGGCGCCGCGGTTGCTGATGGTCGACGAGATGAGCCTGGGGTTGGCGCCGGTCATCGTGGAGCGGCTGCTCGAGGTGCTCGCCGACATCCACGAGCAAGGGGTCACCGTGTTGCTGGTCGAGCAGGACGTCAACAGCGCGCTGTCGGTCGCCCACCGCGGCTACGTGCTCGAGCGCGGCCAGGTGGCCCTGACCGGCAGCGCCGACGACCTGCTGCACGACCCGCGCGTCAAGGAGGCGTATCTCGGGCTGTGACCCGCCGCCGCACCCAGCGCTGGTAGCATGTCGGTCGTGATCGCCGCCGAGGACCGCCCGTGAGTCACCCCCGCATCCTGGGCGGGAGCGCCAAGGGCCGCGAGTTGGACACGCCGCGCCGCGGAACGCGCCCCAGCCCGTCGAGGCTGCGCGAGGCGCTGTTCGACATCCTGGCTTTCGAGCAGGGCGACACCTTCCTGGATCTCTTCAGCGGCTCGGGTGCGATCGGCCTGGAGGCCGCCAGCCGCGGCTGGCGCGCCACCTGCGTCGATCTCTCGCGCGAAGCGACCGGGATCATCCGGGGCAACGCCACACGCGCCGCACTGCGGGTCGAGGTGGTACGCGGCGACGCGCTGGACTTCGCGCGCGAGCATCCGGAAGCGTTCGGCGTGGTGTTCGCGGCACCGCCGTACGATCTGGCGTTGACACCCATCTTCCAGGCGATCCTCGCCGCCGGCAGCGCCCGTGCCGGTGGGCTCTACGTGTTCCAGCACCCCAGCCGCGAACCCCCGACGCTCGACCTCCCGCCGAACCTGGAGGCGCCGCGCGAGAAGCGCTACGGGACCAACGCCCTGACCCTGCTTCGGCGCTCGGACTGAGGGCCGGCCGGCCCCCGCCGAAGGCGCCGGAAGCCTGTCTCCGCCTACCGGCAGGCCCGTGAGGGCGTGCTAAAGTAGCATGTTACCGCCGCGCCCGGAGCCCGGAAGAGGCGACCATGATCCCGCCCGCGCGCGCTGGAAGGTCTTGAATGCTGGGATTCGTCCAGAAGCTCTTCGACAACAACGATCGCGAAGTCCGACGCCTCGAGAACGAGGTCATCGAACAAGTGAACCGCCTCGAGCCCGAGGTGCAGAAGATCGACGATCTGGCTGCCGCCTTCGCCGACCTGAAGCGCCGCCACCGGGAAGGGGGCGAATCGCTGGAAGCGCTGCTCCCGGAAGCGTTCGCCCTGACCCGCGAGTCGGCGCTGCGCAACCTCGGTATCCGCCACTACGACGTCCAGCTCATCGGCGGAGCCGCGCAGCACTACGGGCGCATCGCCGAGATGAAGACGGGCGAGGGCAAGACGCTCGTCGCCACGCTGGCGCTGGCGCTCAACGCCCTCAGCGGCCGGGGCTCCCACCTGGTGACGCCCAACGACTACCTGGCGCGCACCGGCGCGGAGTGGATGGGGCCGGTCTACCGCGGCCTCGGGATCACCGTCGGCGTCATCGAGCACGACAGCCTGCCGGAGGACCGCCGCGACGCCTACCGTCGCGACATCACCTACGTGACCAACTCGGAGCTCGGCTTCGATTACCTGCGCGACAACATGTCGTTCCGTACCGACCAGCTCGTGCTCCGCGAGGACAACCCGCTGCACTACGCCATCATCGACGAGGTCGACTCCATCCTCATCGACGAGGCCCGTACCCCGCTCATCATCTCCGGGCCGGCCGAGGTCGCCACCGACAAGTACTACACCATGGCGAAGATCGTCGACCAGCTCGAGCGCGGCGAGCCCGGCGAGGGCGAGGAGCCGCCCACCGGCGACTACACGGCCGACGAGAAGTCCAAGGACATCCACCTCACCGAGCCGGGCATCGACAAGGCCGAGAAGATCATCGGCGTCGCCGACATCTTCAGCCCGCAGAACATGGAGATCGGCCACATGCTCCGGCAGGCGCTCCGCGCCAAGGAGCACTACCACCTCGACCAGCAGTACGTGAAGGACGACAGCGGCCAGATCGTCATCGTCGACGAGTTCACGGGGCGGCTGATGCCCGGTCGGCGTTTCGGTGAGGGCCTGCACCAGGCGATCGAGGCCAAGGAGGGCGTGAAGATCGAGCGCGAGAACCAGACGCTCGCCACCATCACCTACCAGAACTTCTTCAAGCTCTACGACAAGATCGCCGGCATGACCGGGACCGCCAAGACCGAGGAGAAGGAGTTCCAGGAGATCTACAACTCCGACGTGCTGGTGATCCCCACCAACAAGCCGATCGTTCGCCAGGACTTCGAAGACGTCGTCTACCGCACCGTCGAGGGCAAGTTCAGCTCGGTCGTCGACGAGATCGTCCAGATCAACGCCACCGGGCAACCCATCCTGGTGGGCACGGTGACCATCGAGGCCAGCGAGCGCCTGTCGCGCATGCTCAAGCGCAAGGGCATCAAGCACGAGGTGCTCAATGCCAAGTACCACGCGCGCGAGGCCGAGATCGTGTCCCAGGCGGGCCGCAGCGGCGCGGTCACCATCTCCACCAACATGGCAGGCCGCGGCACCGACATCGTGCTCGGCGGCAACGCCGAGGCCCTGGCACGGCAGCTCCTGGTACGCGAGGGCTTCGAGCGCTACGACACCGACACCGAGCTCTTCATCAAGGCCATCATGATGCGCAAGCCCGCCGAGGCGCGCGCTCAGGCCGAGAAGCTCGAAGGCCTGCCCGAGGACATCATCACGCGCCTGGAGGCGATCCGCGACGAGGCGGCCAAGGATCACCTCAAGGTGGTGGCGGCCGGTGGATTGCATATCATCGGCACGGAGCGGCACGAATCACGCCGTATCGACAACCAGCTCCGCGGCCGCTCCGGGCGGCAGGGCGACCCCGGCTCGAGTCGCTTCTACGTCAGCTTCGAAGACGATCTGATGCGCCTGTTCGCCAGCGAACGGGTGCTGGGCATGATGGACCGCCTCGGCATGGACGACAGCCAACCGATCGAGGCACGCATGGTCACCGGCGCCATCGAGCGCGCACAGAAACGGGTCGAGGACCGCAACTTCGGCACCCGCAAGCAGCTGCTGGACTACGACAACGTCATGAGCAAGCAGCGTGAGGTGGTCTACGCCCAGCGTCGCGACATCCTGCTCGGTCACGACATCAGCGAGGACGTGCAGGACATGATCGCCGAGTACGTCGACTCGCAGGTCCAGCGCTACGTCAACGCGGCGCAGGAGCCCGAGGAGCACGACATCGGCGCGCTGCGCACGGCCATCCTGGAAGCGGCCCCACAGCTCGAGAGCTTCGACTTCGAGAAGCTGCGCGGGCAGGACCCCGACGACGCCACGCAGCTGCTGGTGCCCGAGCTGGAGGCGGCCTACAAGGCCCGCGAGGAGGAGCTCGGCGCCGAGTTGCTGCGCGAGCTCGAGCGCTTCATCGTGCTCCAGGTGGTCGACCAGCACTGGAAGGAGCACCTCCACAACATGGACGTGCTCCGTCAGGGCATCGGCCTGCGCGGCTACGGCCAGCGCAACCCGCTGCAGGAGTACGGCCTCGAGGGCTTCAACCTGTTCGAGGAGATGAAGGGCGACATCCGCTTCAACGTGGCCAAGCTGCTCTTCCGGGTGCAGGTGGAGACCGATCAGCGGCTCGAGCACCGGCAGCAGCGTCCGGCTGCGGTGGAGTACAGCACCGACCGGCCGCAGGCGGGCATCGGGCAGGGCGGCGAGGGCGGCCCGACCGGCCCCATCCACGCCGACAAGAAGGTGGGGCGCAACGACCCCTGCCCCTGCGGCAGCGGCAAGAAGTACAAGCATTGCCACGGGAAGGCGGCAGCCTAGCCGCCAACACCGGGGGCCACAACTCCACCCGGCAATGCCCATTGCCACGGGAAGGCGGCAGCCTAGCCGCCAACACCGGGGGCCACAACTCCACCCGGCAATGCCCATTGCCACGGGAAGGCGACTGTTTAGCCGCCAACACCGGGCCTGCCGTGGTCCGCCTGCTATGCTGAGCCCGGCATGGACTTCGTCGGACGTCTGCACGAGCGCATCGTCGCGATCGATTCGCGCGTCTGCCTCGGCATCGACCCGCGCCCGGCCCTCAGCCCACTGACCGATCCGGCGAACCTGGGCGACGATGCCGAGCGGGTCGCCGACGCCGTCGAGGCGAGTTTCGCAGCGATCCTGCGCGCCAGCGCCGACACCATCGCCTGCTGCAAGTTGCAGGCCGCGTTCTTCGAGGCCATGGGGGTCCCGGGCCTGCGGGCCCTCTCGGGTCTGCTGGGCGCCGCCCGTGAGCTGGGCATCCCGGCCATCCTCGACGGCAAGCGCGGTGATATCGGCAGCACCGCCGAGGCGTACGCGCGGGCGTACCTGGCGGACGGGGGCTTCGCTGCGGACGCCCTCACCGTCAACGCCTACCTCGGCCTCGACACGCTCGAGCCCTTCCTCGACGCGGCCCTGACCCACGGCCGTGGGCTGTTCGTGGTGCTCAAAACGTCGAATCCGGGCAGCGCCGACCTCCAGGACCTCACCCTCGCCGACGGCCGCATGCTCCACCAGGTGCTGGCCGATCGGTTGGCGGACCGAGCGAGGGACCTCCCCCGCGACGCCAACGGCTATACCGCGCTCGGCGTCGTGGTCGGAGCGACCTACCCTGCGGCCCTGGCGGCCCTGCGCAAGCGCGTGCCGGCCGGCGTGCTGCTGGTTCCCGGGTACGGCGCCCAGGGCGGCACGGCCGAAGACGTCGCCGCCGCGTTCGATGCCGACGGTCTCGGGGCCGTGGTGAGCGCCAGCCGCTCGCTCACCTACCTGCCCGCGACGAACGTCCACGACCTGGCGGCCGCTGCGGCGGCCGCTGCCCGTGACATGCGCGACGCCGTCAACCGCGCGCTCGACGCGCGCCACTGAGCTCGGCCGCACCCGCCTCCGTCGTCAGGGCGTCTTCATGTAGCTGAGGAAGCGCGTGGGCGACATGTTCGTGCGCAGCTTGGGTAGCAATTCGAAGACGGTCCGGAAGCCGACCCCGGGGCCGTCGAACACTGCGGCGAAGCGGTCGAGGTCCTTCACCAGGGGCGTGCGGAACGCGAAGGTGTCGAGCTCTTGCCCGGCGGCGACCGGCTTCGGCCACGTCGTGGTACCGGCCGGAACGCCGCCCACGACGTACATGCGCGACTGGTTGGTCGCCAGGAAGAGCTGCGCGGCGTCCCGGGCCGGCGCCATCACGTAGCTGTTGATGTGCACGGCACAGTCGCCCATGTGCTGCAGGACCGCCGTCGGGCCGTTCGCCAACGATACGTCGCTGCGGGGATGCAGCACGATGAGACGTGGGTACACCGTCCAGTTCCAGATGATGGCCCAGAACGCGATGCGCCTCGGATCGGTCGGGTCGGAGGCGAGCAGCGCAGCCGGACGGATCGCCCGCGAGATGTGTTCGAGCGCCGTACCACCGTCGAGCAACAGGTCGCTGACGCGCTTCGGGGCATGGACCGTGAACGGCTTCACCTTGTACCAGCTCTGGAAGCGATCGAGCATGGCCTGCCAGGTCCCGGCGTCGATGGAACCCGGCTTCCAGCTCCCGGGGAGCAGCCTTCGCTCGGCCAGGTAGAGCACGTCACCGTAGTGCGGATCGGTCTTGGCGATGGGTAGCTTGTCGACCACCACCATGCGCGGGAGCGCCGGCTCCACCAGCTGCACCGCCCGCTCCACAACCAGCGCCGCGTCCACCCCGGTCGCCGGGCGATCGGTGCTCAGGTCCGTGAGAGCGGCACGGAGCTCGCTGACGCAGATCTGGGCGGAGGCCGCCGATCCCACGACAAGGACGATGAGAACGAGCAGGAAACGCCGCATGGCCCGAGTCTATCGGGCCATGCGGCGTGGTTCATGTGAGGCGTCGACCGGCTTGACGCCCGGGTCGCTCAGTACGTCAGGTCGTAGCGGCTCACGGCCGAGGAGCCGGCGTAGCCGTTGGCGGACTCGATCTTCAACGAATCGCCCGCCACGACCGGGATGGTGGCGCCCGCCGACGGGCTGAAGGTACCGATATAGCCGCCACCGCTGTCGTACAGCTTGGCCTGCAACGATACCGGGCTCACCACCTTGGTGAAGCTCACGTTGCCCGTAGCCGTCATGTACCACCAGTCGACGTCGCCGAGCGTCTCGATCGCGCCGGAGTCCGCCGATCCCGAGCTGAGCGGGACCGCTCCGGCCTGCACGTTGTTCCCCGGCTCATTCGAGTCCTGGTAGTCGTAGCCGTACACGTAGAGGTCGAACGTCGCCGTCGAGCTGCTGGTGTTCTCCACCCCCAGGTAGTAGTGGGTGGCGCCGCCCGTCGGCCAGATGATGCATGAGCCATGACAGGCGTAGGACACCCCGATCGACTGGGCGATCGGCCCGCCACCGCCGGCGAGCGACGCCAGACCCACGGATCCCGACGCGAAGTAGCTCGCGCTGCTGCTCGAGGCGAGCGTCTGGTAGGCGCCGCTGTAGTTGATCAGGCTCAGGTTCAGGTCGGCCGTGAGCTCGAAGTAGACCAGCGGGTAGGCCTGGACGGAGCTGGGCAGCGCAACGTCGAAGTAGACCGTCGAATTGCCCGGGACGGTCACGCTCGAGTCCACCGGCGTATTGTTGTCTGTGTTCGCCGTGACGGGCGTGGCATTGGGAGGAGGATTGTAGGTGACGGTGATGCTGCATGCCGACAACACACCCGCCAGCAAGACCGTCGCCGCGATCCATGCGAATCGTCTCATGTTGAAGCCTCCTTCTCGCAGTGTAGCGGCCGCGCGCGAGGCATGGTTGCGGTCCCCTTCATACTTCACTTATCCGCTCCGCGGCGCCCCGCGCGGGCCCGCGAACGCTCACTCCAGCGACATCAGGTAGGGGTAGAGGTCGGGAGCGCCGGCCAGCAGGTCCAGCTCGAGCTCGGGGAAGCGCTGTCGGACCGTCTCGGCCAGCGCTTCGGCGCGCTCCCGGCCCAAGGAAGCGCTGTAGAACAGCGTAGCGATCTCGTAGTCGGCCGCACGGTCCTCCAGCAGCGCCAGGATGCAGGCGTCGGCCTCCTCGTCGGCGACCTTGAGCTGGCCGTCGGCGAGCCCGATGAAGTCCCCCTGCGCGACCTCGACGCCCTCGATCGTGGCGCTGCGGCTCGCGGTCGTGACTTCGAGCGTCAGCGAGGCGTCCGCCGCCTCCTGCATGGCCTCGAGGAGCGTGGCGACGTCCTCGCTCTCCTGGAAAAGCACGGCCGCCGCCAGCCCCTGGCCCAGCGTTCGCGTCGGCAGCACCTCGACGTGCTTGCCCTTGACCACCTCGCGAACGCGCTCGGCGGCCATCACGATGTTCTTGTTGTTCGGCATCACGATGACGTCCGGTGCCCCCACCGAGCGTACGGCGTCGGCGATGTCCTCCACGCTCGGGTTGTCGCTCTGCCCGCCGCCGACCACGCGTACGCCCAGGCTGCGGAACACGCGCGTCACGCCGTAGCCACTCGACACCGCCACCAGCCCCGTGCGCGCCGGTTCCGCCTCCTCCGGCTCCACGTCGGCCAGGATCTCATGGTGTTGCTCGCTCATGTCTTCCACCTTGGAGCGCACCATGGTGCCGAAGTGTGCCACGTCCGCGAGCAGCTTCTCAGGCTCCTCGGTATGGATGTGGCCCTTGACGTAGCCCTCGGCCCCCACCACCAGCAGCGAATCGCCGTACGGCGCGACCAGCTTCTGGATCTCGCGGGTCGTCACCGTCACATCCGACAGCAGGAATTCCGTGCAGAAACCGAACTCTTCCTCGCCGAACTGCGTTTGCGCCCGCTCCGTCACCTCCGGCGGCGCCGGCAGGTCGAGGCCGTCGAAGTAGGCGAGCAACCCCTCCAACACCCGCACGAGGCCCTTGCCCCCGGCGTCCACCACGCCCGCCTGCTTGAGGATGGCGAGCTGGTCGGGCGTGCGCTCGAGCGCCTCCGAGGCGGCCTGGAACGACACGCGCAGGACCTCCAACGGCGGCCGCGAGCCGACCTTGCGGGCCGACTCCGCAGCGGCCTTCACCACGCTCAGGATGGTCCCCTCCACCGGCTTCATGACCGCGTGGTACGCGCTCTTGGTGCCGGCCGCCAGGGCCGCTGCGATCTCGCGGCCGCCGAGGCGATCGTGAAGCCGCGCCGCGTCCCCGAAGCCCTTGAGCACCTGCGACAGGATCACCCCGGAGTTGCCGCGGGCGCCGAGCAGAGAACCGTAGGACAGGGCGTGCGCGAAGGCCTCCATGGTGCCCGGGTTCTCGTCTCCGAGCTGGCGCCGGACCGACTGCATGGTGAGGTGCATGTTGGTCCCGGTGTCGCCGTCGGGGACCGGGTAGACGTTGAGGGCGTTGACCTCGTCGACGTACACGCCGAGCCACTCGGTGGCGTAGCTGAAGGCGCGGCTGAGCTGACGCGCCCCCAGCGTCTCCGGCTCCCGGGTCGCGACATCAGCCACGGCTGACCCCGTCCACATGAACACGCACGTCGTCCAGGGCGATGCCGGCGAAGCGCTTGGCGGCGTAGCGGGCGCGCTCGCGGACCGACCCCGCCACCACCGGGATGTTGACGCCGTACGCCACCACCACGTGGATGTCCACGTCGGCCCGCGTTTCGCCCTTGGGGTGCTCGATCACGACGCCCTCGTCGACCTGGGAGAGGCCGAGCACGCGGCGCAGGCCTTCGCCGATGTTGGCGGGCGCCATGCCGACCACGCCCGGGACCTCGTGCGCGGCCAGACCCAGGATCGACGCCAGCGCGTCGTCGGACACGTGGATCCGATCGATCTCCCGCTCCTTGGCCTTGCGCTTGGTGGGGCGGGGCGCGTTCTGCCCTGCCTTGCCTTCCTCCACTCCAGGTTCCTCCCGTTCACTCGCCGCCGCGGCACCGTCGGCCGCCAGCTGGTCGAGCTCGGGCCGTTCGGGCTCCGTAACGTCGTCAACGCATTCTAGCCCGTGCCGCGGCGGCTCCTCGTGGCCTTCACCGCACCTCCGCCGCCGGCACCGGCCCGCTCACCCCTCGTCCCAGACCTCGACCTCGATCGACGACGCACGCACGCCCAGGCCGCGACCCTCGACGAACGCGAGGGCCGAGCCCAGGGTCCTGTCGAGCCACGCCGCATCGGCGCTGATGGCGCTGATGCCGATCCGCTCCCAGGCATGGGCGTCCAACCCCTCCAGGCGGGCGACCGAAACCGGGAAGCGCGCCTTGAGGCGCTCCGTGACGGGGAGGATCAGCGAGCGCTTCTGCTTGAGACTGCGCACGCCCGGCATCTCCAGGGTGATGAGCAGCACCCCCACGTACACCGGGCGGCCGGCCATCGGGGCTACTCCATACCGGCGAGGAAGCCGATCCGGCGCAGCGCGCGGATCAGGTCCATGACCGTCACCTCGCCGGCGTCGTACTCCACCGCCACCTGCAGGTCGCTGCTGGCTTCCACCGTGGTCACGCCGCGCACGGACTTCAGGGCCTCCTCGACACGCTGTCGGCTGGCCGCGGTGTCCATGCCGCGCACCCCCAGCAGCACCCGAGCGCCGCTCGCTTCAGCCACGATCGCTCCTGCGCGGGGCGCTCCCACCGGCGCGCGGCGGGGTAGCGGCGGCCGCCACCGCGTCGGCGCGCGAGCCGAGGTGACGCATGAAGACCGACCGCGCCGCCGGGCGGTAGTCCTCCGCGGCGAGGGCGGCGGCGGCCACCGCGTCCTCGGCCGGCAGGTCCACCTGCACGTCGTACACGCCGGCGTCGTAGGCGCTCTTGGTGACGGCGCGGAGCAGGGCCCGCACGGCATCGTCGTCGCCCGGAGGCGGGCTGGCGAGGCGGCTCACGAAGAGCGTAGGACGCTCGCCGTCGAACACGGCCTGCGCCAACGCGAACCCCAGCACGCCGCCCTCCCCCTCCGCCACGAAGGCGTGGCCGGTGCGGGCGAAGAAGCGAAGGCTGGCTTCGCCGGCCCGTGGCTCGAGCCCGAAGGCCTGCGCGTAGGCCGCGTCGATGGCGCGGAGGGTCGGCGCGTCGTCCGGCTCTAGCGGTCTAGCGTGCGTGTCCATGAGCCGGAACGGCCCCCCTCCTTGTGAAGCAGCCTCACGGTCTCGATCACGATGTCCTTGCTGGCTCCCTTGAGCATATCGTAGAGGGTGAGCGCCGCCACCGCAGCGGCCGTCAGGGCCTCCATCTCGACGCCCGTGGACGCCGTGGTGCCGCATGCCGCCTCGAAGCGAACGCGCGCGCCGAGGCGCTCGGACCGAACGCTCACCGACGTCAGCGGCAGCGGATGGGCCAGCGGTACGAGATCGGGCGTGCGCTTCGCCGCCATGATGCCCGCGAGCTCCGCGACCTGCAGCGCGTCGCCCTTGGGCGCGCCCTCGTCCAACCACTTCGCGGCCGGCGGGGGCAGCGTCACGAAAGCCTCGGCCACCGCGCGGCGCACGGTCGGAGCCTTGGCGCCCACGTCCACCATGGTCGGGTGTCCGTCCTCGAAGTGGTTCGACGGCATGGGCCCATTGTACGGCCGGACGCTACAGTACGAGCCCTTCCAGAGCGGACTCGGACGCCTCCGGGCGCCACGTGCGGTAGCCGGCCTCGACGAAGTACAGGCCGTGCGGGGCCACGTTGTGCCCGGCGAGGGTGCGGTCCCTGGCGGCCAGCAAAGCCGGGATGTCGTCGGGGCGGAGCTTCCCCTTCCCCACCCACAGCAGCGTTCCGACGATGGTCCGCACCATGCCGCGCAGGAAGCCGTCGCCGGCGACGTGCAGGCGTAGCTCGCCGGCTTCCTCACGCAGCTCGCACAGGTAGAGGGTGCGCTCCCGGGTGCGGGTCTCGCGGGTCGCGAAGGTGCTGAAATCATGCGTGCCCAGCATCCTCTCGCACGCCGCCTGCATGGCGGCCACGTCGAGGTGGCGGAAGACCGCCAGCACGCGCCGGCGCTGCAGCGCCAGGCCGCGTCGATCGTCGCGCAGCACGCGCAGGCGGTAGAGGTAACGGCGGTATCGGCAATCGTACTGGGCATGGAAGTCGTCCGCCGCCGTCTCCAGGCGCAGCACCGCCACGTCCTTGGGAAGGTGCGCGTTCACGGCGAGCCGCAACTTCTCGTCGGGGATCGACGATCCGGTATCGACGTGCGCGACCATGGCCAGCGCGTGCACGCCCGCATCGGTCCGGCCGGCCGCGATCACGCTGCCGTGCTCGCCCGGCAGCCGGGCTAGCGCCTCCTCGACGACGCCCTGGACCGTCCGCTCGCCGGCGAGCTGGCGCTGCCAGCCGTAGAAGTCCGTTCCATCGAACTCGAGTGTGAGCCGGACGCGGCGCACGGGCTCAGCCGCCGGCGGCCGCGGGGGTCAGCCGCAGGCCGCGCCCCAGCGCGGGCACCAGCACCGTGCCCGTGAGCCCGACCGCAAGGTAGCGGACGTACGCCACCAGGGGCGCGTGACGCGCCGGTTCATCGAGCAGCACACCGCTGCCTAGCTGCACAGCGAACACCAGTACGACACCCAGGGCGGTCAGAAGCAGGCGCCCCGGCCAGGGTCCGCGGGTGCAGTGCGGGAACAGCTCAGGACCGATCACGAAGGCGGCCAGGGCGCCCATCATCACCCCCGAGTCCGGCGTCGGGAGCAGCAGGTGGACGGCGAGCGGGAGGCCCAGCCCAACGAGCAGCACGCTGCTTCGGCGCGGCCGGAGGCGCAGCCGGTCGACCGCCGCCGCGGCGCTCACCACCGCCAGCCCCACCAGGATGCCGCCGACGATGTCCACGGGCAGGTGAACGCCGAGGTACAGACGGGAGATCGATACCAGTGTCACCAGCCCTACGGCGACGACGGTGAGCCAGGCGCGCCTCCCGTAGATCGCGCTCAGGCCCCAGAACGTCGTGCTCGACTGTGCATGGCCGGAGGGGAAGCCGTTGCCCTGCGCGGTGGCCAGCGCGGCCGGCGAACGGACGATGCCGGGCTCGATCGTGAAGGGACGGGGAGTGTGGAACAGCGCCTTGAGTTGCTCGTTGAGGTAGAAGCCCGCCAGGAAGTAGACCGCCAGGCGCCGTCCGGACCCGGCGTCCACCCCGATGTAGGCGATCAGTAGCAGCACGATGTAGGCCTGCTCCGAGCCGAGCTCGGTGAGCAGCAGCATCAGCCGGTCGAGCGCGGGGCTGGCGACGGACTGCAGGACGTGGATGACCTCCATACGCTCCTCCCGGCCTGAGCACGGCGCAACGCCGCCCCCCAGGGCCTCCCGGGATTGTAGCAGCCCCTTGCGAGCGGCGGCCACGTCGCCCGGGCCCGTTGCCTCCCTCGGGACCGCGTGCGATTCTACGCGCATGGACACGGCTCGATCGGACGGCCTCTTCGAACGCGCACGCGGGGTCACCCCCGGCGGCGTCAACTCCCCGGTCCGCGCCTTCGGTTCGGTGGGCGGCTCGCCACGCTTCATCCGGGCGGGCACCGGCTGCCGTATCGAGGACGTCGACGGCAATCGCTACATCGACATGGTGGGGTCGTGGGGTCCGCTGCTGATGGGGCACGCGCATCCCGCCGTGGTCGCGGCTCTGCGGCGCTCGCTGGCGCTCGGCACCTCCTTCGGGGCGCCTGTCGAGGACGAGGTGATCCTGGCCGAGGCCGTCCTGCGACGCGTGCCGGTCGCCGACCGGGTGCGCTTCGTCAACTCCGGAACCGAGGCGACGATGAGTGCGATCCGCGTGGCTCGAGGCGTCACCGGCCGCGACCGGCTCGTGAAGTTCGCGGGCAACTATCATGGCCACGCCGACAGCCTGCTGGTGGCCGCCGGCTCCGGTGCCCTCACCACCGGCGTGCCCTCCAGCGCCGGCGTGCCCGCGGGCACCGCGGCCGACACATTGGTCGCCGGCTTCAACGACCTGGACAGTGTGCGCACCCTGTTCGACGCCCATTCCGATTCGATCGCCGCGGTGATCGTGGAGGCCGTGGCGGGAAACATGGGGGTCGTTCCACCCGCACCTGGCTTCCTGGAAGGCATTCGAGAGATCACGCGCGCCCACGGCGCGGCCATGATCGTCGACGAGGTGATGACGGGCTTCCGCGTCGCACGCGGGGGCGCCGTCGAGCGTTACGGACTCGACCCCGACCTGATCGCCTGGGGCAAGATCATCGGCGGCGGGCTGCCGGTGGGCGCCTACGGTGGCAAGGCGCGCTTCATGGAGCGCGTCTCGCCGCTCGGCCCCGTCTACCAGGCCGGCACCCTCTCCGGCAACCCGCTGGCCATGGCCGCCGGGCTCGCCACGCTGAGCGCCATCGACGAGGCCGGTGACGTCTACGAGGTGCTGGAGGCGCGCGGCCGGCAGCTGCAGGAGGGGCTCGCGCAGGGGGCGCTCGCGGCCGGCGTGGACGTGCGCATCCAGCGGGTCGGATCGATGATCACCGTATTCTTCACGGGCTCGGAGGTGACCGACTACGCCACCGCCACCGCGTGCGATCGAGAGCGCTTCGCGCGCTGGTTCCACGGCCTGCTGCGCCGCGGCGTGTACTGGCCCGCCAGCCCCTTCGAGTCGGCGTTCCTTTCCTACGCGCACGGTCCGGACGACGTCGCGGCGGTCGTGGAGGCCGCCGCCGCGGCGTTCGGGGACCTCTCGACGGGCGCCTGAGATGCCGCTGCCGCCCACCGGCGACACCATCGCCGCCAT
>Ga0307440_1000372_pt1 | contig 21882 bp, 19 predicted proteins | sample SalMarWE160410MG_FD_202150 | JGI IMG/M metagenome (GOLD analysis project Ga0307440, IMG submission 202150) | Salt marsh sediment microbial communities from the Plum Island Ecosystem LTER, Massachusetts, United States - WE1604-10 | ecosystem: Environmental > Aquatic > Marine > Intertidal zone >... | reverse complement strand
GCCTTTTGCCTTTTGCGTCCGAGTCATCGTCTAAAACCGGCGAGGCCAAGTCCCGACGACACACTATCGGCGACAGACCACTTTTGGGAACTGACGCACCGAATCAGAATACGGGAGCCTGGTCGGCTCCCGTATTTTCAGGTTGAGAGCGGGTTGCTTAGATCGCCTGGATGAGGGCGCTGGTACCGGTCTTCACGGGGGCCTGCGGGCGGTGCTATATTGAATGTCTGCTTGTGCGTCGGCAAGCCCCATCGGAGATTCTCCCTGTCCGATGGGCATCAGGCACCCCGGGTGCGGGAGGGCGTCATGGGCAAGGTGATTACGCTCGGTATCCTCCTCGTGGCGGCGCTGCTGTCCGGCGCGGGCTTTATCTCTATCAATTCCATGATCAATTCCGGGGAACTGGAGATGATTGCCGGCAAGAAGGCGCTTGCGGCGGGGAAGGCGGATATGAAGGCGGGGCAGGCGAGGCTGTCCGCGGGCAAGACGCAGTTAGCGGAGGGCAAGACCGCCTACGCAAAAGCCCAGGACAACTGGTTGCTGGTCTTCGCCGACAAGACCTTCAACAACGGGCAGGGTTTCAAGGACGCCCAACGTCGGATTGCCGAGGGCGAGCAGCAGGTAGCCGCCGGGCAGGCGAAGGTGGATGCCGGGCAGGCTCGTCTCGACCAGGGCCGGCAGGATCTGAGCCAGGGAAGGGATCTGCTGACATTGGCCAAAGGCATTCGTATCGCTTTAGGCGGTGTCGCTGTGGTTCTGATAGCCCTGGCGGCGGTACTCGCGTTCTTCTGGAGGCACTCGCTGGTGCGGACCTTACAACGATTCAGGCACAAGAGAGCCTGACAGCCATTTTCCCGCCGGTCACCCACGCATACAATTCGAGATCCGCGCATCTTGGGGCGAACCACGGGTTTCAGAATCATTTAGTCGTATTTGATCCTGCGGCCTCAGTCAGGGGCTTGGGCTATACTCCAAATACCTTCCATTAGGAAACGCTGTGATGCGTATCCCTGCCTCTGCCGCATCGGCTCTGGTCGCTGTTGCCGCGTTGACGAACGTTGCCTTTCCTGCTCAAGCCGCCAATAGCAAGGCAGCAAGTTTTGATGGGCAGGTCAAGACGATTATCCAGGATCAGTACGACCGCTATGCGAAAGCCGAGTATTTCAGCGGCATCGGGGTAGCGATTTCCCTGTCGGGCCATCCGGTCATGACCTATGCCGTCGGCAGGCAGTCCCATCAGCCCGGCAGCCGGCCGATGGATGCCGAGAGCCTCTATCAGATTGGGAGCATTTCCAAGTCCTTTACGTCGGCATTGGTTCTGCAGCTCGAGGAGGCGGGCAGGCTCTCCATTACGGATCCCGTGAGCAAATATATCCATCAATATCGGAAGTGGGGGCATGTCAGCATTGAGCGGGCCCTGAACATGACCAGCGGGTTGCCCAACTATTCCGACTCACCGGCCTGGAATTACCTGGAGTCGCAGAATCTGGAGCATCACTGGTCGAACGAAGACCTTTTGCATTTCACGTATCCGAAAGGGGCGTTCGATCCGCCGCTCAAGGAGGGCTATTTTTATAGCAACACGGGCTATATCCTGACCGAGCTCGTGCTCGAACACCTGACGAAGAAGACTTATTCGGAATTGTTGCAGGAACGGATATTCAAGCCGCTAGGCCTGAAGCATAGCTATTATCCGAGCCCCAAGCCGGATTCGAAGGCCTACGGCCACCTGGTCCACGGTTATGGCTACAACCAGTACGACAACCCGAGCCTCGTGGGCCGCGATATGCGCAACAACGATTTGTCCTGGGCCGGGGCGGCCGGGGGGATTGTCGCAACCACGACGGATGTCGCGAACTGGGTCCGGGACCTGTTCACGGACAAGCATTTCCTGAGCGATAAAAGCCGCAAGATGTTGACCAAACTGAACTCCGTGGAAACCGGCAAGCCTATCGATCACACATCAGCCGAGAACCCCAAGGGTTTTGCATTAGGGGTCGCGGAGAATTATGTTCCCGCGGTCGGTTCGTTCTGGTTTTACGAAGGGCAAACGCTGGGGTTTCGGACGCTGTACATGTACGTCCCGTGCAACGGGGTTATTCTCGTCGCGGCATTCAATAGCGCTACCAACGGGAACAATGATCACGCGCATCTCCTGTTGGTGAACCTCTACAAGGAAACCTTGGAAACCCACCCGGCATTGCAATGCAAAAGCCAATGAATACTTAGTGGTCAGACCGCAATTTTCATAGGCTAGTCGAGTCAAAGCTCTGAAGGAATTCGGGGTCTTGCCTTTTGCGTTTGAGGTTATCGTTTAAAGCCGACGAGGCCAAGTCCCGACGATGTTTGTATACTTTGTTAATCAAGATGCGACACTCCGGGCCTGATGATGCGCACCGCACTAATTTTTTGTCTGTTGCTGATTACGGCCGGTGTGGCGCACGCTGGGAATTTTGATCCGTCGTATTTGACCCAAGACCAGGGCACTTACCGTTTCGAGGATGGCACTTGTGTGACCGGCGGCCGCATGGACGAGGACGGCATCCGATTGCTGTATATGGACGTTTGGCGGAACCGGATGGGGATTCTTGCTCAGTCGCGCGACGGGGTGCTGAAGGTGCTGGTTCCGCGTGGCTACAACTTGCGGATCGATGATCGCGGGGAGCGGTTGAAGTTAACAGGCCCGCACGGGCACACCCGAACTGCCAAGCGTGTGCACAAGCCCGACTCGCGTAGCGTACATTTTCGTCATGACGGACTGACCCTTACAGGCACTCTCTATACGCCTCACGCCGTTTCGGGCCGTTTGCCTGGTGTCGTACTGGCGCACGGTTCGGGCCCGGTGGATCGTTTTGGAGGTACCTGGATCACCTTTTTCACAAACCTGGGTTTTGCCGTGCTGTCGTACGACAAACGCGGCGTGGGTGAGTCGGAAGGGGACTGGCATACGGCTACCTACGTAGATCTGGCTGGCGACCTCGATGCAGCGGTTGACTGGTTGGCTGCACAGCCGCAGGTCGATCCTGTACGCGTGGGCATCCACGCCACCAGCCAGTCCGGTTGGTATGCGCCGCTGGCCGCTGCCATGGATTCGCATGTGCACTTCCTGATCCAGCGCGCCGGTCCCGGGCTGTGGATCGGCCCGGTTACCCAACACGAGAACGAAAGTGACTGGCGTGCGTCCGGTGTTCCCGAGACAGGCATCGCACCGGCAGCGGCCCTTTGGTTGCGGCTAAACCAACTGGCCCGCAAAAATGGTACCCGGGAGCAGGCCCAGCAATTGATAAACGCTGCGGCCAACAAGCCCTGGTTCAAGTTGACCTTCGGAAAAAGCTGGCGGCATGTGGAAGCGGATGCATGGTCGCGAAGACAGGTCAACAGCAAACTGGATCCGGCGCGCACCGCCGGCACGCTCAAGATCCCGGTGCTCTGGTTTCTCGCGGACAAGGACCAGAACGTGCCGTATGCCCAGAGCAAACGTGCTATCGAGAATGCGCAAAAAACTCATCATGCTGACATCGAGCTGGTTACGATCCACAATGCTCCGCATTCGTTCATCATTAGGGATGCGGATGGTTCGAGGCACTACACCCACGACTATTGGCCGGAAATGGCGCATTGGCTGCGGGCAAAGAACATTACGAAACACGTTTTCAGAAACTGCGAGTAGCGAAGGCATCGGTTGTATTCCAATTCCCGTGCTGAAATTTGAATTTAACGTTCAGCCTAAGCATTAACGTTTATAGAAGGAGAAAAGAATGTCATTTTTGTGGGATTTGGCCCAACAGGGGCAAATAGCGAGATGGCAGGAGAGGGCCGACCATGCGGCGATAAACGCGCACGGTAATGCGAGGGATCTTAAGGATCTTGAAGCGCGACTCGATACGCTAATGCTGGCGAGTCAGGCCATGTGGGAAATGCTTTCCGGGAATCTGGGGTATACCAAGGAAGATCTACTGGCCAAGATGGAGGAGATAGACCTTCGTGATGGCGTTAAAGATGGACGAGTGACTCCGCAAGACATCGCCGTATGCCCTGAATGTGGTCACAAGATCAAGAACCATAGGGCGAGTTGTTATTGGTGCGGCGCAAAACTGAGTAGCAATAACCCATTTTCCGGTTAAAGGGAATAACGGGATAGGCTCTGTTTCCCAGGGTTCATCGCCGGTCTCCAGTCATGACGTTCAGCGTTGCTTGAACACTTTGCCCTGCAAACTGTTGTTTTTGAAGCTGTACATATCCATATCGGCGGCGTTCAGCAGCGCTTCGACGTCTTCCCCGTCGTCCGGGTAGAGTGCCGCACCGATATCGATCATCAGCGTCAGCGTTTTCCCTTCGATTTCCATAGGTTCAGCAACGGCGCTACGCAACTTGTCTGCAACGGTCTTGATGTCTTCGCGGCCGTGGATGTTGGGAAGCAGGGCTGTATATTCATCGCCGCCCCATCGTGCCACCGTGTCGGACTCGCGCAGTACGGCGACGAGGCGCCGCGCCGTCTCGGTGAGCACCATGTCTCCCGCAGCATGTCCCATCTCGTCGTTCACGTATTTGAAATCGCGTAAGTCCAGGTACAAGAGCGCCAGCAATTCCTTTTCCCGCCGGGCTCTGCGCAGACTCATGCCCACGCGATCACGGAACAGGGCGCGGTTAGGCAGGGTGGTCAAGGAATCATGGTGTGCCATGTGCAGGAGCCGAGTCTGCTGGTGGTTGCGCTCAATCGCCGAGGCCAACTGGTTTGCCACGAATTGCAGCAACTCCAGGTCTTCGTCACGATAGCCGTATTCCGTGGCCGCTCGCTGCATCGCCACCGCGCCCATCAGGTCCGAAGCGGAGGTCATGGGGGCGCCTATCCAATCGCGCACCCGGTTTTCCGAAGTCGATTCGGTCACTTCACAGAACGAGTGATCCGAGTTCGCGATGATGCCTTTGCGGCTGCGAATGACTTCGTTGAGACGCATCCCGCCACGGAGTTCGGCCGGTTCCTGATCGCGCTCGCCGTGGTCGTAGAAGAACGGGAACCATACCCGGTTCCCGTCAGACTCGGTAAGCGCGACGAGGAAGCGGTCGCCGGGAAGCAGTTTAACGACGGTGCTGTGCACTGCGCGCAATAGTGCGGGCAGGTCTTCGGCGGACTGCGCGGCCTCGGATATTCGGTACATGGCCTCCTGGCGCCGAGTGGCCTGTTTGGACTCAGTGATGTCGCGTGCCACGGCGACGCGTACGCCGTCCTGTGCCGACCAGTTTGCCGCCCACATGAGGTCGACGACCCGACCGTCCTTGCGAATGTAGCGGTTCTCGAAGTGGTTGAGTTCCTCACCGGCCATGATCTTGTGGGCGTGTGCCAGCGTCCGCTCCCGGTCATCCGGGTGCATGAACTCGAGCATATTCCGGCCAAGCATTTCGTCCGGGGTATAGCCGAGTATCTTCTCCGAGGCGGCGCTCACGTACACATAGTTTCCGTCTACATCGACCATGCAAATCATGTCGGTGAGCAAATCCGCCATTTTGTCCTGGATGAAGTTTGGCTCCACCATCCCCAAGGCCTTGTCAAGCCATCAGATGGCGTGATTTTAGTAGATTGCGAGCGGCATGACGAGGGTCTTCGCTAAAAAAGTCAGGGTTCGGGTCACTTGCCGTCACCAGGGCCTGGTCTGGATTTATACAAGGCTGATGGTGAGATTCAGTTTGCTTACGCTGTGGCAACCACTCCATGCACCTGGAAAAACCGCGGCAGACTCATGATTGAGTGTGGCTCTCGTGTGTAGGCTTCCAGCTCGTCCAGAGTCGTGTCGAATTCCGTTTCGTCGGTAAGCCCAGCGTCCAGCACGGCGTTACGGATGCCGCGCAGGGTGAGCAGGGCCATCTGTTTGCCGTCTCCTTCGTGGAAGGTGGGTAATACAACCCGCAGCTTGATATCCTGGAGGCCGGCGGTCGAAAGCAGGTCGAGTGACCGGCGGCCGAGGAAGGCATCCGCGCCGCGGGCGGTGGCTGCCGCCTGGTACCAAACGACGTAGCGGTCGAAGGCGGGGCATGTCGGATGGCAGAAGTGGCCGGCGAAATCCACGTCTTCCACCGCGAGTATGCCGCCCGGTTTCAGTGCCTTGACCAGGCGCCCGAGAGCGGCGGCGGGGTCGCCGAGGTGCGAGAGCAGGAGCCGGGCATAGATAAGGTCGTAGCTTTCGCCGGGTGGTGCATGCTGTTCGATGTCGGTGTGCAGGAACTCGACGGGCAGCTCATGTTGGGCGGCAGCTTCGCGGGCGATGTCGATCATCCCGGGATCGCGGTCGATGCCTGTGATGCGACCCGTTGGCCCCAGACAGTCTGCAATACGCAGGGTGATGGCGCCGTTGCCGCAACCGGCGTCAAGCACCCGCAGTCCTTCGCGCAGCCCGGCCGCACGTAGGAAGGGCTCGCTATAAGGCCAGGTGGCACGGGAGAGTGTGTGCAATCGATCAGAGCCTTCGGAGCCGCCGCCGATAATGTAGTGCGTGTCGATGGGAATGCTACGGATGTATGCGGAAGGAGCGATCATAGCCGAAAAGTGGAAAACGCTTCATAAAAAGAAGCGGACAGCGATTTTTTGAAGGCGTGTGGGTTCTGTTGGACTCTATCGCCCGAACCAGCGATCGGGTTGTACGAACGAATAGGAGGCACGTTTTTGTTTGCTTCATAGGGCGAAACATATAGCCGTGATAGGGAAAATAACATGCCTTCCTACTGCTGGGTGGACGAAAGCTAATGAGAGAAACAACCAGTCGGATCCGGTGTCGGTTACTTTGCCCTGAAGGCGGGTTACAGGAAGCGGTACCGGGGGCGGAGAACTTCAAGTATTCACAGCAAGTAGTGAAGAGCGTTTTTCGTGCAGACGACCTGCGCAAGTGCGAAGCACCAGACCGGAGACCGCTTGTTTCGGTTGGCCTGGAAGGGTGGTGCTGAGGATAGTTGCGGGCAGGACGGCTTTAGCCTAGAGTGATGGCTTTCAATTCGGCTGTAGGGCCTCGAAGGCTGCCGAACACGGAGTCGCTTCTTCTCGGAAGAGCTGATAATTCCGTATGTTCGCCACGGCAATACCCAATTGAAACAACGCGATAAAACCATACTTGTGTTTGCGGGGGCGGCGCTGGCCGGCACTGTCCTGCTGTTTGGCCTGGTGACATGGATCCTGTGGCGGGAAACGATTACGAATGAGCAGGAAAAGGTCGCTGCGGTGGCCCAGACGCTGGGCCGCAATACCGAGCAGTTGATGGAGGACGCCAGGAATACTCTGAAGAGACTGAACAAGTTGCCTGCGCACAACTGTTCGAAAGCGCAGTTGCAAGCGATGGAGAAGGCGGCGATCGGGCATCCGTACATACGCGCCATCGGCTACTGGCACGCGGCGACACGGCTCTGCGGAGTCGGGTTTCTGCAGACCCGTGCGCTCAAGCCCCAGCATGCGGATCACATCTACAAGTCCGGCGTAATTGCCTGGTGGCCGAGTCCACAAACCGAGGTGGATGGTGTCCAACTCTTTCTTATGCGTTACGGCGACTACGATCTCGCCATCGATCCGCGGACGCTGCTTAAGACAGCGCCTATGAAGGGGTATAGGATTGGGCTCTGGGTGCAGAATCTGCGCATGGCGGCCAGCCCGTGGGATGCAAAGCTGCCGTCACCGGACTCTTTGCAGAGTGGGTTGACGGTGGACAACAAGCACAACCGGTTGATATCACGGGTATCGCTCGACACCGTATTTCCTATCGACATCGTGGCTGTGCAGCCCACCAGTAGTCTGTGGAGTCTGTATCGTCATACGCTGGAGTTCGCCGTGCTCGTCGGCTTGGCACTTGCCGCTCTGTGGGTATATGGCATATGGCGCTACGGCCGTTACCGATTGAGCCTTACCGTCGAGTTGCGGGATGCGTTACGCAAGCATCGCCTCCGAGTAAGATATCAACCCGTCATCGATCTCGAATCGGGCCGCTGCACGGGCGCTGAAGCGCTCGCGCGATGGGTGCGTGACGACGGTGAGTTGGTTGACCAGGACCTGTTCATTCGGGTTGCCGAAGCCGCGGGATTGGGAACGATGCTCACGGAGAACGTGCTCTCGGCAATACTGGACGAGTTGGGTGGACTGCTCCGGGAGCACCCGCAGCTGAGTATCAATCTGAATATGACGCCCCAGGATCTGGAGAGCCATGAATTCCAGGACCTGTTGAGTGCGAGTCTTGCCTCGGCCCGCGTTGCCGCGCAAAGCATAAAACTCGAGATAACAGAACGCGCATTGGTCAACAATGCCAAGGTGCGTGCCCTCATACGGAGTTTTCGCAAACTGGGCCACCAAGTGGCAGTGGATGATTTCGGCACCGGCTACTCCAGTCTGTCTTATCTGGAATCCTTCGAGCTTGATACGATGAAGATCGACAAGTCTTTCGTGAATGTGATCGGCAAGGAGGCCGTGACAAGCCAAGTTATCCTGCATGTTATCGAAATGGCCAAGGGCCTGGGGCTGGACATCGTTGCGGAAGGCGCGGAAACGCTGGAGCAGGTGCAGTGGCTACGTCGCCAGGGTGTGCAGTACGGACAGGGGTTTTATTTCAGCGAGCCGCTTCCCGCCGATGAGTTCTGCGAGTTCGTTCGAAACAATCAGGCCAAAGTCCGGCCTTTGATTCCTGCGCGGAAGTGGAAACAGAGTTGATGATAAATAAGCATTCTCCATTTGCCCCGGGTTTGATCGGACGCAGCCGTAAAGGTGATGCAGTGATGTCATTATTCGGCCGAACCGTGATTATGAGCGCTGTGATCGGCATTGCAGCATGCGCCGGTCCCGGTCAGCAAAAGAAACAAACGCCGATATCCGTGGCAAACAAGCAAGTGCCTTGGCAGCAACCGGCGACAAAGGCGCAGGCGTCAGTCGCGGTCAAGGTGGCCCGAACGCTGAGCGTTATGGCGGTCGATCCCGACCATTACCAGGTTGCCAGAAATCAACGAATCGAAGCTCTGTCGAGCCGTCCGGACGATGTGCTCTCCCCAAAAGGCGTGGGATATTACATGGAAGTCCTGGAAGCGAAGTTGCGTCAGTCGATCGCCGGAATGGACATAGGCGCCGTTTTTCAGGGTAAAGACATCGTTATCGGCCCGGTGGAAGACGCGTTTGCCCACGGCAGCGTAAATCTTGCGAATGAGGTTCGCCCCATGCTGGCGGCCGTTGCGCCCGTGCTTACTGAGTTTTCCAAGACGCTGATTACGGTTCACTGCTATACGGACTCGAGCGGCGCCGATGACTATAATCGAAGACTTTCGAAGTTGCGTGGGCTGGTTATCGCCCGCTATCTCGTCAAAGCGGGCGTAAACGGATCACGCATTCTCGTTGTCGGTTACGGAGAATCCAAGCCGGTTGCCTCCAATGCTACTGCAAAGGGCCGTGCGAGAAACCGCCGCATCGAAATAGAATTGACGCCGCTTGCGCGCTGAATAGATTGGGGAAGTATCTATGGGAAGCTTCTACACAAACCATGCCATCAAGACGAACGATACGGAGCGGGTTGTTAACGCATTATCCGGACGCTCTGCTTTTGTCGTGGGATCCGGTGATGACTGCGTGCTGGTTTTCGACCAGGCGTCCGACTCCCAGGATCTGGAGGCGGTTTTCGGTCTGGGAATAAAATTAAGTGCAGAGCTTTCTCGCCCTGTATGGGCGGTTGTGAACCACGACGACGACATCCTGATGTATGGGCTCTTCGAGAATGGCAAGCTGACTGATCAGTACAACTCGGCACCCGACTATTTCGATCCGGATGGTGAGTTGTCAGATCCGGTGGGCGGCGATGCGAAGAGGTTGGCCACGGCTTTCGAAACCGAAAAGGCCGAACGCATCGAGGAGATTCTTCGCAAATCGTCCTATGATGAGGCCGGCTACATTTTCGCTTCCGAACGTCATGTCGATCTGGCAATAGCCCTCGGGCTCGATGATGCCCATGTGAATCTGGGTTTTAATTATTTGTCTCAAGGCGATTTGCCGCCCGGGTTGAGTCAAGACGATTTGACCAGAGTCGGATAAAAGAAAGCAGGAGCCGGAAAAGGTCCTTGCCAAGAACCAAAATTTTAATGTGTAGTGGACCAGGCCATCAACGCAAGCCAGAAAATCTCGGACTTCATGAGTGATCTCCTTGTGGAATCGGATCGATCACCTGAAACATTATCGACAGCCCGATAATAGTAAATTGTACTATTCCCTGTGTCGTCTATCGGCGGCGATGCCGTTGAGTTGGGGACTCTAAATGAAAGCCTATTTCAGGAACAAGTGGACGATCGCCGGGCTGATGCTCGCCCTGTTCGGGTGGGGGCCGTTCTGCGTTGTGCTGGTGCTGCGCCTGACGGGTTCCTGGCCGGGGGCTCACCTGACCGGTTTCGGGTTGCTGCTCTTCGCCACCCTCTGGCCGGCCATCGTGTGTCTGGTGTTGGGTGCCGTCCAGACCTGGGGAAGACACGGCAACTGACGTTCAAGGAAGGCTGGCGCTGTAGGAATTTACCCTCATTGGGATCGGCGAGGCTTGAATTAGGATGAGCGTCGCGGAGGTGGAACACGCCGCGTCCATCAGGTGTGTGCGGTCGCGGGGCCGTTTACCGGGTTGGAAAAAGGGGGATTCATGTCGGCAACCGGAATTGAATTGTTCGCGGGCCTGTTCCTTGCACTGTTCTTTGGCGCGGAGATATTCAAGAACACGGTTGGACCGTTCATCATCTGGCGGGTGCAGAAACCGCCGGCGGAGATTCGTTTCGAGTCGCTCGAGGAGAGCGACTTCACACCGGAGACTGTCGCTGCACTGACGGCCTGGGACGAACCACTGCAGGCGCTCGGGTTTCGGCCCGTGGGCCTGTCGAAGATGCTGGGCAACCGCGTCAACACCTGTTTTCGCCTGTTCTGGAACCCGACGCTGAGAAAGTCGGCTACCGTGATCTGCGGCCGGGTGTCCTACCTCGAATTCTCCCAGCTGTACACGGACGGGAGCGTGCTGACGGTCTCAAATTCGCCCGTGCAGGGGGCTTTTCCGGCCCTCGATTTCAAGCTGTACTATCGTTATCCGCAGATGCGCGAGGCCGCTCCGCTAGCGGAGATTCACGAGAAGCTGCGCGCAAAGTTCAAGCCGGATGCCGAAGCGCTAGAAATAGGTGAGGCAGGGCCGCTCGCCAAGCTGGAGCGGTATATTCGCCGCGAGTCTGATGCCCTCGTCGAAAGGGGACTGGTTCATGAGGAGATCGATGCCGAAGGCAGGCGTGCGTTGACGCTGCGCGGAGCGTTTGCGATGACTTACCGCTCGATTGGCCCCGGAAAGCAGATCTGGGCCCGGCTGACGGCCCGGCGCTCGGCGGCTGCGCTGCGCGAGGCCTGAACGCATCCGCGCCCTGATGACCGCTGCAACGGTGGCGTCGACAGGGCAAGCGTACAATCGGAACGCGACCTTCTGAATCCGAATCGCTCGCGCAAGGAGGGTGAGATGCTGACGGCAGGTGTGGATATCGGCGGCACGAATATCGAAGTCGGCCTGGTCAACGACGAATACAAGGTGCTCGACCGGGCGAAGAAGCCTACTCCGAAGACCGGTCCGAAGGATGTCGTTAAGGCCATTGTCGAACTGGTTGGGTCCCTCAAGGAAAAGCCGCTTGCGGCAGGCGTCGGCATTCCGGGCGCCGTCGATGGCGACACCATCGTCCAGGTGCCCAACCTAGCGAACTGGGACGCGGACTTCGACTTCGTGGCGAAGCTGCGCAAGGCCCTGGGCATTCCGGTGGCGCCCGGTAATGACGCCAATGTCGGCCTTCTTGGCGAGTGGCTGGCGGGTGCCGCGAAAGGCTACGAGCACGTGCTCGGCGTGTGGATGGGCACCGGCATAGGCGGTGCGCTGATTCTCGATGGGCGGCCTTATACCGGGAGCCTCGGTGCGGCCGGCGAGATCGGCCATGTCGTCGTGCGCGCCGGAGGGGCGCTCTGCCACTGCGGGCGGCGCGGTTGCGTCGAGGCCTATGCGGGCCGGGAACGGATGAGCGAGACGGTGCGTGCCCTGCAGACGGCGGGGCGCAAGACGAAGCTGTTCGACATAGAGGACGAGGAAGACAAGCCGCGGCCGACCTCCAAGGTGTGGGCCAAGGCCCTCGATGATGGTGACGAGGTGGCGACCGAGGTGTTCAACGAGGGCGTCGAGGTGCTGGGTATGGGCATCGGGTCGATCCTCAACGTGCTCAACCTGGAGCGTGTCGTGATCGGCGGCGGCATGGCCGAGAAGCTCGGAAAATCCCTCGCGCGCCGAGTCAGGGAGGCGACCCTGCCCTGGGTCATGGCACCGAATCCCAAGCTCGAGTTCGTGCCCGCCGGCCTTGGCGATGACTCGGGCGTCATCGGCGCGGCGGCGCTTGGCCGGGCTGCGGTGGTGGAAGCCTGAACCCGCGCTACCGCCACTTGATCGAGCAGCCGACGCTGGGGATTTGATCTGCCGGGCCCTGACCGGTCTCGGCGATCTGTTTCATGGCTTCGAACAGTTCGCGTTTGGCGCCGGGGTCGGGTTCTTTGGGGCCGCCTGAGTCGATGCGTCCCCGATATTGGAGTTTGCCTTCAGCGTCGTAGCCGAAGAAGTCCGGCGTGCACACGGCGCCATAGGCGCGGGCGACGCCCTGCGTTTCGTCGATCAGGTACGGAAACGGCAAGCCGTAGGCTTCGGCAAACTTCTTCATGTTGTCGAAGGAATCGGCGGGATAGGTGGCCGTGTCGTTCGACATGATCGCGACCGACCCGATGCCCAGGTCCGCGAGCTCGCTGCTGTCGCGGACGATCCGAGCGATCGCGCCCTTCACGTAAGGGCAGTGGTTACAGAGGAACATGACCAGCGTGCCTTTCGGTCCGCTGACGTCGGCAAGCGTGTATGTCTTGCTATCCGTGCCCTTCAATTCGAAATCCGGCGCCGTCGAGCCCAGTACGAGTCCCGGCGTTTCCGTCCGTACCATCGTCAAATCTCCGTCTTTTCAACGGTGCCATTTTCTCACTCCGGCGTGTGACTGCAATCCCGGTGTGCGCCAATCCGTCATACCTGCGGAGGCAGGTATCCAGTCGCCACAGAGTATCCCGACCGCTGGTCGGGATTCATATTCCTATTGGATTCCGGCCGTCGCCGGAATGACGCAGTTGGGGACTACTGCGCTGCTTCGGCGGACTCGACGTATTCCGCGACTTCGATGCGGCGCACACCTTCCGGGGTGGCCTCTAACGCCCAGGCGAGCACCGGAGCGACCGGGAAGCCCAGTGCGACAAAGCCGATCAGGATAGGCAGGCACCAGTCGGGGCATGCAGGGCGGGGAAGACAATGGCTCCGAGCTGGAGAACGAGCCAGCCCGTGGCCGCATAGACGGTGGCGGAGTTCGCTCCAGAAACTCACGGCATCCCCACTATTCTATTTTCCGGAGTCTAGCCGATCTTCGCTGGCGTTGCCCGGGGACACAGGGGGATTTAGTGGATCAACCAGAGCCAGCCGGCGAGGACGGCGAGGGTGACGAACAGGACCGGGGGCGTAAGGGTGAAGCCCCACTTCAGGTAACGCCCCCAGGAAAGGGGTTCGCCGTGACGGGAGAGCAGGTGCAGCCAGAGCAAGGTGGCGAGGCTGCCGATGGGCGCGAGCTTGGGGCCGAGGTCGCTGCCGACGATGTTGGCGTAGATGGCCGCTTCACGGACCAGGGGAGTCAGGTGTGGTGTTTGATGGATTCCGAGTGAACCGATCAGCACGGCAGGCAGATTGTTGACAATGGCCGAGAGCAGGGCGGTAAGTGAACCAATGCCGAGGGTGGCGGCGAACAGGCCGTGGCCTGCCAACCACTGCACGGCACGGGAGTAGTAGTCGACCAGTCCGGCATTGCGCAGGCCGTACACCACGACGTACATGCCGAGACTGAAGGTGACGATCTGCCACGGCGTGTCGTGCAGGATTTTCTTTAACGAAACAGCAGGCTCGGCTTTTACTTTTCCCGGGCGCAGGCTGAGACCGAGCAGGGCCAGAGCTGCGATACCGGTGATCAGGGAGATCGGCACGTGCAGGCGTGCGGTAGCAAAGTAGGCGAGAAAGGCAACAGCAAGGACCGCGAAGCCGGTCTTGAACACGAGTGGGTCGCGGATGGCTGATCGTGGTGTGGGCAAGTGGCCGGTTGCGTAACGGGGTGCGATCCGTCGGCGGAAACCGAGCCACAGGATCGCGAGCGTTGCAAGGAACGCGACCAGGTCGACGGGCACCATCACCAGGGCGTATTTGTCGTAGGGCAGTTCGAAGTAACGGGCCGCGAGGATATTGGTGAGGTTGGAGGTGATGAGCGGCAGGCTGGTGGTGTCGGCCACGAAACCAACGGCCACAACATACACCAAGGCAGCGACGGGGCTGAAGCCAATCTCGAACAGCAATGCGAGCACGATGGGCGTGAGAATGAGCACGGCACCGTCGTTGGCGAGCAGGGCGGCGACTATGGCGCCGAGCAGGACGAGGAGCACAAACAGGCGCGGGCCTGAGCCCCTGCCATGGCGGGCCATATGCAGTGCCGCCCAGCGGAAGCTGCCGGCCTGTTCCAGTACCAGGGAGATTACGATGAGGCCCAGAAAAGTGAAGGTGGGATCCCAGACCAGGTTCCACAGCTCGGGTAAACGCTGCCATGGGATGGCGCCGCTAAGGAGCATGCCGGCGGCGCCGAGTAGTGCCGCACCACCGATGCCGAGGTAACGCGGCCGGAGCAGTACCAGCAAAAGTGTCACGACGAAGATGGCAAGCGCGAGCATGGCCGTAGTGTACGGGAGCGCTGCTCAACGGCTCTTGCGTCGCCACGAACTTGTTCTTCTTCGTAGTATCCTGCCGTTTATGGCGCGACACTCATCCCGCGTGGCCGTCTATGCTGCGCTCGCCGGCAACCTGCTGATCGCCGCGACCAAGTTCGTGGCCGCGCTGATGACCGGCAGCTCGGCGATGCTGAGCGAGGCTTTCCATTCCACTGTGGATAGTGCCAATCAGCTGCTCCTGCTTTATGGCATGCGCCGTGCCTCGACGAAGCCCGACGCTCTCCATCCCTACGGCTACGGCAAGGAACTCTATTTCTGGACCTTCGTGGTCGCGGTGCTGTTCTTCTCGCTGGGCAGTGGCGTATCCATCTACGAAGGCATACGTCACCTGCGCCATCCCCAGTCCCTGGCACACGTATTCGAGAGCTACATCGTGCTCGGCATCGCTTTTGTCTTCGAGGGCACGTCGTGGACGATCGCGATACGCGAGTTGCTCCGCCGTCGCACCCAGCCCAACCTCATCAGGGAGGTACATCGTTCCAAGGACCCGTCGTTGCTGGCGGTGATCTTCGAGGATACCGCGGCGCTGGTCGGTCTGCTCTTCGCCACCGCCGGGATCACGCTCGCCAAGTTGCTGCAGGCGCCGCAGTACGATGCCTGGGCATCGATCGGCATCGGTGTGGTGCTGGCCGTGGTGGCCACTTGGCTTGCCTACGAGAGCAAGAACCTGCTGGTCGGGGAAAGTATGGCACCACACAAGCTCGAGGCGATCCGCAGGATCATCGACCAGGACCCGCGCGTGCTGCGTCTGATCGACGCGCTGACGATGCACCTGGGGCCGGAGGACGTGCTGCTGAACCTCGACGTCGAGTTCGCCGACCGGTTATCCACCGACGAGGTCGAGGATGCCGTTGTGAACCTCGAGGACCGCATCCGTGCAAGTTTCCCCGAGGTCCGGCGGATATTCATCGAAGCGAAAAGCCTGCGCCGCCGCCGCGCCCAGCTGGGGCCGTAAGAGGGCCCGTCATCGGGCACGCGATAAAAGGTGTCCTCAGGCCGGTCGCCCAGTACCCATTGCCCGGGCGTCACGACGACGATGGCTGCGCGAGCGGTGATTCGAGGCCGCAGGCGGGCTAATGCACTGAAGCGGATGCGTCGTCTGCCCGGACATACGCCGCAACCAATTGACGCAGCAATCGTTCGAGGTATAGGCAATATTTCTCGATGTAATCGATTTGGTTGACGTTATTGCGGAGCCACGGATTCATCAAGGTATGGCGCAGGACCAGCAAACCGTCCGCATCACGTTCCGGATCTTCGGGTGTTTCGGTGAATGTATAAGCGGAAATGCCCAGTTCATCGACCACGCGGCCGGCATCGTGATTGCGCAACATGCGCTTGTAAAGCATGGTGGATGAGCTGAAGAAAGCTCGCGTCTGCACGGGTATGCTGCGATCCACACGCAGATGGTTGTAGAGACTTTCAGTGAAGTTGTTGGCGATGGCTGTCGAATTGTTGTCAATTGGATTGAAGGCAATGCAGACGAGGTTGCTGTCCGGCTCGATCGGGATGCATACCCGGACCTGGTCCCGGATGCGGTCGCGCATGGCCAGGACGCGATCATGAAAATGCTCGGCATCCTGCACGCTTTGCCTGAGGAGTTTGCCGAAGTGATCCTTATCCAGTGGCAGGACCCGGTGAGTTACATAGGTGGCTGCCGCTGACGCTCCCGGTTTGGAGCCTTCGAGGATATAGGTGCCCAGGCGGCGGAATTTTTTGAAGTAGGCCGATTCGCCGTCTTGTTCGGGGGCCGGGCGGCCCAGGTACGGTGCATCGGTTGCAATGAAGTCGACGCAGCGATGATCGCGGCATACATAGGCGCCGCCGACACCATAGGGCAGGTAGCCCAGCTTATGCGGATCCACGGTGACGGAATCGGTCAGGCCGAGGTCGCGGAAGGCCGAATATACGTGCTTGGAAGGAAAGTACTTGAAATCTTTCCGGACTTGTTCGCGCGGCACTATGCTTCCGTCGCTGTGCCGGAATAACGTGGCAAGATAACCGCCCCATGCGGCATCGGCATGCACCGCGAATCCCAATCCCTTCTTGTGCCAGCGCTCGCGGGCTGCGACGAGTTCGTGGATCGGATCGAACGTCCCGTACTCGGTGGTGCCGAGAACCCCGACCACGCACAGGATGGGTTGATTGATCTTGTGGGCGGCTGCAAGAGAATGCTCCAGCGCATCGGGATCCAGGCGCATGGCGCGTGTGGGTATCCGGACAAGCCCCGAATCGCCAATGCCGAGCAGCCGTACGGCCTTGGTCCATGAGTAGTGGGCGGTCTCGGGGACCAGTACGACCGGTGCGGGGCAATGTTTGTGGTGCAGAGAGAAGAAGGCATGCGTACCCAGTGCTTCTATACGTGAACTGTTGACCGCATTGTCCAACTGGGCTCGTTGCGAGACGGGTACGGCTTGCTCGAGAAATTCCAACCAGGCCTCGCGCGCTTCTATGGATTCGGCGACTGAGAGATTACTCAATTTGGCCGGGTCTGAATTGATGATGCGCTTGAGGATGCTTCCCGGACGTGGTTTGACATTCATGTGCTGCATCCCGGTTTGCAGCGCAAGCGGGTAGTACTTTATTGAGCGCAGCACATGCAGGGCATGATAGTTCGATAGCGTGCCGCCTGCCGTGAGATATCCGAATGCGCAGGGCGACTGGTTCGGGTCGTCGTTGTAGCCGATCATTCTGGCCAGCTGAAGGCCCACCTTGACTTCCAGCTCTATGGTGACGGGGGCCGCTTCCTCGCTGACATTGTTGGGGTTGTAGGGCAGGGTAAGCATTTGCGCCAGCAGGCCCGGGATCAGCGGGTCCGAGATCATGTGCCCCATGTAGCGCGGGCTGGAGAGCGGGATCGAGGACTTCAGGGCCGCACTCAGTGCATAAAGTTCATCCTTCATCCGGGCTATGAAGGCCAGGTATTCGGGCGAATGGGCCGATTGTGCGGAAATCGAGGGCGGATCGTCGGGGTGGAAGTTCCGGCGCCAGTACATATGATCCTGCAGGTATTCGAGAAGCAGACTTTCGAACAGTTGATGGTTCTCGGCCTGTGCGCCAATGAACCACGAAGATGACTCATTCTTTTCCATGCGCGTTTCTCTTTCCTGGTTTATGTTGAGGGGCAATAACGATTCACGACCGCTCTCTCGAATCTGCATAGGGTGCTTGCACGGTTCAGCGACGTTTTCTTTTCGTCGCCCGCGGCCACGGGAGCAAGCACACTGCATTATCTTTGCCTGCCGGTCGGCAGCCATTGATTCAGGTCAAGCCTTTGTCTGCAGCCGCCTTAATTCCCGGTAACATTTACGTTTATTCCTCGAAAGGTGTAATTACGCCTTTCGAGCCATAATGTGCGCCGCTATGGCCCGGTAACCCCGAAATTTCGCATCATGCAAACGTCTGATTTCGATTATGAATTGCCTCAGGAGTTGATTGCGCAGTATCCGCTGCCGGAACGCTCCGCCAGCCGTCTGCTGGTACTGAACAAGGGCCCGGGTGGACTTCAGGACCGCAGCTTCCGTGAACTGCCCGAGCTGCTCAGCCCTGGTGATCTGCTGGTGTTCAACGAGACCCGCGTGATTCCCGCCCGGCTTTTCGGGCGCAAGCCGACGGGTGGGCGGGTCGAGCTGCTGATCGAGCGGGTGACCGGCGAAGATTCTGCGCTGACGCACGGACGAGCGTCCAAGCCTTTGCGTCCCGGCCAGGAGCTCGAGATCGAGGGCGGCGGGACGCTGGTCGTCACCGGCCGCCGGGACGATCTCGTCCAGGTCGAGTCGCCCGACGAGCCGATGATGGCGCTGCTGCAGCGTGCGGGCCATATGCCCTTGCCGCCCTATATCGAGCGCTCCGATGAACTGTCCGACCGCGAGCGCTACCAGAGCGTGTTCGCACGCGTGCCCGGAGCCATTGCCGCCCCGACGGCCAGTCTGCACTTCGACGAAGCCGTGCTTGCCGCCCTGGCGGAGCGGGGTGTGGAGAGTGTGCGCCTGACCCTGCATGTCGGTGCGGGGACTTTCCAGCCCGTTCGTGGCGAGGACGTCGCCGAGCATCGCATGCACCAGGAATGGTGCGAGATCAGTTCCGCAGTAGTGGAGGCGGTTGCTGCTACCCGCAAACGCGGCGGACGGGTTGTTGCCGTGGGCACGACCGTGGTGCGGGCGCTCGAAAGCGCCAGCGCCTGCGGCGACTTGAAACCGTTCAGCGGCGAGACCGAGTTGTTTATCACCCCAGGCTACCGTTTTCGGTCCGTGGATGCCCTGATCACCAATTTTCACCTGCCACGCTCGACATTACTTATGCTGGTCAGTGCCGCGGCGGGGCGAGAAACCGTGCTGGCCGCCTATCGTCATGCCGTGGAGGCGAGCTACCGATTTTTTAGTTATGGAGATGCCATGTTGATCGAAGTGAATCCCGATGCGCTTTGAATTATTGAAAGAGGACGGCGCGGCGCGGCGTGGGCAGCTAGTTTTCGAACGTGGCACGGTGCAGACCCCGGCCTTCATGCCGGTGGGCACGCTGGGCACGGTCAAGGGTCTGACGCCCGAGGAAGTACGCGGGACCGGGGCCGAAATTCTGCTCGGCAATACGTTTCACCTGATGTTGCGTCCCGGGGTGGAGATCATCCGAGCCCACGGCGACCTGCACGATTTCATGAATTGGCACGGCCCGATCCTGACCGATTCGGGCGGTTTTCAGGTCTGGAGCCTCGCCGAGCTGCGCAAGCTGAGCGAGGAGGGCGTGAAATTCCGCTCGCCGGTGGACGGCAGCCCGGTCTTTCTGGGACCGGAGGAGTCCATCGCCGTCCAGCGGGCGCTGGGTTCCGATGTGGTGATGGTCTTTGATGAGTGCACGCCGTATCCGGCCACGGAAAAGGACGCGGCGGATTCGATGCGCCTGTCGCTGCGCTGGGCGGCGCGGGCCCGCTCCGCGCACGGCGATAGCAAGGCCGCTCTGTTCGGTATCGTCCAGGGCGGGATGTACGGCGATCTGCGGCTGGAGAGCCTGGAAGGCTTGAAGCAGCTGGGCTTCGATGGCTACGCCGTGGGTGGACTCTCCGTGGGCGAGCCCGCCGAGGAGCGCGAGCGCGTGCTGGATACGCTGCAGCCGCATATGCCGGTGGACCGTCCCCGCTACCTGATGGGGGTGGGGCGGCCGGAAGATCTCGTCGAGGCGGTGGCCCGCGGGATTGATATGTTCGACTGCGTGATGCCGACCCGCAACGGGCGCAACGGCCAACTGTTTACCCGCCACGGCACGATCAAGCTGAAAAATGCCCGCTATCGGGACGATACCTCGCCGCCGGATCCCGACTGCGGCTGCTATACCTGCCGCCACTACAGCTTGGCCTACCTGCGCCATCTCAAGGATTGCAACGAGATGCTGGGCGCGCGGCTGGCTACTCTGCACAACCTTTATTACTACCAGTGGCTAATGGCGGGGATGCGCGAGGCCATCGCCGAGGAGCGTTTCGAGGGGTTTCGGAGCGAGTTTTACGCTTTGCGCGAGGACTGCAGCCCCGGCTGAGTCTGTGCCATAATGTGCCGCTGACGTTTATTACACATAAATTGAGGTAACCGATGCATTTTCTGATTCCCGAGGCTTGGGCAGCGGGCTCCGGCGCGGCGCAGCAGGCGCCGGGCGGACAGTGGACGTTCCTGCTCCTGATGGTCGTGCTGTTTGTGGGCTTCTATTTCCTGCTCATCAGGCCCCAGCAGAAGCGCCAGAAGCAGCATCGGGAGATGATCTCGCAGGTCGGCCCCGGCGACGAAATCGTCACCAACGGTGGCATGCTGGGCAAAATAACCGAAGTCGGCGAGCAGTACATCGGGGTCGAAATTGCCAAGGGCGTCGAGGTGCGGTTGCAGAAAAATGCCATCGGCGCCGTACTGCCCAAGGGCACCATCAAACACGGATAAGGAAGAAAGGGATCCTATGACGCGCTTACCGCTCAGGGATGAACGGCAGGAGGCGGCCACCTCATGAACCGCTATCCACTTTGGAAAAACCTGCTGGTCATCGCCATCGTCCTGTTGGGCGTAATCTTTTTCCTGCCCAACCTCTACCCGGATACACCGGCGGTCCAGATCGCCCCGATCAACACCGATACGTTCCACAAAAGTGCACTTGACCAGGCTACCAGCGCGTTGAAGAAGGCGAACATCGCCTATACCAGTGAGCGGGATGAGCCGGGCAAGGGTGTGATCACTTTCGCCGATACCGATACCCAGCTGCGGGCCACCACGGTCATCCGCAACGCCTTGAATACGGATGATTACTCGGTCGCACAGAATCTGGTAGCCGAGACTCCGCACTGGATGCAGGCGCTGGGTCTCAAGCCCATGTCCAAGGGTCTGGACCTGGTCGGTGGCATCTACCTTCGGCTGAAGGTCGATATCAAGGCGGCGATCAATCTGGCGCTGGAAAACGATCTGCAGCAGATCCAGACCCAGTTGCGCGAGGCCAACATCCGTTACACGGGATCGTCGAGGGACGAGCAGAGTCTGCGCTTCGTGTTCGCCAATGATCAGATTCGTTCGAAGGCCCACGAGGCGATCCAAAAGAATTATCCGCAAGCGAATTTCACTGATTACACGGTCAAGGGCGATGCCGTCCTGGAAGTGACGCCGTCGCCGGCGCGTCTGCAGCAGATTCGCGATCTGGCTGTTGATCAGAACGTTTCGGCCTTGCGCCGGCGCGTCAATGAGTTGGGTGTGGCCGAGCCGTTGGTACAGCGCCAGGGCCAGGACGCCATCGTCGTCGAGTTGCCGGGGCTGCAGAACGTGGCGCGTGCCAAGCAGCAGCTGGGCGATACCGCCACCGTGCAGTTCCGCCTCGTCTATCAAGGTGCCAACCCCTTCGAGGCCCAACAGAGCGGACAGATCCCGATCGATGCGCAACTGTATACGCGCAGCGACAAGAACTACCAGGGGCAGCCTATCCTGCTCAAGCGCCAGATCGTGGCCTCGGGACCGGAGATTACCGACGCTACCAGTGGCTTCGACCAGCAGTCGGGTGGTCCGGACGTGAACGTTTCGTTG
>Ga0307440_1000371_pt1 | contig 21913 bp, 27 predicted proteins | sample SalMarWE160410MG_FD_202150 | JGI IMG/M metagenome (GOLD analysis project Ga0307440, IMG submission 202150) | Salt marsh sediment microbial communities from the Plum Island Ecosystem LTER, Massachusetts, United States - WE1604-10 | ecosystem: Environmental > Aquatic > Marine > Intertidal zone >... | reverse complement strand
TATTTAGACAACATTAAGATATGGGCAGTTCTCGATTGCAGTTTCCAAACCGATGATGGGGTAACGATTATAGACTGGAAAACGGGAAAGACCACCAGCAAGGACATATCACTCCAGCTTTCCTGTTATGCAATGTATTGTCAGGACAGATGGGGTATAAAACCGGAGAATATCAGGTTGATCGAATATAACCTTTTATCTGACCAAAAAGCCGAATTTACGATTTCGGAAGGTGAGATTAAGGATACGACGTCGCGCATTAAAGGAAGTGTGGCAGACATGAGATCCTTGCTGTTAGATGTGGATAATAACGTTCCTAAAGATGAAAAGTTCTTTAAAAAGATAGAGGATGATAGGATCCGGGACAGATGTAATTTTAAAAAGATTTGTGATTTGTGACACGTAATATGATGTGATGAATTTGATTTAACATTATAAAATATGATACTTGAAACTATTAGGAAGTGATTTCATGTTTTGTGATTGGCAAGAAAACCCAGGTTTTGACACAATGTTACAAAGGTTAAAGAAATCTTAAGAAAAACCGGTTCGATTTTATGATAAGGAGCTTAAGTGAAGGTTATCTGTTCATATTGTAGAAAGACAATTGGCAAAATAGAACCATTTAATGATCATAACGTATCTCATGGGATGTGCAAAGAGTGTTATAATCATTATAAGGATCAAATAAAGGGGTTATCTCTTGATAAATTTTTGGACAGGTTTGAAGCCCCTCTGCTGGTCGTGGATAAGGACGGTCGGATAGTAGCTGCTAACAAAATGATTGAAAATATAATGAGCAGGTCTCGCCGTGACATTTTTGGTTTGCTTGGCGGAGAGGTAATGGAATGCGTATATGCACGGCTACCTGAGGGCTGCGGGAAGACAGCTCATTGTTTAGCGTGTAGTATCCGAAATACGGTCATGGCAGCAATGGAAAGCGGAGAACCTCAGATGCACGTTCCTGTAACATTGAGCCAAGAGAATAAAGAAATCGAAATGGTCATTTCCACTGAAAAAATTGGCTCTTTTGTTCGCATAATAATCGAAGATGTAAGTTGATGGGATGATAAAAAAATTTCAGGAAGGCTATACTTAGATGCCCTGAACAATACTTGATCTAAGATGTCGAATACGGAGGCGATTTGGCAAAGGTCAAAATTAGGATTTACTTGAACTGAGACCAGAAAAATATGATATCTGTATATCGATTGGTGTTTTGTATTCTAATCATAATGGCAAGATAGCACAAACACTACTTAATGGATGAAAATGGATAAATTACCCGATTACGATGTTATTGTATGGCTTTATTTCAACGAGTTTGGCAAAAAACTTGCGGATGAGATTTTATCCAGTGTCGAGATCCTACCCTATGAAAGTTTTGAGTCCGATGGTGTATTAGACATGCACTGGGGGTTCGATGATTGGGAGGAAGCTGTAAATTTTTCAAAGAAGCTGAAACGATTTATTATTAATCCGAGCTTAATCTTGCTAAAAGCCAGTAACCTTAAAAACATGGGCGCATCAATCGTATACAAAGACGAAAGAATGAAAAATGGCTGATTAATAATTCTATGGTAATGCAAATATAAAAAAAAGGAGATAAATCATGAGTGAAAGTGTCTACAACATTATTGAACTGGTGGGATCAAGCCCAACTTCATGGGAAGATGCCGCCAAAAACGCGGTGGAGACCGCCGGCAAAACCTTAAGGGATTTGAGAATCGCGGAAATTACTCAAATGGACGTGAAAATTGAAAACGGGAAGATCACTGCTTACCGGGTCAAGGTAAACCTCTCATTCAAATATCAACCATCAAAGTGATAAATATAACAGGTTCGAACGACTCGATGAAAATGACTCAACCGAACTGAAAAAGACAGGGTTTTTGGTAGGCTCTGTCTTTCAATTTATGGGATCTTTAACATATATGTAATCTGATAGGAGTTGGTTCAGGTTGTCAGAATGGCAAGATGTTATGGGTTCTCATATATTTATTTAATGTATAATATCATTGAGAAGAAACTATGCGCCACGTATCATCCAAACTTCAGGATTGGTTATATAATTTCAACAGATTTATCAAAGAGCTTCAGGAGACCGGATTCAAACAGACCCCCACAAACACAAGGGAGGGGTTGGCAAACCTAACGATGCAAAATGTGACAGAAAGTCCAGAAATTTCCTGGGTTCAAGATGGCTTGGTAAATGTTCCGGATTATGAGATCCCTGTAAGAATTTATCATCCGAAGCCCGAATCCAGTCTCCCTGTCCTGATATATTATCACGGTGGTGGTCATATGGCAGGGAGTGTTACTGTTTACGATCCCATATGCCGAAAAATTGCTAAAGCAGCCGAACACATCGTGATTTCTGTCGACTACAGGCTTGCTCCTGAGTGTCCTTACCCATTGGGTGTTAATGATGCATACCATGCTGTAAAAAATATATGGACAATACTTGATGAAAGAGGTCTTAATTATCAACGTCGCCTTTCCATAGCCGGAGACAGTGCAGGAGGGGCATTGTGTGCTACTGTGGCACATATCTCTCAGCATGATGCAGGGCTTGATATAAGTCGCCAGGCAATGATTTATCCCAGCCTTGACTACACCTTGAATTCAGACTCTATAGAGGAAAATGCCGAAGGTTACCTCCTTCAAAAAGAAAAAATCATATGGTATTTCGATAACTATTTTCAAAAGGGAGAAAACCGCAAGAGTGCGTCTCCGCTTTATATGGAATTTACGAACCAATTGCCGGAAACACTTGTCATTACAGCCGAGTTTTGTCCTTTACGGGATGAGGGGATTGCTTATGTGGAAAAAGTGAAATCCACAGAAGTTTATATAGAGCACCTCCATTTTGACGATATGATTCACGCATTTTTAAACCTGGAAAACCTTGTGAAAGATGAATGCGAGAGCGTTTATCGGAAAATCGGCGAGTTCTTGAACCTGAAATAAAGCAAATGGAGCGTGAAGTTGCCAACTTGCTTTTTCAACAAATAACCTGGATTATTCAAAGTTTTTATTTCACAGCACTTATAGTTCTTTTGGCATGTAGTCCACGGTTATGATATTCTCAATTACCTCAAATGCCGGTAAAAAGATACGAAAACGATATCTGAAAAATGGTCATGTCCTGATCCGTCAATTTAACGTTTCGGGTAACTTGCCGAGCGCGTCGTTTTGCCCGGTCAAGTTCACCCGATGGTTCGGCAAAACTGTTATTTCAAATTCTGTTAAGAATGAAGACCTGACCCATTGGTCTTCAAAATAAGCAATTTACTTATTCCTTTTTTCCATCTCAATACGCTCTTTTTTCAACTCTTCCAGTAAGGTTGAAAGAGCCCAATTTTCTGAAAACGGTGTTAGTGTAGCCCACAAAGGTCGAGGCAATCCAACGCCTTTGTAATTGGAAAGAATTTGTTGAAGTTCTCTTTCAGTAACTCCGGACAGGACAACAGCGCGTTCAATATCACAATCCGTGTTTCGTCCCGTTTGATTGGGCAAAGTCAGCAACTCACAGAGGCAGATCTCGGTATCCGCATCTGTGGCAAAAATTACCGGAACATCTTTAAGGCGGATGGTCTCCAGTAATTTTATCATGGTTTCTTGTTCTGATGGCGTAAAGCCGCATACCAGTATGGCTCTTGGCCCATACATCGGTTCCGTCGATTCTCCGACCTTTTTAAATGTCCCTTCACTCATGACAACTTCCTTATTTTTTTGGCCGAACATATTTATTGGATAGTGTTCTCGATAAGTCATGAAGATCAAACTTATTGAGAAAATGCAATATCAAATTCTGAATATTGAATTGTAAAGCTGTATTGCCGGTCTTATAGTCTTATTAATGCAAGTTCAAATCGAGACAAATTATCTTTACCAAAATATAAATCTGAGGTCTACTATGTGCGGCAGATTCGTAGGATATCGAAGTTATCATGAACTGCAAGATGCTTTCCCCATTGACAAGGCAGCCTGCGAAGTCACGGAAAACTATAATGTTGCACCTACCCAGGAGATACTTGCCATTATAAAACATGACAATGAAAATTGGTTGGAATGTCTGCATTGGGGGCTGGTCCCTTTTTGGGCCAAGGACATATCCATTGGGAATCGCATGATCAACGCTCGGGTTGAAACGGTGGCATCCAAACCCAGTTTCCGTAATGCCTTCAAAAAGCGGCGATGTTTGATCCTTGCAGACGGATTTTACGAATGGAAAGGTACGAAGGGGCAGAAACAGCCGATGTACATCACATTGCCGGATAGCGCCCCTTTTGCTTTTGCCGGACTCTGGGAAACATGGAACCCAAAAGATGACCCGGAAAATATATATAAATCCTGTTCGATCATTACAGTTGAATCCAGCGAATCTGTCCGCGAAATTCATCACCGGATGCCGGCAATTTTAAAACCTGAAAATTACAAATCATGGCTGGATCCTTTGAATCAGGATGTAAAGGCGTTGGAGAATATTTTGAAAACCGGGATCGTAACGGAGTTGGTCAGTCATCCTGTTTCAAAAGATGTGAATTCGGTTAAAAATAACGATCCGTCCAATATAATACCGTTGCCGGGATTTTGAAGTTGTTTAAAATATTGTTCGAGATTTACGAATGTGAAAACCCTCATTTCAATTTCTTCTATTCCGATTTTCTAAAAATAAGTCAAAATTCTGACATCAGTGCAAATTGACGTCAATATTATGTAATCTTATCTTTTCGAAATCCCCTGATATAATCTTTAACCATCCGTAATAAATAGTAATTATATGGTTTCCATATCTTGGCACAAATTATGCTCTAAAAATTGATGGTTAAGTGTTTCTAAATATTTAACATGCCGAATGTAATCTAAATTCAATTATGAGGAATAAAATCTGTACGAGTCTTTATGTTTAGTGTCATTAACGTAATAGTGACAGCTATAGTTGTTAGTATTCCCAGCGCTGCGAATGGTAATGCATAAATTAATAGGGAAAAAAATATGTTACAGAAATTGAAGAATTATTATGAAACCAATAAAATTTCTGCGGAAAATTTTGATTGTGAAAAGAAAAAAAAATGTAAAGGTGAATTAGATGATTTTAATGAAGCCAAGGAGGCTTTTGTTGGTACTAAATATGAGCAAGGAGATTTTCGTCCGCGCATTCTTTTTATCTCTTTAGATTCAGGAAGTGATAAATCAGAACCAAAATGGAGAACAATGAAAAAAGTTAGAGAGTGGTATGAAGATATAGATAATATAAAAAATATTGCTAAAGATCATCATTTGCCTCAAACTCAATTCTTTGCATATGAAATTTTAAAAAATTTTAAGGCTAACCTGACTCCTGCGGATACGACACCCTATTTTGCACATATTAACAGCGCAAAGTGCTGTGCTAATTTGCCAGGCAGTAATATGGCACCATCGAGGATGTTTACAAATTGTAGAAAATATATTCCTGAAGAAATAGAAATTTTAAATCCTGATATTATAATAGCACAAGGTAGGTATGCTTGGTATGTTCGATCCCTACTTGATGAAACGGAACATCACGCCAAAAAATACAATTGTAGCGGCAAAATAAAGGATTGTGGACTTTATTTGATTTCATTAAATGGCAAAAAGGTAATGTGGATAGATACATATCACCCAGGGCCGAGAACACGAAAACAAAAAATATATCCGAATCAATTGACAAATTGTTTGCAACTATATCAGGAGACATCCTTAAAATTATTTAACGATAAATGAATATTTATTAAAAGTTATTTCATATAATTTATCTAATATGCTGACCATTGCCAATGTATCCATTTTACAATAATCAAGAAGCGCCTTGCGGGTTTTTTCTGTCTCTTCAAGATTCTCCAACGCCAACATATTAAGCCATGCACTGGAAGCCATTCCACCGTCACTGATTTCCATTTCCTTGTAATTCATTTCAGGTACTAATGCCGGAAGCACATATTTTATTGAATAAGATCCTCCCATTTCCCAACGATAAATATCTTTTCTTCTGAAGGGAATCATTAGATCCCGAATATTTCGAATGATGCGCTTTATTTGTTCTGAATATTCGGGGAACCATTTTGCTAAGTCGTTCAAAACTCCAATTTCAAAAGTTTTATTGTAAACAAGAACACAGGCATTTTTAGGTATTTCATTTAATAATTTTTCTACAAGTTCCTTTCTCGGGTCACCATTAGCAGGCGCCAGATACTCGAAATGCTGTAACTCTGCATCCTCATTTTCGAGGTAATGGAGAGAATACTGGAATGGAACTTGTTGATACGGTCTCGTTTCTTCAAACATAGGGATGGGAACCATGAATGTGGTTTCAAAATCCAAAAAGCAAATCGGGAACCAAAGTGTATCAAGAAATTTCTTTACCGCTTTTTTATTGGTAATGTTCTTTTTATAAAGTGCTCCTTCCAGTTGAATCCTTTGGCTTTGCGGCAAAATACCTATGGGGATATCCTCAAGATGTATTACCCCTTGCCTGTAAAGGTCAAATTTATTTGGTCCAGCGCACTTCAAACTAAAAACGGAATTTTCGGGTATGTGCTTCCAACAATAACCGAAAAAGTCACAATCATATGGATCAGTACAATGCCCACCGATGTCGATATTTGGCTCCTGACTTTTTAGCATTTCTCTCATTTTATAGATTTCATCTTTAATGGACTTCTGTTTCTCAATAACATCATTTGAAAGATCCTGGATTGTGAAGAGTTTATCAACTTCTATTTCACCCTTTCTTACATACTGATTGTTTATGTGAACAAGAAATGCTTTTGAAACTGGAAGACCTGAACCTTTGAGGACATAGTACTGAATCGCTATATCGTCATGATAAACATCTTTAAGTGCAGTCGATCCTTTAACTTCATAGATCTCCCAACCGATTTCAGTCTTTCGAAGAATATCGACTTTTACGAAAACATTATCATAACTAAAAGCGGCTTCATAAATGACTTTAGTGCCTCTTTGAATTTCAGCCTTTGTCTGTTTTATTTGATTAGAAAGAGAGGCATCCTCCCAAATAATCTCTACACCATCCGGGAAGAGCTTTTGGGCATAGATGCCTACATTGATTCCCGTTTGAAATTTCGCTTCCTGTTCTTCAGATAGTTCATCCTTTAATTCAGGGTTATATTTATGAAGATAAAGAGATTTGTGACACTGGAGCCCTCGGATAAAAAGAGATTTGCTAAGATAAGTGCTAATATTTTTATTCATTACGGTCATTTTAAATAACACCTTAAAATTTTAGATATTTTACATGCTATTTGAGCTATTTAAAAGTGTCAATTTAAAATTTTGGACTTTATTTTTCAAATTTCCGGTATGTTTTCTGAATTTCTGCAAATTGAGCAATCGGCCTACACTTTGATTGCTGTGGGATAAACTTTTAACAGTCTTGGTCAACATGTCGATACCCTCAAGCCAGTTTTCAAAATCTTCAAGCAAATCAGTAATCTGATCTTTATGTATTTCATAATTTTTCATTTCTGTAAAATCCCTTAAGAATTAGCTTTTACCCTGTTAAATTACACACAAAATAATCTTTTTAATAGAAGGTCTAAAAACCAATATTTTTATTTCCTTTATGTATATTTTTTATATTGGCTTCTTCTTTAAGTGCTTGCAACAACAACTCATGGGTTAGTTCATCAGAAGGGCAAAAAGAATATCTATCTCTTACCAATTTGAAATCTCCCGGGGTAAGATTCGATATTTTTCTCAAAACGTTCTGATTCGCTTCTTTTAAAGGTTCTTTTAACAACGATGCCAGCAATTTTCGGTAAAATATGATATTTCCTTCAGCATTTAAATATCCGAACTCCATCTTATGATTAAACCTGCGAATGGAGGCTTCATCGAGATCCTTGAATCTGTTAGTTGTGCATATTAATATCCCTCGAAATTTCTCCATCTGGGTAAGAAACTCGTTGGTGAAGCTGATTTCCCATGAACGTATAGCCATATCGCGGCTTGAAAGAAACGAATCGGCCTCATCGATGACCAGAACTGCCTCTTCCGCTTCGGCGTTTGCAAATGCGAGTTTTATATTTTTTTCTCCGGCTCCAACCCACATACTTTGGAGATCGCTGTAACGCTTGAAAATTACTTCCCGGTCTAAGTGCTCAGCGAGATAACGCGCGAGCTCGCTTTTACCAGTTCCAGGAGGACCGTAAAATAAGAGGTTCATGTTCATTATTTTATCTTGATCCGATTTTCTTAAGAATTGATCAAATTTTTCCAACTGGCCGATCATCGCCGTTAAATTACCTTTGATGTTTAAACCATCAAGAGAATAATTTTTATCTATTCTGTTTTTGTTAACCGGCCTTTCTCCCGAGTTAGCCAAAATAATATATGCTTTTATCGCAAGGTCCACTGCCCGATAAAAATCCTTTGTTGAGCATGGCTTTGTTTCAATAGCCTTTTTTATTGCCAGGTCAATTACTCCGGCACTAACTCTGTATTTCTTGGCAAAATTTTCTATATCAGACTGTTTGAAAAAACGCTTCGCTCTGTTTTTACGCAAAATATTTTCCCAAAGTTGATTCCGCTGTCGGCGATTAAATGGCTTAAAATGTATACTGTATGCAAAACGCCTCAGAACGGACTCGTCTATGTTGCCTATTTGGTTTGTAATCCAAATCACCCTTGCACCCGGCTCTTCCAGAATATGGTTCAACCATCCTTTATCTTGAGTTTCTCCACGCATAAACCACGAAAATTGAGTGTTGAGAATATTATCTGCTTCATCAACAATAATTATTGATCCGTCTCCTGTTGTGGTCATATTTAAACAGGATAAAATGGCAGCCCTTCTGTTTAAACTCTTGTTATCTGTGCTTCGCGCTATTTCATATGTGGGCAGTTTCAGCTTTTTTGACAAGCCATCGGCAAAACTGGTCTTTCCCGTGCCTTGAGGACCATAGAGCAAAATATGTGTTGATGTTTTAGATTTTTCTTTTAAAAGTTGAAGGATATGCTCTATATGTTTTTGATCTATAAAATGATAGTTCAGTGGAATTGTTTTTTGTCTTTTTCGAGAATAAAAATATTTTGAAAAGATCCGGTCAGAAGTATTTTGGAACATACATGTGAACTCATCGTTGAGAGTTATATCGTATTTATCGATCTCAAGCAGTTCGAATCTATGAAGTGTTCCATTCAAGACCTCGTTAATTTCACTGTTACTTAACCCGAGAATATTAGTGAGATGCTTTCTTCCGGAGAATTTGGTGCAACAAAGATAGTCGAAAAATGTTGCAGGATCGTCATAGGTTGAGATGATGAATAAAAGAGTGCAAAGTTCAATCTCTTGAGCGGTAAGTCTGAACATCTTTTTTAAATGAAAAATATTTTTTTCAATGTCAGATGCCCCCTTGTATCCAAGATTTCTTTTTCTCTGTTCCAATAAAACAAATACAAACCGTCGGAATTTACTTATCTTATGATTGCCAATCCTTTTAAGGATATCTATAAGAACATCGGTATATTCCTCATGATCCGTTACACATTCTAAGAATTTTTCCTCGATCTCGCTTCTCTGGTCATATTCAATAAAATTTAAAAGGTATTCTCCAATCTGTTCCATTTCATTTCCTAAAACCCAACATAGAAACTCTATAGTTTCCCGATCCAGGGTAAAATTGCGTTTGAAATGCCGGAGCAAATATAAAATACATTTATTTGATACAAAACATTCATTTTTATCGAGCTTACTATTGAGGGCAGTTGTTGAGACTCTCCCTTTAAATGCATGTCGTGATCTACGTCTTTTTGCCATAATAATTCTCCTTTCACGCTTGATTGCCCATATAATAACATGGTATCGTTCCATATCGCGTAACGATCTTTCGGTTATTAAGGAGGTTATTTATGCCTGAAAAAAGAAATCCTTACAGCAGCTATGGTCAAAAACTAATCAGTCTGTTTGCTGCATTATTATTTTCAAGGCAGCGCCACTCTTTAATTGAACTTTCGAGGATGCTCAGCTGTTCCAAACAAACCGTATTGCGGTTGGTTGATGATATTAGGATGTCATATGGCGTTGATATTGAAGAGTCTACTGAAAACAGAAGGAAATATTACCGGTTAAAACGAAGAGTAGGGGTTGATCCAACTCTAAATTTGACGGAATCTGAAATTAGTGTTTTGCAAATGTGCCGTGCTTTTACAGAACATCTGTTGGGGCGGAAGTTGTTTGAGGAAGCTACCCAAGCGCTTTTAAAGAGTCAATCACATTTACCAGAAAGCAAACGAGTTGATTCAAGGCATTTCGCATCTTTTATTCCGGGAAGCATTGATTACACCGCTCATAATCAAATAATTCGTCGATTGATAAAAGCAATGGATGAAAAAAAGGTCTGTAAGATAACTTACAAAAGAGTAATGGTGGATAGATCCAAAACCTTTTATATTAAACCGCTAAAAATATTTTCACATAAGGATACTATTTACCTTCATGCTCGGATGGCCAGGTATCCTGGAAAACCATTCAAGGAACCTGCCTTTGATCCCCTGCTTGCTGTACACCGAGTCCAAAAACTTGAGCTTACAGAAAGATCTTATCAATTTCCTGAAAACTATGATTTTGAGAAATTCTTTAATCAAAATTTTGGAGTTATTAAAGAGGAAGCTTTCGAAGTTGTTGTAGAGTTTTCAGGGTATGCTGCAGAATATGTTGCTGAACGAATGTGGAGCCCGGATCAGAAGCTAACAAGAAAGAAAGATGGTACTGTAAAACTAAAATTCAGCGCTTCATCAGAGCCTGAGTTAATTTCGTGGATTCTTTCTTTTGGGGATAAGGTTAAGATGATTAAGCCGGATTGGTTGATTGAGGAAATAAGAAATATTATAGATGGTATAAGGGAAGTTTATCTGTAAAGAAATAATTAAAAGAAACGAGGGCTATAATAATGAATAATAGAGAATTTTTCCAGATATTTTTTAATCATTTAAATCGCAAAAATGATGAAGTTATGCGGATTGTGGCCTTAGGAACAAATCTTGAAAAATGGTTTCAAGGAGAGATGGCTTTGGCTTTTTCTGATTCGAAAGCCGGTTATAACCTGAATGATAATTATAAAATCTTAAGCAGTGAATTTTATAACAATGAGTCTGACGAATTAAGTCAAGAGGATTGGGATAGAATTATCGGGGAAAGAGGAATTATTTCCTTAGAAGGTAATATTTATAAATCTGTTAAGACAGAAAGAAGAAAATCCTCTGGAGTAAGAAAAGTTGATTTTCTTTTGGAAAATCAAAAAGAGATTATTTTTTCTGAATTGAAAATCATTTGGCTTTCATCCTTGTCTGAAGATCCTTATGGATATCTTGAAGAGAAGAAAGTTTTTGAAGACGCTTGGCGCTTGAGAACAAATCTTTATAAACAATCTAATAAAAATAAAACTCTCCGTTTGTTTATAACTTTAATATGTATTGACGACTATAATTTTAATAATCCTAATGAAATAAAGCAGAATATCATAGAATCATTAAACCAATATTTTGAAGAGGATATCTTTAACAACTTGGAAAATCGGATCATTATTAAAAAAATTGAATATCAACTTCATGGTTCTAATTCGATATCTTTAGGACCATATGATAATATTAGTTGTGATGGATATCTGATATTGATCAATATACCATCCTGGTAGAGTTCAAAATAGAAAACCAAGTGCAAGAATCGGTTTTAAAAAGTTTTGTGAACATGATTCAAAATTGATGTAATCAGCAAAAAAACAAAATATCCTTCATGATTAGATCCCTTAAAGCCACCTTTTTATGGTCCCTCTTTTTCATCATCATTCCTGCGATTGCTGTTGCAGGACAGTACAAAGTTGTTCGAGTTGTTGACGGTGATACCATTGTCATCAGATTTAACGGAAAATATGAAAAAGTCCGATTGCTCTGTGTCGTCACCCCGGAATCTGTCCATCCTGATAAAAAACAAAATATCCCTATGGGAAAAGTGGCTTCCAAATACACCCAAAAGAAACTTATCGGGAAAACTGTTGACCTTGAATTTGAAATTAAAAAACTCAGAGGAAATTATGGGCGTCTTCTGGCATATGTGTTTGTGGATGGAAAAAATTTAAACCTGGATCTGGTCAGGCAAGGGCTTTCATCTTATTATACAAAATATGGTAAGAGTGAAAAATGCGTCGCTGAATTTCGTGCCGCTGAAAAACAGGCCCGGAAAGATAAATTGAACATATGGGGTGATCCAGAGCTAACGAAGAAATATTTGCGTTTGAAATCAAAGTGGGGACAACGTGGAGAAAAACGAAACTAAAATGCTGAATATCAGGCTGCATGCAGAATTGGTGGAAAGATTACGAGCCCATTGCAGAGAAAGAAATATGACAATTAAAGAATTTGTAACCGATGCTATAATTGATAACTTACGGCTCGCCAATAAAGAGAGACGTAAAAAACCCAGACTATAAGCAATATTAATACCGACATTTTGTTGCTTTGAATATACCGGACAGCACTTCGGAAATTCGGTTTCAAAGTCCTGAATAACAAATAATTTATAATCAAAAACATCTTCATCCTTCCTTTATTGTTCCCCTATCACCTATAATCCATTGAAACATTAAGAATTTAATTAGATCTTCTTTTTGGCATGTATCTTGCTGTAATTAAAAAAAAGTGAAAAAAATCAAAGGAGTAAAAAAATGAAAAAATGTACTCTTCTGTTAATTTTGATTTTCTGGGGTATTCCTTTCAATTTAATTGCGGCTGATACATTATCATTTGATATCGATGCGATTTACTACAAAGATAATCTGAGACATTTTAATATTGATTTCAGTCAAGGTACTGAAGAAAATTATGGAGATTTAAATCTTTTGGGCACATGGCAATCAGAAACGTCCGAAGGATTTGATCCGAACATGTATTTTCATCCTTCAGATGGAAATGGCACTTTTTTTAACATAAATACCGCCACAGGACGTTATAGAGTGAGCATTCCCAAACCCCTTGACGCCCTTCCAGAATTAATCAATTCAGATTCCATCGACTGGAGCACTGTTCCTTATTATATTTATGAAGGTCCAGAAATAGATTTCAGGGGAAATTCATCATCTGCAAATGTGGAATGGATTAAACTGGCGTTTAACGGCAGCAAAAATCAGATGAAGATTCAGTTGAAAGTAACAGATGGCAGTGAATTGGCCAGCACCGGTTTTAAATTTGTTTTCTTGCCTGCTAAAAACAGAGGGACTTATGGATTTGACAGTTATTTTGAAGATAACTTTCCCATGGGTGCCCCAAATTATTTATTCATACAGCTTACAAACATAACCGTAAATTCAGGAACAATAGAAAAATATCGCATCAATACGGGAAATAACAAAGAGATTATTGCCGATAATAATGCATCATGTACGCGCAGTGGAGATACGCTGGAAATCACTTTCAGTATCACAGAAGAGGATAAAAACATCATAGATCTGTCGACGGCAGATTTTGTTATGGAAGGGATTTCAATGAGTAAACCATCCGGCACATTTCAGAAAGCGGACACTTTTGCTCCTCAGTTTCTATTCAGTCGTGCAGGAGGTGAATTCACAGCGACATCTGGATCATTTGATGGGCAAGGAACATCAACCGATTGGATCTATTCCGTTCGCTTGAGGAATTTTGATTCATTTTTATCGGACAGTATGAATTTTTTTATCTCCGGATTTACCAATAACAATACAAATCCTGAGCCGCCGGATGTTAGAATTGTAGGAAAATGGGTTAATGGATTTTACAATGGCGTTTTATATGATAACGCCTTTTTGCTGGAAAGCAGGGTGACCGGTGCAGAGGGAGAGTTCGAGAATGATGGAATAACGGCACTCTCAAACGTTATCCCAAATACTGCAGTCGTAGATCTGGCACTTAAAACAGATCTCAATGGAAAGAAAGTAAATTTTTATTATCGAATTGCTGAAGAAGGTGACTCCCTCGGTTCATTGAAGACAATTGACGGAACATGGACCCAGTTTAATAGCTTTACCATTTCCGGCAATGAAATTTTCAGCGGATATCCATATAGCAAAGGCGTTATATCTGTGGGATCTGATGTTCTCTCATACCCGGTTACAGCCCCGAACTGGGGTAACACTAATAATGGCATAGAAATAGTCCAAACCAATAATGAAACACAATCGGGAAACGAACTTGAATCCGCATATAATTTATCTGATTTTGCACCAATGGCACCGAGAGAACAGGTAGAAGTTACAATTACCCCAGGAGAAAAAGCGGTTTTGCGCTATTTGATATATGGAGCTGAAAAAAATGTTAACCGTTTGAGACTCTTCAAACTAAAAAACGGCAACCATCTCAATTTTTCAAATTACCTGGAAAAACCCGATCCCGCCACAATTGAATCCGGAAACTGGTGGTTAACAGAATATGGTGAAGACCCGGATAACGCACTACCATGGGCGGGGAGCCTCAAAAAAGACCAGCGATATGTTCTTTATTTTGTAGTTCAGGATAACGATGGCCAATATGATCTTGATAATACAGAAGGAAAAATTCTTGACCCCACAGTCATCGGAGAATATTCTGGAACAAGTTCAACTACGGTTGCCAGTGATAGCGGGGGCGGTGGGGGTTGCTTTATTGCGACTGCGGCCTATGGATCATTGATGGAGCCACATGTGAAGGTTCTGTGTGATTTCCGGGATCGGTTCATGCTTGGCAATACAGTAGGAAAGGGTTTTGTACGTCTTTACTATACTTATTCACCACCTATAGCCGATTTCATCGCAAGACATGACAACCTGAGAGCAATGGTTCGCATAAGTCTGTTACCCATTGTGGGGGTTAGCTGGGTTGCCCTAAAAATTGGCTTTCTATCAACAGTGGTATTGATGCTTCTTTTCATTTCTTTTTTCGTAGGATTTGTCTGCTATAGACGGAGATGTGAGGAATAATCAATCAACAATAATCAAAAGTAAAGGCAGGGTCGATAATGGCCCTGTTTTTTTTATTTTTTGACCTCTGTTTCATTGCTATAAATCACACGTTTCAGATCCAAAAAAACTTTATGATACTGATTTTTTTAAGAGAAAAAGACCGCTTTATTGGTTACCCAGAAGAGCCTTCGGAACAGGAAGCAATAAAAGATGCATAGAATAATTATTCAACTAATAATGCCGGAAATGTTACATAGCACCCATATCCCCCAAACTCTCGCATCCCTAAAAAGATCTAAGTTCAGATCCAAATTCAAACTGACCAAAAAAGACCGACAATACATCAAAGATAAAGGCATCAATACAATCCGTCAGCACGCCATCGATTTCATAAAAACCAGAATAGCGCCTAAGAATCCAAAGAATGATGGTAAACAGACTCCAATGAGAGGGCATCCAGTTTTCATTGCTCAGCATGCCACCGCCACCTGTTGTCGGGGCTGCATTCAGAAGTGGCATGGGATAAAGAAGGGAAGGGCGCTTTCAAATCCGGAGATACAATCTCTTGTTGAATTGATAATGGGGTGGATTGAAGGCCAAATAGGTGCTGAAAAAATAGATGAATAAATTTAACCAAAACACATTGTCTGATCTCTAGGGTCATATGTAAAGAATAACGTAAGGAAGCTCTGGGTTATAACCTGACGTTACGCGACCGTTTTTTTATATAATATCTGTGGGATCTGCGAATCTGGATACCCTGTTCATAAATTTTTTTAAAATTCGATTTTTGAAATGGGATTCGATCTGAAAAAATTTTTGAACCTGGATTTCAAATTATAAGGCAATTCAGAGGAGATTATCTTTAACCCTGATTTTCTTTGAGATTTATCTTGAAGGTAATGAAATGTTAAAGCTTTAAGAGGTGTTGGTTTCAATTAAAAATATTTACAATAATGGCACGATATAGGCAAGGGGAGGGCATTTCGAGGCAAAAGCAGGTGAAATTGATTACGGAGTTGGTGATGGGATGTACGAGGAAGGGGAAAGAATAGAAAGCTTAAGTTGTTGTTCGTATGTTGTTCATCAGAAACTTATGTTATTGAAAAAACAAAGAAAATAATGTAGGGCAACAGGTTCGACTCCTGCCGCCTCCACCACAAAATATTTAATAATAACAATAAGTTGTAGAGATTAGCCTTCCTGAGTGTGTGATATTTTAGTGGTGCAAAAATGGTGCAGCGACAGGTCACGATGCAGTAATATCGTGGCCTTTTTTATTCTGGACGCGGAAATTTTAACCCAAAATAAGATGTTAATAAATATTAAATAGTTAAAATCTATTCCAAAACGCGAGGAGTTATTACCACCGGCTACATCCTGACTTCAATGAGCCTCAAATGATTTAAGGATTCGAACACAAGCATGACGCCGTCCGGCTCCAACACGTCATCTGAACCTTGCAGGCCCAGGTTGGAGATCGATTGGCAGACAGCTTCCATATCTCGCTCCCCCCATATCAAGATTCCGCATATTCGGTTTGCGCCTCCAAACCTATCATTTCATTTCTGATGAAACGACAGGTGCGAAACGGCTAATAAAGACTTTATATTAAGTAGTTAATCGTTTCATGCTGGGCAATTTTCGTTGCAACGAGCCTGTGGCGAATATCATTTTGAGATCCCCTTGGCCGCTTCAATAGAGTCTGTCGGTAAAGGCACGACACGTATCGTTTCCCCGCCATCGATCCTCTTGAGTTTCGTGGAAACATCGATCTGATGAGATTTTCGTATTTTGGCAGGAATGACCGTCTGCCCTCGCGCCGTGACAGTTGTTTTCATTGAATTTACCTCCGAAGACAGGTTACAAGATTTTTTTGCCCCACAAATTCATATTAAAAATTTGATTACCTGTTTTTGAGCGCCTAAAGATAAAAAATGAAATAAGGATTGACAATGGTAACATATGTGTTACTATAAAGCGCAGCGAAACCCATCATGAATTTACAAGAATATTTAGACGAAAAGGGTCGGAGCCCATTTGAGAAGTGGTTCAATAGGATCAATGCTCAAGCTGCCGCAAAGGTTACGACAGCGCTTGTGAGATTGGAAAGCGGAAACACCTCTAATGCTAAAAGCGTGGGTGGTGGTGTCTATGAATTAAAAATTGATTTTGGCCCAGGTTACAGGATTTATTTCGGCTATGACGGCCCTAAAGTTGTGATTCTCTTGGCTGGTGGTATAAAAAAGCGCCAAGATAAAGATATTGAGACGGCAAAAAAGAGATGGAATAACTACAAGGAACGGAAGAAAAAGGAAATATAGAAAGGAGGGCTTTTAAAATGCCTCTTACCCGAAAATTCAAAGAAACAGTAATGCTCCGGGCAAAACAAGATCCGGATTTCCGCCAAGAACTCATTGTTGAGGCAACAAACGCTTTCCTCGACGGTGACATTGACACCGGAAAACGGTTGATTCGGGATTACCTGAATGCAACTGAAGCGATCCCATCCATCGCAGAGGAGTTGGACCAGAATGAAAAAAGTATCCGTCGAATGATCGGTCCCCGAGGAAATCCTACCTTGAGAAATTTCGCCAACCTTTTGAATGCGTGTAAGCGTCGTGAAAGTCTGGAGCTTCGTGTGTGTCGGTAACAAATGCAATTCTGCTATTACATAGATTTGAGATTCTGCTTTTTCAAATTAACATCCGTTGACGTATCGTTTCCCGTATGTTACGGCGACCGTCTATAATGCCGTGAATGATAACTGCTTTTCCGATGATCTGATAGATGATTCTATAATTTTTAATGACAATTTGACGGCATAACATTTCGCTGAGACCTTCAAGTTCGTATGGGACATGGCCACGCTCAGGATTATGCGACAAGCTGTCACACGCCTGGAAGAGTGTTTCCAGTAACCGCTTGGCTGTTTCAGGCCTTCCATCGGCTTTGATATAGCGGTAAATTTTTAACAGGTCTTGCCTGGCCCCGGGGGTAAATTCGACGTCAAATATCATTTTTCAGGAAAATCCTTTGAAATCATGTCGTCAAGTTCTTTAAGCAGTTTTTTTGCCGGAATGGTTTTTCCTTCTTCAAAGTCCTTTTGCCCTTGAGCGACCATTTTGAGCAGAGCCAGGGCCTCTTGAATCCGCTCATACTCGGTGATATCCTGTATGACTGCTTTCGCTTCTCCGTGTTGGGTAATGATCATTGTGCCGTGCTGTTCGTTAAGCTCGCGGATCACATCGGCAGCATGCGCCTTAATATAGCTAATCGGTTTTATGGCGTGACGAAGTTTCATGGTATGATCCTTATTTAAATTTTTTATAGTCTATTTATAGATCATAAAAAGTTATGTGTCAATATGCATTTACAAGTTCAACACCTTGTGTTATATAAAATACTCTGTTTTTACCGGAAGTTGTATCATCTTGGTGCCAAAGAGTCATCTGTAATAAAATCGTGTAACGATTTTATGAAACGCGGCTATGCCGCTGATTTGGCGAAAGGCTAAAATTCCTATCCCGCAGCAAGCAGCGGGGAATTCAAATTTAAACTGAGGGTATCTGTGGTTAAATAAGTTAACAATAGCACCGGGAGACGGAAAGTGGCCAATTCTTCTCAGAAAAGGAGAAAAAAGAAAACGCGTGCCGGAAAGCTGCGCATTGCCGATCATTGGAATGCCATCAGTATCATTGCCAATTCCCAAAGCAATCCGCTAAAAGCAGTGGCCGAGTTTGTGGAAAACAGCATTGACGCACGGGCCAGGCATATTGTCATCACCCGAGGGAAGAAAAAAGGTGAATTCTATCTCAAGGTGAGCGACGATGGTGAAGGTATCCCTAAAGACGAACAAGGAGTGCCGGATTTTCGGCATGTGGCAACGCACATTTGCGATTCTGTCAAGCGACGCCTAAAGGACGAGGGCGCAGAGGGTATCCAGGGCGAATTCGGTATCGGCCTTCTCAGTTTCTGGACCCTCGGCCGGACCCTCGGTATGACCTGTTGCGGGGCCGACAGCACCACTTACGAGATGACCATGGCCAGAAATTCACCTGAATTCGAGGTTTCAAAGAAACGCGTACTGCTCCCTTTCAAGGGAACCGATCTGACGGTTTACCCCCTGCTACCGGGATTGAGGTCCTTGACAGGTGAAAAGATTCAGCGCTATCTGGCATCCGAACTCAGGGACCGAATTAAAAATTCCGATGTAAAGATCAAGGTTGTGGACCGAACCGGCCGGGCAGAGTATATTGTGGTCCCGCGGCAGTTTTCAGGGCGGCTGATTCATAATTTGCATCCTGAGACAACCCCATCGGGTGATATATACCTTGAGTTGTATCTCAGTGATCCCGGTACTGCCAACCAGGTTGGATTATACCGACGCGGTACACGGATTTTACCGTCTATTACTGAACTCGATCAATTTCATCAAGAACCATGGACAGCAGGCTACCTTCAGGGTATTGTTGACGCCCCTTTTTTGAATCTTACGCCGGGGACGCGTCAAGGGATCATTCGCGATGAACGCTTCGATGCTTTTTGCATGGCCATAGCGCGGGTGGAAGCCTATCTTAAGCAGGTGATCGAGGATCAGCGCAAGGCAGAAGAGGAGCGATCCAGCCGAAGGATTTTGCGTAAAGTGCAGCGCGCCCTTAAGGAAGCGTTTTTGCGTCTTCCGCAGGAAGAATATGACTGGTTCGATATTAAAAGCGGAAGAACGCCAAAGAAAAAAGACGCGCTTTTTTCGACAGCATTGACCACCCAGGAGCCCCGTGATGCGCAGGACCGAGAAGCAGAAACCTCCGAAGCCGGCCAAGAAACGGACGGCAACGCCGCCGATCAGATGGCATTTTTTGAATTTGCCGGTCCACTGTTCAGTGTGCTGATTTCACCGAAGTCGAGTGTTGTTCCCATTGACCAGCGCAAGAAGTATCGTGCCGTATGCCGAGATCGATCACGGCGCATTGTTGTGGAAAATCTGGTGTACCACTGGGAAATAACAGACGGCGACGGTCAACTCCTGGAGAGTGATGGTGAATCAGTGGTTTTCGTCGCGCCGCCGGAGCCGTGTTTGACAACATTGCGGGTGGTTGTAAGACAGGAGCAGATACAATGCGAAGATGAGGCTTTGATCACCATCACCGATTCACTCGTGGATCAATCATCAGGACCCGGCGGGTCGCGTAAAGGGTTGCCGGGATATACCTATCGCCGGGCTCCGGGAGAAATGTGGCGCTCAAAATTTGATGTGGACAAAAATGTCATCGTCATCAACAACGGACATAGAGACTTTGTATATGCCGGAAAGCACAAGAGCCGAAAACTTCGCTTTATTTGCCGCCTGTTCTGCAAGGAACTGGTTCGTCACAATTTTCCCGGGATGCCGGCAGATGAGCTTCTGGAGCGGATGATCGAGCTATCCCTGTATACGGAAGAACATCTGAAATGAAGGAGATTTAAGACTGAAATCGCGGAATAATCTGGGGCAGTATATCGTTACTTGTTCTCAAGTTTCGTCTGCAAACATTTTATCGAGCAGAAATACATCAATTTCCTTAATCCTTTGCATGGCTCGGTCGTTCGTAATCAACGCCTGTGCCGGGAAGTAAAGCGCCATTGCCGCTTGAAACATATCCGGTAAGGGCATTCCATATTTGGCTTTCAGAGAACCGGCCATAAACGCAATTTCAATATTAATTTCCGGCAGAATTACATTTGGAAGATTTTTGATAGCATCTCGATAACGGTCCGCGATCGCGAAGTGTTCCTGTTTGAGTGGTTTTACCAGGATTTCCGCTGCCGTAATCGGTGTGACCACACCTGTAAAAAGTCCCTCACTCATTCGGCCGATGATATGCTCGCATCTTTCGGCATAATCGTTATGATCCTCGAATAAATAGATAAAGACCATGGTATCGATTACTACACCATGCTTCTTATCCAAATCTTTGAAACGATTCAGCGCCGTTGTTCCCATTCCTTTCGAAGTTTACTGATATAATCCGTTGCATCCTTACCGTCGGCGGCCTTTCGACCGATGCCTCTTAGCTTTGACGGCAAGATGGGATATATGATCAATCGATCTCCATCAGCCACAATATCCACCCTGGTGTTGGGTTTTATTCCCATCTTTTTACGCTCTTTCAAGGGAATAACCACCTGATATCGCTTCCCTACGGTGGCCTGTGTCATATTTATTTCTCCTTTTCATATTTATTTGATAATAACATACATCTTAAATCAAAATCCGTCAAGTTTGTTTTTCGTGACTGTTTTAGTAATCGTTTTTGATACAAAGGCTGCTGATCCACGGAGATTTTTGAGGGCGTCAATGTCCGGATTTTCGAATTTTGGATCACCCTGTGAAATGTGCCATACACAATTTTCATAAAAGAAAGTTAAAATCATTCTTAAAATGGCAAAAATAGAATTTGGCATAAAGCTGGCTGCGAAACCCAGATTCGCGAACTCTGCGCGCCGTAGCTTTACGCGAAGGCGGGCCACACAAAGCTGACAAGCCATTCTTTTAATACCATTTACAAGCTAATCCTACTTTCATCGAGCTGAAGCGTTTTCTGACGAAGGCGAATAAAAAGAATTCCAGCCGGTGTATCCTGCTTGTTGTATCAACGGTTTTATGAAGTAATTCCTTTCGACTTCGTTGTTTTTTCTGCCACTGTTTCCCAATAGTTCTCTGTTCATTTTGCGACCTCCTATTTGATTTAAGGATTTAGGAAAAAAAAGAGCAGCGCCAATGCGACAACTGCTCCCTTTCCAAAAAATGATTTGATTAAATGGGTTCTTATGATAATCTAATTATGGTGAGCGGTGACTATTAAGTCCAATACCGGTATAGAGGTCTTTGTCCGGGGCGTCAGGACTTGGTGTTAAAACCAGTAATCCTGTTATCAGGAGCGTCAATCTCATTGTAGCACCGTCTCACCAACTTTCCT
>Ga0307440_1000370_pt1 | contig 21914 bp, 21 predicted proteins | sample SalMarWE160410MG_FD_202150 | JGI IMG/M metagenome (GOLD analysis project Ga0307440, IMG submission 202150) | Salt marsh sediment microbial communities from the Plum Island Ecosystem LTER, Massachusetts, United States - WE1604-10 | ecosystem: Environmental > Aquatic > Marine > Intertidal zone >... | reverse complement strand
CCGCCCCGCCTCCGCCGCCCCCCGCGCCCTGTGCGCCTCGCTCCTGGCCCTCGCCGGCCTCCCGGCGCCGCTCCTGGCCCAGGAGCCGCCGCCGGCCGCCTCCGGCGACCTCGCCGTGGTCGAGTACCCGATCCCGCGCGCCGGCGCCTTCCCGCACGACCCGGCCGTGGGCGCGGATGGCATGGTGTGGTACACGGACCAGGCCAACAGCTACATCGGCCGCCTCGATCCGCGCACCGGGACCTTCACGGACTGGGCGACGCCCACGCCGCAATCGGGCCCGCACGGGATCACGGTGGCCCCGGATGGGGGCGTGTGGTACACGGCGAACCGGGTCGGGAAGATCGGGCGCCTGGACCCGGCCACGGGGAAGATCCGGGAGTACACGCTCCCGGCCGAGGCCACCGATCCGCACACGCCGATCTGGGTGGACGGCACCCTGTGGTTCACGGTGCAGGGGGCGGACCTGTACGGGCGCCTGGACCCGGCCACGGGGAAGAGCGCCGTGTACCCGGTGCCGGCCGCCCGCGCCCGGCCCTACGGGATCGCCGAGGCGCCCGACGGGAGCCTGTGGGTGGCCCTCCTCGGCACCAACGCGCTCGGCCGGATCGACCGGAAGGACGCGTCCATGACGCTGGTGCGGCTCCCGCACGAGGGGGCCCGGCCGCGGCGGCTCGTCGTCGACGGTCGTGGCCGGGTGTGGTACACCGACTACGCTCGTAGTCGACTGGGCCGCTACGACCCGGCCACGCGCGCGTTCGAGGAGTGGGTCACCCCCAACGAGGGCGGCCGTCCCTACGGGATCGCGATCGGAGTCGAAGGGCGGGTGTGGTACGCCGAGACGGCCACGGGGCTCATGGTGGCCGCGGACCCGGCCACCGGGGCCGTCGTCCGCACCCTGAAGATCCCGACGCCGAACGCGGTGGTGCGCCACATGGTGAGCGACCCGGAGCGCGGGGACCTGTGGCTGGCGCTGTCGGGCACGGGCCGTATTGGACGCATCGCGCTGGGAGCGCCGGGCGGGAGCTGAGGCCGGGCGCCGTCCGGGCCCGCCTTCCCGTCGTCGACGGTCGTGGTCGAGGGCGGTGCCGGGACTACACTCGTAGTCACCCTGACGGCCACGATCCGGCGATGCGCCGTTCGCGGGGCGTACGCCCCGCGTGCTCGTGGCGCGCGGCTACCGTCCGCCCGCGCCTCCCTCCCGGTCCGCCGCCCGCTTCGCCATCCAGTCCCAGATCGCCCCGGCCCGACCGACCACGTAGCTCGAGTCCTCCCGGAGCAGGAAGCCCTCGCGGACCAGCGTGTCCACCGCGGCACCCGCCTTCCGCAGGTAGTCGGCCCGCGAGCCGTACAGCTGGCTCACCGCCGGCCTCGGGTCGCCGGTCCTCGCCTTCTCGGCCGCGTCCCACGGCAGCGGGATGAACGTGCCGCGGAAGTCGGCCAGCTCGTCCTGGGGGCCGGGCATGCCGGTCCGCAGGCTCCAGGGCGCGTAGGTGGCCAGCGGGGCGCGCACCTCGACGTTCCGGATCCCGTCGCGCTCGTTCCCGAGCGAGTCGGTGATCGGCACGAGGGCGGGGAAGGCGGGTCCCAGCCGCGGCGGCTGGAAGTCCACGATCCCCTCGCCCCAGCGCGGGCCGTAGTCGGCGTGGTAGGCCACCTCGGTCACCTTCGGGAATCCGAGCCCCGGGATGTCGGGGAACGCCTTCGCGGCCGCCTCCACCGGGACCAGCGTCCCGTCGGCGATGTGCGGGATGGCCGAGGGGGGCGGCTCCCGGCCGTCCACGATCCAGTCGGTGAGCCGCACCAGCAGCGCCCGCAGGTTGGGATGGTAGTCGAGCGGGTCGCCCCGCCACGCCGCGGGCTGCCCCGGCTTCGAGACCGGGCCCCTGGGAGCCTCGGGGAAGTGGTCGGTGCCGGGCGGGAAGCGGTCCACGAAGTGCTGCCCGCCGGCGAAGTGGTAGATCCGGACGTTGGGGAGGGGCGGCACGTCCGTGGATCCGTCGGCGCTCGTCTGGATGAGCGAGGCGGCCCGCCCCCAGTACTCGTAGCCCGAGTTCGTGTAGAAGATCCTGGGCAGGTCCTCGGGCGGCGTGTGTGCCAGGAGCCCGTCCTCCCGGCCGGTGAGCGGGTCGCGCTCCACCCGGCCGGTGAAGGGGAAGATGTCGGTCGGGTAGAAGAAGGCCGAGAACCGGTGGGCGTCCCTGGAGGGCTGCCCGAAGCGGTGATCGAAGCTGCCGCGCCCCCCGCCCGCCGCCATGGCCAGGATCCCGTCGAACGCCTTCCGCCCCTCCTCGTCCACGTTGAAGCCCTGGTAGAGGAAGTGGCGCAGGAAGCGGCCCGTCTGGGAGATGCCCTCGGCGATCCCGTATTTGGCGGGGAACAGGCTGTGGGGGTCGTACTTCTGGTAGGCGATCATGTCGCGCACCGCGGCCAGCCCCAGCCCCACCACCGGCGGATTCTCGGACGGGTAGACGAGCTCGTAGATCTTCCCGGGCGTGAAGTCCGCCTTCATGAAGATGTGGGTCGAGTCGCCCACCACCCGGCCGTCCTCGGTCTCCCGGGCGAAGGCCCAGGCCGAGCGCGGGACGACCCTGCGGGGCGCGTTCCGGTCGTCGCGCACGGTGAGGTAGGCCCCGCGCGTGGCCGTGTCGGTCACCGGGTAGCCCACCTGGCTCCGGTGGCCGACCGACAGGGTGCGGGTCGGGTACTCCACCACCCAGTCGCTCCGCACCCGGCCCCGGAGCGGTGAGCCGTCCGGGTTGGTGGCCCGGGGCACGTGGAGGCGGAGGAGGAGGGCGGGCTCGGGCGGCACGTCGAACTCCCACCCCACCCACACGATCGTGTACCCATGGCGGAGGAGGAAGCCGTCCCCGAAGTCCCGCGCCCGGGACGGGTCCAGGCTGGAGGCGGCCCGGTCGAAGTAGGCGAGGGCCGCCTTCCCGCCCCGGTTCGACACCTCGACCAGCGACACGCCGCTCCGGCGCGCCGGGTCGAGCGGCTGGAGCACCATGAAGTTGGCCCACGCCTCCACCTTCCCGTCCGCGTTCCGGGGGGCCAGCTCGAGGTCGGCGATGCGGGCGTCCGCCGGGTTGGCGGGGTCGAAGGTGAAGTACACCCGCCCCGCGATCCTCTCGTAGGCGCCGGCCTTCCCGAAGGCCTTGCCGCCCAGGATCGTGTCGCGGCTGGTGACCACGACGCGGACCACCTTGGCCCGGGCGGGGGCCGGCGCGGCGAGCAGGCCGGCGGCCAGCAGGGCGGCGGACAGGAGGGCGCCCGCGACGGGGCGCGGGGCGCGGACGCGGCGCGACTGGGCCATGGAGCAACCTCGACCGTGGGACCATGTCGTCAGGAGCGAGGCCAAGCTGGCCCACCGGACTACGTGCGGCAACGGGAGCCCGCCGGTCCCTCCTGGAGAAGTCGCCGGACGGGAGCCGGCGCCTACGCGGGCTCGGGGGATCCCGACGGGACGGCACCAGGCGGCAGGCCCGTGACGCGGATCGTCTCGGTCGGCATGTCGACGCCGGCCTTCCTCAGGGCCTCGAACACCCGCTCCCGGAGCTCGAACCGCCGGGGGATGTGGCGTCGCTCGTCCTCCAGCCAGGCCTGGAGCTGCAGGGTGACGTGGTAGTCGCCCAGCGCCGTCACCACGACGCGCGGAGGCGGTACCTCCATGAAGTCCGGGTCCTCCCGCACGAGACCGAGCGTGATGCCGGCCACGCCCAGGCTGGCCAGGAGGGACGTCGTGCCGATGCCCATCTCGCTCAGGGCGGCCACCGCGCCCACGGTGAGGACGAGGAAGCGGATCACGGTCCGGGCGAACTCGCGGCTCGTGGTGTCGAGACGGGTCCGGCGCAGGGCCGGGCGGAGGAGGGCGTCCAGGAGACGCCAGGCCGCGTAGTACGCCAGGAAGGTGAGCCCAGCAGCGATGGCGCTGCTGAGGAGGCGCGCGAGCTGCGCTCCGAGGACGTCGGGCGCGAAGTTCTCACCGAGACGTGCTACGATCCCCCGCACAAACTCGTTCATCGCGTGGCTCCGCCCTCGCCGATCTCACCGCCGCTCTCGCCGCCCTCGCCCCGTTCCCGGGGCCGGAACCCACGACCGAAGCGGGGATTCGGCCCGCGGAGCGGGGCCATCCGCCAGAAGGCGATGCCGCCCGCCTGGTGCTCGACCTCCACGCTGGCCACCCGCTTCTTCCCGTCCAGGTCGATGACGTCCACGGTGCTGCGGGTGGCGCCCACGGCCTCGTTGGTCACGAAGGCGTAGCGTGAGTCGGGGGAGACCACGACGCCGTGGGGGAGGGGGCGGGTGGTCCCGATCCGGGCGGCTTCCGTTCCGTCGCGGAGGTCGACCAGGCTCACGGCCTGCTCGCCCTTGTCGGTGGCCAGCAGGTACCGGCCGTCCCGCGTCACCGCCAGGTTGTAGGGCGCCTTGCCCACCTGGAAGCGCCGCGACACGGCCCACGTGGCTACGTCCACGTCCAGCACCTCGGAGGCACCGTTGCAGGCCACGTACACGTGCTTCCCGTCCACCGAGGGCTGGGCCCAGGTGGGCTTGCACGGCCCGCCGCCCGTCGCGGACACGTGCAGGGTACGGCTCACCCTCGGGGGCTGGACGGTCATGTCCACCAGCTCGTCGCTCGCCATGCATACGGAGTAGACGTGCTCGCCGGCGGGGCCGACGCGGACGCCGTGCGGCTTCACGCAGGTCTTGACCCGGCCCGTCTCGGTGAGCACCGGGTCGGTCTCCACCACGGAGACGGAGGAGGGGACCGGGTCGCCGTGCAGGTCGAAGTTGGCCACGAACGCCATCGTGCCGTCCGGCGTCAGCCCGATGGTGGCCGGGAACAGGCCGAGCTGGACGCTGTCGACGAGCACGTCGGACCCGGTGCGGTACTTCCACAGGCGCCCGAACGGCGTCCCGTGCGCCGTGGTCAGGTACCAGAAGCGTCCGTCCTCCGAGATCGACAGGCCGTGCGGGCCGTCCAGGTCGGCGGGCATGATCCCCACCGGGATCGTCCTGTCGACCGCGATGCTGTCCCGGTCGAAGCGCACCCGGCTCACCACGTCGGAGGCCTCGTCGGCCACGTACACCCAGTAGCGGAAGCCGGCCTCGCGCCGGAAGCGCTCCATTCGCTCACCGCGTCCCAATTCCCCCGACTCGCCCCGCTCGCCCCCCTCGCCTCCACCTCCGTAGGGTCCGGCCGAGGCGCAGGCCGCGGTCAGCGCCAGAAGCAGGGCCAGCACGACACGGCCTCCGGGCCTGCGGACTCGGGCCCGCCGGCCGCGCGGCGGAACGGGTACACCGGACATCGCTCCATCCTCCTCGACGGGGGTGGCGCCGCCGGATGCCCGACGGCGCGCGAAACACGGGCCAATATAGGCGGTGCGCATTGCTACCGCCGGGGCTCCGGGTTACCCTGATGCGGACGCCCCGAGCGCCCGCTCGCCGACGCTCCCGCGTCCGCCGGCCGGCCGTGGGGGAAGCCTCCGCGGCCCGTGAAACCGCCGAAGGCGGAACGACGTAGGGACGATCCCGGGGCGGAGTAACGCAGAGCGAAACATGGGTGTGGCGGAACTCATCGTACTGGTCATGTTCTTCGCCGTGCTTCTCCCCCTGGGGCGCGGGCTGGTGCGTCGGCTGGACGATGGTCCCCGTCGCGTCGAGACCGAGGGTCCGACCGAGGCGATCCCGCCCGGCGTGCCGCGCGAGGACATCGAGAGCCTCCGCCGACAGGTGGCGGAGCTGACGGACCGGGTGGAGCGGATGGCCGAGGAGCAGGACTTCCTGGTACGGCTGCTGGAGGAGCGCCCCGCGCTCCAGGCGCCGAAGCCGGAGGGCGAAAGGAGCTCGGGATCATGATCAGTCGCGAAGACATCGAGAGTTACCTCATCCGAACCGACCTCGACTACGAGGAAATCGGCGACGGCATGTGGCTCGTGCGACCGGAGGGAGAGGAGCAGGGCGGCGGCCCGGCCATCGTGGCCAGCTACTTGCCTCCCGTGCTGCTGCTGAGGACCGTCATCCGGACCGTACCGGAGGGCGAGGCCGCGCAGCTCAGAATCTACAGGCGTTTGCTCGAGTTGAACGCGTCGGACCTCGTCCACGGCGCCTACGGCCTGGAGGACGGGGAGATCGTGCTGGCCGACACGCTGGAGCTGGAGGACCTGGACTTCACGGAGTTCCGGGCCTCGCTGGAGAGTCTGGCGCTGGCGGTCACGAGTCACCTGAAGGAACTGTCGACGGACTGATCATGGGAATCTTCGAGAGACTCTCACGGGTGCTCCGCTCCAACATCAACGACCTCATCGCCCGGGCCGAGAACCCGGAGAAGATGCTGACGCAGATCCTCGAGGACATGCGTCGGCAGCTGGCTCAGGCCAAGCAGGAGGTCGCGGTCGCCATCGCCGACGAGCGCAAGCTCCGGGCGACCTGGGAGGAGGAGCGGGGACAGGCGGAGGAATGGGAGCGCCGGGCGCGCCTGGCGGTCAAGGAGGGCCGGGACGACCTGGCGCGACAGGCCCTCATGCGGGGCCAGGAGCACGCCGACCATGCCCGGGAGCTCCAGGAGCAGTGGCAGCGGCATCGCCAGGAGACCGACCGGCTCAAGAACTCCCTGCGCCAGCTCAACGCCAAGATCGAGGAGGCCAAGCGCAAGAAGAACCTCCTCATCGCCAAGCAGAAGCGCGCCCAGGCGCAGAAGCGCATCCAGGACACGATCGCGGGCCTCGAGGACCGGGGCGCCTTCCGGGCGTTCGATCGCATGAGCGAGGAGATCGAGGCGTCCGAGCGCCGGGCGATCGCCGCCGCCGAGGTGGACGACGAGCTCGGGGGCGACACGCTCGAGAAGGAATTCGCCGGTCTCGAGGCGGGAGGGCACCGGGACGTCGAGGCCCGACTCTCGGCCCTCAAGCAGGAGATGGGACTGCTGCCGACCGGCGACGACCCCGCCCCGCGGGCGCTCGGCTCCGGCAAAGCGGACGTGAAGGACGCGGAGATCGTCGAGGAGGACAGCGACGACCTCTCCGGCTCCGGCGACCACGGTAGCTGAAGCGGGAGAGGGCCGGATGGATGCGGCCGGCGTCCGGGGCCGGGTACGCCTCCTGGTCACGGCCGTCGTCCTCGTCCTCCTCCTGCTGTTCGTCTACAGCGTCGCCGACCTCCTCATCCTCCTCTTCCTGTCGCTGCTGTTCTCCATCTACCTGGGGGCGGTGACCGACTGGTTCCAGCGCCGTCTCCGGCTCCCGCGTCCGGTGGGCATCGTGGTCAGCGTCCTGGCGACGCTCTTGTTCATCGGCGGGATCGGGGTCCTCCTGGCGCCGCCCCTCACCGCCCAGGCGACCCAGCTGGTGACGGCCCTCCCCCGCCAGCTCGCGCAATGGGAGCGGTCCCTGTCGGGGCTGCAGGACAAGTATCCGTTCCTGGGCGAGCTGTTCGGCGCGGGCCCGCAGGGTGGCAACTACTTCGGGTCCTTGTTCCGGCAGATCGGACAGTACGTCACGGGGGCCGTGCCGTACCTGTTCAACGGGATCTGGTTCTTCGTGCACGTGGTCAGCCTCGTGGCCATCAGCATCTACCTCACGACCCGGCCCGGCCTGTACCGGGGCGAGGTGCTGCAGCTCGTCCCGCCGCTCCACCGGGACGCGGCGGCCGACATCATGGACGAGATGAGCACGACGCTGCGATCGTGGCTCGGCGGGCAGCTGCTGGCCATGTTCGTGCTCGGCTCGCTGACCTGGGTGGGCCTCCAGTTCCTGGGCGTGCCCTTCGCGCTCGCGTTCGGCGTGTTCGCCGGCCTCGTGGCCATCGTCCCCTTCTTCGGGACCCTGTTTTCCACGGTGCTGCCGGCGCTCTTCGTCCTTCCGGACAACGGCATCGTGTTCGCCCTCATCGTGGCCAGCGTAGGCGCGGGCGTGCACCTGCTGGAGGCCAACGTGGTGAGCCCGCTGATCTTCGAGGAGCGGGTCGAGCTCCCGCCGGCCTGGACCCTGCTGGCGCTCCTCATCCTGGCCAAGCTGCTGGGCGCCATCGGGCTGCTGGTGGCCGTGCCGGTGCTGGCCTGCGTTCGCGTCCTGATCCACAGGATCTACATCGAGCGCATCCTGGAGGGCGGCCGCTACCTGCCGCGGCGCGGCGGCCATCAGATCACCCTCCGGCTCCCGGCCTCCGCCGACTTCGTCGTGGCGTCGGCCGGGCGTGGTCGATCCGTGCCCGACCTGGTCGAGGCGCTGGAGGGGAAGCGCCGCGACACGAGGAGCGCCGAGGAGTGAGCCCCCCCAGCTTCGCCGTGCTGGCCGAGGGGCGCTTCGGGCTCGTCGGGTCGAAGACGGCTGCCTCCGCGATCCGGTACCTGCCGGAGCGCGTGACGGCCGTGCTGGACTCCGAGCACGCGGGCGGCACGGCCGCCGACGTGCTCGGCTTCGGTGCCGGGATCCCCGTGGTGGCGAATCTGGAGGAGGCGCTGGCCGCCGCGGTCCCGCCGGACGCTCTCCTCATCGGTGTGGCGCCGCAGGGCGGCGCGCTCCCGGACGCGTGGCGGCCCGTCCTGCGCGCGGCGATCGAGGGCGGACTCGAGGTGTGGAGCGGTCTGCACGGCTTCCTGGCCGAGGACCCCGAGCTGGCGGGCCTGGCGGAAGCGCGCGGCGTTCGCCTGGTGGACCTGCGGCGCTCCCCGCCGGGGCTCCCGGTGGCCACGGGGCGCGCGGCCGGTGCCGACGTCCTCCGCGTGCTGACGGTGGGCACCGACTGCAACGTCGGGAAGATGACGACGGGCCTCGAGCTCCGGCGCGAGCTGCGGCGGCGCGGGGTCGGGACGAGCTTCGCGCCCACGGGCCAGACCGGGATCCTGCTCGAGGGCTGGGGCGTGGCGGTGGATGCGGTGGCGGCCGACTTCGTGGCGGGCGCCGCCGAGTCCCTGGTCCTGGCCGGGGCCGGCGCGGAGGACGCCCGGGTGCCGGTGCCGGGAGGGTGGCGGGAGGATCCCGTGCCCGGGGCCGCCGGGGCGGACGTCGTGCTGGTGGAGGGCCAGGGATCCCTCCTCCATCCCGGCTATTCCGGGGTCACGCTCGGTCTCCTGCACGGCTCCATGCCGCAGGCCCTGGTGCTGTGCTGGGTGCCGTCGCGACGCACGATCTACGGCGGCCGCTACGACTGGGTCGACATCCCACCCCTGGACGACGTCGTGCGCCTGTACGAGGAGGCGGCGGGCTGGATCCGGCCGCCGGAGGCGCCGCGCGTGGTCGCCGTGTCGGCGGCTACCTACGACCTGGGCGAGGAAGAGGCACGCCGGGTCGTCGGGGAGGCACGGGAGCGGACCGGCCTCCCGGTCACCGACCCGATCCGGTTCGGAGCGGGGCCCCTCGCCGACGCGGTCGTGGCCGCGCTCGAAGCCCGCTCGGGAGCGCCGGCCGGGAGCTGAGCGGGCTCACTCCTCCAGGCCGCGCAGGACCTCCAGCGGCGGCCGGCGGACCGCTTTCCCGCCCGCCAGCGCGCCCACCAGCACGGCCGCGGCCGAGGTGGCGAGCCACAGGAGCGCCAGGGAGCCGACGGGGGTCCGGTAGGGAAGACCGAAGCCGCGGGAGACCACGGCCCAGCCCGCCACGGCCGCCAGCCCTGTCCCCGCCAGGCCGGCGAGCCCCCCCAGGCAGGCGTACTCCGCCAGGTGGATGGAGCGGATCGTGGCCGAGCGGGCCCCCAGGGTGCGGAGGAGCACGGTCTCCCGGAGCCTCTGGCGACGAGAGGCCCAGATGGCCGCGATCAGGATGAGGAGTCCGGCCACGACGCTGAACAGGGTCATGAACCGGACGGCTTCGGCCACGGTGCCCACCACCTGACGGACGGCCGCCTCGATGCGGGCCAGGTCGACCGCCGACACGCTGGGGAAGCTCAGGATCAGGTCGCGCTGCAGCGCCGCCCGGGCCCCCGGATCGGGGATCCGCGTGAGCACCACCCACGTGGCGGGCACCCCGTCGAGGACGCCGGGCTGGAACACGGCGAAGAAGTTGAGGGCCGGCCGGGCCCAGTCGACGTCGCGCAGGCTCGTAACCACGGTCGTGAGGCGACGGCCGGCCGCCTCCCAGGTGATCGTGTCGCCCAGGCCGACGCCCAGGTCTCCGGCGATGTCGGTGGACAGCGATACCTGGCCGGGGCGCGGGCCGCCGGCCCAGGCCGAATCCCACCACCGACCCGCGGTCAGCGTCTCCGTGGCCGTCAACGAGTCGCGCCACGTGCTCCGGTATTCGCGCCCCAGCGCCCATCGTTCCGGCCTCCGGCGTCTCGGGCCGGCGGCCGAGTCGGAGTCCGACGCGGCGGCGCCGCCCACGAGCCGACTCTCCTCGGCCCGCAGGCGGGCGGCATCGACGCCGTTCAGGGAGGCGATGCGGAGCACGGCGATCGGGGTCGCGCCGAGCGTCGGATGGCCGCCCCGGCGCAGGAGATCGAGGACGGAGTCCCTCTGGTCCGGCTGGATGTCGAACAGGACGAGGTCCGGCTGGCCGGGGCCGGTGGCCCGTCGCAGGCGGTCGACGACGTTGGACTCGACCGCCGCCAGCGTGCCGATCAGGAAGGTGCCCATCCCGAGAGCCACCACCACGGCCAGCGTCTGGTTGCGGGGCCGAAACAGGTTGGAGACACCCTGCCGGAGCGCGTAGGAGGCCCCGTGCGGCAGGAATCGGCGCGCGGCCCACGCCAGGCCCCGGCCCACGGCGGCCAGCAGGAGGGCCAGCACCACGAGGCCCCCGGCGTAGGCGAGCCCGGTGAGCGGGCTTGGCGCCTGCCAGACGCACAGCGCCGCCACGGCGGCCGCCAGCAGCCCCGCCGCCCCCCAGCGACGCGGGTCCCGCCATCGCCGCCGTCCGTCGTCCTCCAGGCCGCTCTCGGCCCGCCGCAGGGCGGCGAGCGGCGGCGCGTCCCGGACGTCCAGGAGCGGGAGGAGCGCGAACGCGAGGGCGCTCCCCACGCCCACGCCGAGGCCGGCCGCCACGACGCCGGGATGGACCCCGAAGCGGACCGACACGGGGAGGAGCCCGGAGAAGAGGTGCGGGAGCCACGCCTGCACCCCGATGCCGGCCGCGGCCCCGAGCGCCGAAGCGATCAGGGCGAGCGCCAGCGTTTCGAGCAGGAAGATCGACAGCACCGAGCCCCGGCTCGCGCCCAGGCAGCGGAGGAGGGCGGCGCTGCGGAGCTTGGTGGCGGCCAGGACGCGGGCCGCACTGGCCACCCCCAGACCGCCCAGGAGGAGCGCCGCCAGCCCCACCAGTCCCAGGAAGCGCGTTCCGTAGCCCACTCCGGAGGTGAGACGCTCCTGTTCGCGGGCGGGGGTCGTGGCCCGGACCCCGGCCCGCCGCAGCATCCCGCGGTGCCGATCCAGGAACGTCCGGGTGGCGGTGGGCCCGCCCAGATCGAGGTAGGCCCCGTACGTGATCAGGCTGCCCCTCTGCACCAGACCCGTGCTGGCGAGATGGCCCGCCGCGATGTAGACCCGCGGACGGTCGAACACGCGGGTCGGGGGGTGGTCGGGCATCGCCGTGGCGACGCCGGCGACCACGAAGCGTGCCCGGCCCACCGTCACCGTGTCGCCGGCCGAGGCGGAGAGCTGCGCGGCCGCCTCTGGATCGAGGACGGCGGGGGGCAGGGGACCGGCGCCCGCCGCCACCGTGTCCCGGTGGAGGGCCGCCCATGCCCCGGGCGGGGATGTCTCGACCTTCCCGTGGAACGGCCACCCGCCCTCGATGGCCCGCACCTCGAGCAGCCGGACGGCGCCACTCCCCGGGGCCAGCACCATGGAGGGGAAGCCAGTGCTCCGCGACACGCCGGCCCCGGTGCGCGACAGGGAGTCCAGGAGCCGGCGGACCGAGTCGGGGAAGGCGTGGCGACTGGAGAAGGCTGCGTCGGCGCCCAGCATGTCCCGTCCCTGCCGGGCCACGGCGTCGGCCACCGAGGCCCGGAAGGAGCCGAGCGCCACCAGCGCGGCCACGCCGAGGGCGATGGCTCCTCCGCACAGAGCCAGGGTGCCCGAGCCCGCCCGCGCGTCGCGGCGCGCCATTCGGGCGGCAAAGCGGAGGCTCAAGGGCGCGGGCTCATCTCACGGGGCGCCGGCGAGCCGGCCGTCTCGCAGCCGCACCACGCGGCTGGCGCGGGCGGCCAGCTCCGTGTCGTGCGTGACCAGCACCATGGCCGTGTCGGCCTCGCGGTTCAGCTCCACGAGGAGGTCGATCACCTCGGCGCCCGTGTCGGCGTCCAGGTTCCCGGTGGGCTCGTCGGCCAGCAGGATGGCGGGGCGGTTGGCGAAGGCGCGCGCCAGGCCCACGCGCTGCTGCTCTCCCCCCGAGAGCTGGGACGGGTAGTGGTCGGCCCGCTCCGCGAGTCCCACCCGCCCGAGGAGCTCCCGAGCCCGCCGTTCCGCGGCGTTCCGGTCCTCCCGATGCCCGGCCCGATCGGTCGCGATCTCGATCGGGACCAGCACGTTCTCCAGTGCGGTGAGCGTGGGCAGGAGCTGGAAAGTCTGGAACACGAAGCCTACCTTCTCGGCCCGGAGGCGGGCGAGTCCTTCCTGGTCCAGGTCGTCCAGGAGCTCCCCGTCCAATCGCACGGTGCCCCGCGTGGGTCGATCCAGTCCGGCCAGGAGCCCGAGAAGGGTCGTCTTGCCGCTGCCGGAGGGCCCCACGATGGCCACGATCTCGCCCGCGTCGACAGCCAGGTCGACCCCGGACAGCACCGTGAGCGTGCGGCCCCCGGCGGTGTATTCACGCACCAGTCCCTCGGCGAGGATCATCATGAGGCGCAAGATACGGCGGCGGGCCCTCCTTCTCACCACGACGATCGTAGTGGCGCTCGCCGGCACCCTCGCGTGGGCGTGCGAATCGGGGGAATCGGGCTCGGCGACTCCGGGGCTCGACTCGGGCCGAAGTGCCGCCGACGCGGCCGGGGGGGGCGCCGCCGGCCCGCGCGCCTCGACGGCCCCGGACACCACCCCCGTCGTCCTCTTCCTCGGCAACTCCCTGACGGCCGGGCTCGGGCTGCTTCCGGAGCGAGCCTACCCGGCGCTGGTGCAGGCGAAGATCGACTCGGCCGGGCTCGACTTCCGGGCCGTGAACGCGGGGGTCAGCGGCGCCACCTCGGCCGATGGGGTGCGGCTGGTGGGGGGCTACCTGGAGCGGCCGGTGGCGGCCGTCGTCCTGGAGCTGGGCGCCAACGACATGCTCCGAGGCCAGGACCTGGGCGCCACACGAGCCAACCTCCAGGCCATCGTCGACTCGGTGCGGGCCCGGCGGCCGGCCGCCAGGATCGTGATCGCGGGCATGCGGGCGCCCCCCAACCTGGGACCGGACTACACGCGGAGCTTCCGGGAGCTGTTCCCGGCGCTGGCTCGCCGGAACGGCGCCGTCCTCATCCCGTTCCTGCTCGAGGGCGTGGCCGCCGACTCCGCCCTCAACCAGGCGGACGGCATGCATCCCAACGCGGCCGGCGAGACGATCGTCGCGGAGAACGTCTGGAAGGTGCTGGAGCCGGTGCTGCGCCGCATCGAGGCGGCCCGGAAGGCGAACTGAGGCGGTCGTCGTCCCGGACGGCCCGCCGGGCGCGTCAGTCGCCGGCGACCCCGCCGCTTCCAGGCAGCAGGGCCCGGATCGCGTCCGCCTCCCCGGGATAGGCGCCGATCAGGTCGAGCGTTCCGGCCTCGTAGTCCTCGGCCTCGAACCCGGGCGCCATGGTGGTGCCGAGGAGGGCCCAGCCTCCGCCCGGCGCCAGGCGCGAGCCCTGCCACGTCCCCCCCGGCACGACGTGCTGCATCCGCATCGTCTCCAGGTCCGGGCCGAGGGTGATCCGCTCGGAGGACCCACCGGGGTGGAGGAGGAGCATGTCCACGGGATCACCCAGGTAGAAGTGGAAGATCTCGTCGCCCGGGAGCCGGTGGAGGGCCGAGAAGGTGTCGGGGGTGAGGAGGTAGTAGATGGCGGTGCTCACCGACCGGTCGCCTGGGTAGGCGCCTTCGGGGTCGAAGCGCCGCACCGACCGGTACGTTTCCCGGAAGTAGCCGCCCTCCTCGGGATGGGGCTGGAGGCCGAGTCGCTCGATCAGGCGCCGGGCGTCCATCGACTCACGTCCTCCCGTACAGGAGGGCCTCCCACGTCTCCGCCAGGGCCGCGTTGGAGGCCCTGTAGCCCCCCGAGCCGAGGCCGGGCGTCTCGGGAGGCCGGGGCCCGCCGGGCTCGGGGCCGAGCGGCGGAGGAAGCGGGCCGAAGGCGCCGCCCGCCTCGCGCACGATGAGCGCGCCGGCCGCCACGTCCCACGGCATGAGCCACGTCTCCCAGAACGCGTCCAGGCGGCCGCACGCCAGGTCGCACAGGTCGAGGGCGGCGGCTCCGCCCCGGCGCACGCCACTGGTGGCGGCGATGACTCGGCCGAGGCTCTCCAGGTAGCCCGGGAGGAGCTCCTGCCTCTTGAAGGGGAAGCCGGTGCCGACGAGGGCCAGGTGGAGGCGGTCCACGTCGGACACCCGGATCGGCTCCCCGTTTCGCCGGGCGCCGCGGCCCCGGACGGCGGTGAAGGTCTCGCCGGTGGCCGAGTTCACCACCACGGCGACGCGGAGCCCCTCCGCGTCCGCGCCGGCGATCGACACCGCGTGCTCGGGGTAGCCGTGCAGCCAGTTGGTGGTGCCGTCCAGGGGATCCACGATCCAGCGGAAGGGGGCGAGGGCTTCGCTCCCCGCCGGGCCGACGTCCGTCCCTTCCTCGGCCAGAAACGCGTGGCCGGGGAAGCGGCGGCCGAGCACGCCCAGGATCCGGCGCTCGGCCTCCCTGTACACCTCGGTGACGAAGTCGGCCGGCCCCTTCTCGGTCCAGGCCGGCGGGTCCAGGCGCGCGGCCCCCGAGCCATGGACCTCGGCGGCCGCGCGCCCCGCCTCCAGCGCCGCCTCCAGGAGCCGACGGTCCTCGCCCTCGATGTCCGGAAAGTCCTTCACTATGGCCTCTTTTCGCTTGCTCGCCTCGCTCGCCGCGGGTAACTTAGCCGGGCGGCCGGACGGGCTCCAGCGGGACCGGCCCGAGAGGCGGCGAGGCGCGGGCCCCGCCCCGGTGACCCGGGCGCGCGGGACCGCGCTTTTTCGTGCGGAGACCCGCCACCTGGCCGCCCTCCCGACGCAGCCGACGACAACCGGACAGGCTCCCTGGATGAGCGATCGTAGACAGCGCGTGTTCAGCGGCATCCAGCCCACGGGCGAGGCGCACCTGGGGAACTACCTGGGCGCGATCCGCAACTGGGTGGAGCTGGTCGAGGACTACGACTGCCTGTACTGCATCGTCGACCTGCACGCGATCATCACGGAGTACGAGCCCTCCGAGATGCAGGAGCGCGTCTTCGACCTGGCCGTCTGCCTGCTGGCGGCCGGCCTGGACCCGGAGCGCTGCACCCTGTTCGTCCAGTCGGACGTCCCCGAGCACGCCGAGCTGACCTGGATCTTCAACACGGTGACGCCGCTGGGCGAGCTGCAGCGCATGACGCAGTTCAAGGACAAGTCCCGCGGCCAGGAGTCGGTGAGCGCCGGCCTCCTGGACTATCCGGTGCTGCAGGCGGCCGACATCCTCCTCTACCGCGCCGGCCTGGTCCCGGTGGGCGAGGACCAGTTCCAGCACCTGGAGCTGTCGCGGGAGATCGCCCGCCGCTGGAACGGGCGCTTCGGGGACCTGTTCCCGGAGCCGCAGCCGCTGGTGGGCCGCGCGACGCGGATCCTGGGGCTGGATGGCGCGTCGAAGATGTCCAAGTCGGCGGGCAACACGATCCCGCTCCTCGCCGAGCCGGATGAGATCGGGAAGCGGCTGGCGACGGCGGTCACCGACCCGGACCGCGTCCGCCGGAACGATCCGGGGAACCCCCACGTCTGCAACATCTTCGCCCTGCACGGGCACTTCAGCCCGGCCGCCGTGCGCGAGGAGGTGGAGGCGCGCTGCCAGACGGCCACCATCGGCTGCGTGGACTGCAAGCGGAAGCTGGCCTCCCACATGGCGGAGGATCTGGCGCCGATTCGGGAGCGGGCGCGGGCGCTGCGCGAGGATCCGGATCGCGTGTACGGGATCCTGGACGCGGGCGCGGCGCGCTGCCGACAGCTGGCCCGCGCCACGCTGGAGGAGGTGTACGAGCGCATGGGGCTGGCCCGGCGCCACGTGTCGGCGCCGCGGGCGAGCTGAGGAGCCGCCGTGGAAGGTCTCGCCCACACGCTCGACCTGCCCATGCTGGGCCGCCTCCTGCTGGCCACGGCCCTGGGCGCCGCCATCGGGCTGGAGCGGGAGATGTCGGGCAAGCCGGCCGGGCTTCGCACGAACATCCTCATCTGTGTGGGGGCCGAGCTGTTCACCGAGCTCTCCGTCCTCGTGGCCACGGGCTTCCTGGCGAACGACCTCATGCGGGGAGACCCGGGCCGCATCGCCTCCCACATCGTCGAGGGGATCGGGTTCATCGGGGGCGGCACGATCCTGGTGGCCGGGGGCAACGTGCTCGGCCTCACGACGGCGGCCACCCTGTGGGTCGTGGCGGCGATCGGGATGGGCGTCGGGCTCCACCTCTACTGGCAGTCCCTGGGCGCGACCGTGCTCGTGGTGATCACCCTGGTCTTCCTGGGGCGCTTCGAGCGCTCGGTGCTGCCGGACAAGGGAGAGCACGTGCTGCGGGTGGTGGTGGCGGGGGACGCCGGCCGGGACGGGCTCCGGGCGGCGCTCGGCGACACGTCCATGGTCCACGAGCTCTCGGGGCACGAGCACCGGGACGACGCCTCGGTGTTCTACTACCTGCTGCACGGTTCGACCCGCCAGCGGGACGTTCTCCTCCGCCGGCTGGCGGACACCCCGGGCGTGCGCAGCGCCCGCTACGAGTAGGGGGAGGACGTGAGCCGCAAGCTGCTGGTGTGGATGCACGCGCCCGAGTACCCGCTGTGGTCCATGCCGGAGGCGGACCGGGCCAGGCTGCGCCGGTCCCTCCCCGGGGACTGGACGGCCACCTTCCTGGAGGAGCCGGGCTATTTCGCGGGCGACGGTGCCCGGCGGGTCCCCGAGCGCCTCCTCGAGGAGATCCGGGACGCGGAGGTCTACGCCGGATTCGGAATCCCGCGGCGTGCCTTCCAGGAGGCCCCGGAGCTACGCTGGGTCCACTCGGGTGCCTCGGGAGTGGGCGCCAGCCTGTTCCAGGAGCTGGTCGAGAGCGACGTCGTGCTCACCAACTCGGCCGGCCTGCACGCCGAGCCGCTCGCCGAGCACGCCCTGGCCCTCATGCTGCACTTCTCCCGCGGACTGGACGTCGCGGCCGCCGGGAAGGCGCGTCGCGAGTGGCGCCACGCAGACCTGGCCGGGAGCCACAGCCCGCTCGTGGAGCTGGCCGGGCGCACGCTGGGCGTGGTGGGGTACGGAGGCACCGGGAGCGCGGTCGGGCGCCGGGGCGCGGCGCTCGGGATGCGGGTGGTGGCCGTGCGCCGCACCTCGACCGCGGCGCCGCCGGAGGTGGAGCGCATGTGGGACACGCGCGGACTGCCCGAACTGTTGGGCCAGTCGCACTACGTGGTGCTCACCCTGCCCGAGACCGACGAGACGCGGGGACTCCTGGGCGAGTCGCTGCTGGGCCGCCTGCGTCCCGATGCGGTCTTGATCAACCTGTCCCGAGGGGGCATCGTGGAGGAGACGGCGCTCGCACGGGCGCTCGCGTCGGGACGCCTTCGCGGCGCGGGGCTGGACGTGTTCGAGCAGGAGCCGCTCCCCTCCGACAGCCCCCTCTGGGACCTGGAGAACGTCGTCATCACGCCGCACGCCGGCGCCGTCTCGCCCCGGTACTGGGAGAGGGAGACGGCGCTCCTGCTGGACAACCTGCGGCGCTACCTGGACGGACGGGCGCTCGTCAACGTGGTGGACAAACAGCGCGGGTATTGACCATGGCCAAGGACGCGATGGGGGCGGAGCCCCTGCTGAGGGCGGCCGTCGAGAGCGGCGCCCAGTCCCTTCTGATCAAGGCGGGCGACGTGTTCCGGGCGCGGGTCCACGGCCGGATGGTGCGGCTGTCGGAGACCCCGTTCACGCCCGAGGACACGCGGCGGATCGCCCTGCAGATCCTGCCCGAGGAACACCGCGAGCGGATCGACCAGATCACGGACTACGATTTCGCCTGGGAGCTGTCGCCCAGCGCCCGCTTCCGCGTGAACATCCTGCGCCAGCAGGGATCGATCATGGTGGTCATGCGGGTGATCCCGTGGGAGGTCCCCACGATCGACGACCTGGGCCTGCCGCAGGCGCTCAAGGACATCGCCGACCTCGACAACGGCCTCGTGCTGGTCACGGGAGCCACGGGCTCGGGGAAGAGCACCACGCAGGCGGCCATGCTCGGGTGGATCAACCGGAACCGGCGCAAGCACATCGTCACCCTCGAAGACCCGATCGAGTATCGCCACCGCAACGAGCTCTCGACCGTGACGCAGCGCGAGGTGGGTGCCGACACGGCCTCCTTCCGGGTCGGACTGCGTCACGCGCTCCGCCAGGACCCCGACGCGATCCTCATCGGCGAGATGCGCGATGCCGAGACCATCGAGATCGCCATGGAGGCGGCCGAGACGGGCCAGCTGGTGATCTCGACCTTCCACGCCCCGACGGCCATCGCCACCCTGGGCCACTTCATGGCCATGTTCCCCGGGGACAACGAGGAGCTCGTTCGGCAGCGCGTGTCCGAGTCGCTGCGGGCCATCGTCTCCCAGCGGCTTCTCCTCCGGAAGGATGGACAGGGGCGCGTCCCGATTGTCGAGGTCCTTCGCCTCACGGGCGCGGTGCAGGAGGCGATCCTGCGCAGGGAGAGCCAGAGCGAGATCGGGCGACTCATGCAGCAGGGCGACCAGTACGGCATGCAGACCTTCGACCAGCACCTCATGAAACTCGTTCGCGCGGACATCATGGACTACGACGTTGCCAAGGCGGCGGCCACGAGCCCGAGCGACTTCGAGCTCGTCATGCAGACCCTCTCCTCCGAGGAGGAGGGGATCGGCACGGCTCCCGGGGAGGGGCCGCTCTTCTGAAGCTCCAGGGGCTGTACCTGCCGGTCACCACCCCGTTCGCTTCCGGGACGGGCGAGCTGGACCGGGAGGCGTTCGAGGCCAACCTGCGCACCTGGACCTCGGAGCCGGTCGACGGCCTGGTCGTGGCCGGTTCCACCGGCGAGGCGCCGCTGCTGGACGAGATCGAGATCCTGAGGTTGACCGAGTGGGCCCGGGAGGTCGCGCCCGATGGGGTGGAGGTGGTGACGGGCACCGGATGCGAGTCCACGCGGGGCACGGTCCGGCTCACGCGCCTGGCCGCCGCGGCGGGGGCGGGGGCCGTGCTGGTCCGCCCGCCCTCCTACTACGCCGGAGCGATGACCGAGGAGGCGGTGTCCGTCCACTACCGGACCCTGGCGGACGCTTCGCCCATCCCGGTCATCCTCTATCACATCCCCAAGTACGTGCCGGTGCCTCTGGGTCCCGACGTGGTCGGGCGGTTGATAGAGCACGAGAACATCGTCGGCATCAAGGACTCCTCCGGTGACGTGCACAACCTGGGCGCCCTGGTGGACGTGTGCTCCGGGCGGGCGGCCGTCATGGTCGGGGCCGGGACCCTGCTGTACGGGGGCCTCGAGGTCGGCGCCGCGGGAGGCGTGGTCGCCGTGGGACTCCTGGCGACGGCCGCCTGCGCGGAGATCGTGTCGGCGTGGCGGGAGGGCGACACGGGCCGGGCCGGGGCGCTCCAGGAGCGGGTCGGGCCCCTGCATCGATCCGTGGTCGCCCGGCAGGGCGTGCCGGGCGTCAAGTTCGGCCTCGACCTGCTGGGCCTCCACGGCGGCCCGCCGCGCCCGCCCCTCCTCCCGGCGGACGAGGCCAGCCAGCAGGCCGTGCACGGCGCGCTGACCGCCGCCGGGCTCCAGCCCGCCCACGCGTAGAGGTGTCGGAGATGTTCGAAGAGGGGGCGGGGTGCGTCGCCGTGGTGGGCGTGCAGTGGGGTGACGAGGGCAAGGGGAAGATCGTCGACGTGCTCGCCGAGCGGGCCACGATCGTGGCCCGCTACCAGGGTGGGGCCAACGCGGGCCACACCGTGCGCGTGGAGGGCGAGGAGTTCGTCCTCCACCTCATTCCGTCGGGGATCCTGTATCCGGGCGTCCGCTGCCTCATGGGGAACGGAACCGTGGTGGACCCCTGGACGCTGCTCGAGGAGATGGCCGGGCTGCGGGCCCGGGGCATCGACCTCGAGCGAAGGCTCGGCCTCAGCAGCCGGGCCCACCTGGTGCTCCCCTATCACCGGATGCTCGACCGGGCGCTGGAGGCGAGCCGCGGCGTGGACCGCATCGGCACCACGGGGCGGGGCATCGGCCCGGCGTACCGGGACAAGGTGAACCGGACGGGGCTCCGGGTGGGCGACCTGCGCGATCCTGGCCGGGCGGCCGAGGTGGTGCGGGCCGCGTGTGCGGCCGCCAACGACACCATGGAACGCCTGGAGCTGGGGGATCGGACGGACTCCGACGAGGTCCTCGAGGCGCTGGAGCAGGTCCGTCCCAGCATCCTCGAGCTGGCTACCGACGTGGGACACGAGATCCGGGACGGCCTGGGCGAGGGTGGACGGGTGTTGCTCGAGGGCGCCCAGGGCTCCCTCCTGGACATCGACCACGGGACCTATCCGTTCGTGACCTCGTCGACGACGACGGCGGGGGGCGCCGCGGCCGGCGTGGGGATCGGGCCCACCATGATCGACGAGGTGATCGGCGTGGTGAAGGCCTACACGACCCGGGTCGGGAACGGGCCGTTCCCCACGGAGCTCCCGGGGGAGGAGGCCGAGCGCCTGCGCTCCCTGGGCGATGAGTTTGGCGCCACGACCGGCCGGCCCCGTCGTCCCGGCTGGTTCGACGGCGTGGCCGTCAACTTCGCGGCGGGGGTGAACGGCCTCACCGGGCTCGCGGTGACCAAGCTCGACGTGCTCGACAGCTTCCGGGAGCTCCAGGTGGCGGTGGGCTACACCCTCGAGGAGGAGCCGCTGGCTCGCTTCCCCGACTCGGCGGCCGAGCTCGAGCGCGTGCGGCCCGTGTACGAGCGGCTCCCCGGCTGGGAGGAGGACACCACGGGCGCGCGGCGCTGGGACGACCTTCCCGAGCTGGCCCGCGGCTACCTGGAGCGGCTCGAGCAGCTGGCAGGCGCTCCGATCCAGTGGGTGTCGGTGGGCCAGGCCCGCAGACAGATCATCCGGGTGGGTCCCTCGCGCGGCGTGGTGGTGGCCGGGTGAGGATCCGCCGGCGCCCGGGCTTCGCGAGCCGCCGGCGCGGGCTGCCGTCCGCCGGGAGGGGGCGCCTCTAACCTCCCGCTATGGAGCCCACGACCAGGAAGGGCTCACTCCCCGTGGCGACGGCCTCCGGGAGCGGCGCGTCGGACGGCTCGAACGAGAGGTCCCGCTCGCAGGCGAAGTAGCGAAGGAACGATCGGCGCTCGTGCGTGACGTGGTCCCTGATGGTGCCGCGCAGCACCGGATACTCCTCCTCGAGCGCGTCCAGCAGCGCACCCCGGGTCACCTCGCCCCGGACGCGGCGGTCTCGACCCAGTCCTTCTCCTCGAGCCGCGACGCGTTCCGCGTGAGCGTCGTCCGGTCGAGCCCCAGGACCCCGGCCAGTTCGCCGATCGACGTCGACCCCTTGACGGCAAGCGCGGCGAGGATCGAGAACTGCGTGGCCCGGAGACCGTGCGGGCGCAGCTTCTGTTCGTAGAGCCGGGTGATTTCCCGGGCCTTCCGGCGCGCGGCCAGGCAGTGACAGCGCGGGGTCACCGACAGATATGCGGGGGTCACCATACAATATGTGTATGTACACGCATCCTGCCGGCTGTCAACGTCCGACGCGCATCGGTCCTGACGGACTAGCTTCCTTGCCCTCGATCGTTGCCTGTA
>Ga0307440_1000369_pt1 | contig 21923 bp, 23 predicted proteins | sample SalMarWE160410MG_FD_202150 | JGI IMG/M metagenome (GOLD analysis project Ga0307440, IMG submission 202150) | Salt marsh sediment microbial communities from the Plum Island Ecosystem LTER, Massachusetts, United States - WE1604-10 | ecosystem: Environmental > Aquatic > Marine > Intertidal zone >... | reverse complement strand
CCCCCGAAGGTGTGGCGGTTGGCGACCCCAGCTTCACCATGCGCCACCTTGTAACCCGCCAGGTTCCAGGTGTAGAGCGGGATGTTCGCCGGGACGGCGGACCCCACGGCCCCGTCGTGTGCCTGCTCGTCGGTCACCACCACCACGCGGTCATGGCCCGCGTAGTGCTGACGCAACGCGGTTGCGGTGTTGGTGCCGCCCAGGTCGCCGAACCGCTCGACAACCTTGAGCAGCGAGTCGCCGGGCTTGGTCTGGATCACGGCCGAGCTGGTACCGAACTGCACCAGCGTGGCCTTCTCCGCCCGCAGGGCCAGCGCGGCCCCGAAGATCGCGGCGGCGTCCGCCCGGTTGAGCGTGGACCGATCCCCGGCGACGCGGTCCCAGAACATGGAGGCCGACCGGTCAACCAGAACCAGGGTGTTCCCCTCCAGGCGAGGGGTGTTCGCCAGCGACAGGTTCACCGCCTGTTCCAGCGGGTAGGACCACCGGAGACTCTCGGTAGCCCGGTAGGCCGCCAGGAAACGGAAGGGCAGCGTCCGGCTGGCCAAGATGTCCGGCTGGCTGGTGATCTTGGCAATCACCTGCTGTACCGCCCGATCCGAGAGGTTCACCTTGTCGAAGTTCCGCAGGTTGCGGATCAACGCCATGACCCCCATGGTGGGGATCACCGACGCCCAGGCGTCGGCCGTCCAGCCACCCGGCAGCCAGCCGCCCAGGTACTCCCAGGTGACCCCCGCTGCCCGCATCCGGTCCGCGGCGTCGGGCGCGGCCACGAAGGCCGCCCGCTGGTCCGAGGGCATCTGGTCCAGGCCCCGCCGGGCGTTGACCATGTCCAGACCCTCGGTGCGGGGGTCCTTGCGGCCGTGACGGCGGTCCAGCAGGTAGCGGAACAGAGCCCCCTGCGTGTCGTCCTGCGGCCTCGGGTGCACCAGCTCCACCACGTCGGCCAGCGTGAAGTCCCGGCTGCCCTCGCCGCCGTACTTGAGGGCGGCCCGCTGGGTGTAGAGCCGCCGGACGGCGTCGGCCACCCCACGCTTCGCCCCGGCGCCGAGCTGTGCCGATCCCGTCTGGGACCGGATGTACGCCAGGAACTCGCCGGGCTCGTCGGCCCGCTGGAGCGCCGCCGCGACGACGGCGCGAGACCCGGGGGCGCCGACCATGGCGTACTGGGCAGCCGCGACCAGCGCGGCGCTGCGCATGAACATGGCCGTACGCAGGTACGGGATGAACCCCTGCAGCCACGCCGGGTCTTCACTGGCGACCCGCTGCACCAGGGTGACGAAGCGGCTGTCACGCCCGGCGCGCTCGTAGAACGTGCCCTCGCCGACCATGTTGGCCACAGCCAACAGGTAAAGCTCACTCTTCGCCGTCCGCTCGAATCCGACCCCCCCTTCATAGGTGGGCGATGACACAGTGGTCGCCACCGGGGACGTCACCGGTGCGGGGGTCCTTGCATTGAACTTGGCCATGTTTCCTTATACCTCCGGTCGTGCCTGATCTTGACGGGGCTAACGTTGGGATTGTTGAGATGCTGGTATGTCGGAGTGAGCGAATGGCAATTAGGACACAGGAGCCTCAGGTGTTCCGGGCGATTGGACGTCCGGTCACCATTAATGTGATCAACATGCAAAGGAACTCGGCCACTGACGGGATTCATCCGATCCCAGCCGCACATTTCGCACCGCTGTCCGCGCATCGCCACCAACGCCGTCCGGATCCGATGGTCAGGCTTACCGGCCGGTGTCGTACCGCTCGTCTTTCCAGAGATCCAATCCTCAAGCCACCTGGCATAGGTGCCAGTCCGGTGGTAGCGGTCCTCGTTGTAGCAACCCCATGAGCAATACGGACCCCTGGATCGAGGCGGCCGCTCGGTGGACCCGCATCTCATGCATGGAATTGGATCGGGTCGGCGAGCCGCATTCGCACATGACCTACTGCAATGCACGGCACCCCGCGTGCGCACGGGTGAACCACAGTGAGGACACCCAGGGTGATCTCGCTGTCGACTTGCGGCTCGCTGGTCCTGAGTGGCCCGCAGTGAGCAGGCGTTGCTACAGAAGCGACGGTTGGACGTTGGTGTCCCACAATGGTCGCATGGATGGCTGGATATTAGCGCGACCCTCCTTGTGTCAACACGAAGCCCACCACGGCGGGGCGCCGGGTGGGCTGTCTTCGTGCCTTCAGGAGATCGCCGAGAACTTGATCGGACCGGGAGTGTTGCATCCCACCACGGGCTCTGGCCGTTTAGTGCAGTCGCAGTCGCTACCAACGAATCAGCTGACAACTAGAGTTTCACCGAGACGGTAGCTGACCCCGGCGCCATGCGCATCGGCGATCACCTGAAAGCGCGAGAACCATTCGCCCCGTCCGGGGCCACCGAGAACCGGGGCGGTCAGGCCACGTACCGCTCTGCCATTGAGCTACAGCCCCCAGGGGGACCGATGGGACTCGAACCCACAACCAGTCGATTAAATGTCGAAGTAACCCGACCTATCGCATCGGTAACCTCGGACGGGGCGACTTGCAAGCAATACGGGGTGGAGGATGCCGAGGACCAAGCGGTCCGGGCTGTGCCAGAATTGAACCGGCGGAATCAGGTGTTAGCCTGACTTTTTCATCCACGAAGTAGCCCGAGCCTACGCATCGGCACCCACCACTCCGTATTGCTCAAGACATGCGCACTAGGAAGATCCGAGGACCAGGGGCGATCGGCTGACGTTTAGGTGCTCTGCCAATTGAGCTACCCCTGGATGAAGCCCAGGGGACAGGACTTGAACCTGCAACCACCCGCTCCGAATGCGAAGTAAGCCAATCTGACGCATCGGATCTTCCTGGCGCGCATGTCACACTATCGTGCGGATTGACCGAATACCCGAGGACCTATGTTGGCTGTTGGGGTGCCTATGCAGACTGTTAGCGAAGTAACCCCGGGCGCCTTCGCATCGGGTATCCGTCGACCCGCACGAGAGTGCGCAACACATCGCGCTTATGTACTTGTCAAGGGCACCCCTCCACAACCTGGGTGCGACAAGCAACGTAGCCCACCGGCGCCACGGCGCGCAACCCCGATACAAGGCGTCCCGTCCGTGTGTCACGCCGGGTAGGGTTGACACACGGACGGGACTAGGTGTTACATGTCAGCCGTACCCGCCAGGCATGACCGGCATCCTCCAACCTGAGAGGCACCCCATGACAACTCGGACCAGTGGCCGCATCGGCCCCACGTTTCGACCTCCAGCGCCCCAGCCGGACCGGCTGGCCCAGATCGCAGAGCAGCAGCTCGGCCTGGACCTCGAAACGTGGGAGCATCGCCGCTTCCACATCGAGGGACTGGAGATCCTTTCGATCGTGGTCCGGATCACCCCGCTCATGGCGCTCGACTGGCTGACCGAACACAATCACCCCATCACCGAGGCGTCCTACGGGACGACGGAGCCGGTCAACCGGAAGCTGTCATCCACCGTGGCCGGTGGTTACGGTCGACAGATCGCCGACCGCCGCTGGAAGGTGAGTCATCAGAACATCATTGCCTTTGACCCTGACGGCATGCTGCTGGACGGTCAGCACCGGCTGACCGGGTTGGCCGAAACCCCCGACAATGACGGGAGTCTGGGGCTGTGGTTCCGGGTCGAGATCGGATGGCCCCGGGACACCTTCGCCGTGGTCGACAACGGGCTCCGGCGGTCCGCCCACCAGCTCCTGCCACGGCGACACGCCATGGAGACCGTAGCCGCCGTCCGGATCGTGGCCGCGGTGAGCGGTCAGGCATCCCCAAGCGAGCTGCATCGGGGTGATCGGTTCCGTGCGGCGGTGGATACCGCAACGCTCCTGGGATGGCTGGAGGAGTGGCCGGACATGTCCGAGCACTCCCAGTCGGTGGCGCAGGTGTACAGCACCACCCACATAACCAAGTCCGCGCACCTGGCCCTACTGACCATGGCGGCCACCACACCGGCGGCCGACAAGATCCCCGCGTGGGTCGAAGGGCTGCTCACGGGGGCCGACCTCGCCGATGGCGACCCCCGGCGTCACCTGCGCAACCGGTGGGCGCGGGACAGCAAGGCGCTTGCTGCTAGCACCCGCGACCGGTGGGGGCTCTTGGTCCGCGCATGGAACGCCTACGCCCAGGGAAGGTCGATCGGGGTGCTCAAGCTGCCCCGTAACGATGAAGATATCCCGCCCGTGTGGGGCTTCGACTACACGCGGTTCGCTCGTAACTGAGCGATGCGCTTCGCGGACCGGGCCCAGCATCAGGGGGCCCGGTCCGTGGGGTATTACGGGACAGGGGCCACTGTATGAGACGCCAGATGGCTGTGCCCGAATTGCCACACACAGACGGAAACATACACTGGAAAGAATATCCGGAGGAGAGATCGATAATGCAATGGTTTACCGCAGACTGGCACTTGTCTCACGCGAATATCATACGGCTCTCATCGCGCCCATTTTCTGACGTTTCGGCCATGAACCGAGCGATCATCGATCGACATAACTCCGCAGTACGGCCCGATGATCACGTCTGGGTTCTAGGCGACGTTGCGCTGGGGCCAATCTTGCAATCATTGGCCCTGGTCAAGGAGTTCTCGGGCCACCTGCACTTGCTCCTCGGCAATCATGACCGACCGTTCGACGCCTTGCGCAAGGGACAGCTCGACAAGCACGCCCGGTGGACGGACACCTACCTCGAGGCGGGGTTCGACAGCATCACCTTCGGTACCCAGACGATCTCGCTGCCGGAAGTAGGCGAAGTGATGCTGTCCCACTTTCCCTACAGGGGAGACCATACGGCCGAGGACCGCTTCATAGACGCCCGGCCGGTCGATCGGGGGTACCCGTTGCTGTACGGCCACGTGCACGAGGCGTGGCTCCAGCATGGGCGCATGGTGAACGTCGGTGTGGACGCCTGGGACTTCCGTCCGGTTTCGGTCGCCGATGTCGTCCCGCTGCTGCTGGAGCGGTGACGACGTGGCCCGGCGACAGCGACCCAGGGATGACGGGCCACCCAGGGGCTACCCGCGCTGCTACGACTGCCACAAAATGGCCTTCCCCAGCGAGCAGGTGGCGCGGGAGATGATCTTGCGGGCCAAGATCGCCAGGGCCATCCGCAAGGTCACCCGGCGGCACGAGGTCCGTTGTTATCCATGCCCACACCGTGCCGGGTGGTGGCACGTTACATCCATTCCCGAATGGGACGAGCGCAAGGAGAAGGCATGAACGTCCGAGCACTGGCCACCATTGAGACGGTGGCCGATCTGGCCCCCATTCCCGACGCCGACGCCATCGAGCGGGCACAGATCCGGGGATGGGATGTAGTGGTCCCACGAGATCAGTTCACGGTCGGGGAGACGGTGGTCTACTTCGAGATCGATTCGTTCCTTGACGTCACCGATCCCCGGTTCGCCTTCTTGGCCAAGCATGGAACCAAGACTGACCATAAGGGGCGAACTGGCCATCGGCTACGAACGGCCAAGCTTCGCGGCCAGCCGTCCCAGGGACTCATCATGCCACTGGCCGACTTTCCCGAGATCGCTCCCGGCGCTACTCCCGGGGCGGACGTCACCGATGTCCTGGGGATCGTCAAGTGGGACCCACCGCTTCCGGCCGAGCTTGACGGGATCGCCCGGGGTGGCCTTCCCGGATGGGTGGACAGGACAGACCAGGAGCGGGTGCAGAACCTCGTGGCAATCCTGGCCACCGGCAATCAGGCGGCGTGGCTGGCCACCGAAAAGGTGGACGGCACCTCGGTGACCTTCTATCGGGATCCGACGACAGAGCACGTTTACGGGGCGTGTAGTCGCAACAGAGACCTTCGGCGGTCCCCGGGCTCGGCCCAGTATCAGGTCGCCTACGAGCTGGACATCTGGGCCCTCCTGGACTTCATCGCCGGGGTCAACGACGCGGACCGGAGCCGGGTGGCGATTCAGGGAGAGCTGTTCGGCCCTGGAATCCAAGGGAATCCCTTGCGCGTGAAGGACCTGCAGTTCGGCGCCTTCGGGCTGATCGTGGACGGCGTGCCGGTGGTGCGTGATGACTGGCCAGACCTGGACCTGGAGGACCTGGCCATCCCCGCCCATCGGCATCTCGACTTCCCCAGCACCGTCGAGCAGGCACTGGCTGATGTCGACCGCCTGGACTCCCTGATCGCCCCGGGGCGCCCCGCCGAGGGGGTTGTCTGGACGGCCACCGACCAGAGCAGCGTGACCCTTCCCGATGGATCATCGCGAAAGGCCAGCTTTAAGGTGGTATCCAATCGGTACCTTCTCAAGACCGGGGGTTAACCCCGGTCTTGCGACCAGGCGGGTATACCCGCTAAGCTGTCAATCGTCCCCCCGGGCCCCCGTCGTCGTCAGCGGGGCGGGCCCGGGGGGACGGGACTTACAGGGTTGATCCGGCCCCGTGGGGCTGTCGATCGCCAGGGCCCCCGGGGGCGCCGACCAGGCGCCGGGGGCCCTGCTGCTGGTACGGTGTGCTACGTGATGGCCAGTCGATCTCACCGCTCATCCTCGTCACGCTGACGAGTCTGGAGAGGTGGCCGAGTCTGGCTTTAAGGCACCTCAGGGCCGGACTGGCCCTTCATGCGGCACAAGCCGCATGAGAAGCCGGTGCCTTCAGGCATCGGAGTAGTCACCAGACACGGGGCCAAGCGCATGCGCCCGGGTGGAGGGAGTCGAACCCATCAGAGCGCGGTTTTGGAGACCGTCTCGCTGCCGTTGCATCACCCGATCGCCGGGACCCAGGACCCGGTTCGCCCACCATGATACGCCGGTGGCACGGCGGCGGCGTAACCGCACACCCTGGAGGTATGCCCTATGCCGACCTGGCGCGACAGCGCGCCTACCAACTTGAGTGGATGCTCAAGCGCCGCCGAGAGTGGGTGGAGGCCAATGGTCCGTGCCGGATCTGCGGGTCCGCCGAGGAACTGGAGGTTGATCACCGGGATCCGGCCACCAAGGTCAGCCACCGGGTCTGGAGCTGGTCCCGAGCTAGGAGGGACGCCGAGCTGGAGAAGTGCCAGGTGCTGTGTGGGCGCTGTCACACCAGGAAGACCCAGAATGAACTGCGGGTAGATGAAATCCCACATGGCACCCACACCGGTTACTCCCGGCACAGGTGTCGGTGTCCCCGCTGCACCACAGCCCATGCTGTCTACAACCGCAATCAACGGGCGGTCCAGTCAGCCAAGTTGCGCCAACGGGACTTGAACCCATGACCTCCTGCTTATGAGGCAGGCGAGCTACCGACTGCTCTATGGCGCTGCTTGTCAGTGTACTGCGGGAGCTGTAGGACGCCGCCCCACGTGGCACGGTACCAGCCGCCAGGGGGCGTGTCGACACCCCTCGGGGGAAGATGGGATGATGGCGACACACAGCCATCACCAGGGAGAATCACACACCGTGAGCACGATCGCGACCCCGCCATCCACCACCACATTCACCCCGACCCCCACCGCGCGGATCGTCTACCGGGACCCCATCACCGGGGCCCTCTGGACCCGCGGCGAAGACGGCGCGGCCCACTGGGCCGCCGACCTGCCGGACACGGCCGCCCTGGCCGTCCAGTCCTTCCCGGGGCCCGACCCTCGGGACCCCGCACCGGCCCGCCGCATCCCGGGCCGCACAGCCCCGGCCGGTCGGCACATGCGCCCCCGGGCGCCCCGGTCATCGCGGCACGTGATGGCCGTGGTCGCTACCGTGTGGGTGGCAGCGCTGGTGCTCTCAGGGCTGGCCGCCCTGGGGCATCTCCTCTGACCGCCGAGGCCACAAACAACGAAAGACGCCCCCCACCACCCGAAGGTGATGGGGGGCGTCTCCGCTCCCTGGCCGGACCCACTCGGACCAGGAGCCGGACCCCTTCCACAGGGCCCGGGGGATGGGGGCTACAGCCCGTGCCTCTTGAGCCAGGCGTCAAAGTCGAGCCACGCATGGCGCAGGTAGGCGATCACGGCGTCGAACGGCTCGTGCGGCGTCGGGACCGGGGTGGGGGCGTGGGGGTCCTCCATGGTGGTCACGGCCCAGAAATCACCCGCGTCCGGTCCGTCCATCACTTCCACCGGCATCCAGAAGTACCCGCCGTCACCCCAGGATGTGCCCCAGGAGTTCCGACAGCGTCGGTACTTGACCCCCGGGATGCCCCCTGGGATGTCGGCACCGTCCTTGGGGGTGGATACCACGACGACACAGTGACCGCCGACCTCGGGGTCACCCGGGCCCGGCACCGGCATCACGCCGGTGTGGGCCACGCTGTCGGACTCGAAGGACCGGTGCACCGTGAAGCCGAAGACCACGGGATAGCCGCTGGCGACCGCCGCGTCGATTCCGTCCTGCCGGACGGCGCCATAGGCGATCGCCTGATCCTGTGCCCCGTCGGTGTAGGCCACCGCGGGGGGCTTCTGGGTGAACCGGCTGACGTCGTACGCCCAGTCAGTCTCCGGGGGTGCGCCGTCCTTCGCCAGCACGGTGAAGCCATCCCGGATCTGCAGACCGGTGTCCTGGTCCAGCGGATAGCCGCCCCGGACGCGCCCCTGGTAGTAGACGAAGAGACGACTGGGGCGCCGCAGGGGCGATAGCCCCTGCTTGACGCGGGCGAAGTCCACGGCCGCCGCGGTGCCCTGGGACACGCACGAGCCGAGCTGTCCCTGGTCGTACGGAGGTTCAGGGAAGCCGTCGGTGAGATCGACGAACGCGCCGGTGTAGGGGGCCGGGGCCCTGAAGGCGCGGTCGCGACTGTCGGGGGTCTTGCGCAGACAGCCGTAGACGCCCCGGGTCACTGGGCGCCCTCGCCGCGCCCCAGCGTGACCCCTGCGGCGTGGGCGGTGCGGACGGCCGAGCGGACGGCCAGGTGCGCCGCGGTGATCCCGAGCGCGGTCAGGACCGCCAGGACCGCCGCGACGATCTCATGCCAGGGTGTCGACAGCGACGGCTCGAGGATGCCAAGGAGCGTCGCCAGGACGCCCAGGCCGCCCGCTACGACGGCGGGCAGCTTCGGGGTGGGCCAGGTCATCGGTCTCCTCCATGGAGAGACCCCGGCCTTCATGCCGGGGAAGAATCGGAACCCTGCGGAGCAGGGCTGGGGAAGTCAACCCTGGGGGTTGGATCGGCGTTAGCAGCGCCGGGTGTGGCTGCTAAGATTGGGACGTGCGTACGGCGTTCAAGTGTCGGGCCTACCCGACCCCCGGACAGGCGGCGAACCTCGCCCGCACGTTCGGGTGCGTGCGCAAGGTCTGGAACGAGTCGGCCGAGTACACCCGGTCGGCGTTCCGGTGGCGGGACGGGCGCCTGACCCTCGCAAAGATGGCCGACCCGCTGGACCTCGTGTGGTCCTGGCCCGACATCGACCCGGCGACCCTCAACCCATCCACGGTGACCGTATCCCGTGACCCCGACGGACGCTGGTACGTGTCCCTTCATGTGGACGTGCCCGATCCTGATCTGGCCGCCCCGACTGGCGCCGTGGTCGGTGTCGATCTCGGGTTGAAGGACTTCGCGGTCACCAGCGACGGTGAACGCGTCCCGCACCCGAAGACCCTTGCGAAGCGGGAACGGAACCTTGCCCGCTACCAGCGGCGAATGGCCCGCAAGGAGCGCGGCTCGGCGAACCGGGCCAAAGCCCGGACGAAGGTCGCCCGGGCGCACCGCAAGGTCCGGGCGTCCCGCACCGACTTCCTGCACCGCACCAGCACCCGGCTGGTCCGCGACCATGACGTGATCGTTGTCGAGGACCTGAACGTGGCCGGGATGGTCCGCAATCGGTCCCTCGCCAGGGCGATCAGCGACTCCGGATGGGGCACCTTCCGGCACATGCTGGAGTACAAGGCTGCCAGATACGGCAAGCACCTGGCCGTGATCGACCGCTGGTATCCCAGCTCCAAGACGTGCTCAGCGTGCGGGCACCTGCTCGCCACATTGAGTCTCGGGACGCGACACTGGACGTGCCCCGGCTGCGGCACCCGGCACGACCGGGACGAGAACGCCGCCAAGAATATCGTTGCGGCAGGTCTTGCCGTAGCCACCACTGGTGGCGATGCCTGTGGAGGTGACGTCAGACGCTCTGGGTCACCCCGGGTGCAGTCGCCGACGAAACAGGAACCCCAGCCCGTGAGGGCTGAGATTCCCGTCGTCCACGGCGGGGAGTAGTCAACGGTCTCCTCCTGTGGGGGCGTCAGCGGCGCCCGTGGCGCCGCTGGGCGGCGGTGGACAGCGACGCAGGATCTCGTCCACGGTTGCCGCGATGTGGGTCATCGAACGGTGGTCGGTCAGCGCCTTGGCCTCGCGGATCTCGTCAGCCTGCTCCTGGGTGCGTTGCAGCGCTGGCAACGCCCACCACTGGAACCAAGACCCGCTCACCACGCCCATGGCCAGCTTGATCCCGTCGGACATGGGCAGCACCAGCAGAGGGAGCAGGAGCGCCACGTCAAACGTGATCATGGAGGCCAGGACGTGATGGGCCAACCAAGACAGGAGCTTGTCGTTGGCCCTGACGATCCGGTTTCGTTCCCGCCGGATCTCGGCCAGCAGCTCGCGGGGGTGCTGGACCTCGGGATGGGTCATCCGGTCCCCCCGCGAGTCAAGGCAATGATCAGCGTCAGGGCGGTGACCAGTGTGAGGCCGACGGATCCCACGGCCGTCCAGAAAGCCAGCTTGCTGCTGTCCTGGTGGCGACGCTCGGACACGTGCCTTTCGTCGGTGTCGCGTTCGGTCTGGCGCGCATTCTGTAGGACGAGGATCTGGGCCTCATTGGTGCCGACCCTTGCCTCAATGGCGTCGAATCGCTGGTCGTGACCGGACATGCGGTCCAAGAGCTGTCGGACGATGGTCCGGATCTCGATGAGTAGGTCGTGATCCCCCGGCGTCATGTTGTCCTCGGGTGGCATACCGCTGGATATCCCTTCGGGGCCCTGGTTGTTGTGGGTCGGCTCGATCCCCTACGGGCACCCCCGTTACGCCCGTAGGGGATCCGGACTCCTAGGACTGAAGCCTGGAAGCCAAGAGGTCGACGACGTGCTGCGCCACTTCGTCCGCCGTCGCCGAGCCCGCGGGCAGCAGGCCGACAATGGCCTCTGCCAGGGCCTTGACGTCCACCGGCTGCTTGCGATCGAGATCCGCCACAGCCCGGAGCGCCTGCCACTGAGCCCGGGGAACCGTGACAAGCCGGTGGGCGGGGTCGGTTTCCAGGATCCCGAACTCAACCCTGGAGACCCCGTGCACGCCGTTCGGGGTCACCGCGTAATATCCGTCGCCGGGCTGGGCCGGAGGTTCGGGGCGCACGTAAATCGACTGCATGTCTGCCTCCTGAGGGGCGGGTGGGTTCGGGTTCGGATGAGCGAGTTCGCGGGCCGCTGTCGGAATGACGTAGTTGAGGAGCTGGGCCTGTCGGACATCCCCCGGACAGCTGTGGTTGTCCGGGTTCCACACCGCGAACTGTCGGTGATATCCGATTCCCCGGTCACCCGTGGACCTCACGAGCCGACACGGGTTGCCGGTGGCGCGGCACCACCAGACGGTCAGGGCCACCAGGGCGGCGAGTTGCTTGGTGGACCATGGATGATTCGGATTCCCACCGTCCGAGGTCTCGACCGAGTCGCAGTAGTTGTTGCCTCCCGCCTGGGCATCCGCCTGGTGGCCGGTGTCCTGCCACTGCCAGACCACGCCGTCCAGGGCCGCCCCGTCCCATGGGCCGCCGACACCGAACGTCGACTCGACCCCCTGGTACCCGCCCGCCCGGAACATGGTGTCAGTCCCGCGCAGGCCGCCCACCATGGTGTGGAATACCAGGATCCGCGGGGTGATCGACGGCTCGGTCTCAGGCCCCAAGGGGCGCCACGCCGCCACGGGGTATCGGGTCTGCATGAAGTCTCTCCTTTACCGAGAGGGTCAGACGCCAATCCACTGGGCCGACAGGTTGGCGTATCCGGCGATCGATCCTGACGTAAACGCGAGGTTGCCCCCGGAACTCTGGTAGGCGAACCCCTCGACGTAATCCCCGGCCACGAATCCCGGGACGGTGACAGAGAGCCCCTGTGCCGTCAGATTGGGATTTACGGCATTCCGGGTGTCCAGGGCCAGCGAGGCACCCCCGATACTCGACCCGGCGGCGTTCTTGCGCAGGTCGAGATAGCGGACCCCCGTGCCGTTTAGGGTCCATCGAACGTTCAGCGTGAACTTCCACGTTCCAGCGGTGTTGAGCTGGAGAATGGAGCCCGACGTCCACATGGTCGGGTCGTCGTCGTACCAGATGGTATCCCAGGTGATCGCCGTCACCACCGCGGTGGGGAATGTCTGGGCCGACGCCTGGTAGACCCCCCCTTGCGGGGGGGTCTCCAGGAACTGAAGGTCGGATGCGTGCAACACCCCTCCGTCAGTGAAGCTCGGGACCGTTGCCATGATGTACCCACCCTTCAGTACTTGATGACGCCCTGGCCCAGCACGCCGTACGTGGCGTCACCCAGAATGAAGCTCGGGTCAGGATCGACCGGTGAAATCTGGAGCCGGACGATCCAGGATCCCGGCCCGATGTCGTGCTGCACCCGGTCGACGAAGGCGTCGAACTCGATGGTCACCCCTGCCGACGTCCGGCGCCGGAAGGTGACCCGGTCGCCGAACTTCACACCGAGCGCGGTGGCCCAGATATCCGGGTTGGCCGCCGGGTCGAGGGATAGCGCGACAACGCGGCCGTGCGGCTGCTTGTAGATCCTCAGGAGGTGCTGGGCCAACAGGAGGGCGTCAGCGTCCACCGCGTGCATCGTGGTGACCGGGAGGGTCCGGTTGTTGTACCGCTGTTGAGAGATCGAATCGCGCACATTCTGTGCGTTCCCGGTTGACCCGGTGACCGTCACATTGTTGTAGATATACGTGATGTCCGTCCCTGCGGACACGTCCGGGAGATACGGGATCTCCCCTCCGGTGAAGTCCTCGCCGAAGGTGATGGAGCTGGTGGCGGCGTAGTAGGTATCCCTGGGGATGAAGGTGAGGACCCCGGTGCGCTCGCACACGAACCCCCCGGCCTCCGTCGCCGTCGCGGTGTTGATCAGATCCAGCACCGCGCTACCCGCTTGCCCGGCGGTGGATCCAACCCGGGTGATACCCGTCGGGATGTTGGTCGGGGCGGTCCATGGTGCCCAGCCCAGATACCGGGAGATCCGAGAGCCCCCGGTGTCCCACGGGTATCCGATCGACGCCAGGTAGTGAGACCTGACTCGCTCGGCCGAGAGGGCCGTCGGGTACCCCGCTATCAGCGCCAACTTCGTAGGACCACCGACGTCCAGCCCAATGATGAAAGTGTCTACAGGGGCAGCCACTGAACCGGCGTAGGATCCCGTGGTGACAGCCATGCCGTCCACATAGAGGATCGAATAGACCGTGCCGCCCGAGGCGTAAGTGGTGAGCACGACCTGGTGCCAGGCCCCGTCGGCCCATTGGCCGTGCCCGGTCATGGTGGTGGCAGTGCCGGAAGGAAATGGAGTTTCGACCACCACCACCTCTCCGCTTGTGAGCGAGAACGTATAGTCGTAGGTGGCGCCCAGGGCATGGAAGAAATCATTTAGATCGGAAGAGGTGTTGAACCAAACTTCCATACTGATCCCAGTGCCCGTGTCTTCCAGCACGGTACCGTCATTGTACGAATTGGAGATGTTGCCCGGAGGGATGTAGATGTACCCCCCGCCGTTGGGCTGGAAGAAAATCCAGGGGGCGCCGGCGCCCGTCCATGAGGTGCACTTGGCCCCGTCAAGCCCGGGGCCACCCGTGGCGCCCGTGGTAAGAGTCCCGGAAGTGGCGCCGTAATAGTACTGGGCGAGCAACTCGGGCGGATTTAGGAAGTTGGCCGCCTGAATGTTGTCACCCGACCGGACCTCAATCACGTCACTGAGGTCACGACCGACCGTAGTGGATACCTGCGGGTCGGCATTCATCGGCATGAAGAACGCGGGGTCGTCCTGGAGGATGTCTTCCAGGAGGCCGCCTTCTAGCTGCACGGACGATTCCAGGGCCAGCGCGTCGACTGATGTGAGCTGTTGCCATCCACGGTAACCATTGCCGTCCCAGATTTCTGGGTATCGCTCAATGAATCCGGTGTGCAACGGGTAGATGGTCGACCCGGCGGTCTGGTAGTTGCTGGCCGAGCTGGCGATCTCCATCATCACCGAGTCCACGTACACCGTGTCTCCGGATGTGGAGGAGGCGTTCGTGGCAAGATACAACCGGTCGTCCTGGCCATCGGCCCGCGTCACCGTGACGGTAATGCGCTCCCATGCGTCATTGGTGGAGGAGGCGGTCCCATTGGTCAGGCCCCACTGAAGTAGCACAGCCGGAGATCCAGTGGGGACCCATACCCATGCCGAGAACGTGTACTGATAACCAGTTTCAGAGGGCGGTAGGTCGGTCGAGACGTAGGCCGCCCCCGAGGCCGCCGTCGGCCACGTGACAAGCATCGAATGGGAGCCGTCGTGGGCCCTGGTGGTCGTATCGGCGATGGATGCGGCCGAGTCCACCCACCACGTTCCGGTGCTCGTCCCAAAGCCCGCCGTGTCCGAATAGGACCCGACGACGGAACCCAGCTCGGCCCACTGGTTATTCGTGGAGTTCAGGAGATTTCCGGTGGTGCTGGAGGGCCACATCGCCCACTGACGAATGGGGCGGTATGGGATCACCGCCTGACTGCCAGCGGGTGGGGCGATCATGTCCACGGTGGGCGATTGCTTGATCGTGACCACCATGCCGAGGGCCGAGACGGACGTATTCGTCCACGTCGCCGTGTCGCTCTGCGCGACCGCCGTAGTGGGGAATGAATCCCCTACGAAGACGATCGAGTTCTCCGATGCGGTGGCCGATGCGGTGGCCAGTGATGCACCACGAGAGGTGGCTGACGCCCAGGAGGGACCCGTAGGGGAAGATGCCGCCGCCCAGTCACAGGGGGCCACAGCCACGATCGACAGGTCACCAGCGGTCGCCGCCGTCGTCGTCCCGGTGGAGGCCGAAGTGTAGGAGCCGCTGGTGACCGAGGCGGTAGCGGTGACATCGAGATTATCTAGCGTCCCGGTCCCGATGTACTCCAGTGCAAAGCCGGTAAAGACCCCCGACCCCTCCATGACAATGTAATGGTCCCCACCGTTCCGGGTGATCGCCCCCCACATCGTCATGGTGTGACTGGCGGCGGTAACGGTCGCCATGGAGGTAAAGGAAGCCGACCCGGGGATCGGTGTCACCGTGACGGCCGTGGTACCGATCGTCACAATCACGATCAGCGAGCCGGGAAGCGTACGGGAATCGAATTGAATGCTGTACGGGCCCGCGCCGGTGGAACTCCGGGCGCCGGAGGACTGCCGGTACTGCCAGCCTGCCATGACCTGGTACGGGCTCGCCAGATTTCCGGGCGTCAACAGCTCGTCCAGGTTGTCCACCTGGACGCTGGCCACCCCGGTCTCAATGGTGGCCAGCTCGTACTGACGTCCATAACTGGAGGACGAGACGGTGTCCCCGTCGTAACCACCCACCCGGGAGGTCAGCGAATACCAGCGTCGGGTAGTGTCGGCGGCCCCATAGGCGGGATCCCACTGCCAGACCAACATGGGCCAATTGGTATTCACTGAACCTCCCCTCGTGGGTTAGATGGTCAGCGCCAACCCGTTCGTCAGATTGCGCCGGTTGTACTGCAGCGCCACCCGCTGCACGGCGCGGTAGAGGACCTGGCCGTCCACGGTGACCGTGACGGGAACCAGGACTTCGCCCGTAGATGCAGCACCCCCGCCGCGCCCTGCGCCCGTTCCGGTAACCCCGAAACGTCCAGTGCCCGACAGGGAGTAGGAGCCCGACAGGTTCGTCGGGACGCCGCCCAGCGCGTCATGGACCGCAGGCATGCCCTGGGTGATGCCCTGGGCGATCCCCGCGGGGATCCACTGTCCAGCTTCGGCGAATACCTTGGAGGGTGAGCCGATACGCATGGCCGACCTGAAGCCGTCCAACAGACTGCCACCGAGGTCCTCGACGGCCCCCAGCGCAGCCCCGGCCGCCGCCTTCAGGCCGTTCACCAGGCCCTGGACGATCGCCTTACCGGCGCCATAGAGCCACGAGCCGGCCCTGGAGAACACGCTCCTGATCTGGCCCGGCAGCTTCCCAGCCTCCGCCGCAGCGCGGGAGGGCAGCCTGCGGAACCAGCCCACCACACCATTGACCATCTGACTTGCCATCTGCACCGCGGTGGTCAGTAGGCTAAAGAACTCCTTCCGCGCCCGGCTGTACATCTGATAAAAGAAGGAGCCGACACGTCCGGGGAGTAGCGTGACCCACTGGACAATGCCCCTCACGAGCTGCGCGGACCATACGATCATCTTGGTGAGCACATCCTTGGCTGTGCTCACCATCCAGTTCCACAAGTTGGTGAAAAAGCCGGTGAGCAGGCCCCATAGACCGCTGACACCGCTCATGATCCAGCCCGGTAGGTGGACGAAGAGATTGACGATCAGCCCGATTGAGAAGCCGATCAGCCAGAACAGCTTCTCAAGCCCCACCTTGAACATGTTGAACAGCAGGCCAGGAAATGCCCGAAGGGCCGCGAGAATACGCCGGGGCAATTGCTGAAACCACGAGACCGACACCTGGAAGGCATTAACGAGCCAATGCCATGCCGCGACGGTCGCGCGCACCGAGGCAAGAAATGCCCCCTTGAGGGCGCCTCCAACCGCGTTTACCACATTGCGGAAGCCCTCGAAATGCGTGTAGGCGTAGATGATTCCGGCCACCAGGGCGGCCACCGCAATCACGATCAGGCCGATCGGGTTCGCATTCATTGCCGCCGATAGTGCCCATTGCGCCGCCGCCCATACCTTGGTGGCGACGCTGGCCAGCTTGGCCCCGATCTCGAACGCCTTGACCGCCTTGGCCATCTCCATGATGCCCTGGGCCATGGCGAAGACCTTGAGAGCGGCGCCCAGAAGGGCCAGGGTGCCGACGATGCCAAGGAGGCTGGCACCCATGACCTTCGTGGCCGTGGTGTGCTTCTGGAACCAGCCCAGAGCCGCCGAGATCGGCGGAATCAGGACGGTCCCGATCTCGATGGCCATGGCACCCGCGGCAGCCTTGGCCTGTGACAACTTCTGGGCGAGGTTCTGCTGGGTCTCCTCGAAGTCCTTGACCGAGCCGTCGGCCGCCGATGTGGTGCCAGCGACCTTTTCGACGTTCTTCTTGAACGTCTCCATATTCTCGCCGGAGAGGTGCATCGCCACCTGGAGGCCGGTCTGACCACCGGTCATCTGGGCGAGGGCGCCCGTCATGGTCTGCAGATCGCCCTTGCCGGACCGAAGGGCCTGGGAAAAGCCCCTGGCATTGTCCGACGCGGTCCTGAACTGTCGGGCAAGGACAGCCTGGGCCTGTGGCATCTTCCGCGTTTCCATGGTGTACTGGCGCGAATTGATCGTCCCGTGGGTATAGGCGTCCGCCAGCTTCTTTACTTCGGGGGGCAGCTTGGAGTACATCGTCAGCAGGCCCTCGGCTGCGACCTTGTTTGCCATGAAGGCCGACTGCATCGCCAGGCCGCCGGACGACTGGCGCATGACAGCGCCATAGAGCAAGTCCAGCGTCCCGGTCAGACCCCTCTTGCCCAGGTTCTTCGCGACGTCCAGCGCGGACAGCCCGTAGGCCGCCATCGCCTTGGTCTGCACAGCCGTTGGGTTGGCCATGCTCACCAGGACGTGATTCAGGTTCTGCGCCGCCTGGTCGGCGCTGATCCCCTGGGCGGTCATGGTGGACAGCGCCCCGGCCACCTGGTCGAAGCTGATCCCCAGGGCAGTGGCGTTGGGCAACACGCTGTGGATCGACCCGGCGAAGTCGGACATCCGCATCTTGCCCGCGCCGACCGCGGCGACCATCTTGCTCATCATCGCGGCGGGCTTCTCCGCGTGGCTGCCCATGTCGGTGAGCACGGTGGTCAGGGCGTCTGCGACCTCCGCCGCGTCCGCGCCGTCGGTCTTCGCACCCTGGGCTGCCGCCCGCATGACGTCAAGGCCGTGTGCACCATGGAATCCGGCCGACTCCACCAAGTACATGCCCTTGGCCAGGTCGTCGGCGCTGATGCCGACCTCGCCAGCCATCTCCAGCAGTCCCTTGGAGACGAGGTCGATGTTCTTCCGTGACTCACCGGCGCCGGTGACCAGGAGGTTCACCGACTTCTGGAACTCGGTGGCCATCTTGACCGACTCGTACCCAACCCCGGCGATGGCCACCGACGTTCCGATGAGCGCGGTGTTCGCCGCGGACTTGAGCCGCGTCAGCGCCGCCGCGGACTTGGTGGCGCCAGCTTCGGCCGCCGCCGCCGCCTCGGTGGCCTTGACCCGCGCCGCCGCTGCCTCGTCACCCGCGATGCGCGCATCATCGGCCGCGTGCTTGGCAGCGAGCTGGGCGCGCTGGGCGGTCTTGCCGGTCTCGATCGACGCCCGCTCGGCCAGCCGGTCGGCCTCCAGCGCGGCACGCGCCGCGCTGGCCTCCATCCGGGTGGCCTCGGCCTCGGCGGTGGCCGCCGCCTGGACCAGCGCCCGCTCAGTCTTGGTCGCGTAGGACTGCCATTCATGGATGGCCTCTTTAGCCGATAGCCTTAATTCCTGCACCACTGGCGGCAATAGTGGCACCCGTAACACCCCCTCGCGCATGATAGAGTTACGGGGTGAAGAAATGCACTCGATGCGCTGTGACGAAACCCATCTCTGACTTCACGCCAAGCCAAGGTCGCATCACTAACGGAGGGTATTGCAGGGAATGCGCGGCCAAGTACCGCAGAGAATGGGCCAAGAAGCACCCCGAGGCTCGCCACAGGTACAAGGCGGCGCATCGGAATAAGTATCCCGAGCGCATCCGCGCCTACAAGCGTGAGGTCTACCACCGCAACGTCGAGCGCAGTCGCGCCCAGCAGACTGAGTGGCGGGAGGCTAATCCCGAGAAGATTGAGGCCAGACGGGCGGCCTACCGTGAGCGGGGCCGCATGAATTACATCCGGCGCACCTATGGACTCGAACCAGATCAGTACTTCGGTCTCTACGACCGTCAGGAGGGTCGGTGCGCCATCTGTCTCTGCGACCTCCCGCGAGACCGCCCCACCCGGGAACAGATGAAAGCCGGGGTGCTTGCGCCCCACGTCGATCACTGTCACGACACTGGCGCCATCCGAGGAATCCTGTGCGGCCCCTGTAATCAGGGATTAGGGCTGCTCCGAGAGAGCGTCGCCAACCTGGCCCGTGCCGTCGACTACCTGAATGGCATGTACGAACCGATAGTGGTCGAGGTGATGCCGACGATCATCCCGCCGCCCGGCAAGCGCACTCACTGTCCCCAGGGTCATCCGTACGACGAAGCGAACACCATCTTCCACAGGGATGGCTCCCGCCGCTGTCGAGCCTGCGTGACGACTGCCGGACGGAAGGGGTGACCTACTCGAAGACCTTGGCCCATTCGGACAGGGCGATGACCCGAATCTGCCAGACGGACTCCTCTACGGCGGGCTTCAGGTATGGGAACGGCCGGGTCTTCTGGCGCCCGCGCCCCGCCCCGCCGGGATACCCCAGCTCCAGACGGCGCCCGTAGATCACGGTGGGGCCGACCTTGGACATCCAGGAACCCATACCAGCGGGGACCGCCGGTGTGGTTTTGATACTCCTTCGGGCCATGCCCGTGACCACGTTGGGGCGGTTGCCACCGACGTGCGGCATGCCGCGGGCATGGGAGCCGATGAAGTTCCGCTTTGCCTTCCCCTCGATGAGGGTCGCCGACTTATTCGCTGCCCGACGGTTGGCCGCTTCCAGCTCGGCGGGCATGCTGGCGAGGACCTTGGCCAGGTCGGTCCACCCGGTGGTGACGATCTTCGCCACGTCAGACCACCGCCTTCACCAGCTCCGCCGCCTGTCCGACAGCGGCGTCCCTCAGCGCGACGAACAGATCCGGGGGGAGCGCCCGGAGTGCTCCCGGCGACGTCGGCAGTTCACCCGGCACGGTCCAGGACTTCAGGACCATGCAGAGGGCCAGGTCGGACAGGTCCTCCAGTGCCCTCAGCTCCGAGGCTGTCAGCCCGATGGTGCGGGCCAGGGTGTCGACGTCCCCCGTGGGGGCCAGCACCACCTCGCGGAGCCGGTCGGCCCCGAAGGCGAAGACGGCGAGGGCGACCGGTCGGCGCCGCCCCACGGGGACCTCGTCTGCGGTCATGATTCGGACGGCACCGCCGGGGATCGTAACGTCGAACATCAGCCCCCCCGCCGGTTCTCGGCGCGCTGTACGGCGTCATCGATCCTCAGTAGCCACTCGACCGCATCCCAGGGCTCCTCCATGAATTGGTCGTGGCTCACCCCGAACGCTTTGCGGAAGCGGTACTCCGCCCACCAGACGGCTTCCTGTGGTCGGAGGGCGCCCGACGAGCCACCGCCTTCGCCGAGGGCGCGTTCGATCCGGCGGAGGCCCCAGTAGGGGAGGTCAGATCGTCGATCGCCTCGATACTGAATCGCTCGTCGCCGGTCAGATTGAGCTGTGCCACGGCTACCTGGAGAGCATCGAAGACGCCACCCTGCATCTCCCCGACCTCAGAGGCCGAGGCCGGAAGTGGGTCCTCGAGGGTCCAGCTCTCCAGGACGGCGTAGATCGTCGCCTCATTCATGCGGAGCAGCAGGTCGTACTCCGCCTCCGTCAGCCCCAGTGCGTCCAATCCGGCGATACCGCCGGATGCGATGGCCTCCTGGAGCTGCTGGGCGCGCTGGGTCCCCAGCGCGCCCATGAGGATCTGGATCGGCCTCCGGTGCTTGACCCGTAGCTCCTCCTGGGAGCGCAGGGTGGCGGTGTGACCGCCGGGGAGAGAAACAGTGACGGGCATGGGTGGGTCCTCTCATGCCTTGGTAGGGAACGGATTAGTAGGCAGCAGAGACGGTGGTCACGAGCTGGAACTTCACCGGGGAGGTGGCCCCACCGGTCGCGTCGGTCGAGTTGCTGACCGCGGAGTACTTGGAGGCGATCTCCACGTAGTTGCCCGCGGCGTCCTTCACCTCGCTGGTCATCGGGGCTGCGAGGGTGTGGGTCCACAGGCCGTAGTGCGCGGCGTCCCCGACGGGGTTCACCTGCACAGTGATCGGGACCTGCGTATTGGTCAGCAGGTTGTAGAGGTCCCGGGGGGTACCGCTGTACCCCTGGTAGACCCCAGTGACGTCGATGTCCGCCGACAGCGGGCCGACGAAGATGACGTACGGGCTCTGCGAGCCCGCGGTGACGAAGACGGCCTTATTCTCGCGGGTGTAGCTGAGCTTCACGTCGCTGTAGGCCGTGGCCTGGACGCTGTTGACGTTGATCGTGGTGTTCCAGGACGGCCACGGCAGGTTGGTGCCGGGCGTGTTGGTCGGGGTGGCGACCTGGGTTGCGGGAAGCCCCATCCACTCGGCATTGAGCTTGCCCAGCTCGTCGGCCTTGAGGTCCAGCTCGACCTTTCCGAGCTGGGAACCGGCCATCTGCCACGCCTCCGCGCCGTTGTAGAGGACGAGGGTGTACGAGGTCGGCTGTCCGTTGGAGGTGTTGAGGAGGGAAGTGGTGTGGGTGTACGGCGCCGTGGTGCCGGTGACCGTGTCCGCCGCACCCAGGATGTTGCCCATGTGCTGAAAAAGCGTGTCCAGCATGAGGGGGGTGGTGTAGCTGATGGAGTCCGAACGGACACCCGCCACGACGTTCTGCAGCTTGGCCATGTTGCCGCGCAGCGCCTCGTCCTGGAGCTGGTGCTGGTCCGGCTTCCAGGTCGGGGAGTCCAGCGGGATCCACGCCGTTGGCGTGGCAACCGCGGTCCCGTAGTCGGTTTCCTTGGCAATGCCGAGCCAGGTGAGATTCGAGGGATAGATGGTCGGACTGGTCACGGCCTACTCCTCCGGGAGTGTCGCGTCGGGAACCCCGGGGGGCGTGGCGCCGGGGGTGAGGGAGGAT
>Ga0307440_1000368_pt1 | contig 21933 bp, 18 predicted proteins | sample SalMarWE160410MG_FD_202150 | JGI IMG/M metagenome (GOLD analysis project Ga0307440, IMG submission 202150) | Salt marsh sediment microbial communities from the Plum Island Ecosystem LTER, Massachusetts, United States - WE1604-10 | ecosystem: Environmental > Aquatic > Marine > Intertidal zone >... | reverse complement strand
CGGCGCCGCCGGCATTGACCGTCTCGACTGCCGGAGGCTCATTGGGCCCCAGCAATGATGCGGTCTTGGCGCTTGTACACGGATCCATTATCGGGGGCCAGGTCGCGCTGTGCGTCGTCTGAGCGGCGTACGCCTCACGGCCGGGACTCAGTCCTTCGCCTCATCCGTCCAGACCTCGAAGCGTTTGACCACGCTGGGGCCGAACGCGTTGCTGATCGGCACGTCCGCCGCATCCCGGCCCTGGGCAATCAACACGCGTCCGATGCGCGGGATGTTGTTACGCGGATCGAAGGTATGCCAGCGCCCGCCAAGGTAGGCCTCGAACCAAGCAGAGAAGTCCATCGGGTCCGGCGAGGCTGCGACCCCGATGTCACCGAGATAGCCCGTGCAGTAACGCGCGGGAATGTTCATGCAGCGGCAGAACGTCACGGCCAAGTGGGCGTAGTCGCGACACACGCCCGTTCGCTCGTTGAAGGCCTCAAGCGCGGTCTTGGTCGCCCGCGCATGGTGATAGCCAAACACGATATGCCCATGGACGAAATCACAGATAGCCTGGACGCGCCGCCACCCGAAGGGCGTCTGCCCGAAGAGGGCCCATGCCGCCTCGGAGAGACGATCCGTCTCGCAGTAACGGCTCCCGAGAAGGTACACGAGCGTTTCCGCTGGCAGGTCCTCAACCGCGTGCTGCGGGGCGCAGGGGTCGATCCGATCCGGCTGTCCGCTGTCACTGATGAGGGCGTCGGTGGAGATGCGGATTTCGCCCGGGGGCGCGACGATCCGGCTACACCAGTTGCCGAAGCCGTCGCGGTAGGCCGAGATCGCGGTTGCCGGTCGGGTGACGATATGGTCGGGAATGAGAAGATCCGAAACGCGGGAGAAATGGATGTTCAACACCAGGATCATGGGTGTCGGCTGTGGACACTCGTAGACCAACTCGTATCCCACCCGAATCTGCATCCTGTGCCCCCGCGTGCAACCCAGCGTATGAAAGCGCCTCGCTGCGCCTTTTCGATCGCCGGGCATCAGCGCTCATCGACAATTCACTTCCTTCACCATACCAGGTGTCGCTGGTGCCCTCCAGGAAGCGCCACATTGTCGGGGGCTCCCCGAGCGTCGCGTGATCCCTGCAGGGTGACGGTCTTGGCTCTATCCGGCGGCGATCTGGTCGCAAACACCCGACTTGCGCGTCCTTCCGCGATCATGGCGCAAGCCGTTTCGAAGGTCCGCTCTATGTCGGGCTCCTGCCGCTCCGCGGCTCGGAACCAATGGCTGCTCCGGGTCGCGAGCGACCCTTCCTTCGCCCCTGTATTGCGCTTGGTCACGCGGAAGCCGCGAAGCCTATCCTGCGAACGCGGAGCGTTACATTTCGCTACACGGCCTTACCGCAGGGAAACCCATGCCGCGCGTTTCCAGGGCAAGCGAGGAGATCGAGCAGCTTCTGGCCACCCCCCACCCTCAAGCGGGACCGGGTTATGGCGCTGCTGGCGGAGCGACACCAGGCGGTGTTGCCCCACGAAGGCGAGGTGATCGATGCCCTCGGCGACTTCACCGACAGCCGGCGGCCTCACCAACGGTCCCGCCTCGCCGAGCTGATCGCGCACCGGCTGCAGTACCGCTGGGCCCAGTGAAGCGGGAGCCCCCGCTGGGGTAGCGCCTGCCTTCGCGGGCCGCACCCACGCGGGGCACAACAGCGTCCTGGTGGTGCCGCGGGATCTTCGACATGCGAAGATCGCCCCCCTCGCCGTTGTCCTCACGCTCACCGGCGTGCTCGGCGTGCTGATCCTCGTCTATCACGCGACCCGGCGCCTGTTCCGACCGATCGAGAGCATTCGCGCGGGAGTCGCACGCATCGCTGCGGGCGATCTGGAGTACCGGCTCGACATCCGCCAGCGCGACGAGCTGGGGGAGCTCGCCGCCAGCATCAACGCCATGGCGGATGACATCCGCGACATGCTGGAGGCCAAGCGGCAGCTGCTGCTCGCCGTCAGCCATGACCTGCGCTCCCCGCTCACCCGCGCGCGGGTCAACGCGGAGCTGTTGGAGGCCTCGGCGCCCCGGCAGGCCCTGTTGGGGGACCTTGGCGAGCAGGACGCTCGTGGGCGAGCCTCTGGAGTCCGAGGGGCTGCGAGGGCGTCACGCGGCGCTGGTACGCGAGGCGGTCGACCCGAGCGAGCTGCTGAGGGAGCTGGTGCGCGACTCCTTCGCCGACGTCCGCATCCGCCTCGCCCTCGATCCCCCCGGCACCTAGCTCTCGCTCGATCGGGTGCGGTTTCGCCTGCTCGTGCGCAACCTGCTGACGAATGCGCTCCGTCACACCCCGCCCGGCCCCCCCAAGCCTGGCCAGCCACGTCGATAGCGAACGTGGGGTGCTGACGGTCCGGGATGAAGGTCCCGGCGTTGCGCCAGAGGAGCTCAGCCGCTTGACCACCCGGTTCTACCGCGCGGACCCCTCGCGGCAGCGGGGCGTGGGGCTCTACTTGAGCCGGGCCATTGCCGAAGCCCACGGCGGCTCGCTTGAGATCGAGAGCAAGCCGGGACAAGGCACGCAGATCCGCGTCAGCATTCCGATCCCGGCCCATAGTTGACGGCGAGTTGACCCACAGGCCGGCCGACCCACTAGCTCCTGCAACAAAATGCCGTTCAAATCTTACGGCGCAACCGCAGCCCTGATCGGGGCCCCCTCGGGTCCGGCCCTGCGACGCCCGCTCCAGCGCACGCTCTTGCCCGCCCAATGCCCCAAATTGGTGCCGCATGAGGGTTGGCTCCGACCCGGGGGCCAGATTTCGAGCCCCGAGGCGCTCGGCACTCGTATTGCTTGCCTGCGTGGACCGACGTCGAACCAAGAGGTCCAGTCCAGCCACGATGGATGCCATGACCCACCTACGTCCCGCCCCGGTCCATGTCGAGGGCGAGCTTGTCGGGATCCCGAAGGAGGAGATCAAGCACGCCTTCCTCGACAACCTGCTTCATGTCCAGGGCAAGTTCCCGGCCCTGGCCACCATGCACGACTACTATCTGGCCCTGGCCTACACGGTGCGCGACCGCATGCTGGAGCACTGGATCAGCACCGCCGAGACCTACACGCGGCTCGGCTCCCGCACCGTCGCCTACTTCTCCGCCGAGTTCCTGCTTGGCCCTCACCTGGGCAACAACCTGATCAATCTCGGGATCTATCAGGAGGTGCGGATCGCCATGCGGGAGCTCGGCCTATCCTTCGAGGAGCTCCTGGGCCAGGAGGCCGAGCCCGGGCTTGGAAACGGGGGGCTCGGCCGTCTCGCCGCCTGCTTCCTGGACTCGCTGGCCACCCTGGAGGTACCGACGCTCGGCTATGGCATCCGCTACGAGTTCGGGATCTTCGCCCAGGCGATCGTCGACGGCCAGCAGGTGGAGCTCACCGATAAATGGCTGCGCTTCGGCAATCCCTGGGAGATACCCAGGCCGGAATGGGCGGTGGAGGTGAAGTTGGGCGGCCACACGTACGCCTTCACGGACGAGAAGGGCAATAGCCGCATCAAGTGGGAGCCCGCCTTCACTGTCATCGGCGCCCCCTACGACACCCCCATCCTCGGCTACCGGAATAACACCGCCAATACGCTCCGCCTGTGGCGGGCCGAGGCTGCGGAGTCCTTCGACCTCTCCACCTTCAACCGTGGCGACTACTGGGGCGCGGTGCACAAGAAGATGGTGTCTGAGAACATCACCAAGGTCCTCTATCCAAACGACGAGCAGATCCAGGGCAAGGAGCTGCGCCTGCAGCAGCAGTACTTCTTCGTCTCCTGCTCGCTGCAGGACATGCTGCGCATCATGGAGGTGCAGAAGATCCCACTGGAGCGTTTCCATGAGAAATTCACGGTCCAGCTCAACGACACCCACCCCGCGGTCGCTATCGCGGAGCTCATGCGCCTCCTGGTGGACGAGCATGGCCTGGACTGGAACAAGTCTTGGGGCATCACCCGCAAGACCTTCGCCTACACCAACCACACCCTGCTCCCCGAGGCTCTGGAGCAATGGCCGGTACAGCTCTTTGCCCGCGTCCTGCCCAGGCCGCTGGAGATCATCTACGAGATCAACGCCCGCTTCCTGGACGAGGTGCGGATCCGCTTCCTAGGGGATCAGGACCGCCTGGCGCGGATGTCCCTGGTCAACGAGCACGGCGAGCGCTACGTGCGCATGGCCAATCTGGCGTGCGTGGGCAGTCATGCGATCAACGGGGTCGCGGCGCTACACACGGACCTACTGAAGGCCGATGTGCTGACTGACTTCCATGCCCTGTGGCCCGAGAAGTTCAGCAACAAGACCAATGGGGTGACGCCCAGGCGCTGGATCGCGCTGGCGAACCCAAGGCTGGCCACCCTATTGGACACGACCATAGGGCCGGAATGGGTGACGGACCTCACGCGCATCAAGGCGCTGGAGTCCCACGTCGAGGACGCCGCCTTCCGCTCCGAGTGGCGCTATATCAAGCGGGCGCTCAAGGAGGACTTCTCCGGCTTCGTGCAGCGTCGCACCGGCATCCAGGTAGACCCCCAGAGCCTGTTCGATGTCCAGGTGAAGCGCATCCACGAGTATAAGCGCCAGCATCTCACTGTGTTGCATGCCATCGCACTCTACCATCGGTTGAAGAACGACCCCGACCTGGACCTGGTGCCCCGCACCTTCATCTTCGGCGGCAAGGCGGCTCCCGGCTACCACATGGCGAAGCTCATGATCCGCCTCATCACCGCCGTCGGCGACGTGGTCAACAAGGACCCGGCGGTGCGGGACCGGCTCAAGGTGGTCTTCTTTCCCAACTTCAACGTCGGCACAGGCCAGCACATCTATCCGGCGGCCGAGCTCTCCGAGCAGATCTCCACCGCCGGCAAGGAGGCATCCGGCACCGGCAACATGAAGTTCATGATGAACGGGGCACTGACCATCGGCACCCTGGACGGCGCCAACGTGGAGATCCGCGAGGAAGCCGGGCCGGAAAACTTCTTCCTCTTCGGACTCAGCGCCGAGGACGTGCAGCGGGTCAAGGCCGCCGGCTATCAGCCATCCGAGTACTACCACGCCAACCCGGAGCTCAAGGCGGTCCTGGGCCTAATCCGGGACGGCTACTTCTCGCGCGGTGACCGGGAGCTCTTCAGGCCCCTGCTGGACAACCTGCTTTACCACGACCCCTATCTGCTGCTGGCCGACTTCCAGAGCTATGTGGACTGCCAGGGGCTGGTGGGCGAGGCTTGGCTGGACAAGGAGCGCTGGACCCGCATGTCCATCCGCAACGTGGCGGCCAGCGGCAGGTTCTCCTCGGACCGCACCGTCCGGGAGTACTGCGACGAGGTGTGGCGAGTGGGGGCCGTGCCCGTCCAGTTGCTTGACAGCAAGGATTTCCAGGGTGGGATGGGCGACTAGGTAAGCACCGCCCGGCTGCACCTCCCCTCCCGACCATGGGATGAACATCCCAGTTTCAGCAGCGGGCCCGGGGGGCCTGTTCTCGCTCGTGTTTCTAGGCGGTTGGCGATATTGTCGGCGATCTGGTCCTGGAGCTGCTCGCCGGTCGCATAGGTCCCGGTGATGGTCCTGCCGGCGCGGAGCATCTGCTTTACCGCCCGGGTGATCGCATCCGGGCCCGACCGGCTCGACGCCCCGATCCCGGCGGAGAGCGCGGTGCCAAACTGCTGCGAGGAGAGCCCGTTTTGGGCGTAGCGGTGGGCAAGCGCCTCGGCCTCCTGCAGCAGGGTACGGTCGGTCTCGCTCCCCGTGCTCTCGTAGCTCTAGCCCACGGCGCGACCACCACCATTCCGCACCCACGCTTGGAAACCCGGGCGAGTTCCCGGCCGGGGTTGGCGAGCGGCTACGACGGTCCTACCCCTGCTCCCGCGCCTCGGTGGCGGTGATAAAGCGGATGATCGCCTCGATCCGCTCCGCCGCCGGGCCATTGATGTCGGTCCCGTAATGGGGGTCGTAATGCCTGCAGTAATCCGCCGCCAGGGTGTAGCCATCGGCCGGTCTGGGTGCCTGCCGAAGATAGAGCGCAAGCCCCTGCTCGATCAGGAGCAGGTTCCAGTCGTTGATGATGCGCACGGGACCCCACTGCTGGCGCTGGAAGACGTTCTGGAATGTCCGCAGGCGCTCAAGCAGCGCGGCTGCGCGCTGCCGGTCCGGCCCTTCGGGCGTTTGCTCGTCCGTGAGGAGTCGGCGCGTCTCCACGTAAAGGTCAGCCGCGCCACCTGCCGCGGCCTCCTCGCCCGCGAGGGCGCGGCTCGCCATCCAGAGCCCGAAGAGTGGAAGCCGCCCTGGCCGCTCGAACCATTTCTTGAGGATGGTCAGCCGGGTTTGATTGGCGTGGCCAGCGCGCGTGATCTCGGCAATGATCGCTCGCAGGCGATCCTGGATAGGTGTAGGCATGGTTCACCTCAACGCCTTGCCGTAGCTCGTTCAACCGGCGTCCGAGAAGTTCTCAGGTTATCCGCTGGCCCCGTTCATGCCCCGACGCGAAGAGTCCGCTTGGCGACCTCGTCGACGCAATCGAGGATCACTGCGACCACGGGAAAGTCTGGCTGGCCAGATAACAGTCCTGCAACGCCTGTGCGAGGAGCCGCCGACCTAGCCCACGTCCCTGATAATTCGCGTCGATGCCGAGCCAGGGCAGTACGCCACCGGCAGGTCGCCCCGCGGCAGGCGCCGAAGCAGCTCCAGGGGTAGATCGCCGACACCAACCTGAGCGGTGGCGAGGGCATAGAAGCGTGCAATGCGCTGACTCGGCGCGATCAACACCTTCGTCGCTGACCGCCGCCTGTCCTGATTCTGGAGCGCCTTGGTGCCGAGCCAACCGTCGACCACGGCCTGACCGCTGCGAAACCCGGACCTGGGATGGCTTTTCCGCAGCGGGCCGAGGCGGTAGCCCGCCGGGAAGTGAGGTGACCCGCGCCTTTCTGTGACTCACGACGGTTCTCCTCGGGTTTCTAGTACAAGTCTAGCCGGCCAAGGGGCTTATTCCGAATCCCTTTTCTGGGCCTGGATCCCGGTATCCGTTGCCGGGATCACACGGGAGGCCCCATCCGGGTTGTCGATTTCGCGCGACTGCGCTCCGATATCCCCACGAGACCCGTTGGCCCGGCCCTGTCACTTGATCCAGCACCATGACGAACTCCAAGCTTGAGCGCGTTTATGCCTACCACCTCGATAGCAAGCACCGTCCCGAGCGCTATGCGCCGGGACCTGGGCATCTGGACTGGAAGACCCAGCCCGATCCCTTTCGGGTGTTCGAAGGGGCGCCGGTCGTTGCCTTGCCGCTCAGCGCCGATGAGTGCTCCGTGCCTTTTTCGGCGGTCCGGACCGGTCAACGCGGCGCGGCCTCGCCGGTGGACCTGAAGCATCTGGGGCTTTTGCTGGAGCTCTCCTTCGGCCTATCGGCATGGAAGTCATACGGCGATGCGCGCTGGGCGTTGCGCTGCAATCCCTCGAGCGGCAACCTGCACCCGACCGAATGCTACCTGCTCACCGAGGAGCGTCCGGATCTGTCGGGTGGTGTCTATCACTACCGAAGCCACGATCACTGTCTGGAGCTGCGCGCCCAGGACGACACGGCACGTCCCGAGCCGCGTCCGCACGACGGGGTCGTCCTCGCGCTGACGAGCATCCATTGGCGCGAGGCTTGGAAGTATGGCCTGCGCGCCTTTCGCTACTGCCAGCATGATGTCGGTCATGCAATGGCGGCTGTCTCCTACGCGGCGGCGACCCTGGGGTGGCACGTCGAGCCGCTTCCATGGACCGATGCGGAGTTGGCGCTCGTGATAGGGCTGGACCGCGAGGCCGAATTCGATCCGGACGAGCGGGAGGCTGCGGATCTGGCGCTCTGGGTGGGATGCCGGCGGCCCGCCGCGGCTGAGATCGAAACCCTTCGATGCATGCCCCGCCGATTCCAGGGCCAGGCCAATCGCTTGAGCTCCGGCCATGTGAGCTGGGACGGCATTGACCTCGTCCACCAGGCCTGCGAGCGCCTGCGCATGCCGCAGCCGCTGCCGGAGGAAGCCCTGCGCATGTGCCCCGCGCTCCCTGCCCCGACATGCCGGGCGACTGCCGCCGATCTCATTCGACGGCGACGCAGTGCCGTCGCCTTCGACGGACGCACCGTCCTGCCGGCCGGCTCCTGGTTTGCCATGCTGGACGCCCTGTTGCCCCGGTCTTCGTTGCCACCGCTCGACTGTTGGCGCCGACCGCCGCGGGTGAACCTTGTGCTCCTCGTCCACCGGATCGAGGGCGTGGCGCCGGGCCTCTATGTCCTTGTGAGAGATCCCGGCTCCCTCGCGGAGCTGAGGGAGAGCCTGCAGCGCGACTGGCGCTGGGAGCCTGTGTCCGGGGCGCCCCTGCATCTCGGCCTCTATCGATTGGCGGAAGGGAACGTTCAGGCGATCGCCCGCAGCCTTGCGTGTCACCAGGAGATTGCCGCGGACAGCTGCTTTGCCGTCGCCATGCTCGCCGGCCTTGACGCCGCCCTGGAAGAAGGACCCTGGTGCTATCGCGAGCTTTTCTGGGAATGCGGCCTCATTGGCCAGGTCCTCTACTTGGAAGCGGAGGCGATCGGGCTGCGCGGGACGGGCATCGGCTGCTTCTTCGACGACGCGGTGCATGACCTGCTGGGCATCAGGGATACCCGCTGGCAGTCGCTCTATCACTTCACCCTGGGCAGCCCCCTGGAAGACGCGAGGCTTCAGACCGAGCCGCCCTATCGGCATCTGCGAGAAGACCACCGTCGGCAAGGGCCGTGAAACAGCGCTCGGCCTCTGCCTTATCGGCGACGGTAAGCGAAAGCTCGAACCCCCGGAAACCGGGCGCCATGGACGGCAAGCAGACCCGTCCTGAAGGCGGTCTTCTAGCGCAGCTTAGGCATCCGTGAACGGTAGCCACCTGGTCCCATGACTCTCAATACGAAGGCCGGCTCGGACTCGCCTCTCCCGCCATCACGACGGGCCTTTTGCTGTTCGTCACCGCAGGAACCCGTGCATACTGGCGGGCGTGGGTACTGCTCGTCGTCTTTCTCGAGGCGTCACTGTTCCACACCCTGTACCTCATGAGGCACGACCCGGCCCTGCTCAAGCGCCGTATGCGTCGTTTCGCAGCCGTACCGTTCAGGAGTCTGCCAGTGGAGAACCTTGTCATTATCGCGATCTTGGCACCGCTGCTGTTCATGAACATGCTGGTTGGCCTCGGTAAGTCGGCCGCGGCGCGCATCGGCCGACGCCTGGGCTCGGCAGAGCCGGAACCGGTTGCGCCAGCAGCTCGCGTGGAAGCGCTGCGCGAGAAGGTAGACATCGGACTCAGCTGGGCGCGACGCGCAGTGACGCTGCTCGGATTCGGCCTCGGCGTGTACGCGTGGGTGAACGGAGGTCAGGTGCTCAGCGTCGCCTGGCTCGCGGTGGTGGTCATGCTCGCGATTGCCTTCCGCAACGGGGCCGATCTCAGCCGGAGCTTCATCTACGCGCGCCACGACGCAAAGCTGGTGCGGACGCACGGTGCGAAGCTGCCGCTGGGCCGCGTCCTGGCACCCGCACTCGCCCTCACCATCTTCACCGGCACATTGTTCCTGGCGCTCTGGGCCGTACTGTTTGTCGTGGTCAAGGGTGCTGCGGACCTGGCGTTCGGCGCTGGCGCCGGACGCTGGGCGCTGATCCTGTGGGGGTTGGGCGTCGTGATTGGAGGTGTAGCGCACTCAGTAGTCGCCCGCCGTGAGCCCGGACTGCTCCTACGCGATGACCTTGGGGTGGGCGCGTTCGCCGCTTGGACGCGGGGCCGCGGCGGATCCAGCTCCCGGCGACCGCACGGATAGGGGGACAGCACGAGGCGGGAAAAGGCTCATCGGTCTTGCCTCGCTCCCCCTGCTTCGCTGTGAGCAACGACCAATATCGGGTCAAGGGGGTTGCCTCCGGCTCCCCATCAGAGCGCCTCCGCGCCTTCCTCCCCGGTGCGTATTCGCATGACCCGCGCCACAGGCGTGACAAAGATCTTGCCGTCACCGATCTCCCCCGTGTGGGCGGCCGTCTTGATGACTCCGACGCAGGCGTCGACCTGATCATCCGCGACCACGACCTCGATCATCTGCTTGGGCAGGAAATGCGCCACGTATTCCGAGCCCCGGTAGACTTCCACATGCCCCCTCTGGCGGCCAAATCCCTTGGCCTCAGTGACGGTCATCCCGCTGATCCCGAGTGCACAGAGGGCATCGCGCACTTGGTCCAGCTTAAAGGGCTTGACCATAGCTTCCACCTTTTTCATGACATACTCCCCACGGGTTAGAGGAAGGAGTTGCCCAAGCATAAAAGAGACCATGGCGTGCGAAGATCGCCGTATGCCCCCGTCTGACTAACGGGCGACCTGCGCCCCGCCGCGGCGGACAGGCCGGTAGTGACACAGGCCCCTTACAGCGTGAGGAGCCGACGCACCGCTTTCAGTGGCTTCGTTCCCCGCGCCATTGACCTTCGGCAGCGCATTGCCGTACTCGACGGGGCGACCGGCGGCGCCATTCCCGGCCATGGTGTCCAAGATGCCCTTGACTGCGGTACTCTCCCGGCAGCTCGCGGGCTTCACTGAACTGGCTGGGTCGGGCGGCTCGCACGGACTTGGTGCCGGCACCTGGTTTGGCGCTCCATTGGGGAGCAGCAGGCTGGTCCTCGGCCCGCGGAGGCTCAGCGGAGGAGGTCCGGTCGCCGGCGAACCCCGTTGATCACCTTGTCAGTCCCGCCCCCCTGGATCGTCGGCTTGCGCTGGACGACAGAGGGCAGTGCGAAGTTCGCATAATCGCGTAGACTAAGCAGCCCGGCGAGGAGCCTTGACCGACGCCCCACCCGCACCTAACCTTACTCGTTTGTTGTCGCCATTCCGATCTCCCATCCACACAGGCACGGGCGCCACCTGGAGTTTCCGCACAATGACGCATCGCCGCGCTGCCGCCACCCGATGACCTACTGCCTTGCGATGAACGTCGAGGGCGGGTTGGTCTTCTGCTCTGACTCGCGCACCAATGCCGGCGTCGACAACGTTAGCGTCTACTCGAAGATGCACAGCTTCTGCTGGCCAGGGGAGCGGTTCCTCGTCCTGCTGTCCGCCGGCAACCTCGCCACGACCCAGGCGGTGGTCAAGAAGCTGAGCGGCGACATCCCGAACGGCCTCGTACCCAACTTGCTCTCGGTGAACACCATCGAAGAGGCGGCCGATTATGTCGGCATCATCAGCACCCAGGTACAACGAACCCAGGCCAGTCGGGACACCGCGACGACCAACTTTGAGGCGACCTTCATCTTCGGTGGACAGATCGGCGAGCAACCGCCCGAGATTTTCCTGGTCTATCCGCAGGGCAACTACATTCACGAGTCGGCTGATCACCCCTTCCTGCAGATCGGCGAGATCAAGTACGGCAAGCCGATCCTGGACCGGGTCATCAAGCGCGACACGGATCTGAACCGGGCCGCGCGCTGCGCCCTGGTGTCCATGAACTCCACCACCCGCAGTAACGTCACCGTCGGCCCGCCAGTGGAGCTCCTCATCTACCGGCGCGACACGCTGACCGAGGGACGCCGCTGCCAGTACACCGAGGATCATCCCTTCGCACGGGAGATCTCCGAGAAATGGAACAAGGGACTGATGCTGGCGCTCGAGAACCTTCCACTCTTTCCGTGGGAACAGCCGGGCGGCAACGGGGAAGCCACTGGCTGCGTCATGGGTCGGGAAGACCTGCCCCAGGCCGACCCCCCCTAAGCGAGGATCGAGGCAGAGCCGCCAGCCCCATGTCGCACAAGAATCCCTGAGACCCCGCGTTATCTGCCTCTGAGGCGCGCCGGGGCACTGCAACGGAGGCATGCGAGCAGGCAATCCGCACGCACGAGGAGCTCGGGCTCACTCTGCGTCTGCTTGCGGCGACCGGTGCGCCGTCGCCCGAGCTGCTCTGGGACTGCCTTGTCCCCCTTCCTCGCCGACGCCGCAGGCAACTGCGACCGCGCCGAGATCAACATTGAGAAGCTCCGGACTCCCGACCTTCCGGGGCTCGGTCAGCTCCGGCTGGTGCTCGCAGCGAACGCCCAAGTCCTACCCGATGAGCGTGTATTGCGGATTCTGACTGAGTCGCGGCACCATTCGAGTTATCGTGCTCGGCGCCGGATCCTGCGGAATAGGAGAGGCAAAGTGGAAACTGCATACGAGGCACCGACGCTGCGGGCTGCCTGGCTGGCCCAGGCCCACACCCGCCCCTGGACCGCATTGGGCCTTGTTATCGCCGCCCTCGCCATCCTCTGGCTGGTGGGCCTGAGCCTCTGGCGTGTGGTCCTCGGGGAGGCCGATGCGGCGCTGGGACTGGGCATGCTCGGCGGCTTGGCGGGATTCGCCGCCACCGCGCTCGGTGCGATTCCCGGGATTGCCTTGCGCGGGGTCTCTGCGCGCGTCGAGGACAGTATGCTCGGACTGGCCGCTGGCATGATGTTGGCCGCCAGCTCCTTCTCCCTGATCCTGCCCGGCCTCGAGGCCGGGCAGGCCATCACGGGCAGCCGCGCAATCGGGGCCTTCATCGTGGTCGCGGGCATGGGCCTGGGTGTGCTGCTCATGGTAGGGCTCGACCAGTTCACTCCGCATGAGCATGTCCACCTGGGACCCTGCGGTGCCGGTTGCGGGCGGCTCAGCCGGCTCTGGCTGTTCGTGCTGGCCATCACACTCCATAATCTGCCCGAAGGCATGGCGATCGGTGTGTCCTTCTCCCAGGGTGACCTGCACGTCGGTCTACCCCTGACGAGCGCCATCGCCATTCAGGACATGCCGGAAGGCTTAGCGGTCGCCATGGCCCTGCGCGCCGCCGGGCTGCCGCCTCTGCGGGCGACCTTGCTGGCCGCCGGCACCGGCGTGATGGAGCCCTTAGGCGCACTGCTTGGCATTGGCCTCACCAGCGGGTTGGCCCCCGCCTACCCGCTCGGGCTGGGGCTCGCGGCGGGGGCCATGATCTTCGTGGTCTCCCACGAGGTGATCCCGGAGACGCACCGCAATGGCCACCAGACCCCCGCAACCCTGGGGCTGATGGCTGGCTTTGCCGTCATGATGATGCTGGACACGGCGCTCGGCTGAGGCCGGCACTCCGCGCCCGCAACGAGCTCCAGCGAAGGCAGGGGTCGATCAACGTGCCGCGGGGCATTCTGGAGGTGGCATGCGACTACGGCCAGGAGGAGACGGTCCCCGAGCTGGGATCGGCGCTCGCAATGAGCGCCTGAATCCCCTTTTTCCGGGTGCCTTGCACGGGTAAGACGGAGCCCGAAAACAGGTTCCGCCAATCACCTAAGCGTCCGGCCGCTTAGGTGACGACGGGATCAAATGGCTCGACTCCGGGGACGAATACCACGTTGACGCAAAGCGCATGGGGGCTATAGATGGTCGTGCGCAGCAGCACCCCTTTGTCTGGGACGACTGCTTGCTCGGTCATGGTCCGGAGCTTCGTTGTGTCGTCGTAACTGTCCTCAACCTCTTCGTATTCCAGATTCATGGCATACCCCTCTGTACAGGTGAGACCTACTTAACCCTAGCCTGCCTATGGAAAACTGCAAGGTCGGCTGTGCATCAACACCCTCCGCGAGCATATGTAGGACCAAGCCCGACATCTAACCCGTAGACAGGGGCCTTCATTAGACAGTTGTCGTGGCGCTTTTCCAGCATGGCGTGGCCACGCTTGAGGGTTGGCAGCCGGGCGTTCCTGTAGTCGTGCCGCCCCGTGCAAACCGTCTATGCGACGAGATCGACAAGCACCGACGTATACCTGAAGCTGTTTCCCTGGTACGGTTTGGGAAGCACAGGGCGGCGGAGATCATGGACCTGCACCTGGGTTGTCTGGTTAAGAGCAGTCGCGTCGGTAGACTCACCGGGCCGTTCGCCGCCACCAGGCAACGGGCATTGGTCATGCCCACGCAAACGCCGGAGGATTCGCGCGACGATGGAACTCATCTGCAAAGATTACCGCCTCACCGACGCCTACGACGAGCTGATCGGAACCGATCGCCGACCCCGGCCGGCGGCCAAGCCCCTGTTCGACTACCTGGGCTCGGTGGACACGTCGGTACTGGAAGGTCGGCGGGCGGCCGTGGATGCGACCATCATGACCATGGGCATCACTTTCACGGTCTACAGCGACGCCGGTAATATCGACCGTGCCTGGCCCTTTGACATCATTCCTCGCATCATCGCGCGCCGGGAGTGGGGGCGCATCGAAGCAGGACTCAAGCAGCGGCTCACTGCGCTTAACCTGTTCATCAACGACCTCTACAACGAACAGCGAGTGGTGAAGGATGGGGTTTTCCCCCTCGAGGTACTGGCTGGGTCCAAGAACTTCCGTGCGCAATGCCGGGGCATCACGCCCCGTTATGGCGTGTGGGCCCACGTCTGCGGCACCGATCTGGTGCGTGACAAGGACGGAACGGTCTACGTCCTGGAGGACAACCTGCGGGTACCCTCGGGAGTGTCATATATGCTGGAGAACCGGGAGCTCATGAAGCGGCTGTTCCCGGAGCTATTCCAGTCCAGCGCGATCCTGCCGGTGGACGACTACCCCACTCACCTCTACGACACCCTGGCGGCGCTGTCCCCCCAGGCAGGAGGACGGCCCGTGGTGGCGGTGCTGACCCCGGGCATCTTCAACTCGGCCTATTTCGAGCACAGCTACCTGGCCCAGCAGATGGGCGCCTTCCTGGTGGAGGGGTCGGACCTGGTCGTGGACGCGGACGACCACGTATACATGAAGACCATCTCCGGCCTGCGCCGGGTGGACGTGATCTACCGCCGCATCGACGACGACTTCCTGGACCCGGAGGTGTTCCGATCCGATTCCGTCCTAGGCGTTCCAGGCATTATGCGCGCCTGGCGCAACGGCAAGGTTGGCATTGCCAACGCCCCCGGCGCTGGCGTGGCGGACGACAAAGTCGTCTACGCCTTCGTCCCGCACATTATCAGGTACTACCTCAACGAGGACCCCATCATCCCCAACGTGCCCAGCTGGCTGTGCATGTACGACGACCAGCGGGACCACGTGCTCAAGAACCTGGACACCCTCGTGGTGAAGCCGGCCAACGAATCCGGCGGTTACGGCATGATTATCGGTCCCCGCGCGACCCAGGCGGAACGGGAAAAGTTTGCCGAGCTGATCAAGGCGAATCCCCGCAACTACATGGCCCAGCCCACACTTTCCATCTCCACGGCACCCACCCTCGTCGGGGACGGCCCCCTCAGCCGCTGCCTGGCACCTCGGCATCTCGACCTGCGCCCCTTCGTCCTCCAGTCAAGCCGCCTCTACGCCACGACCGGCGGCCTGACCCGTGTGGCCATGAGGGAGGGGTCGCTCGTGGTCAACTCCTCACAGGGCGGAGGCAGCAAGGACACCTGGATCGTGGACGTGGAGGCGGCCTGAGGGCGGCACCCGCAGCAAGCGTACCGAGCCCAGACCGGCAGATCCGACTCAACGAGAGAGTACGAGAGAGGTATGGTGAGTGGACATAGTTCGATCGGGCAAGCCTGGTAGCCTTGCGGGCGGTGTCTGATGCTGTCCCGAGTTGCGGAAAACCTGTACTGGATGACCCGTTACCTGGAGCGGGCCGAGAACACCGCACGCCTGATCAACAGCACCACCCAGGTGCTGCTGGACCTGCCCAAGGGCGCCTCCTTCGGCTGGGACGTGCTGATCCGGGTGGCCGGCTTGGACGAGCTGATGCGCGAGCGCGACCCAGGCATGGACGAGGCCAGCATCATGCGCTTCCTCATCCAGGACGAGAAGAACCCCGGCTCACTGATCTCCACCATCCGTTACGCCCGAGAGAACAGCCGCACCTTTAGGGAGGTGCTGCCCATGGAGATCTGGGAGCGCATCAACGGCATGTACCTGTTCATGCGCGATCATGCCATCCGCGCCACGCAAAGCCGCAGCCAGCGCTACGAGATCCTGAACGGCGTGATCGAGCGGCGGCAGTCCATCATCGGCCTGCTCGCGGGCTCCATGAGCGAGGATGTCGCCTACCAGTTCCTCAAGCTCGGCCGCAACATCGAACGCGCCGACATGACCACCCGCATCGTGGACGTCAACTCCGCCGTGTTGCTGCCCGAGGACAGCGCAGTGGCCGGCCCTGCCCTGGAGCGGCTGTGGATGGCGACGCTGACTGCGCTGTCCGCTTATGAGATGTACCGCCGCCACGTGGGCGTGCACGTGCGGGGCCACGAGGTCGTGAGCTTTTTGCTCAAGGACGCACACTTCCCGCGCTCCGTGAACCACTGTCTGGCCGAGATCGAAAGCAGCCTCTCCGTGCTGCCCAAGCACACCTTGCCCATGCAAGCCGCCCGGCAGGCTTGGCGCCGGCTCAGTCACATGCGTCTGGCAGACTTGCCGCCAGCCGTCCTGCACGAGTATCTGGACCAGATCCAGGCGGACCTAAGCGCCATCCACGAAGCGTTCTCGCAGGAGTATTTCTATCTCTACCGGCCGTCAACCGCCCCGCAGTCCCAATCCGCCTCCGAGTGACATGAGCCTTTCTATGGATTTTCCCGCCGCGGGGGACAAGCAACACTCCAGTCCAGCGGCCAGGCCTGATTGTTGCACCTGAACCGTGGAGCTAGAAGGACCTGCAGCCTGACCGCCTTCGGCATAGCAGCGTAGCCGCGGTCTCCGAAGGAGGCGCTCGCGGTCCAACGGCGCCGTATCGCACCACCGCGGAGCACGCACCCTCATGCCCGTGCACCGTCGTGTCGCGCCGGGCGCGGGTCCTCCAGCGAGGGAATCAACTGCTCACACGGGGAGCGTCATGAGGGGTGTCCGACTTGGTGTCAACCCGCCTTCATCAGCGGCGTCCTTCGCGCGAGGCCGTGCAGGCCCAGCCCTCAGCGCGGTCACCCGTGGACCGGTTGACAGCCCGGTCGGTTCCAGCGAACATGCCGCCGCCATTTGTGCCGGACCTTCACTGCATACCCGCCCGAAGCGCCCAGCAGTGCCCCGTGCCCGTGCCCGTGCAAGCTGGGCACTCAAAGCGCCCAGTAATGCATCCCGGAAACGGCTGCGGCCCAGCCCGCAGCTCTTCGCAAGGAGAGTCACCGTGCGATCAACTCCGCCGAGAGTGCGGCGTGTCTTCACACTTGGCTGACGGGATGCGCAGCTTCTGTCCGTCAGCCTTGCCGGCGACCGGGCCGCTTGGCGACCACGGGGACAGACGCATGCATCGCTACATCGGTCTGTCCCCGGTCCGCCGGGCCGGAGCGGGAGGCAGGCGCTGATGTCGGATCTCTCGACCGGAGTCATCATCTGGCTCTACACACTGATTGCCTTGGGCGTTGTGGTCCTCATGCTGGTGCTCAACTGGCTGATCGGCGGCTACCGCCGCGAGCCGGACACCGAGCAGGAAATGCCCTTCGAGTGCGGCATCCCGCCTACCGGGGACGCCCGGGTGCCCTTCCCGATGAGCTATTACCTAGTGGCAGTCTCTTTTCTGATCTTCGAGCTGGAGGCGGCCTTCCTGTTCGCCTGGGCGGTGGACTACTGGAGTCTCGGGATCGTCGGCACCGTGGGCGCCCTAGTGTTCATCCTGATCCTGCTGCTCGGCCTGGTGTACGAGTGGCGCAAGGGAGGACTGTCGTGAGCACGCAATTCCCGGCGGACCGCTCCGCGGAGCCCGCTGGCGGCGCAGGGCCGCTGAACACCATCTTCACCACCCTGGAAGATGTGCTGGCCTGGGGACGCAAGTCCTCGCTCTGGCCTTACAACTTCGGCACCTCCTGCTGCTTCGTGGAGATGGTCACGGCGCTCACCCCACGCTTCGACATTGCCCGCTTCGGCGCCGAGGTGCTGCGCGGCTCGCCGCGCCAAAGCGACCTGATGATCACTGCCGGCACCATCTTCACCAAGATGGCGCCCATGATCCTGCGCCTGTATCACCAAATGCTGGCCCCGAAGTGGGTCATCTCCATGGGCGCCTGCTCCAATTCGGGCGGCATGTATGACGTCTACAGCGTCGTCCAGGGTGTCGACCAGATCCTTCCGGTGGACGTCTACGTGCCAGGTTGCCCACCGCGCCCCGAGGCGCTCATGCAGGGGATCATGCTCCTGCAGGAGAAGATTAAAGAGAACCCGAAACCGCTGGAGCTGCGTCGACCCTTGGGTCTCTGGGTGCCGCCCCAATGAGTGCTGTTGTTGCCGAGCTCGAGCAGACCCCGCCCAGGGCATCCGGGAAGGACGTTCCGGTGCACCCGGTGGCGCCGGAGAACCTGCTGGAGGTGCTCACCCACCTCAAGCACCAGGCCGAGCCCCGTTACGAGATGCTCTACGACCTCTCGGCCATCGACGAATCCGGCCGGGACGGCGGCTACACGGTCTTCTACGAGCTCTGCTCCCTGTCGGGAAACCGCGACCTGCGCGTGAAGGTGCATGTCGGGGACGAAGACACCCCGCTGCCCAGCATCACGTCCCTGTGGCCCAGCGCCAACTGGTACGAGCGTGAGGTCTACGACCTCTTCGGCCTGCAGTTCAGCGGCCATCCCGACCTGCGCCGAATCCTGCTCCCCGTGTACTGGGAAGGCCATCCGCTGCGCAAGTCCTATCCGGGCCGGGCCACCGAGCACGGGCCCTACAGCCTGCCGCCGGAGCGCCACCGCCAGCTGATGGAGACCTACCGGGTCGCCGACACCCGCCAGCCCGGGGAGCGCGAGGACGAGATCATTCTCAACATCGGGCCCAACCACCCGGGCACCCACGGCATCCTGCGGCTGGTGGCGCGCCTGCGCGGGGAGAGCGTCGTCAACCTGGACCCGGACATCGGCTTCCACCACCGGGGCGCCGAGAAGATCGCCGAGCGCCACACCTATCACAACTACATCCCGTACTGCGACCGCATCGACTACCTCGCGGGGGTGGCCAACGAGCTGCCCTATGTGATGGCGGTCGAGCGTCTCGCGGGCATCGAGGTGCCGGAGCGGGCGGTGGTCATGCGAGTGATGCTCGCGGAGATGTTCCGCATCGCCGCCCATTTGGTGTGGCTGGGCAGCTTCTCCCACGACCTGGGCCTGATGGCGCCCGCCTTCTACTGCTTCCGTGAGCGCGAGCTGATCTTCGACATCGTCCAGCTCGTCACCGGAGGGCGCATGCACCCCTCGTTCTTCCGCATCGGCGGGGTCTCGATGGACCTGCCGGACGGCTGGAAGGAGGCAGTGGACCGCATGACCGCCAGCGTCGAGAAGGCACTGCCGCAGTTCGAGGCGATCACCGCCAACAACCCCATCTTCCAGGCCCGTACGCGGGGCACCGCCCAGTACGACGCCCAGCGCGCCATCGACTGGGGCTTCACCGGCCCGAACCTGCGCTGCACCGGCTCTGCCTGGGACCTGCGCAAGGTCAGGCCCTACTGCGGCTATGAGGACTACGACTTCGAGGTCCCCACCGCCACCGAGGGCGATGCGCTGGCGCGCACCCGGCTTCGCCTGGAAGAGATCCGCCAGACCCTGCGTATCGTCCGCCAGGCCGCCGAGCGCATGCCCGGGGGACCAGTGCTCTCGGATCAGGCCCACTATGCCTTCGCCCGTAAGGAGCGCACCCTGGAAGACATAGAGACCCTGATCCATCACTTCGTTGGCACCGGCCGCGGCATGGACTTCCCGGCCGGGGAGAGCTCGTTCCGCACGGAGGCCCCCAAAGGCATGATGAGCTACTACGTGGTGTCCGACGGATCGCCGCACCCCTACCGCGTGCGCATCCGCACGCCGTCCTTCCCGCACGTACAGGCCTTCTCCTGGCTCGCCGAGGGGCACCTGCTGGCGGACCTGATCGCCACCATCGGCTCCATGGACTACGTGCTGGCGGATCTGGACCGATGAGCGCACCCATGCCGTTGAACCGCAGACATCCCAACGCAGCTGCCCAGGCGCCATGCTGACCGATCACGAGCGCAGCCACCTGCAGGAGCACATCGCCCGCTATCCCGAGAAGCGGGCGGGGGCCATCTATACCCTCCAGTTCCTGCAGCAAAAGTACCGCTACCTGCCCGACGAGGCCCTTGCCGAGGCCAGCGAGCTGTGCGGCCTGTCGGCGACCCAGCTCGACGAGCTGGCGACCTTCTATACCCTGCTGCTGCGCCGCCCTGCGGGCCGCACCGTGGTGCGCATCTGCGACAGCATCGCCTGCCATCTGGCCGGCGCCCCGGCCCTGCTGGCCGAGGCCGAGCGCCTGACCGGCGTCCCCCTGGGCGGGGTCAGCGAGGACGGATCGATCACCGTCATGCCCCATGTCTGTCTTGGGCTGTGCGACCAGGCTCCAGCGGCCCTGGCGGGCGAGCGCGCGCTCGGCGGGCTGGACCAGTCCTCGCTGGGCGAGCTGCTGGCTTCTTTGCAGACCGAGGCGGAGGGCTGAGCGTGGAGCTGGTGCTGAGTCGCAACTTCCATCTGCCCCGGCCCCCGGCGCTGGCGGAGTATCGTGCCGGCGGCGGCTACGAGGCCCTCACGATCGCCCTGGGGCAGGACCCCGAGGCGATGATCGAGATGGTGGACAAGACGGGGCTGCGCGGTTACGGCGGGGCGGGCTTCCCGTTGGCGCGCAAGTGGCGGGCGCGGGGAGCGAATGCCCCGCACCCGCGCTACCTGGTGATGAACGTGGACGAGACGGAGCCCGGCTCGTTCAAGGACCGCCAGCTGCTCTATCGCGACCCGCACCAGGTGGTCGAGGCGGTGCTGGTGACCGGCTTCATCGAGCAGGCGGACCACGCCTATGTGTTCGTGCGCGGGGAGTACGCCGAAGGGGCGCGGCGTCTGGAGCAGGCGGTAGCCGAGGCCCGGGAGGCAGGGCTAGTGGGCCGTAACATCCTGGGCGCGGGCTTCGATCTTGATATCGACGTACACCTCTCCGCCGGGCGCTACATCTGCGGCGAGGAGACTGCCCTGCTCAACGCCCTGGAGGGACGCCGCGGCAACCCCAGGGCCAAGCCGCCCATGCCCTTCGAGAAGGGGCTGTGGGGTGCACCCACCCTGGTGCACAACATCGAGACCCTGTGCCACGTGCCCCACATCGTCAGCCGGGGGCCGGACTGGTTCAACGGACAGGGCGTCAACGGCGGTCACGGCACCAAGCTCTTCAGCGTCTGCGGCGAGGTCCAGCGCCCGGGCTTCTGGGAGCTACCTATGGGCACCACCGCCCGGGAGCTGATCTACGAGCACGCCGGCGGCCCTCTGGACGGCCAGGACCTGGTGGCCTTCCTGCCGGGAGGCGCCTCCACCGCGTTCCTGCTGCCGGAGCACCTGGACACCCCCATGCAGTTCGACGCGGTGGCCTCCACCGGCTCGCGATTCGGCACCTGCGGCATCATCGCGCTGGGCAGTGCCACCTGCCCGCTGGACTTCCTGATCGGCATCAACAAGTTCTTCGTGCGCGAGTCGTGCGGCTTCTGCACCCCCTGCCGGGACGGCCTGCCCTACCTGCACAGCCTGATGGAGCGCATCGAGGCCGGCCAGGGCAAGCCCGGGGACCGGGAGCTGATGCTGGAGCTGTGCGCCAAGATCGCGCCCAACTCCTTCTGTGCCTTCGCCCCCGGGGCCATCATGCCTTTGGAGTCCGGGCTGAAGGTGTTCGCCGATGTGATCCAGGAGCACATCGAGCATGGCGCCTGTCCCTACCGAGGAGCTCATTGAGTGGGCACCTTCTACGTCGACGACCGGGCTGTCCCCTTCAATGACGGGGACAATGTGATCGAAGCGGCACAGGCCGCGGGCATAGACATCCCCCACTTCTGCTATCACCCGGCCCTGGGCAGCCTGGGCGCCTGCCGGCTGTGCATGGTGGAGCTGGAGCCAAGCCGCGAGGGCGACCGGCCCAGGAGCATGGCCGCCTGCATGCTCAAGGCCCAGGACGGCATGCGCGTATCGCTCAGCGCCGACAGGGCGGTGGCGGCGCGCCGGTCGGTGGTCGAGCTGGTGATG
>Ga0307440_1000367_pt1 | contig 21938 bp, 18 predicted proteins | sample SalMarWE160410MG_FD_202150 | JGI IMG/M metagenome (GOLD analysis project Ga0307440, IMG submission 202150) | Salt marsh sediment microbial communities from the Plum Island Ecosystem LTER, Massachusetts, United States - WE1604-10 | ecosystem: Environmental > Aquatic > Marine > Intertidal zone >... | reverse complement strand
AGCGGTGTGAGCCGATGGAAGGTCTTGTTGTAATCGTCTTATTGCTGCCGCTCGCCTCAGCCACGGCAACGCATCTCAGCGCCCCCAGGCTCCACCGCGGCAGCGTCCGCATCAGCATCATCGGGATGGTCGCAACCTTCGCGGTGACCACCCTGTTGCTGGGACAGACACTTGCCGGAGCTCCCGCCGGTGAGATCCGATTGGGGACGTCCTGGGGCGTGCTCCTGTTCGATCCACTGAGCACCCTGATGGCCTTTGTCGTTTCGGGTATCAGCTTAGTCGTCCACCTCTATTCCGTACGGTATATGGCAGAGGAGCGCGGCTATCCACGTTTCTTCGTCCTGTTGGGCCTGATGACGGCCGCATTGCTGTTGATGGTGAGCGCGGGCGACCTGATCACGCTGTTGATCGCCTGGCACCTGATCGGCGTGCTACTCTATTTTCTGCTGGGTCATGACGCGGCGAGTCAAAGCGCCCATCGCTATGCCGCCTGGACACTGCTGACCTACCGCTTCGGCGATCTGCCGCTGCTGCTTGGGGCGGGACTCCTCTACCACGCGTTTGGCACCTGGTCTCTGCACGCAATCTTTGCGCAGCTGGCGAGTGTGCCGGACCCCCGGACCGTGCTCGGTCTCCCGCTGGCCGAGACGGTTTCCGGATTGATCGCCCTGGCGGCGTTCGCCCGCTCGGCCCAGTTCCTGCTGCACACCTGGCTGCCCTATACGATGAGTGGCCCGACCCCCGTGTCGGCCCTGATGCATGCCGGGATCGTCAATGCAGGCGGGTTTCTCATCAATCGCTTCGCACCTCTGTTCGTCACCACTAATGGGGTGCTGCACTGGATCTTCTTCGTCGGACTAGTCACCGCGGTGATCGGGTCAGTGCTGATGCTCGCGCAGAATGACATCAAGAAGGCGCTCGGCTACTCCACGATGGGCCAGATGGGCTTCATGATCATGGAATGCGGGGTGGGGGCCTTCTCTCTGGCCGTCTATCACCTGATCGCCCATGGGCTCTTCAAGGGGACCCTGTTTCTCGGCGCCGGCGGCGTCATCCATGACGCCCGGCAGGATGACGGCGTGCCCAAGGACGATCTCTATACGTTCGTCGTCGAGCGGCGACCGGCGCGTCGCCGGCAGCCATGGCTGCTCATGGCCGGCATCACCCTGCTGGTGCCCGTCACCATCCTGGTAATCGCCCATTGGCTGGTGGCAAGCGATTTCTTCCAGAAGCAGGGTGCGGTTGTCTTGCTGTTCTTCGGCTGGGTGACTGGGGCACAGCTGATCTTCTCCACCTACCGGATGCGCACGGAGAATATCTGGCGACTGATGGGGCTGATCCTGTTCTCATTCACCATCGTGGTGATCGGATACACCCTGATCAGTCATGCCTTCGACCTGTTCCTGTATCCGGACCCGGCGTTCCGCTCCCGCATCTATGCTGCGGCGGGTATCAACGTCTATTGGTTCGATACGCTGGTCATCCTGATGACCCTGGTCGTGGTGCTCGGCTGGCTCGCCACCTATTACGCAGACGAGAACGGCCGGCGCTGGAAGGGCAGGCTCAGCCTGTTGTGGCGCGGCTTCTATCGGCTCGTGGCGCGCGAGCTCTTCGTCGCGGGCCTCTATGCACGGTTCTCCGAGAGGCTGATCGGCATCGCGACCCGTCTCAACGTGCTGCTCAGGTGGTCCTGACATGTCTTCACTCGGCTATCTCGCCGCCGCGGTTTTCCTGCCGCTCTTTCCGTTCAGCATGCTGTTCAACCGGCTCTTCGCCCGGCTGGACAATGCTGCGGCGAGGATGGGGCTGCTGCTCCTGTGGCCGCAGCTGGGGGTTCTGGCGCTCGGCACCCTCGGCGAGCGGCCGCCCGCCTGGATGCTCCGGTGGGCGGTCGCGACGGCGGCCCTTTACGCCCTGCGCAGCGTCGCTGTGCGCGACCTGGGTCTGTGGACCGGCTACATGGCGACCTCCGCCTGGGCGCTGCTGTGGCTGGCGGCTGCATTCGGTATCGCCGCCGCGGATTGGGTGCTCGCCCTTCAGGCCGCCGGACTTAGCCTGCCGTTCGTCCTTCTGGCCTGGCTTGTCGGCCGAATCGAGACCGAGCTCGGGGCGGCCTACGCAGGGGTGGGGGGCGGCCTGGCGGAGACCCTGCCGAGACTGTCCGGAATCCTGGTGCTCGCGATACTCGCGGCGGTGGCGTCACCACTGGTCCCGGGCTTCTTCGCCTTGCTGGCGACGACCGTCCACGCCTTGCCGGTGATGCCAGGGGTCGCAACGCTCATCCTGACCATTTGGCTGCTGTGGGCCTGGAGCGGCGCACGCACCCTGCGGGGATTCATCGTCGGCCCGGCCTGCGCCGAGCCGAAGCGTGATCTGGGGATCACTGCGACTGGCCTGCTCGGCCTGGCGTTCGTGGTCCTGGTTCTGGCCGGCATCAGCATTTCGGGGGTACTGATATGAGCCCGCCTATCGGGGAGAAGCTGCGCGTTCGCGCGATGATCTATGTTGCCGGCGAGCCGATCCCGTTCTTCTGGCCGATGCGCAGCTTCATCCATCACAACCCGTTGCACGGGTTCGAGCATCTGCCGTTCGAGGAGGCAGTCGACAGGGGCGCGCGCCTGTTTCACGCCCGGGGGTTCCTGCCGAGGTCCCTGTACCGCCGGTATCTCGACGACGGGCAGGTGGATCGGGGGACCCTGGAGCGCGGAGTGCGACGGTTCGTCGAGGAGCAGGGCGCCTCACTCCCGTTCGACCTCGGAGACTGGCTGGTGGCCGACCTCACCCGCTACGACCGGGCGTCGGCGGAGGACCTCACCATTGCCGACGCCCAGGACGTCCATGCGGTACTTGCGGGCGCCGAGCTGCGGGAGCGACCGGACACCGAGCTTAGGGCTCTCGCCGAGCGGCTCGCGCAGGCTGTGCTGTGGCAGCGCCCGCTGTACGAGGTGGTCGACCGGCTCTACGGAACGGCCATCGGCAGCGAGCTCGATGAGCAGGTCATCAGGGCCTGCCTCGACTTCTTCGACGAAGGGCAGTCCGTCTGGGAGATGCCGAAGCGCGACCGCGGGTTCTTCAGGGCCTGGCTCGATGTGGCCGGCCGGGACGTGCGGCGCACCCTCGACGAGCTGATGCGCGGCGAGGGCAGCGCGGCCGATGCGGATCCGGAGACCGTGATCGGCCTGGTGCTGCGCGAGCTCGAGGTGCCGGATGCGCACTGGGTTCCCTATTTCACCCAGGAGCTGGCGCGCCTGCACGGGTGGGCCGGCTTCATACGCTGGCGATCGAGCACCAGTCACTACTACTGGGAGCAGCGCTTTCCGGGCGACCTGGTCGACTACATGGCCGTGCGCACCCTCTTGGCGCTGACTCTCCTGCGCAAGCGGGCCAAGGGCCGGATGCCCTTTACCTTCGCTGCACTCTCGGAGCTCATCGAGTCGCAGCCGGTCGAGGCGTACCTGCGCAACGAGTTTCACGGAGCACAGGTCCTCCCGGAAATGGCACGTGCGCTGGAGGATGTGCTGATGCGGCGCAACAGGGGGCGCATGAACCGACTGTTCGGGGCCTATCGCAGCCGCAAGCGCGAGTGGGAGGCCGGACGCCAGGCGGCCCGTCTGAGCGCGGTGGCCGGCAGTCTGGGGCTTTCCGATCAGCTGCGCAGGCTGTCGCGGGACGAGCTGGCCACCCTGCTCGCCGCATCGGGCGCATTTCGCAACCGCGAGGGGATGCTCTGGCTAGAGGCCATGGAGGCCCAGGCGATCGACGGTCTCCTGCGGGGCCTCGACCTGGCGCCCGCCGCCCCGCGCGACAAGCGCCCGTTCGCCAAGGCCCTGTTCTGCATCGACACCCGATCCGAGCGGATTCGCCGCAACCTGGAGTCGGTCGGCGACTATCAGACCTATGGGATCGCGGGGTTCTTCGGGGTCCCGGTGAGCTTCATGGAATTGGGCAAGGGGAGCGAGAACCACCTCTGCCCGGTCCTGTTGACCCCGAAGAACCTGGTCGTCGAGATGACATCGGCCGGAGCGCAGGACACGGCAGCCCTGAGCGCCCTGGAGAAGGCCATGCACGAGCTCAAGGAGTCCGTGCTGACGCCCTTCGTCACGGTGGAGGCCATCGGTCTGTTGTTCGGGCTCGACATGGTGGGCAAGACCCTGCTGCCGACCACCTACAACCATTGGCGGAGGCACCTGCACGAGTCCAAGCCGGACACCCATCTGGTGGTCGACAAACTGGGGCGGGAGCAGGCCGATTCGATCGTGCGTGCCGTCCAGCGGGCGGTGATCGTCAAGGCGGTCGAGCAGGAGCTCGGCCGCGAGCCCGAGCAGATCACCGACGCCATGGTGCGGGAGCTCCGCGAGCGCGCCATGGGCAACCAGTCCAGCTGCCCCGGGTTCGCCGCGTCGGTCGGCCTGGACGATGCAGGCATCGAGCGGTTCATCGGCCGGCTGCGCGACGCCTATCGCATCAACCAGTCATTCGCCCAATTGCAGCTTGAGCGCGTCGGCCGTATCGGTTTCTCGCTGGACGAGCAGACCCGGTTCGTCGCGCAGGCCCTTCAGTCGATCGGGCTCACCGAGGATTTTTCCCGCTTCATCCTGCTGATCGGCCACGGGAGCAGCTCGGAGAACAACCCCTACGAGTCGGCGCTCGACTGCGGAGCCTGCGGCGGGAGCCACGGCCTGGTCAGCGCGCGGGTCCTTGCCCAGATGGCCAACAAGCCGGAGGTGCGCCACCGCCTGCGTGCCAACGGGATCGATATCCCGGACGATGCCTGGTTCGTGCCGGCCCTGCACAACACAACCACCGACGAGATTCGGCTGCACGACCTCGCGTTGCTGCCGCCCTCGCACCTGATGTATCTCGACCGGCTGCGAAGCGGCCTGAACTCGGCCTCGCGCCTGTGCGCCCAGGAGCGCCTCCCGACCCTGGAGCCGCGCCCGCGGGTGCTCGATCCCGCCGCGGCCGCGCGCGGCGCCCTGCGCAACGCCATGGACTGGTCCCAGGTGCGGCCCGAATGGGGACTCTCCCGCAATGCCTATTTCGTCATCGGCCGGCGGTCACTGACCCAATCCAAGGCACTCGACGGCCGGGCCTTCCTGCATTCATACGACTACCGGGTCGATCCGAAACGCCGCCTGCTGGAGAACATATTGACCGGCCCATTGGTCGTCGGCCAATGGATCAACATGGAGCACTATTTCTCCACGGTCGACAACGTGCGGTTCGGCAGCGGCAGCAAGGTCTATCACAACGTCGCCGGACGTTTCGGCGTCATGACCGGAAACCTGAGCGACCTGCGCACCGGGCTTCCGGCACAGACGGTGCTCGACGGCGGTGCGCCCTACCACCAGCCGATGCGGCTAATCACCCTGATCGAGGCGCCGTTCGATCATGCCCTGAAGGCGGTGGAAGGCGTGGTCACCGTGAAGCGGCTGGTGCGCAACGGCTGGATCCGGCTGCTCGTGATCGATCCCGAGGCGTCGGCCGTGTGTCTCTGCGACAACGGCGAATGGCGCCGGCAGACCTATTCCGACGGCATTGACGTCTCCATGTTCCAGGAGCTATGCAGCGCATGAAGCATCTCAATTTCAGCCCGCTGAAGAAGCTGGAGATCATCCTCGGCGGCGAGCACCGCAGCTTCGCGACCGACCTCCTCGACCGTGCGGGGGTGAAGGGCTATACGATCGTCAACAACCTCTCCGGCAAGGGCAGCCATGGTTTCCATGAAGGCCACCTGATGTTCAACGAGGACGACGTCCTGATCATGATCATCGCCGCCGTGCCCGAAGAGCTGGTCAAACCGATCCTCCAGGGCTTTGCGCCCTTCTACAACCAGCACTCCGGCGTCGTGTTCATCTCCGACATCCAGGTCACGCGCCTGGTGAAATTCCGCGACTGATGGCTCGCGCTCGGAAAGCTGAAACGCCTTCCGCAGCGGAGGGTGCAATAGCAAAGCGTATTGCACCGAACGCAGCCAACTGCGATACATCAGAAACGCTCGCGCCGGATATCCTCTCCCTGTCCGCTGCGTAGCGTCTCGGTGTCGGCGAAATCGGGTCATGCCCCGGCCAGCCGGCGTAGTTCCTCTGGCCATTCGGTGGCGGTCTTCCCGCCTACCAGCTGGGCGATCCACGGACTGACGGGCGCACCCTTGCTGTTGGCCGATGCCTTCAAGTGCACTTTGCTCTCGTTACCGAGCCCAGTTTGGCCGCGCACCCTTGCTCCTGATCCGGCTGCCCGACCTCTCCAGTTTTTGGTGGTAGCGTCCGGGCTCACTAGCCGGTGATAATCATGGGCCAACGCAGACGACCTTCGTCTTCTGACCAGAGCGTTGTCTTACCGCCCTGAGCGCTGAGGTCTCCAGAGCCGCGAGCGGAGTTTTGACGGCATCTCCAGATGACGCCAAGTACCACAGCCCCAAGGCGGGCGTGCACGGCCTTGATCACGACGCTGCTGGCGTGCAGCGCCTCGTGCGCGCCCGCCGGGGAGCTACCCCGCGGCGACTGCAATGCGCCCACGGCCGCCACCGATCTTCGCCACTGCGATTTCTCCGGCCGCACCCTCGAGAGGAGCGACCTGCGTGGCGCGATGCTGGATGGTGCACGTTTGGAGAGCGCGAAGCTTGCGGGCTCCAAGCTGCAGGGGCTGAGTGCCCGGGGCGCGGATCTCAAATGGGCGGACTTGCGCGATTGCGACCTGACGGGTGCCGACCTGCGCGACGCCGATCTGTTCCATGCCGTGGTCGACGGTGGGCGGCTCGATGGGGCTGTCCTCTCCGGGGCCAAGCTGTTTGGCGCCAACCTCAACCAGGTGTTGGCGCGCGGCGCGAGCTTCAGCGCCGCCTACATGAAGGATGTCCTGATGGAAGAAAGTGACCTCTCCGGAAGCCGCTTCGACAATGCTTTCATGTTCCGCGGCGTGCTGAGCGGCAGTCGTCTTGTCAGCGCCAGCCTTCGGCAGGTGGTGCTGACCGGAGGGGCGCTCGAGCAGTCCGACCTGAGCGGCGCGGACCTCTCCGGCACGCTGATCAACGGTGCGCGGCTCGACCGCGCCGTGCTCCGTAACGCCAGGCTCACGGACGCGCGCTTCGTCAACGCTGCGGTTGATGGCGCGGATTTCACCGGCGCCATCGATATCCCGGAGCATCTGAAGAAGATGCTCAATACCCCGCGGTGAGGGCTGGGGAGTGAACCTGGGCATAAGGCACCAGAGCTTGGATCGCTCCACGGGCGACCTGTTCGGAGAGGTGGAATAGCATTGAGTAAACTGTCCGCGGAATTGACAAAGCTGATCCGATCACCTGTGAGCTGGCGCGACAAGCAATTGAGGGATGGACCATGACGATTCGACCTGCAATCATTACACTCGTCGTGGCGTCCGCTTTTTACGTGCTGCCGGCCGCGGCCGACGATGCTGCGACCATTGCCGAAATCAAGGCGGCCGTGCTCAAGATCGACAAGGCATATGCCGACGAAGACCCGGCCACGATCAAGGCTATGATCTTGCCGGACCAGGTCTCGATTGCGCCGCGCTACGGTGGCGCGGCCTCACCCGACGCACAGATCAAGGCGTTCGAGCACCTCGACCGGTCGCACTTCGACTATTCGCCCATCGACGTTGAGTTGCTCAGCCCGACTGTCGCCCTGGCCACGTTCGAAAAATCGTACTCGGGAACCTACAAGGGCACGACCCTTCCGCCGCGCGTGTTCGTCAGCGAGATCTGGCTGAAGCGGGACGACGGGTGGCGCCAGCGGTTTTACCAGGAGACGCCTATCGAGAAGCAATAGTTGGATGGTGACCTCTCCGGTCAAGCCGTGAGGATCTCGCCCATACGCTCACCGATGATCACACAAGGCATCATCGTGTTGCCCGTGGTCACCCGGGGCATGATTGAGCCGTCGGCGATGCGGAGCCTGTCGATTCCGCGGACCTTCAGCTGACTGTCAACCACCGCTCCCTCGTCCGTACCCATGCGGCAAGTGCACGATTGATGGAAGAAGGTCGTGGCGGCGTTACGCACGAACCCCTCGAGCTCCCTCCCCTTCAGCGGACCGGGCATCACCTCGCGCTTGATGAACGGCTGCATGTCTGCGCCGTTGCCGATTTCGCGGCACAGCTCGACGGCCCGGACCAGCGCCTTCAGGTCCTTCGGATCGGACAGGCACGCCGCGTCGACGACAGGCGCGGCCCTGGGGTCGGCCGAACGGATCGCGACTGTGCCGTGGCTTTCGGGCCTGACGAGGCCCGGCAGGATCGACCAGCCGGCCTCCGGAAGGCCGAACTGGCTGGCAACGACCTCGCTGGCATAGGGCACTTCGTTCTGGAACGGCTGTAGGTCCGGCGTGTCGAGCGCCGCCTCACTCTTCCAGAAGAAGGTGCACTCTCCGATGCAGTTCCTGGGTGGCAACGGCTGCTTGTACTCCCACACGCAACCGGCCAGGAGAACATGATCGCGGAAGTTCTTGCCGACCCCCGGCAACTTGTGGACGACGGGAACGCCGGCGGTCTTGAGAATGGCGTCGTCGCCTATGCCGGACAGCATGAGGACACGCGGCGTATTGATCGCGCCGCACGACAGGATGACCTCACGGTCCGCCGAGATCGCCCGCACGCTGCCGCCGACTTCGGCCACGATGCCGGTCGCGGCAGCACCGTCGAGAACCAGTTTGTGCACCATCGCGCCGGTCAGGACGGTAATGTTTGGACGGTCGAGGATCGGCTTGAGGTAGTTCAGAAAGACGCTCTGGCGCCGGCCGTCCTTGATCGCCACGTTGATGATGGCGCATCCGCCCGGCGCCTCCATCAGCTTGGCGTTGAGGTCGGCGAATGTCGGGATTCCGGTTGTGGCCGCGCTCTCGACCATCGCCGGCGCGATTGGGTTGGGATCGGGCGCAGTCTGCACGTAAAACAGGCCGCCCTTGCCGCGATAGGCCGGATCGTCCGGTCCCTGCCAATCCTCGATGCCCTTGAATATCTTCAGAACGTTGGCATAGCCCCAGGCATGGTCCCCCGCCTCGCGGGCCCAAAAATCGTAATCGTTCCTGTGCCCGCGCACATATGCCATCGCGTTGATACTGCTGCCGCCGCCCAGAATCTTGCCCATCGGTAGGATCAGCTCGCGGCCGTTGACGCTCGCGTCGGGACGCGCCACGAAATCCCACGCACGCGGCGAGCGGATATTGGCTTGCCACAGCAACGGGTCGGTGACGTTGTCCCCGCCATAGGCGCCACCGGCCTCCACCAGGAGCACCGATACGCTCGGGTTCTCGGCCAGACGACGGGCGACCACACACCCGGCCGAGCCGGCGCCGCAGACGATATAGTCGTAGCGGTCCTTGAGATTGGCGAGCTGGTTCGCCTGGTTGGTCTGAATCGCCACCGCCTTGCCGGCCATCGCCGCCGCGGCACCCATGGCCATGCCGGCGCCCACGACGATATGCAGGAAGGCGCGCCGGTCGATCGTCCCGCGCATGAGCGCGGCTTCAGCCTGGTTGACGATTTCCCCGCGGACGAGATTGTCGGCCAGCCCGTCGATCCACATGGTTCCCCGCATGCCAATGCCAGCGCACCCCATAGCAGTGCGCGTCGCCGACGCTCAATCGTCGCCCGGCTTCCGTCGCTCGGGCGGCGATGATTCTTTGGCTGACCGATACCGAAAGGGTGGTCTGTCCCTGGTTTCCCGCGGGCTTCCCCCCGGCGCCAGGTTGCAGCATCGCGAACGACCTTGCCCAAACACTACCTCAATGATAGCGTTCCCGCCATCCCAACCGTGGGGCGGTTGGATTTCCCTCTACCACTACGATGCCAGAACGCCCGCTGACACCGAGAAAGCGACTGGGCGCCTATTACACGGCACCGGAGGCGGTAGCCTTCATGGTGGACTGGGGGATGAACATCGCTCCGGGCATCGTGATGGACCCGTCTTGCGGGGATGGCCGGTTTCTCTGCGCTGCGGCCCGCCGGGGTGCAACCTCGGTGATCGGCTGCGACTTGGACCCCGAGGCCCTGGCCTACGCCCATACCGAGCTAGCCTCGCTGGGGGCACAGCACCGGCTCCACCGATGCGACTTCTTCCGCCTCGAGTCCGGCGAGACCGGACTGGTAGACCTGTTGCTCGGCAATCCGCCATACATCCGCTATCAGCAGTTTTCTGGGGAATCGCGCTCACGCGCGCTGGCATCCGCGCTGCGAGTGGGTGCAAGACTCAGCCGCCTGGCCGCGTCATGGGCACCCTTCCTATTGCACGGCCTCCAATTCGTCCGACCGGGCGGAGCCATGGCCATGGTAGTCCCTGCCGAGCTGGCTCAGACCGCCTATGGCGTCGAGACCCTGCGCGCGCTATGTGGCAACTTCGGCCGCGTTCGGTTGCTAGCGTTTCGACACAACTGGTTCGAGGATGCCCAGCAAGAGACCTTCGTGCTCCTGGCAGAGCGGAGGGGTGAGCAATGCCCGTCGGCCGAGCTGATACCACTCGGACGGATCGACGACCTCAAAACCATCGGACTCGCCGAAAGCGAAGATCGCTCGGTCCCACTTGGTGTGAACCCCGACACTGGACTGGGGCTCGCCTTCCTGCCGCCGCAGACGCGGGGCCCGACTGCAACGCTTATGGCGAGCCCCGAAACTCAGCCGCTCCGGGCCCTCGGTGAGGTGGTAAACGGCTATGTCTCGGGCGCCAATGCATTCTTCCACTGCACCCTGGCAGACGCGGCGACGCGGGAGCTCCCGGCGGATTGGCTAGTGCCGGTAGCACGTAACAGCCGCTCGCTGACCGGACTGACCTACAGGTCTGGCGACGTGGCGGCCGCGGAGCGGCAGGGGGTGTCCCACCACCTGATCCTGCCCCGCACAGAGGACCTGTTCAGCAATCCCGGCGAGCCTTTGGACGCGTTCATCCGTGAGGGCCGACGATCCGGCATCCATGAGCGCTACAAATGCAGAGTCCGCGACCCTTGGTGGCGGGTCCCCGGATTAATTCGGGCCGACGTGTTCCTCCCATACATGATTGGGAGTAAGCCTCACGCCGCGGTCAACCAGGCACATGCCCTCTACACGAACAGCCTGCATGGCATCCGCTTGGCTAACCCCGTTACCGCACCGAGGGTGGCCCTTGGCCTGCTGAGCAGCCTATCGCTTCTCAGCATGGAACTGGTGGGTCGAAGCTATGGGGGCGGCATCTTAAAGCTGGAGCCAACCGAGATGCAGCGCGTGCGCCTGGTCCTGCCGACCTGGGACGAACCGGAGGCCAAGGCCAGGCTGGCAGCGACCGACAGTCTGATCCGGGCAGGCGACTTCCAGAGCGCGAGCCGTTTGGTTGACCGCTGGCTCCTCAAGGAGCAGGCGGGGCTCACGGATGAGGAGATTGGGCATCTGAGCCAAGCACGAGAGATCCTGCTGAAACGTCGACTGACCAAATCGAGGGGTGCCCGTTGAGCACCTTCACCGAGGAATTGGCCACTCTGATTCGGGGTCGAGAGCGCCCCCCTGACGACGCATCCGGTGGGGACAAGAAGAACTACACCGAGGCCCTAAGTCATGGGATCTCCAGGATCCTTGCCGCCGAGCTGCGGACACTCGGGCTCGCTGACGCTTTGGCACCGGAAAGCGGCCGAGACAGGTCATTCATGGGCGGTTACGGCCCGAAGGGCGTCGATGTCTACTTATCCGACGAAAAGCATGGACTCCTTCTTACTTCCGGCGTGAAGGGGCTCGTCTTTGATCCGAGGAAAAACCTGAAGAATCGCTATCGCGACATGGTCATGGAGGCATTGGAGCTGCACCGCCGGTTTCCGTATGCCGTCTGCGGCCACCTCTTTTTTCTAGGCAAGACCGAGTCTGCATTGCCGTCGAAGAAGTTCGGGACGGTGCTCGGTGAGGCAGGGATACTGATGTCGGGCATCGCCCAACGGCGTCTGCCGACCGACGCACCCGAGCTTTACGAGGAGATCGGCGTCGTGCTGTTCGACCCGGGAGGGGCGGACTCGTTGGACCTCGCCCCGGCATCGCTGCCGGCCGAGCTTCACGCGATCAACTATCCGCAACGGCTGTTCGACGCTTTCAATCGGCGCAACCCGTTCTATTGACCGAACGATATCGATTAGGGTGAAAGGGGTCAGGGACGTACCACAGATTACCGGCTGGGACTTGGCAAATCTCAGCCCGCAAGCCGAGGGGGAGCTTACTTCACGGATCGGATCGTAGCGCCCGCACGCGGACGTCGAGTCCGGCCCTTTTTTCCCCGACGGGCGACACATACTTGGCCGCTCGGAACCGCGAGTGTGCCGTCGGCACACCGCGCCCGATCGACTCGTCAGCCCCGAGCCGGGAATCGAGCTCTTTCGGGGCCATGTTCACCGCGTCCTGAAAGTCGCGGTAGATCGATTCTTTCTCGTCGCTTTCCATCGCTCACACCCTTGTCAGCGTGCCCTGCTTGCGCGCCGCGCGCTTGCCGGACTTCTCGCTCTCGACGATATAGGCGGGATCGTCCTTCGTCGCTTTGAACCTCTGGTGCGCGAACTGAGAGTCGCTGTCGCGCCGCTCGACGACCTTGCCAACCGTCTCGCCGTGCGAGGTGCGCCAGCGGACGCGGTCACCAAGCCCGAATCTGGCGCGCATCGGACACCTACCTCGCCGTGCTCGTCGAGCTCGAGGGTCCCCATGGGCCGGCTTCGCGGCAGCCCGTTGGCGTGGAGCGTCGGCAGCATGCCGACTTTCATGCGTTCAACCAGGCGGCGCCCCCTGCCGGCCGGGCCTGAGGCGCACGGAGTAACGGGTCGGGTCCTCCCCTCGTAGCCGTCTCTGGACGCGAGGCCGCTTGCGGCACCGCCGGCCCCTGTGCCGCTCACATAGACCGGAGTCTATCGCTATCGAACGAAAGATATATTGGATACCGCGGTTGGTGGTTATCTAAACTCCATCACCCATCAGGAACACTTATTTCACCGCCGAACCCAGCAACCGAACAGGAGTTGATTATGGCCGTTAAGACCTATGACGCGGGCGTAAAAGAATACCGCGACATGTATTGGACGCCGGACTATGTGCCGCTCGATACTGACCTGCTTGCCTGCTTCAAATGCACCGGTCAGCCGGGGGTGCCGCGCGAGGAGGTGGCCGCCGCGGTCGCGGCCGAGTCGTCCACCGGTACCTGGTCAACGGTGTGGTCGGAGCTGCTGACCGATCTGGAGTATTACAAGGGCCGCGCCTACCGGATCGAGGATGTGCCCGGCGACAAGGAATCCTTCTACGCCTTCGTCGCCTACCCGATCGACCTGTTCGAAGAGGGCTCCGTGGTCAACGTGCTGACCTCTCTGGTCGGCAACGTGTTCGGTTTCAAGGCGCTGCGCCACCTGCGTCTGGAGGACATCCGCTTCCCGATCGCCTACATCAAGACCTGCAACGGTCCGCCGGCCGGCATCCAGCTCGAGCGCGACCGCCTGAACAAGTACGGCCGTCCCATGCTGGGGGCTACCATCAAGCCGAAGCTGGGTCTGTCCGCGAAAAACTACGGCCGCGCCGTCTACGAGTGCCTGCGCGGCGGCCTGGACATGACCAAAGACGACGAGAACGTCAACTCCCAGCCCTTCATGCGTTGGCGGGACCGCTTCGAGTTCGTCGGCGAGGCCATCCAGAAGGCCCAGCAGGAGACCGGCGAGCGCAAGGGCCACTACCTGAACGTGACCGCCCCCGACCCGGAGCAGATGTACGAGCGCGCCGAGTTTGCCAAGGAGGTCGGCTCGCCGATCATCATGCACGACTTCCTCACCGGCGGCTTCACCGCCAATACCGGCCTGGCCAAGTGGTGCCGCAAGAACGGCATGCTGCTGCACATCCACCGCGCCATGCACGCGGTCATCGACCGCCACCCCAAGCACGGCATCCACTTCCGTGTGCTGGCGAAGTGTCTGCGTCTGTCCGGCGGCGACCACCTGCACACTGGCACTGTGGTGGGCAAGCTGGAGGGCGACCGCGCCTCCACCCTGGGCTTCGTCGACCAGCTGCGCGAGTCCTACGTCCCCGAGGACCGTTCCCGCGGGGTCTTCTTCGACCAGGACTGGGGCTCCATGCCCGGCGTCATGGCCGTCGCCTCCGGCGGTATCCACGTGTGGCACATGCCGTCCCTGGTAACCATCTTCGGCGACGACTCGATGCTGCAGTTCGGTGGCGGCACCCAGGGCCACCCCTGGGGCAACGCCGCCGGTGCCGCAGCCAATCGGGTCGCCCTGGAGGCCTGCGTCAAGGCCCGCAACCAGGGGCGTGAGCTGGAGAAGGAGGCCCGGGACATCCTCACCGACGCCGCCAGACACAGCCCCGAGCTGGCCATCGCGATGGAGACCTGGAAGGAGATCAAGTTCGAGTTCGAGACCGTCGACAAGCTCGACGTCGCCTGAGGGCGGACATCCCTCCAAGGCCACTGAACCGACATCCGCAAATGAACGCTAATGAACGCAATTGGACCCGATGGGTTTTCGATCTAACAGGCGAGCCTCTCGCCCCCGTATTCGGGTGAATGCCCTGACGTGGACAAGCCTACGACAGACTTGCGTATTTTGCGTTCATTAGCGGACCAATAGCCGTTTCTTCGATCACGAGGACGACACCATGAAGATGAATTCCACGATGGGTGATTACCAAACCGCCCAAACGCTCGAGACCTTCGGTTTCCTGCCGAAGATGACCCAGGACGAGGTGTATGACCAGATTGCCTATCTGATCGCCAACGGCTGGACGCCGGCGATCGAGCACGAGCACCCGAGCCGCTCGGCAGACCACTACTGGACCATGTGGAAGCTCCCGTTCTTCGGCGAGCAGGGCCTGGAAAACGTGATGGCGGAGATCGACGCCTGCCATCGCGCCTACCCGGACCACCACGTCCGACTCATTGGCTACGACAACTACAGCCAGAGTCAGGGCGTGTCGTTCGTGGTGATCGAAGGGCGTGGCTGAGGGAGCCGTCAGCTTCCAGCCCCCAGCCTCCAGCTTGGTGTCGGCGCGGGGGGAGGCTGCGTCATCCGGCGGCCAAGCCATTCTTCCCCCGGCATTTACGCTGTTGCTGGAGGCTGTGTCCACAATCAACAGACGGGTGAAGTCATGAGACAGCAGAGCAAAGCACAGGGGAGGAATGGACGCGCGTTGGCGCTGGCGAGGCGCAAGGCCCTGTCGAGTGCCGGCAAGGCAGCAATCGAGTCCTCCGAGCCGAGCCGCACGCGTAAAGAGGCGGATGTGCGGGCAGCCCCCGCGGCCCCTCCCGCATCGCGCCCGACTTCAACCCCGTCGGTGGCAGCAGCACCGGTGAGTGCGCCCGCGTCGCGGCCGCGTGCTGCGGCACGTGGGACGCCTGCCATGAGCAGCGGCGCCGGCCGCTCGGCCGCACTGGCCCGCCGGAAGGCCTTGTCGAGCAGAGGCAAGGTCGCCGCCGGCAGCAGGGACCGAGTGCGGGACGGCCAGCGCACCAGACCTGCCGTAGAGGCTGCCCCGGCACCTGCTGCGGGTAAGGGCGAGGACTGCGACTGCGGCTGCAAGGGCAACGGCGAGCGCAGGGAGGCCGCCCCCGCCGAGGTCTCGACCTCCAGCCGCATCAACGGGCGCGCCAAGGTTCGCGCCCCGCGCCGCAAGGATGCCCAGCTCAACCCGGGCCGCGCGGCATCCCTGGCACGCCGCCGCGCCCAATCCTCGCGCGGCAAGGCGGGCATGAGTGCCTCCGGCATGACGGCTGCGCAGACGGCGCGGGCCACCAACCCGGAGCTGTCCGGCCGCGAGCTGGCGAAGGCACTGCGCGAGCAGCGCAGCCGCCGGGGCGGTGCCGGCCAGAAGAAATCGGCGCCGAGCGGACGTTCCCGCGTGGCGCGGACCGCGGCCTCCCAGGGGGCGGCGCAGGACGCGACCTGGAAGGTGGGTGCCAGCCAGACATCCCACGGCCAGACCGTGACCGGCACCATGGTCGGGCGCAGCCGCGACGTCACCGGCGACGAGGCCAGCACCTGCCGCACGGTCACCGGCACCGAGTACATGGCTGCGGACATCTTCCGCGAGCTCTGCCAAAGCGAGCCCGCCAAGGCCTACAGCCGTGTCCGCGTCAGCCCGACCACGGCCGGCAACCGGGTCACCGGCAACGAGGTCGGCCGCAGCACCAAGGTGACAGGCGACGAGCCTGGCACGTGCAAGCAGGTGACCGGCACCGAATACATGGGGGCGAACCTGCAGGAGGCCTTCTGCGGCATCAAGCCTCAACAAGGCCGCAACAGCGCCCCGACCAAGCACACCAGCGCCGAGACCCGCGGCGGCAAGCGCGTCACGGGGAACAACGTTGGGCGCTCGGGCAAGGTCACCGGCGACGAGGTGGGCGCGGAGCGCACCCTCACCGGCACCCAGTACATGCAGCTCGGCGGCCCCGCCGCCGCGCCGGCGAAGGTCGGGATTGGTGCCACCCTCCGGGGCGGGGCCGTGACCGGAACCATGGTCGGGCGTCACAAGTCCATGACGGGCGACGAGGCCGGCAGCTGCCGCAACGTGACCGGCGACGACTATGTCGGCCAGGAGCAGTACGCACAGTTCTGCGACTCGACGCCTACCCGGACGGAACGCAAGGTCGGCGTCTCGGCGACCCTCGGCGGCGAGCGTGTGACCGGCACCATGACCGGGCGGGGGGGACGCGTGACCGGGGACGAGCCGGGCACCTGCAAGGCCATCACCGGCACCCCCTATGCCGGCACCGAGCAGTACGCCGAATACTGCGAGCCGTCCCAGGCGACCACCGCCGCGGCCCGCATGCGGCCCGACAAGCGCGGGACTGTTCACAATTGGGGGTCCGTGATGACCGGGATCCAGCCTGCTGTTGGGGGCAAGATGACCGGCGATGAGAAAGGTGCCTGCGAGGCCGTCACCGGAACTCCCTACGTCGGTGCCGACCAGGTCGTCGAGGTCTGTCCCGCGGCACCGGCAGAGCCGGGCAGCCCGGACTTTCCGCAGCGCCTCGACGCGGGGCAGGCTGGAGATGCCTGGGGCGCGTTCAGCGTTGCGTCGCCGGTGCACGCCTCCCAAGCCCCGCAGTCTGTCTGCGGGGTGACCGGCGCTAGCTACGAGAGCGGCCGGATCACCGGTCCCTTCGGGATGGCGAACGGCAAGGTCACCGGTACCGAAGAGGCCCGTTTCGGGCGCGGCGGCCGCAACCCGGTCGAGGCGCAGGTCCCTACGGAGCAGCCGCTGGTCAACGGGCGCGTCAAGTCGCGCATCACCGGCGAAGGTATCGATGCCGGCTCCAAGATCACCGGCGACGACTGGGACCGCGGAGACCGCGTTACGGGCACCGAGGGTACCTCGGCCCTCGCCCGCAATCCGAGCCGGCGCGGCCCGGTGATGCCCATGGCCGCGGCCTTGGCCAACGGCCGCCCGGAAGGCGTGCCGGAGCCGGTGAGCAAGGTGACCGGCGGCAGCGGCAACACCGACAAGGGTGCCCTGATCACCTACTCGGGCGGCGCCCGGGGCTGAGCGCCACGGCATCAGGGGAGAAGAGTGTCCGCAAATGAACGCGAATGAACGCAATTCGTTGAATGCGCAGCCCGCTGGCCTGAGACCCATTGCTCTCACTCTGCGGTGTGGCACCGCCATGATCACCATCCCATTGTTTCATTCGCGGACTGACTCCCCGTTCCTTGGATAGATGACGATGTTACGTGCTTACCGCCATTCTCCAGGCCCCCGCAGCCTGGGCCGCGACCGGGTGATCGGCACCGCGCCCTTGCGCCGTCCCGGTGCGGTCGGCGCCGACTCGGGTGCCGCCGCCCGGACCGGTCACAGGGGCTCGCGGCCGGTGCGCGGAGCCCTGGACGCCGAGCACGTGCTGGTCCGTACGCGGGAGAATGCGCGCCTCAACGACTACGAGCAGGGCGTGAAGTCCGCGTTCGACCGCATCGTGCCGACGCTCAAGCGCATCTCCGCGCTCCAGCACGAGGCGGATTTCGAGGTGCAGGCCCAGGGCATCGCGCGCCGCGACCTCGGCTTCGAGCTGCCCGCGGACATCCTCGCCGACGCCTGGGTGGATCAGCTCGACATGCGCCGCCTATACGCCTGGTGCACCTTCGCGACCTACCGCCGGTTCTGCGACGAGTTCTTTACCCGCGATCCGCTGGCCGTGGACGACGAGGCGAACTTCAACGGCGGCTTCGAGGGCTTCCTGCAGACCTGCGGCTTCCACACCCTGGACATCTCGCCGTGCGCGGACGGCCGCCTGGCGCACCTGATCCGCTACGTGCTGCGCTTGCCGCACCGGGCGGTGCGGCGCAAATCCTACGCGGGGGCCATGTTCGACATCGAGGACAGCATTCAGAAGTGGGTGGAGACCGAGATGCTGCGCTTCCGCGTAGGGCTCCCGAACACCGCCGACGCGCCGACCCGCTACCTGAAGCTGGTGGCCTATCACTTCAGCTCGGTGGACCCGGAGCACGAGGGCTGCGCCGCCCACGGCTCCGACACCGCCAAGGCGGCCGCCGCCGGCCTGGAGCGTCTGCTCGGTTTCCAGCAGGCGATCGAGAACAGCTTCTGCTGCGGCGCCTCCATCGACCTGCTGCTGATCGGCGTGGATACCGACACCGATGCGATCCGGGTGCACGTGCCCGACGCCGACGGCTCGATCGACCTGGAGTGCTACCTGGACACGCTGGAGCTGTACGGCGATACCGCGCGCCTGGACGCCACCCGAGCCCGGCATGACATCCACGATGCGGTGCGCCAGGTCTCTCCGGGCGTGACCGAGGGCATGGCACGCCTGATCGAGCGCCTGATCGAGAACAACTTCTCGCAGGTCGCCTACGTGCGCGGCTACCACGGCGAGCACTATGCCGACATCGGCCACGCCGAGCGCTTCATCGGCGCTGGGGTAGGCTTCGAGGAGATCCAGCTGCGCAACCTGATGTATTTCGCCTACCTCGACACGGTCGAGGAGGCCACCCAGGACCTGGACGTGGGCATCAAGATCTTCACCGGTCTCAACGTCCATCACGGCCTGCCGGCCCCGGTGGTGGTGCGCTTCGACTACCACGGCCAGGTACCCGGCGCCCGCGAGCGCGCGGTGGCGCACTGCCGACGCGTGGCCGGCGCGATTCAGGCGCGCTATGCGGAGCTGTTCGGACGGGGTCTGCTGCACCTGCTGCAGGTAGTGCGCGACTGCAATGCGGACGCGGCGATCGATGTCCTGGCATGCACCGTCAACGCGGAAAGCCACGCGGGGGGGCATTGATGAAGATCTGTCAGGTCGAGCGGCCCCTGGTCGCCACCAACCGCATTTCCGGACTGGAGCACAAGCATCTGCAGGTGGTGCGGGATGGCTCAGCCACCGCCGTAGCCGTGGACGCCGTGGGCTGCATCCCGGGCGACTGGGTGATCTGCGTCGGCAGCTCGGCTGCCCGCGAGGCGGCCGGCAGTAAGGACTACCCGAGCGATCTGACCATCGTGGGAATCATCGATCACTGGCCGCCGAAGGAGGCCGAGTGATGGAGATCTACCAGGTGGAAGGGGCGTTGGTCTGCACCCGCCGCATCGCGGGCCTGAAGCATGTGAGCCTGCGGGTGCTGCGTGACGTCAAAGGCAGGCGCCAGGTGGCGACCGATCCCGTGGGTGCACGGCCCGGCAACCATGTGTTTACCGTGAGTGGATCGGCGGCGCGGTACGCGGCAGGTGACTTCGGTGTGCTCACCGATCTGACGATCGGCGGGATCATCGATGCCTGGTGCGAGGAATCAGTGGTGTCGGCACCCGTGCGCAAAGCGGTGCCGGAAACGGTTTGAAACTGTGAGAACGATCGAGCGAGTCAGCAGGAGACACAACGATGGCAAGTGAAAACTATGGTATCGCACTGGGCATGATCGAGACGCGCGGGCTGGTACCCGCCATCGAGGCGGCGGACGCCATGACCAAGGCGGCGGAGGTGCGTCTGATCGGGCGCGAGTTCGTCGGCGGCGGCTACGTTACCGTGCTGGTGCGCGGCGAGACAGGCGCGGTCAATGCCGCCGTACGTGCGGGTGCCGATGCCTGCGAGCGGGTCGGCGACGGGCTGGTGGCGGCGCACATCATCGCGCGTCCGCACCGCGAGGTGGAGCCGGTGCTCGCCAACAAGTGAGAGTGAGCCGCCGGCTTCTGGCTTTGAGCCTCCAGCCCCCAGCCGTGTATCGGGCGGTGTGCTCGGGGTGGTCACGGTGCCCCACGCGTGGACCACGGTGACACGGCCGACAAGCCCCCGATGGTGTCGTCGCCGGAGGCTGGCGGCCGAAAGTACGTCGATTGAATTTCTAACCTGAACTTCGGAGAACAAACCATGGCAAGCGAAAACTACGGCATTGCATTGGGCATGATCGAGACCCGCGGGCTGGTGCCCGCTATCGAGGCCGCGGACGCCATGACCAAGGCGGCGGAGGTGCGTCTGATCGGGCGCGAGTTCGTCGGTGGCGGCTACGTCACCGTGCTGGTGCGCGGGGAGACAGGCGCGGTCAACGCCGCCGTGCGCGCCGGTGCCGATGCCTGCGAGCGGGTCGGCGACGGGCTGGTGGCGGCGCACATCATCGCGCGTCCGCACCGCGAGGTGGAGCCGGTCCTGCCGACCGGCGGCGCTGCCGAGTCCCCGGCGCGGGCCGCCTGAAGAGACGGCTGACCTGAAGCGATCCGATGCGGTTGCAGCGCTCCGACCAACGCGTTCTGGGTTACCTGGGCCGAGCGCTCAGCCTGGAGCTGTCGGCGGTTCAGCTCTACAGTACCCAGGCGCGACTCGTCGCGACCTGGGGGCTGGACGAGCCGGCCGGCAGGCTGCGTGCGGAGGCCCACGAGGAGATGCGGCACGTGGAGCGGATCATCGCCCGGATGCTCGCCCTCGGGGTTGCGCCCAACGCATCGCAGCTGCGGCCGGCTCGGCTGGGCGCAGACCTGCCGTCACTGCTTCAGACCGATTATGCGTTCGAGATGGAGCTGGTCCAGTTGTATCTCGATGCGGCGAGCCACGGGGCGCGAATCGGCAGCTACGACGACCGGGTGTTCTTCCAGGCCCTGCTCGAAGAAGAGCAGGCGCATGCGCGGGAGCTGACGCATTGGATGCAGGCGCTCAAGCGACCCATCGACGAGCGCCTGTAGCGACGGCCTGATAGATTTAGACGTCTTGCAGCGATCCAGCGGAGACGAGCAATGAGCAAGAATTGGCGGGAGAGGCCACGCCCGGCGCGTCTCGAGGGGCGGTACGAATTCGACAGCTATGAGGCGCTGCGCGAGTTTCTCGATCGTGCGGCCGAGGTCTCCGAGCGGGAGGGCTTCTATCCGGACATGGGGTTCGGGCGTGATTACGTGAACATCACCATCCATGCCGATGAAGGCAGCGACGCGCTGGCCGACAAGCAGCGCCGTTTCGCCCAGTTGCTCGACGAGCTTTATGAGGCGGGCTCGGGGTAGGGTGCAATAGCGAAGCGTATCGCACCGAATGTGCTTTAGTGACGAACCAACAATAAGTCAAACAATCAAAGAGAACGTTGTCGTTGTCGTAATCGCAAAAGAGCTGCAATTCGGACATGAGCAACGCGATGTCGACCGGCTTTCACTCCGCTATGTGACTTGGGCATACCAACCGATGCTCACCAAGCTCGGACAGCGCAACCAAGTCGTGCAAGGAAGCACAGGCCTTTGTGGTCATACCATTACCCACATCTCAGCGAAGCTCGAGTCGCCCCGGGCTGGACACGGTGAGCCGCATCTGTTGAAATCCCGTCCCATCACAACAGAAGGGGCGGAAGCAGATGGGCGAGGCGATACCAAGCAAGCTGTGCGGGCGGCCATTCGATGGGTCGGCGTTAGAGACGATTCGCGGCGAGATTCTGGCGGCGAACCCGCGGTTGCGATCGGAGATCGCGCGCCGGGTATGCCGGGCACTGCAGTGGACCGATGCCCTGGGCCGGCCGAAGCTGATG
>Ga0307440_1000366_pt1 | contig 21950 bp, 17 predicted proteins | sample SalMarWE160410MG_FD_202150 | JGI IMG/M metagenome (GOLD analysis project Ga0307440, IMG submission 202150) | Salt marsh sediment microbial communities from the Plum Island Ecosystem LTER, Massachusetts, United States - WE1604-10 | ecosystem: Environmental > Aquatic > Marine > Intertidal zone >... | reverse complement strand
CTCCCATTGATCGGGCTGGTCTGTCAGCCCAGGGGCCGCTGATCGCGAATACGGCACGGCCGGCGGATCAGTTGCGTTGGATGCAGCCGGCATCGGGTGGTGGGCGCCCTTACCTCAGGCGGCCCGCCCGCAGCAGTGCTTATACTTCTTCCCGGACCCGCAGGGACAGGGCTCGTTACGTCCCACCTTGCGCTGATCCCGCACGAAGGGCTGCTGCTGGGGGGCGATGGCCTCTTCGGCAAGCTCGTCCTCGGGCGGTGAGTCGAACCCCTGGAACTCCTCGTGCTTGAACTCGAACTCCTGCTCGTGGGGCACGTAGGGACCCATCTGCCCTGCATCCGGCGACGTCTGGATCTGCAGCTTCGAGAGGGTCATCACCACCTCCTGCTTGATGCTCTCCAGCATGGCAGTGAACATCTGGAAGGCCTCGCGCTTGTACTCCTGCTTCGGGTCCCGCTGGGCGTAGCCGCGCAGGTGAATACCCTGACGCAGATAGTCCATGGCAGCCAGATGATCCTTCCAGTGGGTGTCGAGCGTCTGCAGCATGACCGCTTTCTCGAGCTGGCGCATCACGTCCGCGCCAACCACCTTCTCCTTGTCGACATAGCGTTCCGCGACGTGGTCCGCGACACGCGCTCGCAGGGTCTCCTCGTGCAGGGCGTGGTCCTCGTCTAACCACCGCGCGACGGGCCATTCGCCGCCGAAATTCTCCTCCAGCGCCTTCTCGAGGCCGGGGACATCCCACAGCTCCTCGAGGCTCTCGGGGGGTATATAGGTGTCGATCAGCCGCCCCAGGAAATCTTCCCGCATGGCGGCGACCATGTCCGAGACGTCGGTTGCGTCCATCAGCTCGCGGCGCTGCCGGTAGATGACCTTGCGTTGGTCATTGGCGACGTCGTCATACTCCAGAAGCTGTTTGCGGATATCGAAGTTGCGTCCCTCGACCTTACGCTGGGCGTTCTCGATAGCCTTGGTCACCCAGGGATGCTCGATCGCCTCCCCCTCCTGCATGCCGAGCTTCTGCATCATGGTCCCGACCCGCTCCGAGGCGAAGATGCGCATCAGGTTGTCTTCGAGGGAGAGGTAGAAACGACTGGAGCCCGGGTCACCCTGGCGGCCGGATCGACCGCGCAGCTGGTTGTCGACGCGACGGGACTCGTGCCGCTCGGTCCCCACCACGTGGAGACCACCGGAGCCGATGACGTTGGCGTGACGGCCCTTCCACTGCGCCCGGATCTTCTCCGTCCCGGCGGGGTCGGCATTGGCGAGCAGCTCCGCTTCCAAGTTGCCACCGAGCACGATGTCAGTGCCTCGGCCCGCCATGTTCGTCGCGATGGTGACGGCCCCGGATCGACCGGCCTGGGCGACAATGCCCGCCTCCCGCTCATGTTGCTTGGCGTTCAGGACCTCATGCTTGATCCCATCCTTGTTGAGCAGGCCGGAGATCAGCTCAGAGGTCTCGATGGATGCCGTACCCACCAGCACCGGCTGCCCGCGGCGGACGCAGTCCTGGATGTCGTCGGTGATCGCCTTGTATTTCTCCTTTTGGGTCAGATAGACAAGGTCACCCATGTCGTTCCGGATCATGGGCATGTTGGTGGGGATGACCACCACCTCGAGGCCGTAGATCTGCTGGAATTCATAAGCCTCGGTGTCGGCGGTGCCGGTCATCCCTGACAGCTTCGGATAGAGGCGGAAGAGGTTCTGAAAGGTGATAGAGGCGAGGGTCTGGTTCTCCGGCTGGACCGGGACGCCCTCCTTCGCCTCTACCGCCTGGTGCAGCCCCTCGGACCAGCGCCGCCCGGGCATGGTGCGGCCAGTGAACTCGTCGACGATGATGATCTGTCCGTCGCGGACGATGTACTCGACGTTCTTGTGGAAGAGCGCATGCGCCCGGAGCGCCGCGTAGACGTGGTGCATGAGGACGATGTTGGAGGGGTCATATAGGCTCTCGCCCTCCTCCAAGAGGCCCAGCTCTGTCAGCATCTCTTCGACGTGCTGGTGGCCCTCCTCGCTCAGGAATACCTGGTGCGCCTTCTCGTCCACCGAGAAGTCCCCGGGTCCGAAGTCGGGCTGGCCCTCCTCGTTGGTGATAGGAGACTGCCGCGTCAGGCGTGGGATGATGCGGTCGATCTGCCGGTAGAGCTCAGTGCTGCCCTCGGAGGGGCCAGAGATGATGAGCGGCGTGCGCGCCTCGTCGATCAGGATCGAGTCCACCTCGTCGACGATGGCATAGAAGGGGTCGCGCTGGACCCGCTGATCGGCGACGAACGCCATGTTGTCGCGCAGGTAGTCGAAACCAAACTCGTTGTTGGTGCCATACGTGATGTCGGCCTCGTAGGCATCCTTGCGGCTCACCGCCCGCAGATGGCGGTATCCCTCGCCCTCCGCTTCTCCCGCCGGCGGGTTGTAAGACGGGTCGTAACGGTAGGAGGCGCTGTCCGGCCCGAGCCCGCCCGATGAGTTGATCACTCCAACCGAGAGGCCGAGAAAATGGTACACGCGTCCCATCCACTCGGCATCACGCCTCGCCAGATAGTCATTCACCGTGACCACGTGAACGCCCTTGCCCGGAAGTGCGTTCAGATAGGCGGCCAGGGTAGCCACCAGGGTCTTGCCCTCGCCAGTACGCATCTCGGCGATCCTGCCGTCGTTGAGCACCATGCCCCCGATCAGCTGGACGTCGAAGTGGCGCATTCCGAGGACGCGCCAGGCCGCCTCGCGGACCACGGCAAACACCTCGGGCAAAAGGTCATTGAGGTCAGTACCCTGGCGAAGACGCTCACGAAACTCGACGGTCTTGGCAGGCAGCTCCGCGTCCGTGAGCTTCTTTACATCGGGCTCAAGCGAGTTGATGTAGGCAACGGTCTTCAACATCCGCTTGACGAGCCGCTCGTTGCGGCTGCCGAAGATCTTCTTGAGTAGATTGTTCGCCATTAAGGCAAGTCACCGAATAGGTAAAATAGCGGAAGGATAACCGAAAAGTCCCAGCCACGCAGTCCGCCGCAACCGACGGCCGGTGACAGGGATGAGACGGGCACTCAGCGGCGCGACCGAGCTGCGTTGCCGAGCCGCCGCGACGTCCTGCTGCGGGGTTTTTGTGCTTCTGGTCTGCCGCTCGGCGAGGAACCCACGGGGCTTACGCGTCCGCACCACATGCGGCCGAGACAACCCCGACCAGGCGACGGCGCAATGATCTCTCATGCGCTAGATATCCCGTCCAGTGCATGCCCTCTTGCACGCGGCTTTCTTACACAAAGGGCTGTCATGCTAGCAGTGGTTAGCGGTGCAGGACAAACACGAGGCCGCTCCCGGGGGCGGGCTGGCTGCTGCAATTCGTAAAGGGCCGGTAGCGCAACCTGCAGATTGTTGACGCTTTTCCCTAAGGGCTATCCAGGCTGAGAAGCACGGAGCAGAGACAGGGCGCAGGGTTCTGCCGATACAAATGAGGGCTTGCTTCCATTAGCCGGACGGGGATACTCAAGGATTGTCCCGGGGACTTCACCACCGAGAATGGCAAGATCGATCCAGCATGCCTCCTGGTACCTTCGTTCCGATGACGTGGTTTCGAGCCTGGTCGCAGCGATCAGGCGGGACGCCGACCTGCTGACAGCCGTCCGGCGCGCCCTTCCTCCACCCCTCGACACTCATTGCCTGCATGCCGCCGTCAATGACGGGGTGCTGGTCTTGACAACCGATTCTCCGACGTGGGCATCCCGCCTCAGATTCTCGACGCCCGATCTCCTGAAGGCTCTCGCCGGGAAGGTGTGTTCCGTGAGCTGCTGCCGGATTCTGGTTCAGCCCTCCTGCGGATCGGGGGCCGCAGCCCCCAGGCAGCAGCGCGGGGCACGATTGTCTCCAGCAGTTGCTGACCACCTGCTGGAGGCGGCAGCGGCGACGGAAGATCCGGAATTGGCCGAGGCGTTGCGCCGGGTCGCGAGAGCCGGCGGTGATCGAAGCTAGACAGGGACCGATATTTTCGGGGGTCGTGCCCGGCCCCCGGAACGACATCAGCGCGGGGCAAGGCGTCCCGCGCACGAAGCCGGATTGATCGGTGCTTTCCCTAGGAGGCCACCACGGGCTGGATGTAAGAGATGGGTGCCGACTCTGTATCCTCGAAGGTGGCTTCTTCCCACGCCGTCGCGTCGGCCATCAGGGCGCGAAGCAGGCGGTTGTTCAAGGCGTGCCCGGACTTGTGCCCTCTAAAAGCGCCGATGAGGGAGTGGCCCAGGAGGTAGAGATCTCCGATGGCGTCCAGAATCTTGTGCTTAACAAACTCGTCCTCGTACCGCAGACCCTCTTCGTTAAGGACGCGATAGTCGTCCACCACCACCGCATTGTCGACGCTGCCGCCTAATGCAAGGTTCTGCTGGCGTAGCGCTTCGATGTCTCGCAGGAACCCGAAGGTCCGGGCGCGGCTTACCTCCCTTACGAAGGAGGCCGACGAAAAGTCCATCGTTGCGGACTGGGTTCGCGAGGTAAAGGCAGGGTGATCGAAGTCGATGGAGAAGGCGACCGTGAAGCCCTCATACGGCTCAAACTCAGCGAACTTGTCGCCTTCCTCTACCCGCATACGACGTCGGATGCGGATGAAGCGTTTCGGCCGATTCTGCTCCTCGATTCCCGCCGACTGGATGAGAAAGACGAAAGGCCCCGCGCTGCCGTCCATGATGGGCACTTCCGGGGCGCTCACATCGACGTAGGCGTTGTCGATGCCCAAGCCGGCAAAGGCGGACAGCAGATGCTCCACCGTGGAGATACGAACGCCGTCCTTGATCAACGTGGTGGATAGCCGGGTGCCCCCCACATTGGCATGCGACGCCGGAATCGCGACCGGCTCGGGCAGGTCGACCCTCCGAAAGACGATCCCGGTATCAGGTGCGGCCGGCCGTAAGGTCAGGTACACCTTATCGCCCGTATGCAGCCCGACACCGGTAGCCCGGATAATATTTTTCAGGGTTCGCTGCCTAATCATTGCTCGGTCTCCCGTCGCATCCCAAGTTCTTCGCTGGGGCAGCCGGTCGATGCGTGCGCTGCCGTTGGGTCATGGCGACTACTACGCCCTGGCGCACGGCGTGTGTTACCCTTCGCGCCCCCGCAGTCACCGCCAAGCGGCGACGGCGGGGCGTCGGCCCCGCGCTAAGGGTTTTCCCGCATTTTTATCAGCAACGAACTGCGTTTGCAAGAAAATTAATTGATTTCTATCGTGATCCTCCTTTGGGGGAAAACCCTAGAAGTCTGGGAAAACCACGCCGATGCTGGCCTTTCAGTCGGCTTGGCGGCGCAAAAAAGCCGGGATGTCCAGGTAATCCAAATCCGCGTCCAGGGCCGGCTCCGCGTGGGCGGTCGCCGCTGCAGCAAAACCCTTGCGGTAGACGGCTGGTCGGTCCATCTCGCGGTAATCCGGGATGACAGCTTCCGGCCGGTCGCTGGTGACCAGCCGCATGGTCGGCTCATCCTTGCCCACCTTGGCGGGCCGCCGTACACCCAAACCCGTGGCAACCACCGTCACCCGCAGCTCCTCTTCGAGCTCCGGGTCGATGACAGTTCCGACCACCACAGTGGCGTCGTCGTCTGCAAAGTCGCGGACGGTGTTGCCCACCTCGTCGAACTCCCCGATGGTCAGGCTCATCCCGGCGGTGATATTTACCAGGATGCCCTTCGCGCCGGCCAGGTCGATGTCCTCCAGAAGGGGGCTGTTGATCGCAGCCTGGGCGGCTTCGCGGGCCCGATTTTCACCGGACGCACTGCCGGTCCCCATCATCGCCGGTCCCATCTCCGACATCACCGTCTTGACGTCAGCGAAGTCCACGTTGATCAGGCCGGGCCGGGTAATGAGCTCGGCGATACCCTGGGTCGCGTGCAACAGGACGTCATTTGCGGCCTTGAAGGCATTGAGCAGGCTCATCTCCTTACCCAGAACGGCGAGCAGCTTCTCGTTAGGGATAGTGATGAGGGAGTCCACGTGCTCACCAAGGGCGGCAATACCCGCTTCTGCGACCTTGAGACGCCGGCCGCCCTCGAAGGGAAAAGGCTTGGTCACCACCGCCACTGTCAGAACACCGAGTTCTTTGGCGACCTGGGCGACGACGGGCGCCGCGCCGGTGCCCGTCCCCCCGCCCATGCCGGCGGTGATGAAGACCATGTCGGCGCCCTCGAGGGCGTCGTGGATGCGGTCGCGGTCCTCCATGGCGGACTGTCTCCCCACCTCGGGGTCGGCACCGGCCCCGAGACCCTTCGTGATACCGGAGCCGAGCTGCAATATGGTCTTGACGCTGCAATGCTTCAGGGCCTGAGCATCCGTATTCGCGCAGATGAAGTCCACGCCTTCGATCGCCGACTGCACCATGTGGTTAACCGCATTACCGCCGCCGCCGCCCACACCGATCACCTTTATCACCGCATTCTGGGTCTGGGTATCCATCAGCTCGAACATGAGTTGTCTCCTCTTTCTTGCTCGATTGAACCTATAAGCACTGCCGCCGTGCGTTGCCCGGCGGCACCCTCGCGATCCGTTACTGCTTAAGCCAATAAGGGAACAATGGTTCCCTGCGCTTGCGGTGGTGCCATCCTTTGGCGTGCTGGGCAATCACCGGCGTCGGCGACTGGAAATCGAGCCCCGCAATGCTCGATTTCAATAGCGGGCCGATTTGGCAGAAGGCCTCGCGATGCTCCTAAAAGTTGCCTTGAAACCAGCTCTTCATGCGCCCGAGCACGGCCTTCAGGCCGCGAGACTCCGACAGCTCAGGACGCTGCAGGAAGCGGTGCTGGTGCGCGTACATCAAGAGTCCCACCCCCGTGGAGTAGATCGGATCCCGAACCACCTCCTCCATTCCGGCAACGTACTGGGGAACCCCAAGGCGCACCGGCATGTGGAAGACCTCTTCCGCCAGATCGATCAGCCCCTCCATCTTGGCGCTGCCGCCGGTAAGCACGACGCCCCCGGCCACCAGGTCCTCGAAGCCGCTGCGCCGCAGCTCCGCCTGGAGCAAGTTCAGAAGCTCCTCATAACGAGGCTCGACGACCTCTGCGAGCGTCTGGCGGGACAGGCGCCGGGCCCCGCGCTCGCCAATGCTTGGGACCTCGATGGTCTCTCCGCTACCCGCCAGCTGCGTCAGTGCGCAGGCGTACTGGATCTTGATCTGCTCGGCATACTGGGTGGGGGTGCGCAGGGCGACCGCGATGTCGTTGGTGACCTGGTCACCGGCGATCGGAATCACCGTGGTGTGACGGATCGCCCCGTCGGTGAAGACCGCGAGGTCCGTCGTCCCGCCCCCGATGTCCACCAAACAAACACCGAGCTCCTTCTCGTCTTCGCCGAGCACCGCGTAGCTAGAGCTCAACTGCTCCAGCACCAGGTCGTCCACTTCGAGCCCGCAGCGGCGGATGCACTTGACGATGTTTTGAGCCGCACTGACCGCGCCGGTCACCATGTGCACGCGGGCCTCCAGCCTTACCCCGCACATTCCAACGGGCTCGCGGATGCCCTCTTGGTCGTCGATGATGAACTCCTGGGGCAGGATATGGAGGATCTTCTGGTCGGCCGGGATCGCTACGGCGCGTGCGGCATCAATCACCCGGTCCACGTCCGCCTGGCTCACCTCGCGCTCTTTGATTGCGGTGATCCCGTGGGAGTTGAGGCTGCGGATGTGGCTGCCGGCGATGCCGGCGTGGACGGAGTGGATCTCGCAGCCCGCCATCAGCTCAGCCTCCTCCACCGCCCGCTGGATCGACTGCACGGTGGACTCGATGTCCACCACCACGCCCTTCTTGAGGCCGCGCGAGGGGTGTGTGCCGATGCCGATGATCTCGATTTGGCCGTCGGTCTTTACCTCCCCCACCAAGGCGGCAATCTTGGACGTACCTATGTCCAATCCGATCAAAAGACTCTTCTCGCCCCGTCTCGACATCCCCTTCCACTCCTAAAGTCTCCGCGCCCGGAGGCCGCGGATAGAGGTAATCAAATCGCTGTCTATGATGGTCGCGCCGGCCGCCCCGCATGGGCAGAGCGCCCAGTCGCCCAGCGCACTGCAAGCCCGTTGCTGTAGCGCATGTCTATGCTTTCCGCTTGCCCAGCCGCCGCGACGAACGGGTAGGCATACAGAAATCGGGTGATCCGTTCCTCCAGCCCGGAGGTTCCGAGCCGAACCCTAAGCCCGCCTTCGAAGCCGAGGGTCCACGCCCCGCGGGCGTCCAGGGTCACGGCGTCCAGCGCCAGCCCTTCGGTCGCGCAACGCGGCTTCAATCCCTCGAATTGGTGAACGACAGCGGCAGCTTGGTCGTCCGGTCCAGCCAGCCGGGGAAGCCCGGCGGGCAGCTGGTCGCCGCGGGGTCGGAAAACGACACCCGCCGCAGTCACCAGCCCGTTTGTTCCCCATCGGGCGATCGGCTGGCGCTCCGTGACATTGAGCTCCAAGCGGTCGGGCCACACCCGGCTCAGACTCGCGGAGCGGACCCAGGGCATGGCCTGCACCGCGGCCTGCAGCTCGCTCAGATTCTGGGTGAGGATGCCCCCGTCCAGATGATCGAGCACTGCCTGCACCAAACGCTGACGCGAGATGTGGCGCAGGTCCCCTTTGACAGTCACCACCCGCACCGGCAGATGCCGGGGCTCCCACTGGAGCAGGAGGTATCCGCCGCCGACCATGAGCCCGATCAGCAGGGCGGCGAAGGCCGCGCGGGTGAGATTTCTGGTCACCCTTCGGCGCTCGGGGGAGACGGGCTCAGCTGTGGTCAAGGCTCGTCTCCAGGATGCGCCACACCAGCTCATCGAAGTCGATGCCCCGGGCCCGCGCCGCCATAGGGACCAGGCTATGGTCGGTCATACCGGGCACCGTGTTGACCTCGAGGAGATAGGGAGACGCGGCAGCGTCGACCATGAAATCGACGCGTCCCCAGCCGCTGCCCCCAACCGCGTCGAAGGCCGCGGAGGCAACAGCCTGCAGGCGTGCCTCCTCCTCCGCCGGCAGGCCGCAGGGGCAGACGTAGCGGGTGGTATTGGCGCTGTACTTCGCCTCGTAGTCGTAGAAGGCGCGGGGCGTCTCGAGCCGAATCAGGGGAAGCGCCTCCCCCTGGAGGATGGCGCACGTGTACTCAGCGCCGGTGATCCAACGCTCCGCGATCACCAGGTCGTCGTATTCAACCGCTGCCCGCCAGGCTTGGGCCAGCTCCGTCGGGTCATTCGCCCGCGCCATCCCGATGCTGGAACCCTCGTGGGCCGGCTTGACCATCAACGGGAAGCCCACAGCCTCCGCCTGCGGGAGGTCTGCCTCGCTGCGTAGCAAGGCGAACGGAGGTGTAGGCAGACCACTGCCCTGCCAGGCGAGCTTGCAGCGGTACTTGTCCATGCCCAGGGCCGAGCCTAGGACACCGGATCCCGTGTAGGGCAGCCCTATGGTTTGCAGTGCCCCCTGGATTTGGCCATCTTCACCACCACGCCCGTGGAGCATGTTGAAGACACGGTCGAAACCGCCGGAGCGCAGCCGCTCCAGGATTGCGGCGTCAGGGTCCAGGGGCTGGACGTCCACACCCTGACGATCGAGGGCGGCGAGGACCGCGTTACCGCTCTTGAGGGAGATTGCGCGTTCTGCGGACTGCCCCCCGAGCAGCAGGGCCACCTTCCCGAACTTCTGGGCGCTTTCTCTCATCGCTTCAGTCCCCCACGCGCCGCACTTCGCGTATCAGCCGAATGCCGCTCCTGCGCTCCACCTCCGTCTGCACCCGCTCAATCAGCCGGGCCATGTCGGAGGCGGTCGCCGCTCCCGTGTTGATGATGAAATTCGCGTGCTTCTCGGAGACCTGCGCGCCTCCGATGCGGAGGCCCTTGAGTCCCGCCGCCTCGATGAGACGGGCGGCATGGTCCCCCGGCGGATTCCGGAAGACGGAGCCGCAGCTCGGCAGCCCAATCGGCTGGGTGCGGCCTCTCCGCTCGAGAACCTCCCGGATGCGCTCGAGACACGCCTTGTCGTCCCCCGGCGTGAGCTGCAGCTCCGCGTCAAGAAACCACTCTCCGCGGGGGATCTCCACGTGGCGATAGCCGATATCGAACGCGTCAGGGAGCCGCTCGCGGATCTTGCCCCGGCGATCGATGGTGTGTACCCGATGGACCCAGTCCCAGGTCTCTCCACCATGTGCGCCCGCGTTCATCGCAAGCGCTCCGCCCATAGTCCCCGGAATGCCCGCGAGAAATTCAGCACCGGCAAGCCCGAGGCGGGCGGCGAAACGGGCGACCTTGGCGCAAGAGACCCCTGCCTCGGCGCGCACACCCTGATCCCCGGCACGCTCAAGGCCCGTCAGACATCCCTGAGTCTGGATGACCGTGCCTGCAAACCCCGTGTCGCTGACCAGGAGGTTGCTCCCGAGGCCCAACCACAGAAGGGGCTCGTTCGGGTCCAGCTGACTCAGAAAGGCCGCGAGGTCCGCCGCGTCGGCGGGCCGATAGAACGAACGGGCGGGGCCGCCGACCCCCCAGCTGGTATGGCGGGCCAGGGGCTCGTCGCTCCGAAGCTCGCCGCGCAGGGACACCGATCGCACCTCCACCGGTATCATCGCGGCGCCCGAGCCCCCGCAGCCGACGGCCGGGCACGCCCGCGCCGGGCGCGGCCCGGACCCTGGGACGGGATTGTCTGCGTGGGGACTCGGCAGAGGCGCGTTTGCAGGCGCTCGCCGCAGCCCATCTGCAGCTTCGGCATCTCTTGAATCATGGTTCGTCAGCCTCCCTTGAGCAGAGTCGGCAACCGGGCCGCGAGGGCCCCGATGTCCCCGGCCCCGAGGATGAGGACCAGGTCTCCGTCTTGGACCAGGTTCCCCAGGACCTGCGGGACCTCATCGAGGTCCTGGACAAACACCGGGTCGACATCTCCTCGCACGCGGATGGCCCGGCTGAGGGAGCGGCCGTCCGCGCCGGGTATCGGGGCCTCGCCGGCGGGGTAGACCTCGCACAGGACCAGGGCGTCCACGCTGGACAGCACCTTCACGAAGTCCTCGAATTGCTCCTGGGTGCGGGTGTAACGGTGTGGCTGGAAGAGGACGACCGTGCGCCTCCCGGGCCAGCCGTGGCGGGCCGCCTCCAGGGTGGCAGCGAGCTCCCTGGGATGGTGGCCGTAGTCATCCACCAGCATCAGGCGTCGCCCCCGCTGATCCGTCACCTCGCTCACCGCGAACCGCCGGCCGATCCCCTGAAACCCCTGGAGCGCTCGCCGGATGGCGGACTCTTCGACCCCAAGCTCGAGTCCCACGGCGATCGCCGCAAGGGCGTTCAGCACGTTGTGGCGCCCTGCCAGGTTGAGCTCGATCGGCAGCGGCGCCGCCTGGCCCGGATAGCGGACCCGGAAATACATGCGCAGCCCCTCCTGTCGGATCTCCTCGGCCCGGACGTCCGCTTCCGGGCGGGTCCCGTAGGTGCGCACCGGGCGCGACAGGAGGGGCACCATCGCCCGGGCCTCGTCGTCATCGACGCACAGCACAGCAAGCCCGTAGAAGGGCAGGTGATGCAGAAACTCGATGAAGGTGCTGCGTAACCGGTTGAAGTCGTTGCCGTAGGTGCGCATATGATCGACGTCGATGTTGGTCAGCACCGCCAGCATGGGCTGCAGGTACAGGAAGGAGGCATCGCTCTCGTCCGCCTCGGCGACCAGGTATTGGCTGCTGCCGAGGCGGGCGTTTGCCCCGGCGCTGTTGAGGCGCCCACCGATGACGAATGTCGGGTCGAGCCCCCCCTCGGCAAGCACGCTGGTGACCAGGCTGGTGGTGGTGGTCTTGCCGTGGGTGCCCGCCACCGCGACCCCGTAATAGAACCGCATGAGCTCCGCCAGCATCTCGGCGCGTCGCACCACGGGAACCCGATGCTCTCTGGCCGCCTGGATCTCCGGGTTCAGGTCGTCGACGGCGCTGGAGACCACCACGGCGTCCGCGCCTGCAGCCTGCTCCGCCCGGTGACCGATGGACAGGGCGACACCCAGCTTCTCCAGGCGTCGGGTCACATCGCTCGGGCGCTTGTCCGAGCCCGAGACCTGGTATCCGAGGTTGGCCATCAGCTCCGCGATGCCGCTCATACCGGCGCCGCCGATGCCAACGAAGTGCACACGCCGAATACGGCCCATCCGACTGGGGCTGTGGGGCCTGGCGCTCATGGCCTCCCCACCTCCCAACAGGCCGCCGCGATCTGAGTCGCGGCCTGCACCCGGGCCAGGGAACGGGCCGCCTGTGCCATCGCAACGAGCCTGGCGGGTGCCTCCAACAGCCCCGCGAGGAGGGCACCTAACGCACGTGCACTCAGCTGCGACTGGGGCAGAAGGTAGGCGGCGCCCGCATCCGCGAGATACCGCGCATTGCCCGTTTGATGGTCGTCCACCGCGTGGGGGTAAGGCACCAGCACCGAGGCAACCCCGGCCGCGGCAAGCTCCGAAACGGTCAGCGCACCGGCCCGGCACACGGCCAGATCCGCCCAGGCGTAAGCGGTGGCCATGTCGTCGATGAAGGGCGTGACCCGTGCATTGACCTCCGCCTCCCGATAGGCCGTCCGCGCAGTCTCCACGGTCAGCTCCCCGGCTTGGTGCAGGATCTCCGGGCGCAGCCCCTCAGGGAGGGTTGCCACCGCGTTCGGAACGGTCTCGTTCAGGACGCGGGCACCAAGTGAACCGCCCAGCACGAGGAGCCGGCGGGGGCCAGACCGCGCGGCCATCCGTTCCGCCGGGGCGGGGATGGCCGCAATCTCGGCGCGCACGGGATTACCGCAGACCACAGCCCGCCGAGACCGCGGGAAGCTGTCGGGGAAGGCCTCGAAGACCCGGTCCGCGATCCGGGCGAGCCAACGGTTGGTCAGCCCCGGCACCCGGTTCTGCTCCTGAATCACCAGCGGCAGCCTCAGTAGACGCGCCATGAGACCGCCGGGACCGGAGGCAAACCCCCCCATACCCAGTACCACGCAGGGACGTCGCCTCCGCAATATCCCGTGCGCTTCGCGCAGGGCCACCAAGAGCCGCCAGGGTGCCGTGAGCAGTGCCCGGGCGCTCTTGCCCCGCAGGCCCTCAATGGTGAGCCACTCCATCGGGATCCCCTGGGCCGGGACAAGCCGCGCCTCCATTCCCTTGCGGGTCCCGATCCAAAAGACCTCCATCCCCTGGTCGCGCAGCAGGCTCGCTACCGCGAGCGCCGGAAAGACGTGTCCGCCCGTTCCCCCGGCCATGACGGCTACGCTCGCGCCCATATGGGACCCCCGACGCCCTTCACATCAGGCATCTTGACGCGCAGGTCCCGGTCGATGCGCAGCAGCAGGCCGATGACCATGCAGGCGACGAGCAGGCTGTTACTGCCGTAGCTCATGAAGGGCAGGGTCAATCCCTTGGTGGGCAGAAGGCCTACGTTGACGCCCACGTTGACCAGCGCCTGCAGGCCGATGCCGAGCCCGAATCCATGGGCCACGAAGGCGGCGAAGGGCCAACCGGCTTGGTGTGCCCGGGCCCCGATCTGAAAGGCGCGCCAGACAACGAACGCGAACACCGCGACCACCGCGAGGGTGCCGAGCAGCCCAAACTCCTCCCCGATCACCGCCAGCAGGAAATCGGTGTGGGCCTCGGGTAGGAAAAACTGCTTCTGAATTCCGTTGCCCAGCCCGACGCCGGTCCAGGACCCGCGGCCGAAGGCGATGAGGGCCTGCGCCAGCTGGAAACCGGACTTGAAGGGATCGTCGAACGGATTGAGGAAGGAGGAAACCCGCGCCAGGCGATAGGGCTCCAGGATCACCAGGAATGTCAGGGCCGCGGAGACCGCTCCCAGCAACACCCCGAAATGGAGTACCTGGACCCCTCCCAGGAAGAGGAGGCCAAGCACGGTCGCGAGCAGAACTGCCGTGGTGCCGAAATCCGGCTGGGCCATGATCAGGGTGCTCGCGATGACGGTCAGGGCCATTGGCTTCAGGAAGCCGGAGAGCCGACTGCTCACCTCCTGCTGCCGACGGACCAGATAGCCGGAGATGTAGATCACCGCAACGAACTTCATGAGCTCCGACCCTTGGATGTTCAGGGGGCCGATGTGAATCCAGCGGGTAGCCCCATTCGCGGTACGGCTAAGGCCGGGAACCAGCACCAAAACGAGGAGGACAATGCCTACGAAAAAGAGGAATGTGCCCTTCTTCTCCCAGAAGTCGACAGGCACCAGAAAGACGCCAACTGCTGCGGATAAGGAGAAAAAGAGGGCGATGCCGTCGCGGACGACGAAATGGAAGGGATCGCCGTAGGTCCGATCGGCAATCGGCATGGAGGCAGAAGACACCATTACGAACCCGAATGCGAGCAGGAAGGCCACCCCCAGGAGCAGGGGATAGTCCGCATCGGGAAGACGCTCCCGCCGACGTTGGTGCGATCTGAGGGATGCCTCGCCGCTCATCCGGGCACCCTCTCCACGGCAGCGGCGAAGACCCGCCCGCGGTGCTCGTAGTTGTCGAACATGTCAAAGCTGGCGCAGGCCGGGGAAAGGAGTACGCAGTCGCCGGGCTGTGCCGCGCTGCCGGCAAGGCGCACCGCCTCGGACATGTCTGATGCGTGAAGCACGGGTACCCGGTCGCGCAGGACGCGCTCGATCATCGGGGCATCGCGGCCGATCAAGACCGCCGCTCTGACGAGCCGAGCCACCACCGGGGCCATCGCGGAGAAGTCGGCACCCTTGCAGTCGCCGCCGGCGATCAGGACCGCCCGCGCCTGAGATTCCTCGGAAACCAGGCCCTGCAGGGCGGCCATGGTGGCACCCGGGTTTGTCCCCTTGGAGTCGTCGTACCAGCTGACCCCCCCCTTCAGAGCCACCAGGCTCGTGCGGTGGGGCAGCCCGCCGAAGGTCCGCAGAGCCTGAGCCATCGGCTCCGGCGGGAGCCCACAGGCATGCCCCACCGCAAGGGCCGCCAGCGCATTCGCCAGATTGTGGCGCCCCGCCAGGGCGACCTCGCGCGCGGGCAGGAGCGGGCGAGTGCCCTGGGCGAGCCAGGGCTCTCCCCCCCGATCGAGGAGTCCGAAGTCACCCTCCACCGGGGGACCCAGCGTAAATCCGCAGATCTTTGGTACGGCGGCAGCCATCGCCACCACTCTGGGGTCGTCTCGGTTGATGACTGCCGTCTCAGCGAGCCGCAGGATTCGCGCCTTGGCCGCCGCATAGGCCGCGAGATCCGGGTAACGATCCATGTGATCCGGCGAAACGTTGAGCACCGCCGCCGCCTGCAGGGCGAGGGACTCGGTTGTCTCCAACTGAAAGCTCGACAGCTCCAGGACGTACAGCTCGACGGAGGGGTCCAGCAGGTCGAGGACGGGCTCGCCCAGGTTACCACCTACCCCTACGCGCAGTCCGGCCGTACGGGCCATCTGACCGAGGAGGCTGGTGACCGTGCTCTTGCCGTTGGAGCCGGTCACGGCCGCCACGGGTACCCCCGCGGCCTGGGCGAAGAGCTCGACGTCCCCGACCACGGGGACGCCCCTGGCCAGGGTCGCCGCCACCAGGGGCTCTGACAGGGGGACACCCGGACTCAGCACCAGCCGGTCGGCTGCGGCGAACACCTCCGGCCGGAAGCCGCCCACGAAGACGGCCACGTCGGGCATCTCCCGACGAAGCCGCTTGAGGCTGGGGGGGGCAGGTCGGGAGTCGGTCGCCGCGACCCGCACACCCAGTCCCCGCAAATAGCGGACGCAGGAGAGTCCCGTCTTCCCGACCCCAACGACCAAGGTGTTGCTGAAGGGCTGAAGGCCTGCGGCTGGCGGCGGGCTGGCGGCGGTGTGAGCTGAATACTCGGGCATCGCTGGTCCCCCCTCAGCGGATCTTCAGGCTTGCGAGGCCGATGAGGACCAGGATCACGGTCATGATCCAGAAGCGGACGATCACCCGCGGCTCGGGCCAGCCCTTGAGCTCGAAATGATGATGCAGGGGGGCCATGCGGAAGATGCGCCGGCCGGTCAGCTTAAAGGAGCCCACCTGCAGCATCACAGACAGGGTTTCCGCCACGAAGACCCCACCCATGATCAGGAGGACCACCTCCTGCCGGGCGGCCACGGCAACGACCCCGATGGCCGCGCCGAGGGCGAGCGCCCCAACGTCACCCATGAACACCTGGGCCGGGTAGGTGTTGAACCAAAGGAACCCGAGTCCGGCCCCCACCAGAGCACCGCAGAAGACCATCACCTCCCCGAGACCGGGGATATACGGGATCTTCAGGTAGGTGGCGAAGTCGACGTTCCCTGCGGCGTAAACGAAGATGGACAGGGCCCCCGCGACCAAGACGGTGGGCATGACCGCCAGCCCGTCGAGACCGTCCGTGAGGTTCACGGCGTTGCTGGAGCCGACGATCACAAAGTAGGTAAGCGCGATGAACCCCGGCCCGAGCTGGAGAGAGAAGTTCTTGAGATAAGGAATCAACAGGGCAGTCTCGGCGGGGGTGGAGGCGACCTCGAATAGGTAAACCGCCGCCACCATCCCGACCACAGACTGCCAGAAGAACTTGTAGCGGGCCGGCAGCCCGCGGGGATTCTTGAGAACCAGCTTCTTGTAATCGTCCACTAGGCCGATGACACCAAAGGCCAGAGTAACCAGCAGAACCAGCCAGACGTAATGATCGGAGAGATCGGCCCACAGCAAGGTGCTCACTCCCACTGCGACCAGGATCAGAGCGCCCCCCATAGTCGGCGTTCCGGTCTTGCTGAGATGAGTCTCGGGACCATCGTCCCGGACCGTCTGGCCGATCTTGTAGAGGGTGAGCCTCCGGATCATCGAGGGCCCCACGAGGAAAGCAATCGTGAGGGCAGTGAGCACCCCCAGGATCCCTCGCAGGGTCAGGTAGCGGAACACATAGAAGGCGCTGTCGAAGTGCCCCAGCCAGTTGGTCAGATACAACAGCACGGTGCACCTCCCCGCCAGAGCCCACCCATGGGCGCAGACGATGGCCCGCTCATGGCGCGGTGCCTCCCCGCTCATGCAGGGCCTGTACTACCTGGGCCCGGTCGCTGAAGTGGACCTTGAGCTCACCCATGTCTTGGACTCTCTCGTGACCCTTCCCCGCCACCAGCACCATATCCCGCTCGGAGGCAGTGGCGATGGCCAGCCGAATGGCCAAGCCCCGCTGACGCTCGATCTTCAGGTCCGCCGGACGTCGGACGCCCGCCAGGATCTCGGCAATGATCTGATCACCGTCTTCGTGCCTCGGGTTATCGTCCGTCAGGATCACGCGGTCGCTCAGCCGCTCGGCAATCTCCCCCATCAGCGGGCGTTTGCCGCGGTCGCGCTGCCCACCGCAGCCGAAGACAGTGACAAGCCGACCTTTGGTATGCGCACGTAGACTGGTGAGGGCCTTTTCCAAAGCATCCGGCGTGTGGGCATAGTCCACAACCACGACAGGCTGGCCGTCCCCCCCGAAGCACTCCATGCGTCCGGGGACGCCCCTGACCGCCGAGAGCAGATCCAAGGCCCGCGCAAGGGGAAGGCCGCGCGCAAGCAATACCCCAAGTACCGCTAGGAGATTGGCAGCATTGAAACGTCCGAGGACGCCGACCTTAAGCTCACCGCTGCCCGCTTTCGTCTGGATCGCCAAACGAAGCCCACGCGGGAGGGGGGTCAGCTGTCTCGTGTGCAAAAGCAGGTCGCAACGCCCGGGTGGGACCGGATTCGGCTGCAGACTGTAGAAGGCAACCGCTAAAGCCGGGGGCAGTTCTGAGAGGATGCTAGGGCTGAGGGGATCATCCAGATTGAGGACCGCCCAGCGCAGGCCAGGAGAGCGAAAGAGCCTGGCCTTGGCGGCCGCATAGCTCTGCATGTCAAGGTGATAGTCGAGGTGATCGCGGCTGAGGTTGGTAAAGACGGCGTAGGCGAATCGAACCGCCTCGGCCCTGCCTTGGTCGAGGGCGTGGGAGGAGACCTCCATTGCCACCGCCTCCGCCCCTTGTCGGCGCAGCGACGCCAAGGTCCCCTGTAGACTGACCGGGTCCGGCGTCGTATGGGCGCCGGCTGCCAGCGCCCCGGGAAACCCGCATCCGACCGTCCCGACGATGCCGCAGGGGAACTCCGGCGCCAAGGCCTGGGCCAGATAGTGGGTGACACTCGTCTTACCGTTGGTGCCGGTGACACCGATAATCTCGAGCGCCGCACTCGGCTTCTCGAAGAACCGGTCGGCGATCGCGCTTGCCCGACGCGCCAGGTCCGGGACCGGAATCACCGGAATACCGAGCCGAGGCGCGACCGTCGAGAGGTCCCAATGCTCGTCGGGCTCGGCAGCAATCGCCACCGCACCGCGTCGACAGGCATCCTCCGCGAACGCCAGCCCGTGGCCGGCGGTACCGCGGCAGGCAAGGAACAGACCCCCTGGCTCGATCCGGCGGCTGTCCAGGGTCAGCTGCCCGACCCTCACGTCGGCACCCGCTGGGACAGCTGCCAGCCCGGAGAAGAGGTCCGACAGCAACCAAGCGCGCGGAATATGCGGGACCGGCATCATCGCTGGCCCTCCATACCGGCCAGCAGGAGTACCTGCGCAGGGTCGTCCGGAGGAACGTTGTAGAGACGCAGGGCGTCAGTCATGACGTGGGCGAACACGGGCGCAGCGACCAGTCCCCCGTAGTACTCTCGGCCTTGCGGCTCGTCGACGATGACGACCATCACAAAGCGCGGGTTGCTGGCCGGCACAATACCAGCGAAGACGGCTTGATAACGCCTCGCTGAGTATCCGCCGTGGACCGCCTTCTTAGCGGTCCCGGTCTTGCCCGCCACCCGGTAGCCGGTTATCTCGGCGAGGCGAGCAGTCCCCTCCCTGGAGACCACGGTCTCCATCATGGCCCGGACCTTGAGCGCTGCATTCGTTGTGATGACACGGACCCCCGCCGGCGGGGCGTCCCGTTTCAAGATGGTGACTGGTCGGCGAACCCCCTCTGCCGCTAGCACGGAGTAAGCATGGGCGAGCTGCAGGGCAGTGACATTGAGGCCGTAACCGAACGCAAGCGTCGCATGCTCGAACTCGGACCAGTGCTCGTAGTTGGGAAGGTATCCTGCAGACTCCCCTGGGAGACGCACACCCGTAAGGTGGCCAAATCCCAGCTTCTCGTACATTCCCCAAAGCACCGCCCGATCCATGCGCAGCGCGATCTTGGTAATCCCGACATTGCTCGACTTGGTGATCACCCCGGTGGTGTCCAGCAATCCGTAATCATGGACGTCATGCACGGTGTGCCCGCCGACGCGGAGGTAGCCCGGACGGGTGTCAATCGGGGTGGTTGGGGTCACGACCCCATGCTCGAGGGCCGTTGCGACCACGAACGGCTTCATGGTGGAGCCCGGCTCGACGACATCCGTCACCGCCCGGTCCCGCCGCGCCGCCGCATTTGACGTGATGGTGCCGTTGGGGTTGTAGGAAGGCTGGTTGACCATGGCCAGGACCTCCCCCGTGGCCACATTGAGGATCACGGCGGAGCCGGCACGGGCGTGATGGTCCTGCACAGCACGCTTGAGCTCGCGGTAGGCGATAAACTGCAGGCGACGGTCGAAGCTAAGCGTCAGATCGTGACCGTCCCGCGGCGCCCTGATCCGCTCCACCACCGCCACCACCCGCTGGCGACCGTCCTGGATCACACGGCGCTTTCCGGGCACGGCCCGTAGCCAGGACTCGAACTCTAGCTCTAGCCCCTCGATCCCCCGATCGTCTACGTTTGTGAACCCGATGACCTGACTGAACACCTCGCCGCTGGGGTAGAAGCGCCGGTATTCCGTGTCGATGCCAAGCCCCGTCAGCTTGTAGCGCTCGACGAGCGCATCCACTGCGTGGGCCTCATCCGGCACGATCCGGCGCTTGACGTATATGAAGGCCCGGTCTTTGTTCTCCTCGAACCGACGCAAGAGGTCGCGTCGGTCGATTCCCAGGGCGTCCGCCAGGGCGGCCAAGACATCATCGCGGGTGTAGAGCTTGCTCGGATCCGCCCAGACGGTGGGCACCGGCGTGCTTATGGCCAAGGGGTCGCCGTTGCGATCGAGAATCATCCCTCGGCGGGCCGGGATCTCCCGCACCCGAAGATAGCGCGCCTCTCCCTGGCTCTGGAGAAAGCCGTTATCTAAGACCTGGCGGTAAAAGTCGCTCCCTACCACGGCAACGAGGAAGACCCCCAGGAATCCGATCAGTACCATGCGACGGCGGCCGAAGTTGGGCTCGCTCACCCGGCGCTGGACTCGCTTTTGCCTACTTACCTTCCGCCCCATGCAAGTCTCCGCCGATCACCCTGACTTCACTCGGGTAAGGGATATGCATGTCCAGCCGCCGACGGGCCAGCTCCTCCACCCGCGGCTGGGCCGTCAACGCGGCCTCCTCGATCCGCAACCGGCCCCACTGAACCTCGAGGTGCTGCCGCTCGCCATTCAGCGCCTGGAGGTCGACGAACTCGCTGCGACTGAGGTACTTGGCATAGACCACGCCGACGGCCGAGCAGGTCACCGCCACCCCCAGCAGTCCGAGCATCCAGGCATCACCCCGCTTCATGCAATGCGCTCCGCCGCCCTCAGGACGGCGCTTCGCGCGCGCGGGTTCATCTCAACCTCCGCCGACGAGGGACGGACCGACTTGCCAAGTGGCCGCAGGCAGGGCCGAATGTCTCTGGCCATGACCGGGACCCCCTGGGGAAAGCGCTCGCCCCGCGCCTGGTCGCGAATAAAACGCTTGACAATACGGTCCTCCAGGGAGTGAAAGCTGATGACCACAAGCCGCCCGCCGACGGCCAAGAGGTCGCAGACGGAGGCAAGACAGGCGCGCAGCTCGTCGAGCTCCCGGTTGACCTGGATGCGGATGGCCTGAAAAGTGCGGGTCGCCGGGTGCTTGCCAGGCTCTCTGGACGGGCTGGCCGCCACCACGATCTCCGCCAGCCGCCGCGTAGTGGTCAGCGGCCCGATGGCGCGTGCACGCACGATGGCCCGAGCAATGCGCCGAGCGAAGCGCTCGTCGCCATATTCACGCAGGACCCGAGTCAATTCGTCCTGGGACACGCACGCGAGCCACTCACCGGCTGTCTCACCCACCTCCGGGTTCATGCGCATATCGAGCGGCCCGTCGGCCGAGAAACCGAACCCTCGGCGAGGCTGATCCAGCTGGGGAGAGGAGACACCCAGATCAAGCAGCAGTCCAGCAACGGACCCCAGGGCACCCACCTGGCGCGCAATCTCGCCGATCTGGGAAAAGGCGGCATGCACGATCGAAAACCTCGGGTCTCCCCTCGCCAACTCCCCGCCGGCGGTCACTGCCTCGCGATCTTTGTCCAGCGCGAGCAAGCGGCCCGCGGAACCGAGCCGCGCGAGGATCATGCGCGCATGCCCGCCGCGCCCGAAGGTTCCATCCATATAGAAACCGTCCGGAGTGATCGCCAACGCCTCCAAGCTCTCCTCCAGCAGGACCGGCCTGTGCAGCGCCCCGCTCATGAAGCCCAAATCAGATGCTGAGGTTCGCGAGATCCGTTGCGGCCTCGATCTGAGTCAGATCCGCGGTAGCCAGCCATTCATCACGCCGGCCGCTCCAGGTATCTGCGTCCCAGACCTCAAATTTCTGCCCCTGCCCAACCAACGCGACCCGCTTGTCCAGCGACGCGAAGGAGCGCAGCTCGGGCGGGAGCAGGACTCGCCCCTGCCCGTCCATATCCAGCTCCTGCGCGTGGCCGATATACAGGCGCTGCATGGCACGGTTCGTCGGGTTGAAGGAGGGGAGCGCGGAGATCTTGCGCTCGATTTCGATCCAGGTGGCCTCGGGGTACAGGAGCAGGCAACGGTCGCGGTCGATGGTGATGACGAGCCGCGACTCGTACTCAGATTGCAGCCGCTCCCGGTGCCGCGCAGGTATCGCCAGCCGGCCCTTGGCGTCCAGATTTAGGACGGACACCCCCCGAAACACATCCGACCCCCCTTTGAGCGGTGAGCTCTCCCCTTCGCCCCACTTCTCGCCACTTCTCACCCATCTTAGGCAA
>Ga0307440_1000365_pt1 | contig 21954 bp, 22 predicted proteins | sample SalMarWE160410MG_FD_202150 | JGI IMG/M metagenome (GOLD analysis project Ga0307440, IMG submission 202150) | Salt marsh sediment microbial communities from the Plum Island Ecosystem LTER, Massachusetts, United States - WE1604-10 | ecosystem: Environmental > Aquatic > Marine > Intertidal zone >... | reverse complement strand
AGGTGACCACGGTGTCGTAGCTCTCGGCCTGCAACTCCAGGTCGATGAACTTGGCGATCTCCTTTTCGTCTTCGACGATCAAGATGAGGGGTCTGCGCTCCATGGAGGGCATTATGCAACCCGTTCTCATGAGAGTCTTGATGAGCGCTACGTTGCCGGCCCCCGTCGATCCCACCCTGCGCTAGCCGTCGTCCTCCAACGGGATCGTCTCCTGAACGACGATCTCCGTCTGGAGCACACTTTCCGCCCACGCCTGCGCGCCCGGAAGCGAGTGGTCGCGCCAGTTGCCACACCGCCGCTCGCTGCAGCCGGGGATCGGCCCGTCGTGGCGCGTCACGTCGCCGAGCGCCGCCTCGAAGGCCGCCCGGACCTGCTCGATGTCGGGCTCCCCCATCACCGTGAGGTAGAAGCCGGTGCGGCAGCCCATCGGGCTGGCGTCGACGATGGTGGCGCTCAGCCGGTCGCGGAGGTAGCCGGCCAGCAGGTGCTCCATGGTGTGCAGCGCGGCCGTGGGGACCTCGGCTCGGTTGGGCTGCACCAGTCGCAGGTCGAACTTCGAGACCACGTCGCCCCGCGGCCCCTGGTAGCGACCCGCATGGCGGACGTACGGGGCGCGCACACGGGTGTGATCGAGATCGAAGCTGGCGACATGGGTGACGGGTTGCATGCCGGCAGTATACGGGCCCGCTCCCAGGGAGCCGGCGAGGGCCCCTAGCCAGAATCGGCGACGCCGGTTACACTAGGCCCGGCCCGATCACGGCACGACAGCGGCCTGGACTCGACCATGAGCACGCGATACGCGAGGGGACGGAATCAGGGTGGCCGGCGCACCGCTAGTGCGGCGGCGGGGACCGACGAGCCGTATCGCATCACGCCGACCGACGAGCGCGTGGCCATCTTCATCGACGGCAGCAACCTCTACAACGGCATGCGCGAGAACCTGCAGAACACCCGCGTCAACATGTCCGAGTTCATCGAGCAGCTGCGACGCGAGCGGCCGCTGTTCCGCACCTACTACTACAACGCCACCCTCACCGACGACTACGACGAGGACCTTCGCGACGGCCAGCAGCGCTTCTTCGAGTCGTTGCGGCGCATCCCCTACGTCACCGTTCGGCTGGGTCGGCTGCACCGCAGGCAGGACGGCTCGCTGGTGGAGAAGGGCATCGACGTGGCGCTGGCCGTGGAGGCGCTGTCGCTCGCCTACCAGGACGCCTACGATTCGGCCCTGCTGGTCTCGGGCGACGGCGACTACGTGGAACTGGTCGAGAGCATCAAGCGCACCGGCAAGCACGTGGAGTGCGCCATGTTCAAGAACCAGTCGGCCGGCATCCTGCTCGAGTACGTGGACATCTTCCAACCGCTCGACGACCTCGACTGGACCCGTATCCTGTTCTGATCCCGGGTCCGTCGCCCGTCGGCGACGACCGCAACGACCGGGATCGAGGAGCGGGCGCGCTCGGCGTTCAGCTCCGCATACGCTCGGCCAGCGGCTCGAGCCCGCGTGCTTCGTCGATGAAGAGCTGCAGATGCGGGAACGGGATCTGGATGCCGGCGGCGTCGAGCGCTTCCTTGGCGCTCTCCAGCAGGCTCGCGCTCACCACCGGCTCCACCTCGATCGTCTCCGGCCCGATCCAGGCACGCATCACCAGGTTCACCGACGACGCGCCCAGCTCCTCGACCAGCACCGAAGGAACGTGCGGTGGATCGTGGAGCACCTGGGGATGCCGTCCGAGCACCGGCATCAGCACCTCGCGCGCCGCCCGCGCCGACTCCTTGTAGGCGATCCCCACCGGGATGCGCAGCCGCAGCGGACCCCCCGCGGACAGGTTCACGATCTCCGCCGATGCCACCTTGGCGTTCGGGATCGAGCTGTGGACGTTGTCGCGCGTTACCACCCGGGTGGTGCGCAGGCTGATCCGATCGACCCGGCCCACCTTCCCCGCCAGCTCGACCCAGTCCCCGATCTGGAAGGGGCGCTCGACCAGCAGCGTTACGCCCGAGATGAAGTTCGAGAGGGTGTCCTGGGCGGCGAAGCCCACGGCGATCCCGACCACGCCCAGGGCGGTCACCACGCCCAGCACGTCGACCCCGAACTGGTCCATCACGGTGACCACGGCAAGCGCCGCGATGACCACGCCCGCCACGTTGCGCAGCAGCTGGACCAGGGACGGATCGAGCCCGGCGCGGCTGGTGGCGTTGCCCAGCAGGCGCTGCGCCGCCAACCAGGCGGCATAGTAGACCAGCGCGAACAGCGCGGCCGTGGCGACGCGCCCGAGGACGGCGGCGTCGACGCCGAACTGGGCCATCACCGCCAGCAGCGCCAGCAGCGTCACCGCGTAGGCCAAGGCCCGCCGCAGCATCCGGACCAGATCGACGGGCACGCGCAGGCGCCGTCCCGTCGACCCCATGACGCGCGCCAGGACGGCGTACGCCGCTCCGAAGAGCACCAGCAGGAGCAGCGCCACGATGAGCCGGGTGGCCAGTGTCGCCAGGGCTCCGCCGCTCGCCACACCCTGGGGGCCGAACGGCCCGAGGGCGTGCAGCAGGCTCTGCTGCAGTTGCTCCCACACGCTGGCCAGGAAGCGCCCCATCCCGCTCACCTGCCGGCTCCGTCGTCGGAACAACCCCGGCCCGCGTACACGCGGGGCGGTGCGCCGCGTGCGATGGGGCAGCGGTCGACGGGCAAGGCCCGCGTGCTCATCGAGCTCAGCGTCATGACGTAGCCCTCCTCGTCGCGAGTATACGGGCGCGCTCCGGACCCGCCAGCGGGCCCGGGCGTGCTAAGATCTTCCTTCGCAGTGTGGGCTGTCTGGCCGCGGGGAGCCCGAGAGGGTTCCTTGAGGAAAGTCCGGGCACCACAGGGCAGGGTGCCAGCTAACGGCTGGGCGCGTAAGGCGACGGCACGTGCAACAGAGAGCAGACCGCTTCGCACCGGTCGGGCCCTCGAGGCCCGGCGGCGCGCAGCAAGGGTGAAACGGTGCGGTAAGAGCGCACCAGTACCCCTGGCAACAGGGGTAGCTAGGTAAACCCCACCCGGTGCAAGGTCCGATAGGGAGAGAGAGCCTGCCCGGCTCGTCATAATCTCCGGGTTGACCGCTCGAGGCGCGCGGCGACGCGCGTCCCAGATAGATGGCCAGAGGCCCGCCGCGCCGCCGCTCAGGCGAACGGCCGGCGGATCACAGAACCCGGCTTACAGGCCCACCTGCCACGGGGCGACCCTTCGGGGTCGCCCCTTCTCCTTGCGTCGTTCCCCGCGGTGTCGATCTTGCCCCGTTCCACCCCCACACGTCCCACGCTGCGACAGCGCCCCGGCCGCTCCCGCCCAACCGCAGTGAGGTGGGAGTTCAGGGGGCGGGCCCGACCGGCGCAACGCCCGAGTGGGGGCCTTGTGGGACGCATCTCCGTGATCATGGTGAAACAGTGAAATACGGTGGGAGAACGTGGGAAAGTGTGGTAGAATCGTCCAACGCCGATCGAGGCGGTGGATGCACCCCATCCACGTGGGACGAGGAGCGACCAGGGCATGCCGTTCGGGGAATTCCAGTACGCGGTCGACGACAAGGGACGGGTGATCGTGCCGCCCGCCTTCCGCGATTTCGTGGAGGACGGCATGGTCGTCACCCGCGGCATGGAAGGGTGCCTCTACGTCTTCCCGCTGGCCGCCTGGCAGCGCATCGAGACCCGCCTCACCGAGCTCCCCCTGACCGACCCGGAAGCGCGCAACTTCGTGCGCTTCTTCTACTCCGGCGCCGCCAAGGCCAAGCTCGACTCGGCCGGCCGCATCACCCTCCCCTCCACGCTCCGGTCGTTCGCCGAGGTGGAGAGCAACGTGGTGGTCGCCGGCGCGCCCAACCGGCTGGAGATCTGGAACGAGGACCGCTGGCTGCGCAACCTCACCGCCGTGCAGGCGCAGCCGCCCGCGCCCGACCTGCTGCGGGAGCTGGTGGGATGAGCGCCCCGGCGGACCAGGCACACCAGCCCGTGATGGTGAGCGAGGTCCTCGCCTACCTGCGGCCCCGCGCGGGCGCCTGGATGGTCGACGCCACCTTCGGCGCCGGCGGCCACTCCCGCGCACTGCTGGAAGCGGGCGCCAACGTACTCGGCATCGACCAGGACCCTCGGGCCGCCGACCACGTGGCTGCGCTCGCCGGGAACGCCGGCGCTCCCGGCGCGCCCCAAGAAGTGGCGGGCACCTTCCTCTTCGCGGCCGGCAACTTCCGCGACATGGAACGACTGGCACGGTCGTTCGAGCTCTCCACCGTGGCCGGCATCCTCCTCGACCTGGGGGTCTCGTCGATGCAGCTCGACGAAGGGGAGCGCGGCTTCGCCTTCCGGGCCGACGGACCGCTCGACATGCGCATGACTGCCACCGGCCCGAGCGCCGCCGACATCGTGAACGAAGCTCCCATGGAGGAGATCGCCGCGCTGCTGTGGCGCTACGGCGAGGAGCGCCACAGTCGGCGGATCGCGCGCCGCGTCGTGGAGGCGCGGGAGCGCGCCCCGATCCGTACCACCGGCCGCCTGGCCGAGGTGGTGGCGTCGGCCTACCCCGGTGGGCCGCGCCGCACCCACCCCGCCCGGCGCACCTTCCAGGCCCTTCGCATCCACGTCAACGATGAGCTCGGCGCCCTCCAGGAGGGCCTCGAGGCCGCCGCCCGGCTGCTCGAGCCCGGCGGCCGGCTGGTGGCCATCAGCTACCACTCGCTGGAGGACCGCATCGTGAAACGCTTCCTGAACGACTCGCCTCGCATGGTCGCCGTCACGAAGAAGCCGGTGACGCCGAGCGAGGACGAGGTGCAGGCCAACCCGCGCGCCCGCGCGGCCAAGCTCCGCGTCGGCGAGAGGAGTGCGTCGTGAGTCGCGTCGCCCGTCGTGCCGTGCCCCTCTACTTCGGCCTGCTGCTGCTGTTGAGCGCGGTCGGGCTGGTGAACCAGGGGCTCTACCACCATCAGATGACGCTGATCGACCAGCGTCAGAAGCTCCTCGACTCCGTCGCCAACCTCCAACTCCGGGCCGCCGGCGTGAACGGGCCGCTGGCGGTCACCCAGTGGGCCGACGCGCACGGCATGGTGCCTGCACCGGAAGCCTCCAACGTCGGCGCGGTGGCGCCCGGCGCCGCCCCTCAACCGACGCTGCCCGCCAGTGGTCTGGAGATCCGCACGGTATGGCACTGAACTCGAGGAAGAAGGGCGACCCGACGGAGCTGCGCTTCACGCGCCGCGGCCTGATGTCCGTGCTGCTCGTCGTTCCACTGCTGGCCGCGTTGTTCGGCTTCGCCAGCCAGCAACGCGGCGCCCCCAGCTTCCCCGCGCCGCCGGCCGACACTCCGGTGCGCGGCAGGATCCTGGCATCGGACGGCACCGTGCTGGCCTACGGCCCGGCGAACGACCGACGCTATCCGCAGGGCACGCTGGCCGCCAACCTGCTGGGCTTCACGGGCGCCATCCAGCCCGACGGACGCTACGGGCTCGAAGGCCTCGAGTACAGCCTGGACCGCAAGCTCCAGGCGGGTCGGGACGTGCGCCTCACCATCGACCCGACCCTGCAGGCGGCGGCGGAGACGAACCTGAAGCGCGTGGCCGAGAAGAATCAGGCGGCCGACGGCATGGCGGTCATCCTGGAGGTCGGCACCGGTCGCATCCTGGCGGCGGCGAGCTACCCCAGCTTCGATCCCAACCACTGGCGCCAGGCGAGCAGCAACGACATGATGGACCGGCCCTTCGCCCAGGAGTACGAGCCGGGCTCGGTGATGAAGCCGTTCGTGGTGGCCGGGCTCATCCAGGACGGCCTGTTGAACCCGAACGAGACCATCGCTGCGCCCATGAGCGTGCACGTGGGCAACAAGACCTTCCACGACGTCGAGTGGCACAAGCCGGAGCTGTCGATCCCCGACATCCTGCGCTTCTCCAGCAACGTCGGCATGATCCACCTCACCTGGCGGTTCACGCCGAAGCAGCTCCACGGCTGGCTGGCACGCTACGGCTTCGGCCAGCCCCTCGACCTGACCAGCATCTACGCCACTACCGGCATCCTCAACCCGTGGCAGAACTGGGTGCCGCAGGATCAGGCCTCCAATACCATCGGCCAGAACGTTTCGACGACCGCGGTCCAGCTGGCGGCGGCCTACAGCATCCTGGCCGATCGCGGCGTCTACGTCCCGCCGCGGCTGGTGGAAGGTGCCACCCTCCCTGCGCCCCATCGGGTCCTCGACGCGCACGTCGCCGACACCGTGTTCAAGATGCTGGTGCACGTCGTGGACGCCAGCGATCTGAAGTACTCCAAGGTCCCGGGCGTCAGCGTGGCCGGCAAGACCGGCACGGCCGACATCTACGATCGCCGCCTGGGCACCTATCCGAAGGGCGAGTACTCCATCACCTTCGCCGGGGTCTTCCCCGCCGACCACCCCCGCGTCGTCACCATCGTCACCCTGCAGAAGCCGCAGGTGGGCAGCAAGACCAGCACCTGGGTGGCCGCCCCGCTGTTCCGGGCCATCGGCAGCGAGGTGGTGGCGCACTGGGGGCTGGCGCCGGGTAGCGTCGCTCTCGCCGACAGCCGTCCATGAGCCAATGCCGTAAGAGGGGGGTCGTGAGCGCGTTGTGTAAAGTGGTCATGATATGGAGGCTCGCCCGCCCGTGAACGCCGTAGACGTGACCCTCCTGCGCGAGCTGGGCCCCGTGTCCGAGCCGGCTTCGCCGCTTCCCCAGGGCAGCGGCGTGGCCTTCCACTCCGACCGCGTGCGGCCCGGGGACGTCTTCTTCGCGCTGCCCGGCCAGCACGGCCACGGCATCTGCTACGCCGACGACGCCCTGGCCCGCGGCGCCGCCTTCATCGTCTCCGACCTCCCGCACGAGCGCGGCGTGGTCGTCGACAGCCCGGGCGAACGCCTGCTCGATCTCGGCCGCCGCGCCCGGGCGGCGCTGAGCGGCCCGGTGGTCGGGATCACCGGCTCGGCCGGCAAGACGACCACCAAGACGTTGTTGTGTGCGGCCCTGCAGGGGCGCTGCAGCGAAGGCAACCTCAACACCCCCTGGGCGCTGGCGGCGACCCTCGTCGACGCCGCACTGGCTCAGGGCCGGCAGGGGCACGGCGAGCCTCTGGTGCTCGAGCTCGGCATCGACCAGCTGGGCGAGATGGCCCGCCTGCTCGACTTGACCCGGCCGGACCACGCCATCGTCACGGCCATCGGCGCCAGCCACCTCTCCGGTCTCGGCACCGTCGACGCCGTTGCCCTCGAGAAGGGTGCCTTGCTGATGGCGGCACCCGGCCACCGGCTGGCGAGCCTGCAGGCCTACCGCGAGCTTCCCCCCGCCTTGCGCGACGCGGTCCACCCCTACGCCGTGCTCGATGCCGACGAGCCGAGCCCCACCGCACCGAATCTGGTGCCGGCCCGGCGCCTGTCGGCGAGCGCCGAGGGGCAGGAGCTGGTCTACCGGGGGCTGCAGATCCAGCTTCCCTGGCCCGGCAAGGCGCTGGCCGACAACGCGCTCGCCGCGCTGGCCATGGCGGAACGGCTGGGGTTCGAGATCGAGGCGGCCGCGCTGCGCCTCGCCGGCGCCCGCCTCGAACCGGGTCGGCTCCAGCGCCGCGTCCACGGCCGCCTCACCATCATCGACGACACCTACAACAGCAACCCGGCGTCGGCCAGCCTGGCGTTGGAGGTCCTGCGCAGCTCGCCGCCGCCCAGGGCCGCGGTGCTCGGCGCCATGCTCGAGCTCGGCGAGGCCAGCGCCGCCCACCATCACGCGCTGGGCGCCGCCACACGCGACCTGGACGTCGTGGTGGCCGTCGGCCCCGAGGCGGCGGCCATCGCGGCCGCCAACCCCGGTGCCCGCTACGCCGACGACCAGGCGGCCGCCGAGCGCTTGCTGAGCGAGCTGCCGTCGCACGGCACGGTGCTGTTCAAGGCCTCGCGCGGCGTCCAGCTCGAGCGCCTGCTCGCACGCTACGAGGCCCGCCTCGAGGCCGGCGAGGGCGGATCCTCGTGACGATGCTGCTCGCCGCCGCGGTCGGGCTGGTGCTCACCGGCATCTTCATCCAGCTCGCCAAGCGCTACGGCTGGGGTAAGGCCGTGCGCAGCGACGGCCCGGGCTCGCATCTGGTCAAGGCCGGCACCCCGACCATGGGCGGACTGGCGATCCTGCTCGCCGCGCTGAGCGTCGGCCTGCTCAGCAGCCCCGACCCGGTCGGCGACCTGCCCCTGGCCGCGCTGATCGCGCTGAGCGGCGCGCTGGGGCTCTACGACGACGTGCTGTCGCTGCGGCGCAAGGCCGACGAGGCCAGCGGGCTCGAGCCCAGCACCGGGCTGCTCGCCCGCTACCGGCTGCTGGGACAGGCACTGGTGGCCGTCGCGTTCGCGCTCTACGCCGTGCGCAGCGGCGCCGTCATGTTCGGGATCCCCACCCTCGACGTCTTCGCGCTGGCCTTCGTGGTGGTCGGCACCGTCAACGCCCTGAACTTCACCGACGGCCTCGACGGGCTCGCCGCCGGCGTCGCGAGCATCATGCTGCTCCTGTTCGTCGGCTCGCCGCTGGCCGCCGCGCTGCTGGGAGCGCTGCTCGGCTTCCTCTGGTACAACGGCCACCCCGCCCGCGTGTTCATGGGCGGCGTCGGCTCCGAGGCGCTGGGCGCCGCCGTCGCCGGCCTGGCGATCCAGCACGGCTGGGTCTGGTACCTGCCGCTCCTCGCGCTGGTGCCCGTGCTGGAGGTCCTGTCGGTGATCGCGCAGGTGGCCTTCTTCCGGGCCACCGGCGGCAAGCGGCTGCTCCGCATGAGCCCGCTGCATCACCACTTCGAGCTCTCCGGCTGGAGCGAGACGCGCGTGGTGATGCGCTTCTGGTTGGTGACCGCCGCCACCACCGCGCTGACGGCGGTCCTGGTGGGGGCGTGGGCGTGAAGGTGCTCGTCTACGGCCTCGGGCGCAGCGGCCTGGCGGCCGCCCGGCTGCTCGCCCGGCAGGGCCACCGAGTGGAGATCTACGACGTCCGGGACGGTGGCGACGACATCGCGGCGGCGCGCGCCGAAGGCTGGCCGCGGCTGCCGTCGATCGAAGGCAGCACGGCCGACCTGTGCATCGCGGCGCCGGGCGTCCCCATCGATCATCCCGACCTGACCCGCCTGCGCGAGCGCGGGGTGGAGGTCATCGGCGAGGTGGAGTGGGTGGTCCGCACCGTGCCGGCCACCGTCGTGGGCGTCACCGGTACCGCCGGCAAGGGAACGGTCACCCGTTGGATCGCCGACACGCTCGCCCTGTCGGGCATCGACGCCGTCGCGGGCGGCAATATCGATCCTGCGCTGGCCGCTGTCGCCCGGCCCGGCGCCACCCTGGTGGTGGAGCTGTCGTCGTTCCAGCTCGAGCGCTGCCCCACGCTGAAGCCGCACGTCGCCGTCGCCCTCAACCTGGGCGAGGACCACATCGACCGGCACGGCAGCGTGGAGGCCTACCACGCCGCCAAGCGCAACATGATCGCCCACCAGGACGCCGGCGACCACTTCGTCTACAACGCCGACGACCCACGGCTGCGGGCGTGGGCCGAGGCTTCCCCGGCGCGCGGCCTCCCCTTCTCGCTCGACCGCGAGGCCGCCGCCTGCTACCGGCGCGAGGACGGGCAGCTGCTGCTGGAGGGCCGTCCCCTGTTGAGCGCCGACGCGCTGCAGGTGCGCGGCGAGCACCAGATCGCCAACGCACTGGCCGTGGCGCTCGCCTGTCGCGCACTCGGGCTCGAGCCCGACGCCATCGCCCGGGGCCTGCGCGCCTTCGTGGGACTGCCGGGACGCTACGCTCCGGCCGGCTCGGTCGGCGGGGTGCACTTCATCGAGGACTCCATCGCGACCCGTCCGCTGGCCGTCGCCGCGGCGCTGCGCGCTACGCCGGCACCGCTGGTGTGGATCGCGGGGGGACGCGCCAAGGGCGCTTCGCTGGAGGCGCTGCGTGCACTCGTGCGCGAGCGGGTCTCGTTGCTGGTCGCCGTCGGCGAGGCGGGCCCGGACTTCGCGCGCGCCTTCGCGCCGGATATCGCCACCACCGTCTGCACCGAGTCCGATGGACCTGCGGCGCTTCGCTGCGCGGTCGATCGCGCCCTGACGTATCTGCACGAGCGCCACGGTGGGCGCGGCCAGGTCCTGCTGGCGCCGCTGGCCGCCTCCTTCGACCAGTTCCGGGACTATGCGGACCGCGCGCGCGTCTTCCGGGACGTGGTCGCTGCAGCCGGGAGGGAGCCCTCGTGGACCGCCTCCTGCTGACCGTCCAGCTGCTGCTCGGCGCGCTCGGCATCGTCGGCGTCACCGCGGCTGCGCCCGGCAGCGCCATCGAGCACGCCCTGCGCTTCACCGCCGGGCTGCTGCTCACGGTGCTGGTGGCGCGCGTGTCACCGCGCCGCATCACGCGGCTCAGCCCGCTGGCCTACGTCGTCATGTTGACGTTGCTGCTGGCGGTGCTGGTGATCGGCGTGTCGCCTGCCGGTTCCGACAGCCGGCGCTGGATCCTGCTAGGCCCCATCGCCCTGCAACCGTCGGAGTTCATGAAGGTCACGGTGATCGCCTACCTCACCGCCTTCTTCTACAACCACCTGGGCAACTGGCAGATCTGGCGGCCGATGGTCGTGATCGGGCTGGCCGCCGGGCTGATCGTGGCCGAGCCGGACGTCAGCACCGCGCTGTTCCTGTTCGCGCTGGCCTTCGCCATCATGATGGCGGCCGGCACCACCATCGTCCGGCTGATGTCCATCAGCACGGCGGCCGCCATCATCGCGGTCCTGGTGGCCGGACCCTACCTCAGCCAGTTCCACTACCTGCAACGACGCATCCAGGGCTTCGCCGACCTGTGGGGCGGGCAGCACCAGACGTCCAACGCCAGCTATCAGGCCTACGCCGCTCGGTTGGCGCTGGCGCGCGCCGGCGTCACCGGTCTCGGCGCGGGCGAGCCGGTACGCGTGCCCGAGGCCGAGACCGACATGGTGGCGGTAGCGGTGGGGCAGTCGCTCGGCATCATGGGCATCCTCGCGCTGGTCACCCTGTACATCGTCCTGGTCGGTAGGGGGCTGCGGGTGGCCGCGTCCTTGAGCGGTCCCGGGAGTCTGCTGGCGGCGGGAGCCAGCGCCTACATCGGCGGGCAGGCCTGTCTCAACCTGCTGGTGGCGGCTGGGTTGTTGCCGATCACCGGTGTACCGTTGCCGTTCGTCAGCTTCGGGCTCAACAGCATGCTGTCGGTCTCCATCGCGATGGGTTTCATCCACACCGCGTACCGCCAGGCGCGGAGCGAAGGCGCGGTGCTGTGACCGTCCTCCCCCACGGCGTCGACCTGCTGTTCGCCACCGGCGGCACCGGCGGTCACATCTATCCGGCCCTGGCGGTGGCGCGCGCCGCCCGGGCACACGGTCTCGAGGTGGCGTTCCTGGGGCAGGCCGGGGGCATGGAGGCCCGGCTGGTACCGGACGCGGGGTACCCGTTCCAGGGGGTGGCGGCGGGCAAGTGGGACCGCCAGCGGCCCGACCCCCGTCAGGCCGTCCGCGCGGTCGGCGGCTTCCTGAGCGCGGTGCGCGCGGTGCGCGCGGTGAAGCCCCGCCTGGTGGTGGGGTTCGGGGGCTTCGCCTCCTTCCCGGGCTGCGCCGCCGCCGTGCTCACCGGGACGCCGCTGGCCCTGCACGAAGGCAATGCCTTCCCCAGCCGCGTCACCCGCTGGTTCGCGGCGCGCGCCCGGATCGTGGTGCTGGCCCAGGAGGCGGCCGGCGAACACCTTCAGGCCCGGGCGCTGGCGGTCGCCCCCTTCCCGGTGCGGGAGACGCGGGTGGAGCGCGCAGCCGCGCGGCGCGCTCTGGGGCTCGATCCCGACGCCACCGTCACGCTCGTGATGGGCGGGTCCCAGGGCTCGGTCACGCTCAACCGCACCGTCCCCGACGCCTACCGTTCGATACGTCGGCCCGGCCTGCAGGTGCTCCACTCCAGCGGACCGCGGTGGTTTGATACGCTGCGCGGGAGTGTGACCGACCTACCCGAGTACCACGTACACCCGTACCTCGACGCAGCACAGGCCTTCTCCGCCGCCGATCTCGCCATCACCCGGGCGGGGATCGGGACGCTCAGTGAGGCCGCCCTCCACGGAACCCCACTGGTGATGGTGCCGCTTCCGACCGCCGCCGAGGACCACCAGCGCCACAACGCCCAGGCCGTCGAGCTCGCAGGGGCCGGCATCACCGTGCTGGAGAACGAAATCGCCGATCTCCCCGGCGCCTGGCGGGCCCTGCTCGAACCGACGCGGCGGACCACCGCGTCCGAGGCCGCGCGCCGGCGCAGCCCGGCCGGGGCGGCCGAGCGCATCCTGGGGCTGCTGCTGCCCTACCTGTCACCCGACGCCGAGAGCGCCGCCGCGTCGACGGGGACGGTGGCGTGAACGCGCGCCACCTCCACTTCGTCGGCATCGGCGGCGTGAGCATGCACGCGCTGGCGCTGTGGTTCGCGCGTGAGGGCAACCGCGTGAGCGGCTGCGATGCGATGGACGGCCCGGTGCTGGAGATGCTCGCGGCGCGGGGCATCGAGGTGCACCGGGGGCACGACGCCACCCACGCCGCCGACGCCGACGTGGTGGTGCACAGCATGGCCATCGCCGCCGACCACCCCGAGCTGGTCGCCGCGCGACACCGCGGCGCCCGCGTGATGAAGCGCATCGAGCTGCTGGCCGAGCTGTTCGCGGCGCGCCGGACCATCGCGATCTCCGGCACCCACGGCAAGAGCACCACCACCGGCATGGCCGCGACCGTCCTGTTGGGCCTGGGCGTCGACCCCTCCATACAGATCGGCGCTCGTCTGCCCTCGATCGACGGCAACGTTCGCTTCGGCGAGGGCCCCGACCTGGTGGCCGAGGTCGACGAGTCCGACCCCGGCTTCGCGTTGTTGAGCTCCTCGGTCGCCGTGATGACCAACCTCGAGGACGACCACATCGCCGGCCCGTACGATGAGCGACGCAACTACCACGCCAGCCTGGAGGACCTCCAGGAAGCGGCGCGGCGCTTCGCCGCGAACGGTCGGACGCTGCTGTACTGCGCGGACTGGCTCGGGCTGCACAGCCTCTTCGACGGCCACCCCTGCGCCGCCACCTACGGCGAGGCCGACGGGGCGGACTTCCGGATCGAAGGGCTCGAGCTCTCGGGAGAGCGCAGCCACTTCCGGCTCACCCGGCCCGGCCGGCCTTCGCTCGAGGTGTCGCTGGCCGTGCCCGGCCGCCACAACGTCCTCGATGCCGCCGCCGCCCTGGCCGCCGTCGAGCTCGCCGGCTACGACGCTGCCGGCGGGCTGAGCGCGCTCGCCGCCTACGGCGGCGTGGGGCGCCGCTGGGAGCGCTGGGGGGAGCCCGGCGGCGCTCTGATCGTCGACGACTACGCGCACCATCCGACCGAGGTCGCCGCCACCCTGCGTACCGCCCGCGCCACCGGTCGGCGCGTGCGTGCCGTGCTGCAGCCGCACCGCTGGGTACGCACCGCCCGCCACTGGCGGGCGCTGGCCGACGCTGCCGCGCTGGCCGACGAGGTGATCGTTCTCGACATCTACGCCGCCGGCGAGGCCCCCATCGCTGGGGTCTCGGTGGAGGCCATCGTGGCGCGGCTGCGTGAGCAGGGCGTTCCCGCCTCGCATCACGACCTGCCCTCGGCCGAGACCTACCTGGCCGCCACCTTGCGCGCGGGCGACCTGATCATCACCCTGGGAGCGGGTGACGTGTGGCGCGTGGCGCGCACGCTCGCCGCGCGCGAGACGCCCGACGGAGCGCATGTGGACGAGGCGAACGGCGACGCGAGTGACGGCGACGGGGTGCCGCATGGCGCACGCTAGCGTCCGCCAGGTCGAGCTGCGCGACCTCACCACCCTCAAGGTCGGCGGGCCCGCCGAGCTGTGGCAGGTCGAGGACGCCCAGGGCCTGGCCGAGGCCACCGGGGAGCCCTACCGCGTCATCGGCGCGGGGTCCAACCTGCTGGTCGCCGACGGCGGGGTCCCGGAGCGCGTCGTCCGCCTCGGCCCGGCGTTCAACGACCTGCGCGCGTTCGACGGCGGCCGCAAGCTGTGGCTGGGAGCGGCCACGCCGCTGCCGGGCCTGGTCCGCCGCGCCCAGAGGCTCGGCCTCTCCGGCCTGGAGGGCCTGCTCGGCGTGCCGGCGGTGCTGGGCGGTGCGGTGGCGATGAACGCCGGTACCCGTTTCGGGGAGATCGGCGACACCCTGCAGGAGGTCGAGCTGTTCGTCAACGGCGGGCTCGAACGCGTGCCGGCGGACGCCCTGGCGCTGACGTACCGCCACGCCGAGCTGCCCGAAGGTGCAGTGGTGACACGTGCACGCCTGCAGCTGAGCCCCTCGGAGCCGGACGCGGTTCAGGCGCGCATGACCGTGGTGGACGCCGCGCGCAAGGGTCAGCCCAAGATCAAGTCCGCCGGCTGCGCATTCAAGAACCCTCCCGGCGACAGCGCCGGGAGGGTGATCGACGCCGCGGGACTCAAGGGGCTGCGCGTCGGCGACGCCATGGTGGCGCTCGAGCACGGCAACTTCATCGTCAACCTGGGCGCCGCCACCGCCCGCGACGTGTGCGAGCTGCTCGAGCAGATCCGCCGGCGCACTCCGGTCCCGCTGGAGCTGGAGTGGCGCAAGTGGGGGTTCTGACGTGGGGAGTCCTGACGTGGGAGGCACGGCATGCGCGCGCTGTTGATCGTGCTACTCGTGGTCGCGGCCGCGGCCCTGATCACCAGCCGCTTCGTGCCCGCCATCGCACGGGTCGAGGTGAGCGGCACCGAACACCTGACGCGCGCCCAGGTCCTGCAGCTCGCCGACGTCGCGCCCGGCGATCCCATCCTGTGGGTGACCAGCTACCGTCTGCGGCACCTGGCGCACGCCCCCTGGGTGCGCAGGGTCCGCGTCATCCGGCACTGGCCCGATACCGTCTCCATCATGATCTGGGAGCGCCACCCCGCGCTCACCGATGGCACCACCACCTGGGCCAGCGACGGAACCGTGCTGCCGGGCGTTCCCGCCGACGTCATCGCCACGTTACCGAAGCTCGAAGGCTGGGGGCCGTCGCGACTCGGCGAGGCCATGACGCTGCTGCGCCTCCTGCATCCCTACGGGCCCAAGGTGATAAGCTACTCGCCAGAAGGATTCGAGATTCAATTGACTGGGACGTCTCTTTTCACACCGAGTGCGGAGGCCTTGGAGAAGCAGTGGGCCGCCTTCGAGAGTCACCGCGGGGGGCGCGTTGCAGTGTATCCGTGGGGAGTGAGCAAGGCACATGAGTGACGAACGGATCATCGTCGGGCTGGACATCGGGACCACCAAGATCTGCACCGTGATCGGCGAGGTGGCGTCCGACGGCGTGCTCGACATCATCGGCGAGGGGACCGTACCGAGCGACGGCCTGCGCAAGGGCGTGGTCGTCAACCTCGAGCGCACCATCGCCTCCGTACGTCAATCGGTGGCCGCGGCCCAGCGCGTGGCGGGCGTGCCCGTCACCTCGGCCTGGGTCGGCGTGGCGGGCAGCCACCTGAAGGCGCTCACCAGCCACGGCATGGCGGCGATCCGCCGGGGTCAGCAGGTGACCCGCGCCGACATCGAGCGCACCATCGAGAACGCCCGCGCGGTGCCGCTGGAAGCCAACATGGAGATGATCCACGTCATCCCCCAGGAGTACGTGGTCGACGGCAACGACGGCATCAAGGACCCCGTCGGCATGTCCGGCGTGCGGCTCGAGGTCGACGTCCACATCGTGGCGGGCGCGCAGGGACCGCTCCAGAACCTCAAACGCTGCGCCGGCGATGCCGGCGTCGGCGTCGACGGCCTGGTGGTACAGGCGCTGGCCTCCGGGCTGGCGGTGCTCAACAACAGCGAGCAGGAGCTCACCACGCTCTTGATCGATATCGGCGGCGGCACCACCGACGTCGGCGTGTTCCGGCGGGGCACCCTCGCCCACTCGGCGGTCATCCCACTGGGTGGCGACCACATCACGCAGGACATCAGCCAGCTCCTGCGCATCCCGCCCGACGAGGCCGAACGTGTGAAGCGCCGCTACGGCGTGGCGCTGCCCGAGCTGGCCGATCGAGACGTCGAGCTGGAGGTGGCCAACCCGAGCTACACCGCCAGCATCTCGACGTTCGAGCTGGCGCAGGTCATCAAACCCCGCGTCATCGAGATCCTCGACCTCGTGAAGCGCAACATCGAGCAGCGCATGGGCGCGCTGGAGCTCCTGGCCGGCAACGTGGTGGTGACAGGAGGCGCCTCCCTGATGCCGGGGATCGAGCAGGTGGCGACCGATCGCTTCCGCCTGCCGGTGCGCATCGGCAAGCCCGAGGGGGTCTCGGGCCTGGCGGACGTCGTCGCCAGCCCGGCCCACGCCACGGCCGTCGGCCTGGTGCGGTACGGGATGACGCAGTTGGGGAGCCAGCCCCCTGGCCCGCAGCGTCACGCCAAAGAGGACGACCGTGCGGGAGGCTTCTTTTCGAGCATCCGGAATATCCTGAAAGACTTCTTCTGAGCCGGTGGGGAGCGTGAGGACGTGAGCATGAATCAGAGCGAGAACGCGGTCATTCGGGTCATCGGTCTGGGGGGCGGCGGTAACAATGCCGTCAACCGCATGATCGAGACCGGTCTCAAGGGCGTCGAGTTCGTCGCCGCGAACACGGACGCGCAGGTGCTCGCCACCAGCCTGGCCGATACCCGCATCCAGATGGGCGATCACATCACCAAGGGCCTGGGCGCCGGCGCCAACCCGGAGATCGGCGAACAGGCGGCGCTCGAGGACCGCGACCGCATCGCCGAGACGCTCCGCGGCTGCGACCTGGTGTTCATCACCGCCGGCATGGGGGGCGGCACCGGTACGGGCAGCGCTCCGGTGGTGGCCGAGGTGGCCCGCGAGCTCGGGGCGCTCACGGTGGCCGTGGTCACCACGCCGTTCATGTTCGAGGGACCCAAGCGCATGCGCCAGGCCGACGAGGGGCTGCGCAAGCTCGAGGACAAGGTCGACGCGCTCATCGTGGTGGAGAACCAGCGCCTGTTGTCGGCCCTGGACCGCAAGGTGAAGCTCACCGACGCCTTCCGCGTCGCCGACAGGGTGCTCTACCACGGCGTGCGCGGCATCAGCGACGTCATCAACGTGCCGGGCCTGATCAACGTCGACTTCGCCGACGTGAAGACGCTGCTGCAGGGCGCCGGCACGGTGTTGATGGGCATCGGCGCCGGCCGCGGCGAGAAGCTCGCCGACGAGGCGTCCAACAGCGCCACCCACAGCCCGCTGCTGGCGCGCGGGGTGGAAGGCGCAAGGCACCTGCTCATCAACATCACCGGCTCCGAGGACCTGACGCTCTTCGACGCCCATGAGATCGTCGAGAAGATCAGCGAGGCCACCGAGGTCGAGGACGTCAACGTGCTCTTCGGCGTCACCTACGACGAGGACGCCGCCGACGAGGTGCGCGTGACCGTCATCGCGGCCGGGTTCGACCAGTCGCCGCAGGTGAAGGTGCTCCGCCCCACGCATCTGCGTGCCGCAGCCGGGGGGCGCAGCTACGACCCGAGCAACTACGACATCCCCGCGTTCCTGCGCTACAACCCCGACAGCCCCGAGAACTGAGTCCACGTCCCATCGCGGCCCCCGGCGAGAAGGCGCGCCGGGGGCCGTTCTGGTAGGCTGGCGGTCGTGCGAAACGAGGTCTTCCGCGGCAAGATCATCACGGTTGCTGTGCTCGACGGGCGCTGGGAGGTGGTCGAGCACCCGGACGCCGTCGCCGTGCTGGTCCAGCGCGGGCCTAGCGTGCTGGGTGTTGTGCAGCAGCGACCGGCCGTGCACGCCGTCACCTGGGAGCTGCCTGCCGGCCTCATCGATCCCGGCGAGAGCCCGGAGGAAGCGGCGCGTCGCGAGCTCGCCGAGGAGACGCAGCTCGGCGGGCGCCTGACTCTGCTCACCCGCCTGTTCGCCTCCCCCGGCTTCAGCGACGAGTGCATCCACCTGTTCGAGGCCCACGACGTCCACAGCGTCCACGGCACTCCGGACGAGGGTGAGGAGTTGCACGTCGAGTGGCGTGACGCCCTCGAGCTGTGGAACGCCGTGAAGAGCGGGGAGCTCTCCACCAGCGGCGTGACGCTGCTCGGCCTGCGGCACGCGCTGGCCCGCCTCGGGATCCAGCCGTGAGGGTGATCGACAGCCCGGACGCCGCTGCTCTCGAGGGCGTGGTCCTCTCCATCGGCAACTTCGACGGGGTCCACGTCGGGCACAGGATGCTGCTCGACCGCATGCGTGAGCTCGCCGATGCCAGCGGCCGACCGGCCATGGTGCTGACGTTCTTCCCTCCCGCCAAGGTGGTGTTCGGCCACGCCACGTTCCTCAACAGCGCCGAGGAGAAGCTCGACCTGCTGCAGCCCTACCGACCCGACGTTGTGGCCATGGTCCCCTTCTCGCGCGAATACGCGCGCACCGACAAGAGGAGCTTCACGGACCAGCTGCGCGTGTTGGCGCCGCACGCCATCATCGTGGGCGAGGACTTCCGCTTCGGGCACGGTCGCGAAGGTGGACTGAACGATCTATCCCCCATCGCGCAACGGCTCGAGGCCTTCGGCCTGAAGACCCTCGAGGGGGAAGTGGTCAAGTCGTCGCATGTGCGCGACCACCTGGCGCAGGGTCACATCGTGCGCGCCAACGCCCTGCTCGGCGCCCCCTACCCGGTGCGCGGCACCGTGGCCCACGGCGACGCCCGCGGCGCCAGCATCGGCTTCCCCACCGCCAACGTCCACACCGACGAGCGCAAGGCGCTGCCGCTCGGCGTGTACGCGGTGCGCGTGGAGGCCCCGCAGGGCACCTTCGACGGCATGGCCAACGTAGGACCGCGGCCCAGCTTCCCCGACGAGGTCCCCTCGCTCGAGGTCCACCTGTTCGATTTCGACGACGATCTCTACGGTACCGTGATCACCACCCGGTTCCACGCCTTCCTACGTGCGCAACGGCGGTTCGAGGGTCTGGCGGATCTCCAGGCGCAGCTCGCCCGCGACGCCCAGGCGGCCCGCCGGGCGCTCCGGCCGCCGGGCGCCTGAGCCGTATACTCGCGACATGCTCATCTACGGGCGAAGAGCCGTGCTGGAAGCGCTCCGCGGCGGCGGGGTGGAGCGGGTGCTGGTCGCCCGCGGCGTCAAGCAGCACGCCCTCGCGGAGCTGCGCGCCGCGTCCGAGCGCGCCGGGGTGGCCCTCGAGGAGGTGCCCCGCATCGACCTCGACCGCGCGCTCAAGACCACCTCGCACCAGGGGGTTGCGGCGGAGCTACCGGAGCCCCGGAGCGCCACCCTCGACGACATCTTCGGGCTCGCCGCACGCCGTGGCGAGCGGCTGCTGGTCGTCCTCCTCGATCATCTGACCGACCCCCACAACGTGGGCGCCATCATCCGCAGCGCAGAGGTGCTCGGTGCGCACGGTGTCGTCACGGAGACCCGCCGCAGCGCGCCCCTCTCCCCCATCGTCGTGAAGACGGCGGCCGGCGCCACCAGCCACCTGCCGCTGGTGAGCGTGCCGAACCTGCCCCAGACGATCGCCCACCTCAAGGAGCGCAACGTCTGGGTGTACGGGACCGACGCGGACGGGGCCCGGCTCCCCCACCAGGTGGACTGGGACCGGGATGCGGCCCTGGTGATCGGCTCCGAGGGGGACGGCCTGCGCCGGCTGGTCCGCGAACGTTGCGACGACACGGTGCGGATCCCCGTGCACGGCAAGGTCGGGTCCCTCAACGCCTCGGTCGCAGCGGGGATCCTCGTCTACAGCGTCATCCAGGCGCGCGCCTCGGCGCCGCCACGCCCCTAGGAGGCACATCATGCCGCGTCGACTCGTCCCCGAGGATCTCCTGAACCTCACCTTCGTCGCCGACCCCCAGCTCTCCCACGACGGACGGCTGGGCGCCGCGGTGACCACGCGCATCGTGCCCGGCGAGGGCGACGCGCCGCCTCGTTACCGCCCGCGCGTGGAGCTGTTCGATCTGGACCACGGCGAGCAGCGCCCCTTCACGACCGGAGCGTTCGCCGACACCTCGCCCCGGTTCGCCCCCGGCAAGGACCGGCTGGCGTTCCTGCGCAAGGCGAGCGAGAAGGGCAAGCCGCAACTCGGGCTCGTGCCGCTCGACGGCGGCGAGGCCGAGGTCGTGACCGACTTCGAGGCCGGCGTCGCGGAGCTGTGCTGGCACCCCGACGGTCGGCGCATCGCCCTCACCACCCGCGGGAGCTGGACCGACCAAGCGACCGAACGCGGCCTGCCGAGGCGCATCACGCGGCTGCACTACAAGGCCGACGGGCAGGGCTTCCAGCCCGCTGCCCCGGCGCAGATCCACCTCTACAGCCTCCGCAGCGGGAGCACGCGCAAGCTCACCGACCTGCCGGTCGGCGCCTCCGGCCTGGCGTTCTCCCCCGACGGCGGCACCCTCTACTTCGTGAGCGCGACCGACGAGGACCAGGAGGACGCGTGGCGGGGAGGGATCTACGCGCTCGACGTGAAGACCCGCGAGGTACGCCCGGTCGTCGCCGACCTGCTCAGCCCCGGCGCCCCCGTCCCGTCCCCGGACGGCCGCCGCCTGGCCTTCCTCGCGCCCTCGGTGCCCGAGGACTTCGCCAGCCCGACCGGCCTGTGGACGGTGAGCGTGGACGGCGGCGGGCCGCACCTGCTGACCGGCGGGCTCGACGCGGCGGGCCTCGTCAGCGGCGATTGCCGCTACGGCGCCTACCCGCAGCTGCCGGTGTGGGACGACGAGGCCAGCCTGATCTTCAACCTCAACCGGGACGGCGCCTCCGGGCTCGCTCGCGTGGCCCTGGAGGGCGGCATCACGCCGCTCATGGACGGGCGACGCGTCGTGACCGCCTTCGCCTACGCCGCCGGCCGGGCCCTGGTCACGGTCGAGACGCCCACCACGCCCGGTGAGCTGCTGCTGCGCGAGCCCGGAAGTCAGGAGCGGCGCGTCAGCGGAGCCAACGATGCCTGGCTGGCCGAGGTGCGGCTCAAGCGGCCCTCCGACCCCGTGATGCTGACCGCCGACGACGGCGTCGACCTGGCCTACTGGACGTTGCCGCCCGTGCGCGCCCGCCGCGACCGCGCCGCCGTGCTCGAGGTGCACGGCGGCCCTCACGGCAACTACGGCTACGGCTTCGAGTTCGAGTTCCACCTGCTCTCGGCCGAGGGCTACACCGTGATCTACGGCAATCCGCGCGGCGGCAGCTCGTTCGGCCTGGAGTTCTACCAGGCGGTGCTCGGGGACTACGGCGGCGGCGACGCCCGCGACGTGTTGGCGATCGCCGAGCACGCCATGGAGCGCCACCGCGATCCGCGTGCGCCGCTGCACCTCACCGGCGGCAGCTACGGCGGGTTCATGACCAACTGGCTGGTCACGCAGACCGAACGCTTCGCGAGCGCCGTCACGCAACGGGGCATCAGCAACTGGCTGAGCTTCTACGGCACCTCGGACATCGGCTACCGCTTCACCGAGCGCGAGCAGGGCGGCAACCCCTGGGAGGACATCGACCTCCTGTGGGACCAGAGCCCTCTCAAGCACGTCGCGAACGTGACCACCCCGGTGCTCATCGTGCACTCCGAGCAGGACCACCGCTGCCCGATCGAGCAGGGCGAGCAGTGGTTCACCGCCCTGAAGCGCCTCGGGCGCGCCGAGGTGGAGTTCCTGCGCTTCCCCGACGAGGGGCACGAGCTGTCGCGCTCCGGCAGGCCCGACCGGCGGCTGGCACGGCTCGGTGCCCTGCTGGACTGGTTCGAACGCCACGCCTGAGCGCGGCGGGCCGGTCCGCCGGAGCTGCCTCAGGCGTCGCCGAGCAGGGTGACGACCACGTGGCGTGGGCCCCCGCGCTCGCGGAACTCGCAGAGGTAGATCCCCTGCCAGGTCCCGAGCGCGGGCCTGCCGTCGGTCACCGGCAAGAGCGTGCCCGCCCCCATCAGACTGGCCTTGACGTGCGCGGGCATG
>Ga0307440_1000364_pt1 | contig 22007 bp, 21 predicted proteins | sample SalMarWE160410MG_FD_202150 | JGI IMG/M metagenome (GOLD analysis project Ga0307440, IMG submission 202150) | Salt marsh sediment microbial communities from the Plum Island Ecosystem LTER, Massachusetts, United States - WE1604-10 | ecosystem: Environmental > Aquatic > Marine > Intertidal zone >... | reverse complement strand
ACACTGCATGTTGACCTGGACCCTGAGAGAACTCGAGGCTTTTGCGATTTCTTCGGTGACGATCATGGCGGCCAGCCAGCCCATATTCTCTCCGCCGTATTTTTCAGGAATCACCGTTCCGAAAAAGCCAAGTTCTCCCATAGGCTTGATGGCCTCTTCATATGGGAAGTAATGGGCTTGGTCCCACTGATCGGCGAAAGGTGCAATTTTTTTAGATGCAAATTCAGACACCGCCTTTTTCAGCATTTGAAGTTCTTTAGATAATCCAAAATCCATAAAACGTCCTCCCAATTAGAAGTTGTCTCAAAAACCATCTAAGTACCCAAACCATTATTCCCTATTAGGAGTGGAGGTACTGATAAAACCGAGGTATGACATACCGAATGCCGCAGAAAGGATGGATCCTGTCAGTATCGCAATTCTGGCATCATCGATAATACGAGGATTGGTAAATGAAAGTTCTGAAAGAAACAAAGACATGGTGAAGCCGATCCCCCCAAGCATGGCGCCCCCCAAAATGTGCGACCACCTGACTTCTTGGGGCAGGGAAGCAATTCCGGTTTTGACCGATAAATAGGAAAACAGCAGAATTCCTATGGGCTTTCCGACAACCAGACCAAAGACAATCCCGAGGATTACCGGACTTGAGATCACCTCTGAAAAAACCATACCTCGAAAAATCAAACCGGTGTTCGCCAAGGCAAAAACAGGCAGGATCAAAAATGCCACCCAGGGATGCAGTGCATGCAGAAGGCGCTGCAGCGGCGTTTCCACATTATGGCAGGCCATTTCCAGGTCATGAACGGCGTTTAAATGCTCCTCGTTGAGAAGAATTGAAAATCCGCAGCTCTGGTCTTCACATTCAAACCGTTCAATGGTGTTCTCGACATTTTTCAAAAAGCGATCGGTATCATATTTGCCCCTGGCCGGAACGAACAGCGATACAATAACGCCGGCGACGGTCGGGTGGACGCCCGATCCCAATACAAAAAACCAAATGGCAAGCCCCAGCAGCGCATAGACGATTGTCCATCGAATCCAGAGAAAATTAGCGACGGCAAGGCAAAGAATCAGAAAAAGGCAGATAAAGAGGTAAGACCAGACAATGGTCTTGGTATAAAAGATGGCGATAATAACGACGGCGCCCAGATCGTCGGCAATGGCAAAAGCGGCCAGAAAAATTTTCAGACCCGAAGGAATTCTGCGACTGAATACGGCGACGGCCCCCAAGGCGAATGCAATATCGGTGGCCACGGGAATTCCCCATCCGTGCAAAAATCCTGAGTTGTAATTCAATGCAGCATAGATAAGACCGGGTACAATCATCCCTCCCAATGCGGCGATCACCGGAAGCAGAGCCTTTTTGAGAGTCGCCAGCTCACCCACGAGAAATTCGCGTTTGATTTCAAGGCCCACTGTAAAAAAGAACAAGGCCATAAGTCCGTCATTTATCCAGTGGAGAAGTGTGTTCTTGAGATGAAACTGTCCGAAAGTAAAGGAAATATCGGTGTGCAAAAAGCGGTGATAGGCTTCCGAGATATCCGAATTCGACCAAATCAAGGCGATGATCGTTGCGACAATGAGCAGTATACTGCTGGCAGCTTCTTTTTGGGCGAATCGCTGGAAGGGTTTAATAATTTGATCAGCAACCAGCTCGCGGGCGGATGTCACCGTATTGTTATGGCTTGAGGGCATCGGTCCTTTTTCTTTTGGCGGAATTAAATACTTAAACGGCGATTATCCGGTTTTGTGTTTCACATTATCACATATCAACTCTGCGGCCTTTTCCACCGATGTTTTTCCCATATCGATAATGAGATCATACAAATGCGCCGCATCCCAATCTTCACTGAAATAATGTTTGATATAGGCCTTTAAATCGCCTTCTTCTCTGTCGATAAACGCTTTAGCTGCTTTTGGGTTTAGATTTTCGGATTGCATCACCTCTTTAATTTTTAAATCCATATCTTTAATCAAGCGGACATGGAGTGCATCCGGTTTTCCTTTTAAAAGACATTGCCCTCCCCACCCGAGAATGATGACATTGCCCGCTTCATAGACGTTTTGAACCAGTTTTCTTGTTACCTCATAATAGTTATTATCATCAAGGCAACCATGCTCACGATCGACCACTTTCTGGACGATAGAACAGGTATAGCGATCGACAAATCGAAGGATTCGTGACTGCGATGTCTGGCGAAACATTGCTGCTTCGCTTTCCGAGATATGAAGCTCCTTTGCAATATCAGCGACCAAATTTTCGCCGATGTACTCATATCCGAGTTTATCTGCTGCAAGAGACGCCACTTTTTCGCTTTCGGTTCCAAATTCCTTGCTGATGGTAATAACTGCCATGCCCCCCTCCATTTTATAAAATTAATGGATTGAAATCCTACCGCCGTATTGGAGTCGGTTTCAGGCCGGTTTACTTATAAGCTATGAATTGAAGATTACACCGGCTCTACACTGTCGATTTCCGGAACCGCCTTTTTAAGATACCGCTCGATGCCCTGCTTGATGGTCATCTGGGACATGGGACAGCCGGAGCAGGCCCCTTTTAACCTGACCTTAACGACGTTATTTTCCACTTCAACCAGTTCCACATCCCCGCCATCCGCCTGTAGCGCCGGTCTGATGTCGTTTAACGCTTTTTCAATTCTTTCTTTCATCGTCTTTATACTCCTTATTTCTACCTTTTATCATATATGTTTTTCAAGAACCGGCCGGATATCCCCGGGTGTCAATCGAATCGGCACCCTTCCTGCCAAAAGTCTCTCTCCGTAGGTGGGCTTATTAACCTGGTAAAAAATGCCGATGGGAATCCGTTCCCCCTCTCCATACGCCCATTCTTGGGCCTTGACAAAGGCCTGGCTCCTGTCGGATGCATCGTGATCCTGGTCGGTGAACTCATACACCCTTTCGTTGTAATAATCGTAGGTATTGAAAAAGGTGAAACAAGGCTGAAGCACATCGATAAAGGAAAATCCTTTATGGTTGATCGCGGCATTGATCAGAGACTGCAAGTGTTTCATATTTTTCGTATATCCCCTGGCGACGAAGGTGGCACCGGAAGAAATCATGAGTTCGACGGGGTTCAACGGATCTTCAGGGCTTCCCTTCGGGGTTGAACGCCCCTTGAACCCGGGCGGGCTGGTGGGGGTAAACTGGCCTGTGGTCAGGCCGTAAATCCTGTTGTTATGAACGATAAATGTCATGTCGATATTTCGTTTGGCACTGAAAATAAGATGCTCGATGCCTTCGCCATAAGCGTCTCCGTCTCCGGCATGACCGATCACCGTCAAGTCCGGATTGGCCAGCTTGATTCCGGTCATGGGCGGCGGAACGCGTCCATGAATCGAGTAGAAGCTGTTCACGTTAATATAGTCCGCGATTTTAGCATGACATCCGATGCCCGAGACAATGGCCACTTTATTTAGATCGAGTCCGTCATTTTCAAGATCCGCCAGTGCTTTTTTGACGGATGCCAAAATGCCGAAGTTGCCGCAACCCGGGCACCAAGTGTTTTGGGCATACGTGCCGAGTTCTTTTGGGGTTGTCATGAGAGCACCTCCTTCACGTTACCGAGCAAATCGTCCACGGTAAATGGACGGCCGTCGAAGCGCAAAATCATATCGTCAATGCAAAACCCTTGACCGGCGACGAGCTTTGCCAGTTGGCCGGTGGCATTCACTTCCACATCGATGATTTTTTCCACGCCGTCCAGGGCCTTTTTTAAAGGTTCCACCGGCAGCGGTTCCAGCACCAAAGGCTGCACCACTTTAAGATCCAGCATTTCGGCGACCTCTATGCACGCTCCTTTGGTGGAGCCCCAGCACAAAAGCGCAGTTTTTGACTCGGGATTTCCGTATATGTTCACGGTATCGAATTTGTTAAGCTCATCCGCCAGGGCTTTTCTTTTTCGTAATCGTTTTTGTTGCATTCGGGCAATCTGACCGGGTTCTTCGGTGGTGATGCCATTTTCATCGTGCTCATAGGAGGTGACTTTTACGATGGCTTCCGGATTTCCGGGGAATGCCAGCGGTGAAATGCCGCTTTCGGTATCCAGGTATCTTTTGTATTCTCCCCGGCCGTTCCATAGGAGCCCATTTTCCGGTTTGACCTTGTCCAGCTCGGGATCGAAGCTGAATATGCTTTCGCTCACATGTTTATCGGAAAGCACGAAGGTCGGGATCTGAAGTTTCCATGCCAGGTTCATGGCCAGTCCGGCGGTGTAAAACGCCTCCTCGGCATCGCCGGGGGCCAATACGACCCTTAAAAACTCTCCGTGTCCGGCATTGATGACAAAATTAAGGTCGGCCTGCATGGTATAGGTGGGAACACCGGTACTCGGACCGGCTCTCTGGCATTCTGCAATCACCATGGGGATTTCGCTCTGGCCGGCCAGACTCAGCGCTTCGGTCATCAAAGCAAATCCCCCGCCGGAAGTGCCGACCATGGTTCTTGCTCCGGCATAGGCACTTCCCAGCGCCATGAGTGCCGCGCCGATTTCGCTTTCCGGATGCACCGTGACCACGCCCAGTTCGTTTTCGTGTTCGGCGAGATAATGCAGGATGGCCGAAGCCGGCGTCATCGGGTATGCAATGTACATGTTGAGACCGGCTTTTGCAGCGCCGAGGGCAATGGCTTCATTGCCGGTGACCAGTGGAAGGGGCTTTTGATCCAGTTTCGGCAGGGGTTTTAAAGGGGCTTCAATCCCGTCGTAAGCATGCCGGGCGATCTGGAGATTCAGATCAACCTCTTTTCCAATGGAACCTTTGATATCTCTTTCCAGAACAGACCATTCAAGATTCAAAATTCCGGCCAGTGCGCCGATGGCTGCCGTGTTTCTCATAATCGGCTTCCCGCCGAATTCTTTGACAATATCCATAAAATCGATCCCCAACCCTTGGGCTTCCGCTTTTTTGGAATCATACAGGATGATGCCATCCGCATTAAGTCGATCTTTGTGATTTTCCACGGTATTCTGGTCTAAGGCGATAATGATATCGACGGTATTTTTGTGCGCGCCAATACGTTTTCCCGAAGCCCTGACAATGGAAAAATTATGACCGCCTCGGATCAGAGAGGGATAATCATCGTAGAAAAAAATCCGGTATCCGACACGGTTCAAAAGGCTGGCAATGACATGACCGGCCTGCCGGGTGCCGTCACCTGCTTTTCCGCCAATGAGAATCGATATCTCTTCCATGGCTTACCTCCTCGGGTAAAATGGGTGATTGTTGATACATCAAAGCGCTTACTAATAGTAATATAACCCTGCGATGTGGCATGTCAAATCGAATGTTTCAGCCGGATAAACAGCTTTATTTTCTCCCTTTAATCCACCCTGAAAAACGCTTTCTTGTTGGCATTGCAGACCGGGCACGTATCCGGTGCTTCATTTTCGCAGGTATAGCCGCATACGCTGCAGACATAATAGCTCTCCACCTCATCGGGATCGTCAAGGCTGTCCAGGGCCTTCTGGTAAAGATCTGCATGTATTTTTTCAACCTCATTGGCATAAGTGAAACTTCTTTCGGCGGCTTTTTCACTTTCTGATTTTGCTGCGTCGATCATCGCCGGATACATGGATTTGAACTCATGGGTTTCACCGGCAATGGCCTCTTTGAGATTTTCCGCAGTCGATTTTATTCCCTTAAGGACTCTCAGGTGGGCATGGGCGTGGACCGTTTCAGCTTCAGCCGCGGCCCTGAATAGCTTGGCGACCTGCGGATATCCTTCCTGGTCGGCCTTTTTTGCAAAGGCAAGATATTTCCGGTTGGCCTGTGATTCCCCGGCAAAGGCTTCCTGCAAATTTTTTGTGCTTTGACTCATGATTAACCTCCTTTTTGCTTGTCTAAATTAATGGATCGACATTCCCATCAGCGGCCAGAGCGCATAAACGGCAAACCCTACCACCGTTATCAGCATGGTACTGGCCAATAAACCATAAAGAAAAAACTCTCCGGATGTAAACTGTTTTGATTCATAGGCGATGGCATTGGGCGCTGCACCCACGAGCAGAAGAAACGGCATGCCCGCCACAGCCAGTGATGCATAGAGGATGACATCCGGGGTCACGCCAAAATACGATGCCAGCACCAAAGCAACGGGCAGGGAGATGGCGATGGCTGCTACGTTCATGATTAAGTTGGTCATGATCATCACGAAAAATGCAATGCTCATAATAAAAAAGAAACTGCCGGCGTTATGAAAAATCGTCAGCCATTTGATGGCCAGCCATTTGGCCGCACCGGTTTCCCACAGGCAAAATCCCAAACTCATCGCACCGGCAAAAAGCAGGATGATATTCCAGGGGATTTTTTCAAGGTCGTTGATATCTAAAATGCCGGTGACAAAAAAGATGATGGTTGATGTTAAAATCACGGCTGTTTTATCAAGAATATAAAGCGCCGGGACAAAAGATCGCAGTGACAGCGCCAGAATACAGCCGGACACAATCGTTAAGGCGGTGATTTCTTTTCTGGTGAGCGGGCCGAGTTCCTTGTGCAATTGTATCGCCCTTTCCCTGAGTCCGGGTATGACTTTTTTTTCGGGCTTAAAAAAAATCATGAAAAACCCCCACAACAAGAAAACCATCAACCACCCTACGGGGAACATGTAATAGCTTAATTGGAAAAAGTCGACCTCCCTTCCCACGATGTTCTTAAAAAAACCGATGGCCACGGCACCGCGTGCAGCCCCTAAAAGTGTAACGATGCTTCCGGCCCCAGCCACGTAAGCCATGCCCATAAATAACCCTTTTCCGAATCGGGTCTGTTCGTCCGGATTGCCGTACAGTTCGTATATCGACAAAAGCAGCGGATAGACGGTCGCCGCGACAGCGGTATGCGCCATGATATGGGTGAGTGCGGCGATCAAGATAAAACATCCAAGGTATATCATGCTGGTTTTTTCACCGATGATCACCAGCATTCTATACGCCATTCGTTTGGTAAGTCCCGTTTTGGTAAAGACAATACCGATGACAATAGAGGCAAAAATAAACATGACCGAGGGATCCATAAAGTCCGCAAACGCCGCTTTTGCCGGGCGAATGAGAAAAAAGACCTGTATCACGCCGATGGCAAGGCTCGTAACCCCAACCGGAACGACTTCAAAAACCCACCATATTGTGGCAAGGAGTGCCAGTGCCAGGGCGCCTTTTCCAGCCCGGTCCAACAGAAAATGCCTGCCCAGCCCATCGACCGCGTCCGGCCATGGCGGCGAATAATATACCAGTGCAAAGAGCAACAAGCCGCCGGCAAGAAACATCAATTTTTTTGTGTTAACATTGGTGTCGGCAATCGTAGATTCAAAATTATCGGCCATGAGTTACTACAATAAATGATTCTTTAAAAAGGTGAGTGGTTTAATGCAACCGGTTCCTATATCGCTGAATCAATGAGGTGCTTTTCATAATCATCTTTGATCCACTCAAACCGCCTCTTGAAAATTAGCAGCACGCCTTGAAACGACCACAAATGATCACTTTAGCAAGTAGGCGGGCTTTTTAGAAGCCATCGATGTTGAAAAATCTGAAAATTTCACGAACTGGGGGCTTTATATGCTGGATTAAGGGAAAACCAGATACGGGACAGACGGTTAAAGGCCGCAAACGGTGAGCGTTTGCAACACTTCTTTGAACATATCCGTCTGTCTCAGAATCCCGACAATTTTTTTGTTCCGGGTTACCAGCAAAGACTGATGATGCTCCAGAGCCAGCTGATGTATGGCTTCGCTCAGGGGAGCATCTTCAGAAACATACTCACCGAGCGCCGGAACGCTTATCAATGTTTTGACCTTCAGCCGGCCTGCCCCTTTGCAGATATCCATTAAAGGCTTGTCCCAAAATCCGCATTGATTGAGCATCGGCTCCAAATACTTGGAACTGACGCCAAACCTGGACAGGGATTTGTAATTACCGGTCTGTTTTCCTTTGGGTTCCAATACCCTGAGCACATCCAGCTGGCTTACTTTACCGACAATATCACCGTTATCATTGGATATAAGCAGGATTCGGTGACGATGAATCCCCTGCTCGAATGCTTGTTGAGCCTCGCCAAGGGCAAGGGCGGCCTCATACAGGTTGGCCTCGCTTGAAATGGTTTCATATTCGGAAATCGGAATCATTAAATCTTTGACGATTTTGTCTTTCATGTGACCCTATTTATGGATGGACACTATGTAAGACTCAAGCCCAGTATGGATGGATAAGGTCCTCAAATATGGCTAAAGCCGCTTCGGCACCATGCCCTGCCGCAGTTACGATTTGTTTGTATCCGCCGGAGACATCACCTGCTGCATAGATACCCGGAACATTTGTTCTATAGTTGTCGTGCTTGATGTACCCTTCATCCGTCAGCTCGAGACCGATTTTTTTTGCCAGATCAACGGCGGGATCATAACCGATAGCAATAAATACGGCATTAACGCTGCGCGTGTAAGACTCTTGGGTTTTATTGTTGTAAAGCAAAACTTCTTCTACCCGGTGCTTTCCCCTGATTTCTTTGACAATGGTATCAAAGAGTATCGGAATATTGTTTTGTATTAAATTTTTCACCAGAAACTCCTGGGATTTCAGCGTATCTCTCCTGTGGACTATTGTTACATCCACCCCGATGTGATGCAGGTGAAGGGCTTCTGTTGCGGCACTGTTGCCGCCGCCGACAACAATTGCTTTTTTCTCTTTAAAAAACGGACCGTCACAGGTGGCACAATAACTGACGCCATGGCCGCCCAAGCGGGATTCTCCCGGAACTTTAAGATTTCTATATGTCGCTCCGGTTGTCATCAACACGGACTTGGTGTTGAATTTTCGCCGATTGGTCTGCACCCTGATGGGATTACCGGGCGTAATTTCAGAAGCTGCTTCTCCCGGGAAAATCTGAACATATTCCAGCGCATGCGTCACCAGAATATCCACAAGGGTTTTTCCACCGATCTGTTTGAGTCCCGGATAATTTTCAACAATCGGTGTCGTGGCCACTTGACCGCCGAGGACCCCTTTTTCCAGGACCACCGTTTTAAGGCCGCTTCGTGCCGCATAGATACCGGCGGTCAAACCGGAAGGACCGCCACCCACAATGACCAGGTCCGCATCAACCTCTTCTGCATCGACTTCAGGGATGAAGACCGTCTGTTGTTCCATTTTCTCCAGAGACAGCATGAACAGTTCCTCGTTCTGAGCGCCCTGGGCAACCAGTATATCGTTTGCAAAGGTCTGGGGAACAGACTGGGCTGAATATTGGTTGGCAAGCTCGGGGTTGGCCTGGATATCAACGATTTCAAGAGAAATCAAATCAGGCTTTTCAACAGCAGCCTTCAGCGTGTTGAGGGCCTGCTGGGGGCAATATGGGCAGCTCGGGCTGACAAACACCTTGATTTCCCTCGGGGTATCTATTCTTTTAATGATCTGGCGTGATTGTTCGCTGAGATGACTCTCCTGAAGCCCGATGAGAAGGATGGCTTCCAGAAAAATGCGGCCTTCTTCTCCCAGAGGCGCGCCCAGCCACCGGATGTTATAATGGTCTGGGTCGAAAATCAGCGTTGGTGAGGCTTCAACGTTTAATTTTTTTGCGGACGCATGATCTAAATTAAATTCACGAATCACAATTTTATCGGAGAGTTGGCGAAAGAAGCGAATGGCTTGTCGAGCGGCATCGCTGAATACGTCATTTTGGCCCGGCAGAGTATACAAAAAAATCGGGATCTCCCTTTCAATCGATCCCAAGATTCGTGTGATTTCTTGCTGGGCTTCCAGCATCTGGGTTTCTTCCTGTGGATCCATCATTTAATGTCCTTTTCTCATAAAATCAGTCTTTCAGAGCGAGTTTTCCGACTAAAAATTCTGCGGTGACAACGGTGGCAAACTTAAAGATATCGGTGATTAAAACCGCCTAAGCCAATTAAAATAAGTATCATCGCTGCGTTGTCAATGACATTTGACTGATAGTATAACCGTCATGTAACCGTGCCGCCGTGGGTTATTCTGAATCAAACAAAGGCATTATCGCGCTTCCATCGGTACAAAGGCACACTCTTCAGGTCCACAGTAATCCCCGATATACTCGGAACTGGGACGGTAAAGAACCGGTTTGGATCCCGAACCGCCGAACTGTTCCTCTAAAACATGAGCAGCCCAACCGGAAATTCTGGCGATGGCAAATAAGGGCGTAAATAAATCGATCGGAAACCCCATGTAATAGTACAAAGATGCGCTGTAAAAATCCACGTTCACAAAAATATCTGTTCCCTTTCTTTGTTTGAAAGCTTCTTTTCCTTTTTTTTCAAGAACCTTGGACATTTCATACCATTTGAGATTCCCGGTACGCTCGCCCATCTTTTTGCACATCGGGGCGAGAATATGAGCCCTGGGATCATCGGTTTTGTAAACTGCATGGCCCAGGCCCATGATTTTTCCGCCGGAGTCGAGCAGATGGTTGACATAGGATTCAACCTTGTCGACGGTGCCGATTTCAAGAAGCATTTGCATAACACGGGCGTTTGCTCCCCCGTGCAAATCTCCGGATAACGAACCGACGGCAGCGGCTATGGCCGAATACATGTGAGCCCTTGTTGACGCCACTTGCCGGGCTGAAAAGGTTGATGCATTAAAAGAATGTTCCGCATGAAGAACCAAACAGGTGTCCAAAAAGCTGACGAGCTCCTCGTCCGGGCTCGTTCCATTCAGCATATAAAGAAAATTGGCGGCGTGGTTCAGGTCCGGGTTCGGATCCACGGGTTCGTTGTTGTTTCGGATGCGGTTCCAGGCAGCGACGATGGTTGGAAATTTTGCAACGAGCTTTATCCCCATGCGAAGCGTCGCTTCCCGAGAATATTCCCGGGTGTCTGGATCGTGGTGGGCCAGGAGGGCAACCGATGCCTGAAGTATGTCCATTGGAAGGGCGTCTTTGGGCCGGGTTTTAAGGGCGGCAATCACCTCGGGCGGAATCGAACGTTGCGAGACAAGTTGCTTTTTGAAGTTTTCGAGCTCTTCTTGTTTGGGCAGTTGTTCATAGAAAAGCAAATAGGCGACCTCTTCAAAGGAAATTTTTCCGGCCAGATCCGGAACGAAATACCCTCTGTAAACCAGTTTGCCGGCGGCACCATCAACAAGGCTGATCCGGGTAGTGGCGACCTTAAAACCGCGGAGGCCAGTATTTAAAATAGGTTGACAAGTTTCCATAATTCACCTCCGTTGTTGCTTTTTTCAGTTAAATTTATCACACATAATTCTATAATACCATAATCAAATTTCATGCCAGTTGTATGGGACCATAATCCGGATATTGCCCACAAAAAGCCTTTTAAAAGTTCTTAAAACGTGAATGATTGAATAATCCATACCGTTATATAGCTCACCGGACCTTTCGAGCATCATCGGGTTCCGGAAATTCAACAAAACATAACCTTTTGTAAAAACGTCTCAAGGTGATTTGCTGATACACATATGTATCAACAACACACGTTACCCATGGACTTCAATGCAATCGGACAGTCGAATTAGTCGACGTTTTAATTTTAACTAAAAGGGACTTCAGGCGAGCGGATAATACAATTTTTTTATATGGTGACGCTTGAGTTTGTTAGCAATATTCTGGAACGTTGGCATCTGGCAGGAGCAGCATATCGGTTTGCCCTATGGCTAGGTTGATGAAATAACAAAGCCACCCCATCGCTATCGTTACACTGGGAACCGCACCCTTTGAGCACATACCATCATTCAGCATGCTTCAGCGCTTCTTTTTCTGAGCATTTAGGGCAAAGACCGGTAAATTCAAGGTTATGCCCGATAATTTCAAAAACAGTTGTCCCATAAAGTTCATCTTCGAGTTGGTTCAACGGCGCGATGGGGGCGTCATCAACACGATCGCAGCGCACGCAGCGGATGTGATAATGTCGGTTCGTATCCCAGTCATAGCGTTTCAACGCGCCGCTAAGTTCCAATTTCTGGATTTCACCCATATTAACGAGGACTTCGAGATTCCGATAAACGGTGCCGAGACTGATCCTGGGCATGCGTCGGCGTACCATCTGATAAATTTCATCCGCACTGGGATGTTTCTTTTGCTTCAGCAGTTCTTCAAGTATGATCTTGCGCTGCCGGGTCATTCTGATATTCTTGGGTTGCAGCAAATTGTTACCTCAGGTGCGCTAGATTAGCTCATAAATCCAATTCATATTTTTATTGAAAATAACACGTCGTGTCAAGCGTGAAACCAATATGTCTTTACATATCATATTATTAAAATTTATTAAATACCCGCATCCCTGTCGGGCTTACTGCAAAAACAAACCTTTGATTTATAACGTCAACGGCTTTTCAACAATTATGGGGCTTAAACTTATATGGCGGTTTGACGGCTATTTATAAAAAGGATCAATTTATGATTGATATTTAGTTGTTATATTGCTTTTATTATGGCTTCATGCAGCCCCGGTCTTCGGAAGATTCAACAGGGAAAGCGTATTGTTTAGACAAAATTACGATATATCCGGGATAAATATGCTGGAGGATATTTTATATGGGCGGAAAACCAACCTATGAAGAATTGGAACAAAAGATAAAAGCGCTCGAAAAAGAGTATGTTGTTCGCAAAAATACTGAAGCGGCATTACGCGAAAGCAAAGAAAAATACAGGTTGCTGGTAAAAAATTTACCCAGTATCGTTTATAAAGGATACGCTGACTGGTCTGTTGAATTCTTTGACGAAAAAATCGAACGATTGATCGGCTATCGTGTTGATCAATTTAAATCCAAACAAATCACTATATTGGATTTAATTGTGGATGAAGATTTTGCGTCTGCTAAAGAAAGTTTTATCCGGGCTCTCAAAACGGACAAATCCTATGTCAGAGAATTCAGAATTCGGTCCAGAACCGGAGATATTCACTGGATGCAGGAAAGAGGACAGATCATTTGTAATAACACGGGCAGGATTGAATATATCAGCGGCGTGTTTTTTGATATCACGGACCGAAAACGCGCCGAGGAGGTATTGAGACAAAGCGAGACGCGACTAAAAGCGGTATTTGAGGCCAATCCGGACCCTATGATCGTCTATGACATCAATGGATATCCGCAGTATTTAAACCCTGAATTTATAACTGTTTTTGGGTGGACGTCGGAAGATTTAAAAGGAAGACGCATACCTTTTGTTCCGGATGACCAAAAAGAGATCACCGCTCAAAAGATAGAGGAGCTTTATGACGACCAAAAACCGGTGAGGTTTGAAACAACCCGATTGACAAAGGATGGACATGTTCTTGATATTTTTATCAGCGCGGCGATCATCAAAGATTCGGAGAGAGAACCCTTGGGGATGGTGGTGAATCTAACCGACATTACGGAAAAAAAGAGATTGGAAACCCGGCTTCAAGGTGCCCAAAGGATGGAAGCCATTGGGACATTAGCCGGAGGAATCGCCCATGATTTTAATAACTTGATGATGGGCATCCAAGGGAATGCATCGCTTTTGCTCTTTAGCAAAGACGCGGCCCACCCGGATTACGAACAATTAAGGAACATCGAAAAGTATATATTGCAAGGAGCGGATCTTACCAAACAGCTTTTGGGTTTTGCCAGAGGGGGAAAATATGAAGTGGAACTGATGGATTTGAACGACCTTATAGAACGGGAAAATCGTATGTTTACTCGAACGAAAAAAGAGATCGTGATCCACGAGCAATATGAAAAGGATCTCTGGCCCGTCAAGGTGTCTAAAGGTCAAATTGAGCAGGTGCTGTTAAACGTTTACGTCAATGCCTGGCAAGCCATGCCCGGCGGCGGGGACCTTTATATTCAGACGAATAATATTTTTCTTGATCAACATGTTATAAGGCCTTTTCAGATAATCCCCGGAAAATATGTAAAAATATCAATAACCGACACAGGAGTCGGGATGGATGAACCGACCTTGCAACGGATATTCGAGCCGTTTTTTACCACAAAAGAAATGGGAAGAGGCATCGGCTTGGGACTTGCATCGGTTTACGGAATTATTAAGAATCATGGCGGATTCATAGATGTTCATAGTGAAAAAGGAGAAGGCGCCTCCTTTCACATTTATTTGCCGGCTGTAGAAACACAAAATATCTTTAAAAATAAAAACATTGAATCTACGGATAAAATTGGCAGCGGAACGGAGACGATTCTTCTCGTGGATGATGAAGATATGATCATCGACGTGAGCCGGCAACTGCTGGAAAGACTCGGATACACCGTATTGGCCGCCGGAAGCGGCGGTGAAGCGATAGAAATTTATAAAAAACATCTTAAAGAGATTTCTTTGGTTATTATTGATATGATTATGCCGGACCTAAATGGGGGTGAAACATATGATGAATTGAAAAAAATCAATTCCGATGTAAAAGTTCTTCTTGCCAGTGGATACAGCCTGGATGGCCAGGCCCAAAATATCATGGACCGGGGGTGCAACGGATTTATTCAAAAGCCATTTAACATCAATAAATTATCACATAAAATCAGGACTGTCCTGGATATATAGCTCATAGAAAGTGAAAGGAGAATGGATATGAAAGGAACGATACTGATAACAGGGGCGACATCCGGTTTCGGCAAGGCATGCGCCCGGTGTTTTGCCGAAGCAGGTTGGCGACTTATTCTTACAGGCAGACGAAAAGACCGCTTGAATGCCTTGCAGGAGGAGCTGCAAGGTAAAACCTCCGTTCATATCTTTGAACTGGACGTTCGTCATCAGGAAGCGGTGATGACCGGATTGACGCGTTTGCCCGAAAAATTCTCCGGAGTCGATGTCCTTGTCAATAACGCAGGTCTTGCCTTGGGTCTGGAACCGGCCCCTGAAGCGGATTTGTCGGATTGGAATACCATGGTGGACACCAACATCAAGGGACTGATGTATTGTACGCGTGCGATTTTGCCGGGCATGGTCGAACGCAACCGGGGCCATATCGTCAATATCGGCTCGATTGCCGGGGACTGGCCGTATCCCGGGGGGAATGCATACGGCGCCACCAAGGCCTTCGTCAAACAGTTTTCCCGGAATTTGCGTGCCGACCTTTCTGGAACGGCCATACGGGTAACGAATATAGAGCCCGGACTGGCAGAAACCGAGTTTTCCGTTGTTCGTTTTAAGGGAGATGCCGAAAAAGCCTCAAAGGTGTATGAGGGGACGCAACCCATAACCGCCCAAGACATAGCGGACATGATCTATTGGGTTGTCGATCTTCCTTCCCATATCAATATCAACCGGCTGGAGGTCATGCCGGTTTGTCAAACCTGGGGACCGTTTGCCATCCATCGCGATATTTGAGCGGCGAGAATTTGTTGGGCATGGGGTAATAGGAAAAAGACTAAGGACCAGAAGTCTGAGATCGGAGATCGGAGGTCAGAAGGCGAGTGACGAAAGACCGGAGGCTGAGGGTCGGAAGTCGGGAATTAGAAAAGAGAAAATAGGAAAGAATATAGGGGAAACCAAAGCGAGAAGGTGAAGAGCAAGAATGTGAGAAGATAGGAAGGAAAAAGGTTAGCTTGGTATAGATTTAGAGCTTCCGATCTTCTGATTTTCTTTCCTTCTTAACTTCTTGGTTCCCGGTCAGCTTCAAAGTCTTTAGGATCGAATATTTCCGCGAAGCGCTCACCGTGTTTGCTGTGTTTTTTGTAGTAATCGATGCAGGATTCTACCAGGCGAAGCACTTCGTTTTCGCTGAAGATGCCCTCGAGCTCAAGAGCCAGCCTCGGATGCCTGCCCAATTTCCCGCCGAGCTGGATCCGAAACCCTTTCTTTTTAGCTGTAATGGTTTCCGATGGGCATGCTTGAATACACTTTCCGCATTTCAAGCATCGTTCGTGATCAATTACGGGGATATTTTTCCGGGTGTCCAGTGTAATACTTTTTTCGATGCAGGCTTCGACGCAGGCCTCGCAACCGGTACATGCTTCTTCGGTCACTTCCGGTATGACCGCACCGATAATCCCAACATCCTTAATCTGAGGTTGCGAACAGGCATTGGGGCATTCTGCCAGGGTCACCCGAAATTCATGATGATACTTTAGATCCCCTTTCACCTGTTTTTTTAAAAAATTCAAAAGATCGGCGTTTTCAAGTATCGAGTCTATTTTTTTGACCAGGGCATCGCAGGCGTTGGCCGGGTTGGGGCATCCGTTTGAACCGAAGCAGGTATCAATCTGGTATCCTTTGATATCTTCGCTCATTTTCGACATGAATCGAGCTTGTGCCGCCTTGACATCGGCCAGAGAGACAGTCGTTTTGCCGTCAGCCGCCATGTCGTTTTCGATTCGCGAACGGACCTTTTTTCTCACGAAAAAGGGAACTTTTTTTATCTCCGCTTCGGCATCAGGCGTCCATTTCACGGCGATGTGTTTTCCGGACAAGGTCTTCATTCAACGATTGTATCCCAATAACATTGAAAAGTCTTTAAATCAGCAAACCTAAGAATATATTTTAAGGAAGAATCCGCATACTGATATCCACGCATCTTGCGGAGTGGGTGAGGGCTCCTACGGATATTATGTCGACGCCCGTATCCGCCAGGGACTGAAGCGTGTTTTTTGTAACATTGCCCGACAATTCGACAATGGCCCGGTTGCCGATGAGGGCGGTGGCTTCTTTTATCCGATCCGGTTCCATGTTATCCAGCATAATGACATCGGCATCGGCTGCCAGTGCTTCTCTGACCTGATCCAGATCGGAAACCTCCACCTCGATTTTTAAGAGATGGGATGCCCGGGTCCGGATATGGCCAATCGCCCCTTTGATGCTGCCAAAGGCGGCAATATGATTGTCCTTAATCAAAACGCCATCGTAGAGTCCCATCCGGTGATTGTGGGCGCCGCCTACACGAACCGCATATTTTTCCAAGACCCGCCAGCCGGGAGTGGTCTTACGGGTATCCACCAGGCGCACATGTTTGCCCGAAAGTTCGTTCGTATAGGATCGCACCAGTGTGGAAATACCCGAGAGACGCTGGAGAAAATTCAAAGCGGTTCGTTCACCCGAAAGGAGCGCGCAAAGTTTCCCGCGGACATTTGCCACACGTGCTCCTTTTGTTACCGCATCGCCGTCATTGTATTCGGATGTAAAGGCAACTCCCGAATCAAGCGTCGCAAAAACCTGCCTGACAACATCCAGACCGGCAATAACAAGGGGCTCTTTGGCAACAATTTCACCGCTGCCCTGCTGTTGCGGGTCTATGAGTGTGTCGGTGGTGATGTCTCCCGGACCGATATCCTCTTTGAGGGCTATTTCGATGAGTTGCTGTATTGAATGCATGACAATTTATGTGTATCGGCTAAGGATCAAGCCCCAAGCTCTTTGATTTTATCCAGATTCTTCTGAAGTTTTTGTTGTTTTTCCAGGAGGCTGTCGTATTTTTCTTTGACTTTATCAACCACATCTCTCGGCGCTTTTTCGAGGAAATCTTCATTGCGTAACTTTTTTGTCGCCATATTCAATTCATTGGTGAGCTTGTTGATTTCCTTGCCAAGACGATGAATTTCCTGAGTAAAATCGACAACACCTTCCAGATGAACAAAAATCGTCGCATTTTCGGCAACGGATGTTGCCGCTCCTTTCGGCCGTTTGCCCGAATTTTCCACCGACAACGATTCAAGCCGTGCAAGGTTCATGATCATGTCTTTGTATTGTGTGACGGTTTCTCTCGTTGACGCGTGCTGTGAATGGACGGAAACTGTCAGGGATAATGAAGGAGAAATATTCATTTCTCCTCTTATGTTTCTGATGCCGGTGATAATTCCCGTGATGAGCGACATCGTTGATTCTGCCTGGCTATCCTGATAAAGACCGGTATCGTCTGCATCCAGCGGAAAGGTTGATTTCATGACAGAGTCTTTGGCTCCCGGAAGCTTATGCCATATTTCTTCGGTGACAAAGGGTATAAACGGGTGGAGCAGAATCAGCGTGTCATGGAGAACGCGCCACAGAACACTCAACGTTGCTTCCTTGCGATCCGCACCTTTTTTCCCGTACAGTGTGGGTTTGACGGCTTCAAGGTACCAGTCACAGAACTCATGCCAGACAAAATTGTAAAGCACGCCGGCAGCATCGTTAAACCGGTAACCGTCCAGAGATTCGGAAACACTGACCGTCACACGATTCAGCCTGGATAAAATCCACCGGTCAACCAGAGAAAGCGATCCGTGGGGTATATTTTTATATGCCTTGTCGATGTGCATGAACGCAAATCGCGCGGCATTCCAAATTTTGTTGATGAAATGCCTGTAGCCTTCAACGCGCTTTTCGGACATTTTCACATCTCTTCCCTGGGCGGCAAACGCAGCCAATGTAAAACGGAATGCATCGGTTCCATAGGTATCGATGACATTTAAAGGATCGATGACATTGCCCGTGGATTTGCTCATCTTTTTTCCTTCTTCATCCCGTACCAGGGCATGGACATAAACGTCCTTAAACGGCACATCCCCCATAAAATGAAGTCCCATCATCATCATTCGAGCGACCCAGAAAAAAAGGATGTCGAAACCGGTAACCAGAACGGAGGTGGGATAAAACATTTTTAACAGCGGTGTTTCATCCGGCCATCCCATGGTCGAGAACGGCCACAGTGCGGAGCTGAACCAGGTGTCCAGAACGTCCGTATCCTGCTTGAGTGCCTTTCCCTGACAAGCCGGGCACGTATCCGGCGGGTCCATGGCAACGACGACCTCGTTACAGTGCTCGCATGTCCATGCCGGAATTTGATGGCCCCACCATATCTGTCTTGAAATACACCAGTCTTTGATATTGTTCATCCATTCGAAATATGTTTTCGTCCAAATTTCAGGGACGATTCGCGTATCGCCGTTTTGAACCGCGTTGATGGCTTTCTTTGCAAGGGGTTTGGTCTTGACAAACCACTGTTTTGACAGGTTCGGTTCTATGATGGTACGGCATCGATAACAGTGACCGATGCTGTGTTGATAGGCATCTATTTTTTCAAGAAAGCCTTCGTTTTTTAACGCTTCAACCACAGCCGCTCTGCATTGGAACCGGTCCATTTTTTCGAATTCGCCGGCTTCCGGCGTCATCCGGCCGTCATCCCCGATCACCTTGACCCGTTCCAGGTGATGGCGGTTTCCGATTTCAAAGTCATTGGGGTCGTGGGCCGGCGTGATTTTCAGGGCGCCGGTGCCAAAAGACATATCCACATATTTGTCCTGGATAACGGGAATCTCTCTGTTCATCAACGGCAGCACAACTTTTCGAGACGCGACGCCATGATAGCGCTCATCATCCGGATTGACGGCCACCGCGGTATCTCCGAGCATGGTTTCAGGCCGGGTTGTTGCAATAACGACTCCCCCGTTTCCGTCAGCAAAGGAATATCGAATGTGATAAAGAAAACCGTCATGAACTTCATGTTCCACTTCAAGATCGGCCAGGGCCGTATGGCAGCGGGGACACCAGTTGATAATATAATTGCCGCGATATATCAGGCCTTCTTGATACAGGGTTACAAAAACTTTCCGGACCGCTCTCGAAAGACCTTCGTCCATTGTAAAGCGCTCTCTGTCCCAGTCACACGAAGCACCGAGACGTTTGAGTTGATTGATAATCGCACTGCCGTATTCCCTCCGCCATTCCCAGACCGCCTCGATGAATTGTTCCCTGCCGACCTGGTGGCGATCCAATCCTTCACCGGCCAGCTTTTTTTCCACAACATTCTGGGTGGCGATGCCGGCGTGATCGGTTCCCGGCATCCAAAGAACATTATCGCCGCGCAATCTTCTGTAGCGGCAGAGAATGTCCTGCAAGGTATTATTAAGGGCATGTCCCATATGAAGGACACCGGTGACATTGGGCGGCGGTATGACGATGGAATAACGATTCTTTGCGTTTTCAGATTCGCTGGCTGCAAACAGGCGTTCTTTTTCCCAGAAATCATACCATCGTTTTTCCACATCATGGGGTTCATAAGCTTTGTCAAGAAGATCGGAACTCATGGGTTATTACTCCTAAATCGAGCGTTTTAAACTGAAAAGGGGATTATTGAATAATCCCCGGTTCTTTTTCACTTAATTTTTTATCGTGACCAGATCGATCGGATAGAAAATATAGACGGCTCGCCGGCGGCGCTATTTTTCGCTGTCCGTGGCGTCATCAAGAAGGGCTTTTTTCAATCTTTCAATTTCTCTTGTGACCGTTTTTTCGATTGTATCGACAAGAAGACGGTCTATTTTTTCATAAAACATCTTTTTTATGACACCTTCCAATGCCGCTTCTACCTGTTCACCCGTCACCTTGTCCGCGTCGAAAAGATTCTTCTGGGCATCTTCTTCAGAATCCAATTCGATCCCAAGTGAATCGGCGAAATCATCTTTCAGCACATCATCCACCATTGTTTTCGAATCCGGTTCATCCGCGGCGTCAGTGGCTTCTTGTATGAGATCCCTGTCTAATTCAGAAATATCGTCGAATTCTGTCGCCATATCGAAATCTTCCGGAAGAGGTTCACCGATATCTTCTGTTTCCAGGGAAGTTTCGCCGGCGGTTTCGGTTAAGTCGATGATCGCTTCATCTTCCGAAACCGTTTCTTTGGTATCTATTGCGACAGGTTCCTCGACAGCCTGCAAGAGATCGATGATTTCTTCATCGCCTTTTAGTGCTTCTTCAGGCTCGGGTGATAGAGGGGCTTCATTCGATACCCTCGTATCTGTTCCGGCCTCAACGGTTTCATCTTTATCTTCTGCGGGAGATTCTTCGACAATCTCCGTAAGATCGACTGTTTCATCATCATCAGCCGGGTCAACTGCCATTTCATCTTTAAGTTCTATAATCGGATCATCTTCAGTGGGTTCGGCTGTTTCATCTTTCTTTTCAGGTTCATTTGATTCGGTCATATTCATTCTCCCGTCCGTCAAAAAAATCACTTTGGAATCCAAATGAGCGAAAAACAGGGATCGTTATCGGTCTTGTTTACGCGCAATCAGAATTGAACAAGCACCCTATAATATTTGGGAATCTACCACACGCCATACAGCGTGTCAAGATTTTTGCCTTTCCCCTTGAGTTGCTTTAAAATTTTATGAAGGGTGTGTCGGATAAAAGTTGGATTTTAACAAAAAGAGCGCTTGAAAAAAATGATTTACAGCCGCACGTTTGGATTGTAAAAAATGGTATGCGGTATTTTTTCATCGATTCATCGGCGCCTAAGGATGCCATCTTCAGTATTACGGGTCCGGATGCCAGGCATATCCGGACCGTTTTACGCCTGAAATCCGGTGATAAAATCGGCCTCTTTGACGGCAAAGGATTTGAATGCGAAGCTGAAATTGTCGATTTATCGCACGGAAAAGTCACTGCATCGCTGATTCGCAGCTTTCCTTCAACTGCGGAATCTCCGATCCGGATTACCGTTGCCCAGGGGTTTTTAAAAGAACGGAAAATGGACGGGCTCGTCCGGCAGCTCAGTGAACTCGGCATCACGAAATGGATGCCGTTTATTGCCGAAAGATCCGTTCCCGTGCCGGATAAAAAGCAGCTTCTGTCGCGCACGAAACGCTGGGAAAAAATAGCAAGAGAAGCGGTCAAACAGTGCCGCCGAGGGCGCACCATGAAAATCGGCGACACCGTATCCTTTTCAGAAGTTTTGAATCTGGCCGGAGATTGCGATCTTAAGATTGCTTTCTGGGAAGATGAATCCCGACCGGTTCAACCCATAAAACCCCAAAGCGCCATTCAAACCGTATTTGCCCTCATCGGACCCGAAGGCGGTTTCACCCGAAATGAGATTGAAAAGTCCAAAGATCATGGATTTGTTACCGCCGGCCTGGGACCCCGGATTCTGAGGGCCGAAACAGCCGCCGTTGCGGCAGGTGTTTTGCTTCAATATCTTTTTGGGGATATGAACCAAAAATATCTTGACAAAAAAACAGGCCTTTAATAATTTTCAAATTTTAAACGCCCGAGCCGAGGTAGCTCAGTCGGTAGAGCAGGGGACTGAAAATCCCCGTGTCGGCAGTTCGATTCTGTCCCTCGGCACCA
>Ga0307440_1000363_pt1 | contig 22010 bp, 17 predicted proteins | sample SalMarWE160410MG_FD_202150 | JGI IMG/M metagenome (GOLD analysis project Ga0307440, IMG submission 202150) | Salt marsh sediment microbial communities from the Plum Island Ecosystem LTER, Massachusetts, United States - WE1604-10 | ecosystem: Environmental > Aquatic > Marine > Intertidal zone >... | reverse complement strand
AGCGTGTTTCGCTCGACACCCTTGAGTCGCTCTTCTCGGGGTTTTCCAATCCGCACATTCTTCGCGCCGAGCTTCGCCGACTCTTCCATTGGCTCAAGGCCAAAGGCGTCACCACCGTTATCACTGGCGAAAGCGGCGACAAGTCTCTTACCCGACAGGGCTTGGAGGAATACGTATCTGATTGCGTGGTCTTGCTCGACCACCGCATTCGTGACCAGATGTCATCAAGAAGGCTGCGCATCGTGAAGTACCGAGGCTCAGTCCACGGCACCAACGAATACCCGTTCCTTATCCACGATCACGGAATCTCAGTCGTGCCTATCACATCAGTTAGCCTTGAGCAATCGGTTTCCGAGGAGCGTGTTCACACTGGCATTGAGGGCCTGGACGACATGCTGTGCGGTGCGGGCTTTTACCGTGGCAGCAGCGTCTTAATCTCCGGAACGGCGGGGGCAGGCAAGAGCAGTTACGCGGCACACTTTGCCGACGCCGCCTGCCGACGCGGCGAACGGGCACTCTACTTTTCCTTTGAGGAATCTCCCAGTCAAATCATACGCAACATGAGTTCAATCGGGATCAATCTGGCATCCTGGATGAAGAAGGGCCTGCTCCAGTTCCAATCCACCCGGCCCACATTCACCGGCATGGAAATGCACCTGATCATGATGTACGAAGCCATCGATGCCTTCCAACCGCAGGTCGTCATCGTGGATCCGCTGAACAGCTTTCTCGCCACGGAGAGTCAGATGGACATCAAGTCGATGTTCATGCGCCTGGTGGACAACTTGAAGTCGAGAAACATCACCGGATTGTTCACCACGCTGACTCTGGGCGGAGAAGCACTCGAAGAAACGGATCTCGCCATCTCTTCGTTAATCGATACGTGGATCTTGCTGCGTGTCATCGAGACCGATGACATTCGGAATCGCGGGGTCTATATCTTGAAATCGCGCGGGATGGCCCACTCCAACCGGATACGTAACTTCCTCCTGACAGACCATGGCGTGGAGCTGGTAGACGCGTGAAGCCAAGATATGGGATTGTGCGAACAAGAACCAAGCTGTTTGATCCGCCCGTTTGGATGAGCGGACGGGCCGGGGGAATAGGGCAAAGGAGCATTTAATGAAGCGCAAGCCGACAACCAAGTCTGCACAATCCAAACCCCTAACCCCAGATCCGGCAAAGGAACGTTTCCTGCTCAGGCTCTATGTTGCTGGACAAACATCCAAGTCGATGATGGCTCTTGCCAACCTCCGTGCCATTTGCGATGAACACAAGCCCGGCAAGTTCGAGATCGAGTTGATCGACTTGTTGGAGAACCCCCAGCTGGCGCGCGATCATCAGATCATCGCCATTCCCACCCTCGTGCGCAAGCTCCCGACGCCCATGCGCAAGATCATTGGCGATCTATCAGATACAGAACGCGTGCTGGTGGGCCTTGATCTGCGGAAGAGGGTCTGAGGCACAAATGAGCGAACGTGCGGTGGCCCGTCCTGGATCAGCGATGCTTGCTGAACCCGGGATCGCATCAGCAAGCAGAAGTTCAGGCTGACGGTCTCATGCCCACCCGCCCGTCCTCCGCGACCGCCGCCCAACTTGCACGGGAGAACGCCGGTTTGCGGGCTCAGCTGGAAGAAGCCGAAGAAACCCTGCGCGCCATACGAAGCGGCGAGGTGGACTCCCTGATCATTACGGGGGCTGAAGGAGAAGAAGTCTATTCGCTGACCGCGGCCAAGGAACTGCTCGAGGCTTCAAATCGGGCCCGGCTCGCCCTCTTAGAAGTCATCGAAGAGCAGAAGCGGACCGAAGAAACGCTGCGCCATCGGCTTGCTGAGCTGGAAGCCCTGCACCAAGTTTCGTTCTCTTTGCGCGCGGCCGCCGACAAGCAAGAAGCCCTTCCCATTTTGCTCGACGAGACACTGGCGGCACTGGAGACAGACACGGGTGCCATCCTGATTGCCCAAGACGTCACCGGAGAGCTCATCTCGGAGGCACACCGGGGTTGGTTCACCAATTTGTACGACGATCCGGCAGCACCGACCGGCATGGCAGCCCATGTGTTCCGCACTGGTTTGACGCACATTGTCCAGGAATTTCGGACAGACCCTCTGGCCAGCAGCATTCTGCGTCAGCATGCCCCGCAGGGCTGGGGTGGCGCATGTACCCCCATCAGAACCGGTGATGCGACCACCGGAGTGATGTTCGCTTCCCTGCCGCCGCAAAAGACGGTCTCTTCCCACCAGATCAGGCTGCTCGAGTCCCTTGCCGAGATGGCCGGGACGGCCCTGCACAGGATGCGGCTCCACGAGGAGGCCACCCGCCAGCTACGTCAGCTTCAATCGCTAAGGAGCATTGACCTGGCGATCACATCAAGCGTTGACCTGCAGTTCACTCTCGACGTGTTGTTGGAGAACGTAGCCAAGGAGCTGCAGGCGGATGCGTCTCGCGTGCTGTTGTACAACCCAGAGCAGGGGACACTAGAGCTTCTCTCGGAGATTGGCCTCGAGACCAAGGTCATGGATAACGCAAACGTACATCTCGGCACACAAATCGCTGGCCGGGTTGCCCGAAGCCGTCAGCCCGTCTACATTCGACAGCTCGAAGCCCAGGTTGCCAACCCCGACATGGCGAGTCATTCGGCGCTGCGAGACTTTGCCAGCTACTACGCTGCCCCCCTGATCGCCAAAGGAAAAGTCAAAGGCGTGCTCGAATTCCTTTTTTGGAGCGAGTTTGAGCCAAACGATGATTGGCTGAGATTCATGGACGCCCTCGCCGGACAGGCGGCCATAGCCATCGACAATGCAGGCTTGTTCGAAGGCCTACAGCGCACCAACCTGGAGCTGATTCTGGCTTACGATGCCACCATCGAAGGCTGGTCCCATGCCATGGACTTGCGCGACAAAGAAACCGAAGGCCATACGCTACGCGTCACAAACATGGCGGAGCGGCTTGCTCGCCTATTAGGATTGCCCGACGAAGACATCGTTCACATCCACCGCGGCGGGCTGCTGCATGATATCGGCAAGATGGGCGTCCCGGATCAGATCCTTCTCAAGCCGGGGCCCTTGACAGATGATGAGTGGGTCCTCATGCGCCGGCATCCCCAGTTTGCCTTTGAGATGCTTTCGCCAATCCACTACTTGGGCCCAGCTCTCGACATACCCTACTGCCATCATGAGAAATGGGACGGCACAGGTTATCCTCGCGGCTTGAAGGGAGAGCAGATTCCTTTGAGCGCCCGGCTGTTTGCGGTCGTGGACGTTTGGGACGCCCTAACTTCCGACCGCCCCTACCGCCCGGCTTGGACACATGAAAGGACTCTGGACCATATCCGGGAGCAGTCTGGAAAACACTTCGATCCGGCGGTCGTGAGCGCCTTTCTGCAAATGCAGGCTACCTTTGATCAGCGGGCGTCCGGTAGCGGGAGCCAAGATCCCATGCCTCCGTATCCATGACCAGGACTGGGCCGACACTGACAGGCAAAGGTCTTGGCGAACAGTGCAGTAGGGAATGCCACGACCCAGAGACGGAATTCGAGAGAACGAGGGCAAGGATCTGAGGATCGGCGGCAAAGCTCTACAAATCCCGCAACACGGGTTCTGCCGAGCGCCCTGAGGCAAATCCTAAGGGCGGATCACGTCGTCGTCTCCTGAGCAAGGATATTGAGAAGAAGCCATTCAAGGGCCTCGTCAAGCCGTCAAGACCCTTGGATGGCTTTGTTGATTCCTCGGAAGGACCTGGCCCTGGTTACTTTCCCAGAACAGCTTCTCCCCCAATTGCCCGGGAGAATCCTTCAGCACCAAGATCACTGGCCCATCCTCTGTTTGAACGGTTCCTCAACAGAGGTATGGCTGAGGGCGCAGAGTGTCTCTAGTCCTCCTACTGGCCACAGGCGACCTCCAGCGTGTAGGTCGTTATGGCATTCACCGTGGGCAAGCTCATGGGTCCGCCCGCTGTTTCGCCGTCCCGGAAAGGCATGTCGATTTCTCCGGCCTCAAGAGGGATGGGTGACCCGGTGCCACCGCCGCCGCCACAGGCATGCATCTGCAGCTGCATCGTATGGGTAATGGACATATGCAGCATCGGGGGCGCATTCCCCTCGCCGGCTGAGATTGTTCCGCCAACCGTGATTTGATCGGATCCAGAATCCTGCGCGGGACAGTCGCCGATAGTCCCACTTCCCGTCACCGGAAGCGTCGCCTCGCCTTCCAACGTGGGTGGATGTTTGGAAAGGTCGACAGTCACCTCGACGGGACCTTTGATGAAGATGTTGTTCGTTACTTGTGGAGCCTGTTGGTGCAACTCTTCATTGAATATCAACGTGAAGTGGTCACATATGCATTCGTCGGGAACAACTCCCCCGAGAGCCTTCAGCGCCACCGTTGCCAGTGACCAAGTGGCATCGTACCTGGCCCCGCCTGGACCATTGGTGTCGGGAACTCCTAGGAGACTGGCCGTCTGAAAGGCTAAGAGCAGTCTCGTGATCTCGTCATGCAGATCCGTTGGGTTGGCCAGGCAGGGATCGAGGTCTTCGATGGCGGCATCCAACCCTTCGGCGGCGATATTCTGGGCACGTTTCAGCGCCCGCTGAGCGATGTCATCTTGCCCCAGTTTCTGGGCCTCATCCAGGAGCCGCAGCGTCTCGTCAAATGAGGCGCTGCCGAGCTCGCTGTTGGCCAATTCGCTGAAGGTGGCGTTCGCCTGATCGAGGAAAGCCTGGCCATCTCCGCCCATGAACAGATCCATACCTGCGGCCGCCAGATAGCCGGCGATATGGGATCGTGCTTGCCGCGGCGTCTGGGGCCTCACGCTCAGGAGACCAGCTCCATGGGGCAGCGCACTAATCTCAAGCAGCGACTCCAGCAGCTTGCGCCCCCCCTTTTTGTCGCCCTGATCGGCAAGCTGCTTGGCCTGCTCAAGTTTGAGTTGGAATGCCGCCGGGAGATCGGCTTCGCAGAACGTGCCCTGCGGCTGGAGCTGATCGGCGAGCGCCTGAGCACCCCGAGCGCCCAGCACTCCAAGGGTGGGCGCATCCTGCGAACCCACCAGCGTCGGGGCAGAAGACGCTCCTTCCATGTCGAGAGCCAGGCTTGGCATGGTTGCGCAAGGGTCCACAGATTGCGTCGCGGTCGGAGACGCGTCCGTGCGGTTGCCGGGGAAATTGCACGCTGCCAAGCCGAGTGAGAAGATCAAGATGAATGAGCTGACACGTGTGATCTCGCGGTAGCACATCGCAATCTCCTTCCCCAGGAGCACCCCACGCGCTGCCTAACGCTTGCCACAGCTTGTTTGAGCCATTCTGGGAAGTCAGAAACAGATGTGGTCCATCTCTGAAGGAGATCGGCGCGTCCGGCGAGCGGCAGTGGGCGCAGCGAAAGGCCGCAGTGTTTACCAACTCTCCAAGATAGGTCCCCTGGTTGGATGCCAGCGCTGGCATCGAGGCATTCCCATCATACACCTGGCTGCAAGTTCAAGATCTAGAAGGAGGCAAGCCTTGGTTCCTGACGCTCGGCGCCTTGATCTACGTCAGCCATAAACAATCTTGCGCCAGATGGACGCAAGGCACGGTATGTTTGACCGCACGTGGCATTTGTATGCATCTTCTACTCGGAGGCTTGCAAAGGCGGATCCATGCCTACAGAAGCTCGCTTGAGTTTGTCACGCCAAGGCATGTGAGGTAGATCCACGTTGACCGGCACACCTTTCTCTTGTCGTCTATTGTCTGGCAAAAGACGAAGGGCAATGGTCATGGCGAATCAGGCAGTAGGGAAACTCATGACCCAAAGGCGGAATTCGAGAAAACGCAGGCAAGGATCTGGGAAGAGGCGGCAAAGTTCGTCAAGACCCTCATTCACGGGTTCTGCCGAGCGCCTTGAGGCAAGACCTAATGGCGAATCCCGTCGTCGTATCCTGAGTGTGTCTTCTCAGAAGAACCGCTCAAGGGTCTCGTGGACGTGCCAGGATCCTTGGGGAGCCTAGCCAATACTACGCCAGGGTCCCGAAGTCGAAGGATGGAAGGAGAATTGGAAGCCAGATCTCGACAGGCAATCCCACGCCGACACAATCCAGCCCGAGTTGCTTGAAACCCCGGATTGCAGATCCTTGGGCTGGCAGTTGGAGGCCGGACGGAGTCCCTGCCAGATCATCGCCAATGTACTCGAGGGGAGCCCCCCCATTCGGTTGGACTGATGGTTGGTTACGTCAACTGGTCAATTAATGTCATTAGCTGCCAATACAGCTTTCCATCCCTCACGGAGCGTGGGATACCGTGGCGTCCAGTCAGACTCTGCTTTGATTTTGCGGTTTGAAATCCTTTGCGAACGTGCCAAGGTCTCGCCCACTGAGCCCAGAAGCCTTGCCAACCAAGACGGGGCCAACCTTGGAGATCTCACACCCAGGAGTTCAGCCAGGCAATCGACGTATTCTTGGCGCCTTAGTGGCTCGTCGTCGGCCACGTTGTAAACTCCAGATGGAATGACCAGGGCGGCCACAACGGCAGCTGCCGCGTCATCATGTGATATGGATGAATAGAACGCCTCTGGCGCCCCAAAGACCGGTGCGAGACCTCGCCGTACATATCGGATCGTTTCAAGGGTCATGGGACTGTCAGCACCATAGAAGTAAGCAAAGCGAAGTGCGATGCCAATCCCCCCTTGGGCGGCAAAGCCACGCGCGGAGGCTTCGGCATCGAGAACGGCGCGGTTGTATCTCGCTGCCTTGACCGAGGCATCTTCGTCGATCCAATCATCGCCACAATCAGGGTAGATCGGCGCAAAGGATTCCTGGATGAAGCGTTTCGCCCCACCGGCTTGAGCCGCCTCCGCCAAGTTCGCCGCACCATATCGTCGGATGCGATTTGTCATTCGCCATGCCCCTGGCACAAGGGCCTGCAGGTTGATCGGGACGCTGGTTGCCAGATTGATGACCACCCCATGCCCGTCTACTGCTCCGCGAACAGCACTCGCATCAAACAGGTCCAACTCCACGGGCTTGGCGCCAATCTGGGCCAGCCAGCTACGCGAGCTGTCGCTCCTCCCAATCGCCGTGACGTTATGTCCAGCTTTCATCAGTTGAGGCAAGACTCTTCGGCCAAGCACGCCGGTTGCACCTGCAAGGAAGACGGACGTCCTATTCTCTTCAGATCTTGAAACCATTCTTGTACTCCTGATCTCTCCGTTGAAATGCGAGAGAATGTTTGCCTTGATGTCGATCCCAACGAGATTGAGTATTCCTATGCCCACTCATGGCCCAGACTTCGAGGTGCAGTGGCAGAACTACATTGGCATGTATCCTGAACTCCGGAGACGCGCCGTCCCACAACCGGAGCTGAGCTCGCGGTCGCTGTCGAACGATTCTGGACTCCCTCCTCAGTGGTCATGCCTGGTTCTCAACGATCAGAAATGGCTGACCTCGGAATGCACTCATCAGTCGACAACTCATTCAACTCTCATCACATGAGCACCCCATTAAGAATGCGTTGGACTATCCGTTTCGGCTTGCGCGATCGACAAGGACTGTTCCGCTTCAGAAAGCTCTAGTGTTGTGGTTCCCTCCCCACCAAACGATGGAATGGCTATCTTCCACCCCAGCCTTAGAGTCCGTCACCGGCCAAAGCAACACCCTGATCGCTGGAACCCGATCTGCACCTTGCTCGGCGATTCCTTGTGGACCCCCCTTGCTTCTCCACCCGGACTCGTTGACGAAAGTAGCAACTGAAATGTTCGGTTCCCAATCAAATGCAGACATCACTATCAAATGGACTCGAGCTGCGGAAGGTGCCATGGGCGAGGCCGAACACTATCACTCTGTGCACTCCTGCTCCTTCCTCAGGACATCTCAGCCACACTTCAAAAAGGCTGTACTCGCCCGCGCCCTTCCGGTCCGATGCCCTGGCATGCGCCAGTGCAGGCACATCGATCTTGGAATGCCCACTTTCACTTTCGAGATTGCCCGAAAGGGATTGAGGGTTCAAAGTCTCTTCACATATCAAAGCATCACATAGTGTCTTTTTCCGGGCTCAAAATGATAGTCAGAGGTCTTGGTCAAAAAGGCAGGAGACGAATCTATGACCGATACACAGGATCTGCCGAAGGGCATGCAAGGATCTCTGGGAAGCAGCCGCAAGAATCCTCAGGGCTCTCATTCACTGGTCCCCGAAATGTCTTCAGGCAAAGCCGAAGCGCGACTCCCATCACCGCCGCCTGAGCGAGGGCTCCAAAAGGAATCCAGGCTCCCTGAGATACAGGGAGATCCTTGGGCGGCTTACGAAAGCTGGCCGATACTTGGCTATTCAGGAAAACGCGCCCTTGATCGTCGTGCCCGACGAAATGGCTCCAGCTCTTGACACACAACACAGGAGGTCATCGATGCGGGGGCGCCGCAAGCTTGCTGCCGGATGGATTGGATATCCAGTGGACCCGGACGCACTCGGTCTGGGACGACAAGTGATGATGCGGGCGCGCCGCTTCCAACGCGTCTAGCAAGGCGGCCAACGGCAGGCAGGATCGGTTTAGGCTTGCGTCGGGGGTGCGGCAGGCGCGACTTGGTACTTCAACCCATGAGTCGGGCGTCTAGCCTCGGACCGTTTCATGGTCCGCCGATGATTCGAATTCGGGTCTAAGAGTGCTCGCACCGCGCAGGTAGCAATGGACCATTCCGGCTTGCTCTTGTCGGCTCTCGACCAGGATAAGCACCCTAACACATCGATCCAGGCTTCCGGCCACTTTCATCTCCTGCAGGCACATCAATCCTGCCTGAGTCCAGCCGAGAGCGCGGGCGGCTTCAGCTGGGTAGGCAGCATCCAAGTCGGCTGTAGCACTGAATACGGCTGAGATGACCTCGTTGCTTGAAAGTGCGTTGGATTCGACGAGGGCCTTAAGCATCTCCGTGGTGGCATCCAGGATGGCTTGGCGCGTGTTTTCCGATACGGTGATGGCCCCGCGCAGCGAACGAGTGGGCATGTGTCGTTCCTCTTCCTTCTCGCACACGGACAAGCTGCCTCATAGGCACGGGCCACCGCTAGTTGATCGCGGTGTCCTATTGCCCTGTTAAGAGCCGGTCCGTTAGGCTTCGACAACCTCAATCCTATGGCGGGGATAGCTGCCCAAGTTGCGCAGCATTTTCGCCGAACCCTCCAGCTCTGAAAGGGCAGCACCAACGTTGACATCTTCCTGGCTGCCAGCCAAGTCGAGGTAGAACAGATACTCCCACGGGCTGCCGACCAAGGGACGTGACTCGATCTTGGTCAGGTCAATTCCCCGGTCAGCGAACAGTCGCAGAGCACTGACCAGCGCTCCGGGGCGATTGGTCAACGAGAAGACGATCGATGTCTTGGCGTCACGCACAGGAACGACGGGGCTCCGCGCCAGCACCAAGAATCGGGTGAAGTTGGCCGGATTGTCCTCGATCGCCTCAGCCAGGATGGAAAGTCCATAGAGTTCCGCGGCCTGGGCAGAGGCGACAGCGGCCGCCTCACGGTCCGCCAGATCTCTGATTCGCCTGGCGCTGCCCGCCGTATCATCCCCTGGCACCCGCTCCCATTCAGGAAACCGGTCCAAGTAGTAGTGGCACTGAGCAAGAGCCTGGGGATGCGAATGGACACGCCGGACATCGTGCAACCCAACACCTGGAAGTGCCATCAGGCAGTGGCTGATGCGTTGATGGTGTTCGGCGACGATATGCAGCTGGCGCTCCAGCAGAAGGTCGTAGCTCTGATGGATGCTGCCGGCCAAGGCATTTTCGACCGGAATCAGCCCGAATGTGACCTCTTCAGCTTCTGTACGGTCGAACACTCTTTCGAGCGTGCGGCAAGGAACGACATCGATCTGTCTTCCAAAATGTGCCTCGGCCGCCATCTGACTGTAGGCTCCCGATTCGCCTTGGAATGCCACCCGCACATCTGGCATGGGACGCCGGCCTCAGGCGGCCACCGATTCCGTCGTGGCTACGTAGTCCAGCCACCCATCAGATCTTTCGCCCTTGCCGTGCAGCGTAGCGAAGAAGGATCTCTGTATCGCGTCTGTCACCGGCCCGCGGCGCCCCTGGCCGACCTGGATGAAGTCGACTTCCCGGACGGGTGTGCACTCGGCCGCTGTCCCGCAGACAAAGATCTCATCCGCCACATAGAGTTGGTCGCGTGAAAGAGGTTCCTCCACCACCGGAAAACCGAGATCCCCGGCCAGCACCATGATTGAGTCGCGGGTGATTCCCTCCAAGATACTCGCACGCGGTGGCGTGTAGACCACGCCGTCCCGGACGACGAAAAGGTTCTCTCCGCTGCACTCGGACACACAGCCCTGTGGATCCAGCATCACAGCTTCATCGAAGCCAGATCGGACTGCCAGAGTCTTGGCCAACATCGAGTTGGCATAATTGCCGCTGACCTTGGCTTTGGTCATATTGACGTTGACGTGGTGGCGAGTGAATGAAGACACCATCATGCGGGATCCGAGTTCCAGGGCTTCTTTGCCCAGATACGCACCCCACTCCCAAGCTGAGATTCCAACTTTGGGATGCAGATTATCGATGTTCAATGACTTCGGCGGATCGTCGAAGTACACCAGCGGGCGGATGTAGCACCCGGTGTACTTGTTGCCGGAGATCACGGCGTGGACGGCCCGCCGCAGTGCGTCCAAGTCATATGGAAGCTCCTTGATCATAATCACCTTGGCAGAGTTGAGGAATCTACGGAGATGTTCCGTCAACCGAAAGACCGCCGGCCCCCGCTCTGTTTCGTAGCATCGAATGCCCTCAAAAACCGCCAGACCGTAGTGAAGGGAGGCGTTGTTGAATGAGACTGTTGCCTCTTCGGCGGGCACGAGCCCTCCGTCCAGCCATATCACTTCTTGGTCCATCATCGGTTTCCTCCTGACATCTTGGATGGCTCAGGCAAATCGCCTATCGGGTGTGCTCCGGCGAGCCTTCAACAGTCCCTTCCGGATGTTCTATTTCGCCGGCGATCCTTCCCACGGCATCTCGGACAGCTTCCCCCATCGATTCTGTTGAGAGATCTCCCCCCAGATCGGGCGTTCTGGCCCCCTCATTTAGAGTGGCCTCGACGGCACGCTCCAGCGTGTCGGCCTCTTTGGTCAGTCGGAGTGCGTGGCGCAGCAGCATGCCGGCGCTGAGAATTGCCCCCAAGGGATTGGCGAGACCGCGGCCGACGAGATCGGGCGCCGATCCATGAATCGGCTCAAAGAGGCCGCCCTGCCTTGCGCCCAAAGAGGCGCTGGGCAACAGGCCAAGCGAGCCCACCAGGACAGAGGCTTCATCTGTCAGGATGTCGCCGAACATGTTCTCGGTGACAACCACATCGAACGAACCCGGGGCCAGCATCAGGCGCATGGCCGCCGAGTCCACCAACTGGTGCTCGATTTCGACCTCGGGGAAGGACGCTGCCACTTCATCGGCCACCTCACGCCAAAGTCGGGAACTCTCAAGGACATTTGCCTTGTCGACCGAGGTGACCTTGCGCTTCCGGTCGCTGGCCAATTCGAAGGCCAGTCGGACCACCCGGCGAATTTCCTGCTCTGAATACTCGAGCGTGTCAATAGCCCGGCGTTGTCCGGCGACGCCTTCCGTCCCCTGCGGGCGTCCAAAATAGAGACCGCCGGTCAGCTCCCGGACAAAGAGAATGTCCACGTTCTGCAAACGGTCGGGTTTGAGAGGCGAAGCGGAAACCAAGGCCGGCATGACCTTTATCGGTCGCAGATTGGCGAACAACTCCAACGCCTTGCGCAGTCCAAGCAGGCCCTGTTCAGGCCGACGTTTCAACCGAGGGGAACTCCATTTAGGCCCGCCCACTGCGCCCAGCAGGATGGCATCAGCGGTGCGGCAAGCCTCGAGTGTCGCCTCCGGCAGCGGTTCTCCGGTCTCATCCAGCGCCACACCGCCGATGAGACAGGTCTGATAGTGGAAGCTGTGCCCGAAGGCGTCGGCTACGGCTTCCAAGCACATTTGAGCCTGAAGAACGACCTCCGGTCCGATGCCATCCCCTGGCAGCAGAACGATTTCAGCTTTCACGCCTGGGCCCCTTCGCCGCTGAGCGCCGGTGCCGCCGTGACATTCCCCGAACTGCCAATCTCCGACAATCCGTATTCGAGGCTGTCGGCGAGAGCCTTCCATGAAGCTTCAATGATATTGGGCGATGCGCCCACCGTGCTCCAGCGCCGATTCCCATTGCGCGTGTCGATCAAGACTCGCGTGGTGGCAGCCGTGCCATTGTTGCCGTCCAGGATACGCACCTTGTAGTCGGCCAGTTGAAAATGGGCGAGCTGTGGGTAGACGGGGACCAGAGCTTTGCGGAGGGCGCTGTCCAGCGCGTTGACCGGCCCATTGCCCTCCCCGGCGGTGTGCAGGATTTCGCCCTCAACCCGCAGCTTGACGGTGGCTTCGGCGAACGTCCCCCGTCCTTGACGATGCTCGACGACGACCGCATAGTCGACAAGTTCGAAAGGAGGCCGATAGCTTGGATTCTGACGCTTGAGCATCAACGCCACAGAGGCCTCTGCCGCCTCAAACGAGAACCCTTGGGCCTCCAGGGCCTTGATGTCCTTCAAGACTTCGGCGACCTCCTGGCGGCTTTCGACGGCCACACCATACTCATCCGCCTTGCTCAAGAGGTTGCCCCGACCCGACAGCTCGCTGACCACCACTCGCATTGTGTTGCCAACCAGACTCGGTTCGATGTGCTGATAGGAGCGTGGATTCCGGCGGATAGCGGCGACGTGTATGCCTCCCTTGTGGGCAAAGGCGCTCCGCCCGACGTAGGCCATGTGATCGTCGGGCGCCAAATTGGCGAGTTCGGCGACAAACCGGGACAAGTCATAGAGCTCTGTCAGCCCGGCATCCGGCAGACACCGGAGCCCGAGTTTCAGTTCAAGATCGGGGAGTACGGAGCAAAGGTTCGCATTTCCACACCGTTCCCCATAGCCGTTGATCGTCCCCTGCACATGCATCGCTCCGGCTCTCACGGCTGCCAGGGTATTGGCGACCGCGCATTCGCCGTCGTTGTGTGTGTGAATGCCGATTGGTGTGGCGATCCTTTTTCCAACTTCTCGCGTGACGGCCTCGATCTCCCATGGCGTGGAGCCGCCGTTGGTGTCGCACAGGACGATCACTTCGGCGCCGCCGCGCTGGGCGGCTTCCAGACACGCCAATGCGTACATCGGATCGGCCTTGTAGCCATCGAAGAAGTGTTCGGCGTCGTAGATCACTCGTCGGCCGGAAGAGCCCAAAAAACCCAGGCTGTCTTCGATCATCCTCAGGTTCTCGTCGGCGGTGGTTCTCAGAACATCGCGCACGTGCAGATCCCACGATTTTCCGACGACAGCGCATACCTCGGTCCCTGCGTCCAGCAGGGCCTTCAGGTTGGCATCCTCTTCGGGTAGTGCGTCGGCTCGCCGCGTGGAGCCAAAGGCCGTGATCTTGGCATGCTCCCAGGAGATCTCCTGTGCCCGCTGGAAGAACTCAGCGTCTTTGGGATTGGACCCAGGCCATCCGCCTTCGATAAAGTGGAATCCGAGTTGGTCCAGCCTCCTGGCGATCTGGAGTTTGTCATCGCAGGAGAGCGAGATCCCTTCCCGTTGAGTCCCGTCCCGGAGCGTGGTGTCGTAGACCTGCACATCCCATTGCTCACTAGCCACCATCATGCGCCACCTCGTACTCTCGAACATGATCCTCCAGCGACATCAGATACCCCAATTGATCCACGCCTTCGATTAGACACCTCTTCGAAAACGCGTCGACATCAAACGGCGCCCGTTCGCCGCCGGGCATTTCCACGAGCTGCTGCGTGAGATCAATTGTGACCATGCACTTCCTATCATCGAGAACGTGGCGGGAAAGAGATGCATGATGGGCCTCGTCCAAGGCCACCGGAAGAATGCCATTCTTCAGGGCATTGTTATAGAAGATGTCGGCAAAAGAGCGGGCAATAACAGCTCGAAACCCGCGCCCAGAGAGAGCCCAGGCAGCGTGCTCACGCGACGATCCGCAGCCGAAGTTGCGCCCCGCCAGCAGGATCTGAGCATGGCTTGATTCAGGTTGATTGAGGGGGAATTCCGGGTCGGCCGTTCCGTCCGGCAGGGTGCACCAATCCTCAAACAGATGCTCCCCCAAACCGGTCCTCTCGGTGCCCTTCAGGTAGCGGGCCGGGATGATTTGATCCGTGTCGATGTCATCGGCCAACAACGGGGCCAAATGTGAGGTGAGCACCGTGAACCGAGACAACATATCAAACTCCCTTGAGTTAATCGGCCCCGACGTTTGCTGCCAGGGCCCGAGGATCAGCAATAGCACCCGCCACGGCGGTCGCTGCTGCTGTAAGCGGCGAGGCCAGGAATGTACGGCCACCCTTGCCCTGCCGACCTTCGAAATTCCTATTGGTGGTGCTGACGGCATACTGTCCCGGCTCCAACTGATCCCCGTTCATGGCAATACACATGGAGCAACCGGCAAAGCGCCACTCCGCACCAGCCGATAGGAAGACCTGGTCCAAGCCCTCGGCCTCCGCCTGCCTGCGGACGCTGTCCGAGCCCGGGACCACAAGCATTCGAACTCCAGGCGCGACGCGCCTGCCACGAAGCAGCGATGCCGCGCCACGCAGATCCGAAAGCCGGGCGTTGGTGCAAGAACCGACAAAGACAACGTCCACAGGATGACCCAACAGGGGCTTCCCCGATGGCACCTGCATATAGTCCAGGGCACGCATCATCGCCTGGCGTTGGTGCGAATCGGCACACTCGGAAGGGTCTGGAACTGGCTGCGAAATTGGCAGACCCATCCCCGGGTTGGTGCCATAAGTGATCATGGGCGTCAGCGTACCGGCGTCCAGTTCAACCGTCTCATCGAAGCGTGCCCCAGGGTCGGATTGGAGCTCCTGCCACCGGTCAACCGCCTGGTCCCAAGCTTCGCCCTCGGGCGCGAAAGGGCGCCCGGATAGATACTCAAACGTCGTTGTGTCGGGCGCCACCATGCCAGCTCGCGCCCCACCCTCGATCGACATGTTGCAGATCGTCATGCGGGCTTCCATATCCAGCGACCGGATGGCCTCGCCGCGGTACTCGATCACATGTCCGGTGCCACCCTGCACCCCGATCTTGGCCAGGAGGGCCAGGATGACATCCTTGGCGGTCACACCCGGAGACAGCTTGCCGTCAATCCGCACTTCCATCGTCCGGGGTTTCTCCTGGAGAAGGCACTGGGTGGCCAGGACATGCTCAACCTCACTGGTTCCGATGCCGAACGCCAGCGCGCCGAACGCGCCATGCGTGGAGGTGTGGCTGTCGCCGCAGACCAGCGTCTTGCCGGGCTGGGTTAGCCCGAGTTCAGGGCCAATCACGTGCACAATCCCCTGCTCTTCCGAGCCCAGCCGAAACAACGGAATCCCGAATGCCTCACAGTTGGATTCCAGCTGCTTGATCTGAGCCGCACCCATCGCATCCAGAATGGTCAGGTCTCGGGAAAGCGTGGGGGTCGAATGATCCATGGTGGCGAATGTCTTGTCAGGCCGGCGCACTTTGATCCCTTTGGCTCTCAGCCCAGCGAAAGCTTGGGGGGAGGTCACTTCATGGACGAGATGCAGATCGATATAGAGCACGTCCGGTCCGTGGCCATTCTGGACCACAACGTGGGAGTCCCACACTTTGTCGAAGAGGGTAGATGGTTGAGTCGGCATGGTTTCATTGCACCTTGGCAGCCACGGCTTCGTCTCGTGCAGGCTGCGCCCCTGCTCTCTCTCCGGCCGCAATGAGCTTGTTCAACGCCGACAGGTAGGCCTTGACACTGGCGACGATGATGTCTGTGTCTGCGCCATATCCACCATAGGACCGTCGATGCATCAATTCGCGCCCTTGGGCCTTTTCGACCACCTCCGGTGTGGCTCCGGATTCGATGCGGACAGTGACCTCGCCCTGAGCGTCGATCCCCTCTGTGACCGCATGGACGGCGAATTCAAGCAGGGATGAGGGGACGCTCACGATTTGGTCCACAGCCTTGTAGGCGGCATCCACCGGGCCCGTTCCCACAGCGGCCTGAACCCATTCTTGGCCTTCCGCATCGCTGAGACGAACCGTGGCCGTCGGCATGCCCATCGTCCCGCAGGTGACCTGCAGCCCATTCAGCGAGAAGTATTCAGGCGGCTGGAAGATTTCGTCGTTGATGATCGCTTCCAAGTCGGCGTCCGTCACGCTCTTCTTTTTATCCGCCAGCGCTTTGAACCGCTCAAACGCCTGCTGCAAGGCATCCCGATCCAGCTCGTAGCCTAGCTCCTCCAACCGAGCTCGGAGCGCGTGCCGGCCGGAATGCTTTCCCAGGACCAATCGGCTTTGGGTAAGACCGATCGTTTCCGGGCGCATGATTTCGTAGGTTTCCTGATTCTTCAGCATCCCGTCTTGATGGATGCCCGCTTCGTGAGCGAATGCGTTCGCCCCGACGACAGCCTTGTTGGGAGGCACGATGATGCCCGAGTAGTTGCTGACCATCTTGCTGACCCGGCTGATCTGTGTGGTGTCAATGCCGGTGGTCAAATCGAACACCGCCTGGCGCGTCCGCAGCGCCATCACCACCTCTTCCAAGGAGGTGTTGCCAGCCCGTTCCCCAATGCCGTTGACCGTCACCTCGACCTGTCTGGCACCTGCTTGGACACCGGCCAATGTGTTGGCCGTGGCCAGACCGAGATCGTCGTGGCAATGCACCGAGATGACAACATCAGCGGCGCCGGGAACCCCGTCGACGACCCCCTTGATGAGCGCCCCGAATTCCTGCGGCGTCGTGTATCCGACCGTGTCGGGGATATTGAGGGTGGTGGCCCCCGCCTTGATGGCCTCAGCCAGGACGACCGCCAGAAAATCTGGATCGCTCCGGCCGGCGTCCTCCGGGCTGAATTCGACGTCGTCACACATGCTCTTGGCCAGGCTAACCATGTCGACCACCCGTTGGACCACATCCTCCGGATCCATGCGCAGCTTGTGGCGCATGTGGATGGGAGAGGTGGCGAGGAAAGTGTGAATCCGGGGCCGAGCCGCCGGTGCTACAGCCGCCCAGGCCGCCCGCACATCGGATTCGGAGGCACGTGCTAAACCGCAGATGATCGGCGGCTCACCGCTCGGGCCGGGTTCTTTGCCGATGGTTTCGGCGATGCGCTGCACCGCGTTGAGATCATCCGGGGAGGCGGCGGGGAAGCCGGCCTCAATCACATCCACACCGAGCCGGGCCAGGCCTCGGGCCACCTCGAACTTCTCGGCCGATGTCATCGTCGCTCCCGGAGATTGTTCACCGTCCCGCAACGTGGTGTCAAAAACCCTGACGTAGCCGCGCTTCAGTCCTTCCATCTTGCCTCCAACTCTACCGGCATCCTTCGATCAGTCGCCCGGCTTGACCGTCACTGGATCCAGAAACGGCATCATTTCCCGCAGTTCCGCCCCCACCTTCTCGATAGGATGATCCGCCTGCTGACGCCGCTGCGCATCGAACCAGGTACGGCCGTTTTCGTTTTCTTCGATCCACTTGCGGGCATATGAACCATCCTGGATCTCGTTCAGGATCTGCTTCATTTCGCCTTGGGTTTCCTCGGTGATGACGCGCGAACCGGCCGTGTAGTCGCCGTGCTCCGCCGTGTCGCTGACGGAGTAGCGCATGTAGTTCAAACCGCCTCGGTACATCAGATCGACGATCAACTTGAGCTCGTGCATGCACTCAAAGTAGGCGACTTCAGGTTGGTACCCGGCCTTGACCAGAGTCTCAAATCCGGCTTTGACCAAGGCGCTGACGCCACCGCAAAGCACAGCCTGCTCACCGAACAGATCCGTCTCTGTCTCCTCGGCAAAAGTGGTCTCGATGACACCGGCCCGCGTCGCGCCCAGCGCCCTGGCGTAGGAAAGGGCCTGTTCCTTGGCCGAACCGGTGGCATCTTGATGGACAGCCAGCAGCGCGGGCGTTCCCTCACCAGCCACATAAGTCTCTCGCACGCGGTGGCCGGGTGCCTTGGGGGCCACCATGCTCACGTCGACACTCGCTGGCGGGACAATAGTCTCGAAACGGATATTGAAGCCGTGGCCGAACATCAGCGTCTTGCCCGCGCTCAGATGGGGCGCCACCTCTTCCTGGTAGAGCTTGGGTTGGGCGGTGTCCGGCGCCAGAAGCATGATGACCTCCGCCCACTCGGCCATTTCCGGCACCGTGGTCACGGTCAGCCCTTCCGCCTCGGCTTTCGGCCGGCTGCGGCTGTCTTGCCTCAGGCCGACTTGTACGGAAACACCGCTGTCGCGCAAGTTGAGGGCGTGGGCATGGCCTTGCGAACCGTAGCCAACGATTCCCACCCGTTTCCCCTTGATCAGCTCGAGATCGGCGTCTTTGTCGTAGTAAACAGTTGCCATATGAAAACCTTGTCCTTTGCGAATAGAGACTGTCGTCGGTCGCCAGGCCGCCCGTCAGGCCAGCGCCTCTTCCGGCAGCTCAGCCGATACAAACTCGGGGTTGAAGGTCGGCTCCGCTGATCCACGTGTCATGGCCACCCGTCCGGTGCGGCTCATTTCGACGATTCCGAAGGGACGCAGCACTTCCAGCAGGCCATCGATCTTCTCCTCCGTGCCAGTGATTTCCAGGATCAGTGCATCTTGGGCAATGTCGATCGGCCTGGCCCGAAAGACCTCGCAGACTTGCAGCACCTTGGCCCTGTCGTCTGCGTTGGCTCGCACCTTGATGAGAGCGAGATCGCGTTCGACCGAGGCCGTGTCGGTGATGTCTTCAACCCGAAGCACGTTCACCAGTTTGTACAGATTGGCCTCCACGTGGCGGGCCATCGTCTCATCCGTCCTGACGACGATTGTCATTCTGGACACGCCTTCCTGGTCCGTAGGCCCGACAGTCAAGGAGTGGATGTTGAAGCCTCGACGGCGGATCAGGGAGGCAACCCTGTTAAGCACTCCGGGTTTGTCTTCGACGATAGCCACAAAGGTGTGCAGGCGGCTCACGTACGGTGTGTTGCCATTTGGACTGGACATGGGTTTGCAGACCCTCCTAGGGACTTGTCGCCGTTTCAACAATCGGGTTGGCGGGAGGGCGCCGGATCATGGCATCCAGATCAGCTCCAGCCGGAACCATCGGGTAGACGCTGTCCTCCTGTTCGACACGAAATTCAACCACCACGGTTCCTTCTGTGGACTCTGCCCAGCGGACCGCCTGTTCAACTTCACCGCGCGTCTCAACCCGGGAACCCTGGAGACCGTGCGCCTCTGCCAGTTTGACAAAGTCAGGGTTATGCAGGGGTGTGGCCGCATAGCGGCGCTCGTAGAAGAACTCCTGCCACTGGCGGACCATCCCCAGGAATCCGTTGTTGATGATGGCGATGTTGACCTTGATGCCTTCCTGGGCACAGGTCGAGAGCTCACTGGCTGTCATCTGGAATCCGCCGTCGCCGACAATCGCCCAGACGTCCTGGTCTGGAGCTCCAAACTTGGCCCCAACGGCCGCCGGCAGCCCGAAGCCCATGGTCCCCAGACCCCCGGACGTGATGAGTGTGCGCGGCTTTTCGTGGTGATAGTACTGAGCTTCCCACATCTGGTGCTGGCCCACATCTGTCACCACCAGTGCCTCACCTTCTGTCAAGCGCCACAGATCGTGGATCACATGGGCGGCATACAGGTGGCCGCTGTCGGGCAAGGTCTGAATATCGCGGACGGCGCTGTCGCCCTTGAGCACATCGATGCGCTCGATCCAGGCCTTATGGTTCGTAGGGTCGACCAGAGGCATGATCGTGTCCAACGTTTCCTGAAGATCCCCCACGATCCCCACGTCGACTTTCACATTCTTGTTGATTTCGCCAGGGTCAATATCCACGTGAACCTTGCGCGCCCGGCTAGCGTAGGTCTTCAAGTTCCCGGTCACCCGATCATCGAAGCGCATGCCAAAGGCAAGCAACAGGTCCGCCTCCTGGATGGCCTGGTTGACCCAGGCTTCGCCGTGCATGCCCATCATGCCCAGATTCAGTGGGTGGCTGGCGGGAATGCCGCCCAAACCGAGCAGCGTCATCGCCGCCGGGATTTCGAGCTTCTCCATGAATTCGATCAGCAGGTCTGTGGCGCCGGACATAATGACTCCGTGACCGGCAAGGATGACGGGGCGCTGGGCGCCCTGAATCAGGCGTGCAGCGTCATCGAACGTCTCACGGTTGGCACGCAGGTCGGGCCGGTAGCCCGGCAACTTGACCTCTTCCTCGCGCCACTCGAATTCGGCTGTGGCATTCTGGGCGTCCTTGGTTATGTCCACCAGGACCGGGCCGGGCCGGCCGGAGCGGGCGATGTAGAAGGCCTCCCGAAGCGCCGGGGCGACATCTTCCGCCCGCGTGACGAGGTAGTTGTGCTTGGTGATCGGGAGCGAGACTCCCGTGACGTCGGTTTCTTGAAAAGCATCGCTTCCGATGGCGGCTCCGTTCACCTGGCCCGTGATGCACACGATCGGTGACGAATCCATCATGGCCGTGGCGATCCCGGTGGTGAGATTGGTCGCCCCGGGACCCGATGTAGCGATCGCCACCCCGACGCGACCCGATGCGCGCGCATAACCATCTGCCATGTGGGCCGCGCCCTGCTCATGTCGCGTGAGCACATGATGGATCGGATAGTCAAGCATGGCGTCGTAGGTGGGCAGAATCGCGCCCCCCGGGTAGCCGAAGACAACATCGACTCCCTCCCGAGACAATACTTCCCAAACGATTTGTGCGCCCTTACGTAGCATGCTCTTGCTCCTCATCTCGCGCCCTTCCAAGACTGCGATTCAAATAGTGACCGCCCCGGCGGAAGCCGAGGACACCAGGTTGGCGTACTTGGCCATCACACCGGTCGTATACATCGGTTCCGGCGCTTTCCAACCCTCCATGCGAGCCTTCATCTGTTCATCCGTGAGTTCCACGCTCAATGACCTGTGGTCGACATCGAAGACGATCTGATCGCCATCCCGCAGGGCGGCGATCGGTCCACCGTTGGCCGCTTCGGGCGCCACGTGGCCCGCCATCAAACCGTGTGTGGCCCCCGAAAAGCGGCCGTCGGTGAGCAGTGCCACGGAGTCGTCCAGGCCAGCCCCAACAATGGCCGCCGTCACACCCAACATTTCACGCATCCCGGGCCCTCCTTTCGGGCCCTCATAGCGGATCACGACCACGTCTCCAGGTTGGATCGCCCCGTTTTGGACGGACTCAAAGGCTGCCTCCTCCGAATCGAAAACCTTAGCCGGACCTCGGTGGAATCGGAGATTGTGGCCAGCGATCTTGACCACACATCCCTCGGGGGCAAGATTGCCTTTCAATATCACCAGGCCTCCGGAGGCGTTGAGCGGATTGTCAGCCGATCGGATGACTTCCTGACCGGGCGTCTCCTGAGCCGAACTGGCTTCTTCGGCCAGCGTGCGCCCGGTGACGGTCAGTGCCCCACCATCCAGCTTGCCGGCATCCAGCAGACGTCGGGCCAGCAGCCGGATGCCCCCGGCCCGATACAAGTCGGCGGCCACAAACCGACCGCTCGGCTTGAGGTCCGCCAACAAGGGCGTTTGCCGACTGATGCGGTCAAAATCATCGATGCTCAGCGGCACGCCCGCTTCTTTGGCGACGGCCAGCAGATGGAGCACGGCGTTGGTCGACCCCCCCGTGGCCGCCACGGAGGCGATCGCATTGTGAAAACTTTCACGAGTGAATATCTGGCTTGGCCTCAGATCACGGCGCAGCACATCCATGATCAGCTCCCCCGCCCGAAAGGCGACGTCATCTTTGGTGCCGTCCATGGCCGGCACCGAAGCCGATCCCATGGGGGAAATGCCCAAGAACTCGAAGACGGTCGCCATCGTATTGGCCGTAAACTGACCGCCGCATGCCCCAGGGCCGGGACAGGCTGCGTCTTCCAAGGCGGTCAGGGCCTCATCGCTCATTTTGCCGGCAGCGTGAGCGCCCACCGCTTCGAAGACATCCTGAATGGTCACATCCCGGCCTTCAAAGCTGCCCGGCGCGATCGACCCACCGTAGA
>Ga0307440_1000362_pt1 | contig 22016 bp, 21 predicted proteins | sample SalMarWE160410MG_FD_202150 | JGI IMG/M metagenome (GOLD analysis project Ga0307440, IMG submission 202150) | Salt marsh sediment microbial communities from the Plum Island Ecosystem LTER, Massachusetts, United States - WE1604-10 | ecosystem: Environmental > Aquatic > Marine > Intertidal zone >... | reverse complement strand
GAGGTCGCTCGAAAATCGACGTATCGCCAATCTTCGTGATCGAAGCCGCTCCAGCCGCGCGCCCAGTTCAGTGTGAGCCTACCGGCCCAGAGCAGCAGCAGCAGGACGACGATGATACCGCTCAACCTCAGAGGGTGCGCGGTCAGGAAGCCGGTTAGGATCCAGTATCCGGCGATGAACGGCGGCGCGACGCTCCAATAGGGATCGTAGGTACTCGAGTTGTTGAAAACGACGCTGAAGAAGAAGACTACGATCGTCGCGGCGACGTCGCCCGTAGCAGCCGCGGCGACGGACGAGGAGACGAAGGGATTGCCGGCGGCGGCACGGAACACGACGATCCCCACAATGATCCCGACAGCTGCCGCGAGGAGGTAGACCGCTGCGCAGATGAGCAGCGCTCTCGCCGACCCACTTCGTTCGAGTCGCTTCGAGCTCTCACTCATCGGTCTCTGCCTTCGATTTCGCGAACGGTTCTCCGTCGCGCCACATGCGGATGATGATGAGAATGGGAAAGACCACCCAGCTCGCGTTCGCTCCGATCACCGCGAGAATTGCCGGTGACGCATGGGGTCCCCAGATTTCTTCGCTCAAAATGATCGTGACGTTCGTGATCATCACCGTCGAATAGATGACGCTCGGCATTCTGATCCATCGCTTGCCCTTTGTGAACCCATAGATCCCGAACAGATAGAAGGGGCCGAAGAGCACGACGTCGATCCAGATCGTCGCACGCCACCAAACAGGCCTGGCAAGGAGCAGCGGATCGAAGGTCCGTCCCCACCAATGGGAGAGATTCACGAGGAATGGGGGCGGCCACACGGGATAGCTGAAATGAGAGACATCCGGTATCACGATCTGCTCCAGATCGAAGAAATAGGTGATGAAGAGGATGTTGAACAGGAAATAGGCTACGATCGCAATGTCGAGCGGGCGCTTGCGCAGAGGCGCGATATTGTCCATGGCTCAGCCCTCTTTTCGGCGTGTTAACCGGAACAATAGCAACCTTGCCTGCCGATGTCAAACGCAGTAATCTTTGATCACGTACAGGAGGGATGTGAGATGAGCTACTATTTTTCGAAGCGGATTCGTACGAGCTTCGATTCGGGAATCGACCGGGTCACTGAAGCTCTCAAGAAGGAAGGCTTCGGCGTCCTGACTGAAATCGACGTTCCCGCAGTGATGAAGAAGAAACTGGGCGTTTCCATGAAGCCCTACAAGATTCTCGGAGCCTGCAACCCTCAGTTCGCCCACAAGGCTCTCGAGATCGAGAACAAGATCGGGACGATGCTGCCGTGCAACGTCATCGTTCAGCAAGTTACGGACGAGGAAATCGAGGTAGCGGCCGTCGACCCGATCGCTTCGATGCAGGCGGTCGTCAATCCGGCTCTTGCGGAGGTGGCGAACCAGGTACAAGCAAAGCTCCGGGGGGTGGTAGAGTCGCTTTGAGCCTATCTGGAGCGGGGAAATGATCGCGGACCCTTCCGGAGGCAGAGACAGCCTCGAGTTTCCGCGTCGTGCCCCCAACTGTCTGAAATGCCGGTTCTTCAACGTTTCCTGGGATCCGAGCTTCCCGCGCAGTTGCTCGGTCTTCGGGATCAAGTCGCGTGATATGCCGAGCACCCTCGTGTTCCAGTCCACCGGGAAACACTGTCCGGCCTTCCAAGAATCCCCTCGGCTCAAGAAAAACAAATAGTCGCCGTAGGACGTTTTTGGGAGTATACTGGATGTAGGCAAGCAAATGAAACGTGCGTCGTGTCTTGCGGTTTCGTTTCTCTTCGTGCTTTCAGCGGGCCTCCTGTTCGCCCAAGAGCCCGGTGGACACATGCAGTCCGTATTTCCCAGATTCCTCGCCGATCTCATCAATCCCAATCTCGCCTACGTTCTTCTCGTTATCGGTATCATCGGAATCGCGGTGGAGCTCTCGATGCCAGGGATAGGGCTTCCGGGAATCATCGGCGGGCTTTCGCTTCTGATTGCGCTCGTGGCACTCGGTGCTCTCTCTGTGAACTTCGTGGGGGTCCTGATCATACTCTTCTCCCTTGTTCTGTTCGTGGTGGACGTCAAGGCGCCCACCCACGGGATCTTGACCGCCGGCGGCATCGTCGCCCTGCTTGTCGGCTCGTTTCTCCTCTTCCCGTCGAACCCTCCCTTCTCCGCTCGAACCAGGATTTCGCCGCTCCTCATCGGGGCAATGACCGTGCTTCTCGGGGGCGTGCTGACAGCGGTAGTAGCTATAGGTGCGAAGGCGCAGAGGCGGAAGATCACCGTCGGCAGCGAGACGCTCGTCGGGCAGCCCGGTGTCGCTCTGACCGACGTAGGCTCCACCGGAACCGTACGGGTGGCCAATGAGGAGTGGAGCGCAACCTCGATCGGAGACGAGATCAAGAAAGGGGACGAAATCGACGTTGTGGATGTAAAGGGAGTACATCTGGTCGTCATGCGGAAGCTCTGAAGAGACGGCAGCGGGAGGGAGTATGTCATTGGGAATCGTGCTTTGGGCCATTGCGGTGCTCGCATTCGTGGGGATTGTCCTATCGTCACTCAAGGTCGTTCGTGAATATCAGCGGCTCGTCGTCTTTCGCCTCGGGCGCTCGGTCGGGGCGCGTGGGCCGGGGGTCGTCTTTCTGATACCGATCGTCGATCGTGCCGTCTGGGCCGATCTGCGGGAGCAGTACCTCGAGATACCACGGCAGACCTGCATCACAAAGGACAACGCCCCCATCGATATCGATTTTCTCATCTACTCCCGCGTGATGGATCCTGCGCTTTCGGTCATACAGGTTCGCAACTTCGCCGGCGCGAGCCAGGGGATCGCCACGACGACTCTACGCGCCGTTATCGGCGATATCCCGCTCGATGACGTTCTCGCAAAACGCGAGGACATCAACCGAGTGCTGCGTGCGAAGCTGGACGAGGTCACGGAGCGCTGGGGCGTCAAGGTGACGAGCGTCGAGATCCGAGAGATTGTCCCGCCGAAGGACATTCAGGACGCGATGAACCGGCAGATGTCGGCCGAGCGAAACCGCCGTGCGATGGTTACCGAATCGGAGGGCAAACGGCAGTCTACGATTCTCGTCGCCGAGGGAGACAAACAGTCGATGATTCTCAAGGCTGAAGGAGAGCGCCAGTCGGCAGTTCTCAAGGCCGAGGGGTTCGCGCTTGCGCTCGAGAAGATATTCGGTGCGGCGAAGGGCGTCGATACCAAGACGATGGCTCTTCAGTATCTGGATGCCTTGAAAACGATCGGAGCAAGCCCGTCGACGAAGTACTTCTTCCCTATGGAGTTGATGGAGTTTCTCAAACCGCTCAAGAGCTATGTTCAACAGGCCCGCGAGGGGGCATCGAATGCCTCAGGCGAGGGCGGTGCGCCGACGAAAACCGGTCCGGATCGGAGGCCGGGGTCCGGCATCCACGTTGCCTCCGGCTCGGAAGGGGACACCGGAGAGGCGGCGGGCTAGTTCGACTTGCCTCGATCGTAGTGAGCTGCCCATTCGGTAACTTCCTCAAGATGCTCCCTCAGCACCTGCAGCCCGAAATGGCGTGAACCGAGCGCTTGATTGCGCTCTACGACTTCCTGATGCCGCCGCTCGTCGGTGAGGAGCTCCCAGATTCTTTCGGCGGCGTCCGACAGGCGCTTTGTCGGCAGCTCGCGGAGCCCGTTCGCACCCTTTGGCTTCAGTGAGGTATCGCCGAGTGAGACGACCGCGAACCCGAGCGGCGCGATGTCCTCTTTGAACACCGGGTACTCGAAGACAGCAACCGGGAGCAGGGAGGCCGCGATTTCCAACAGCTGATTGCCGAACCCCTCCCACCGGGTCGGGTAGAGAGCGAAATCCGCGGCGGCGTAGCAGTCGGGATAGAGCGCAAATTTGCCTGAGCCTTCATCTCTTCGCGGCATGACTGCGTCACCGACATATTTCCAGGTAATTCCCATCCGCCGAAACTGCTCGAACACTGCATCGCGGTATTGATGGAACGAGCGCTCCGGCCGTCCGGCAAGAACGAGGACGACTTTCGTCTTCTCTGAGACTCTCAATCCGTTGTAGAGCCTCTTGCCTTCATACGTGCTCATTCGCGCCGCAACCTCACGACACAGCGCTCCGGCCAGCTCGACCTGCTTATTGGGAACAATCCGGGTGGAGAGCAGAAGAACAACCTCCTCTTCCCCGACCCCCCAGAGCTGTCTCAGGCGTCGGCGAAGAGCCGCCCGTTCAGACTTCTCGAACGGGTCCGCGAAATCGAGTGTGTCGTGAATCACCTCGGTCGGTATCCCACGCTCCTCGAAGAACCGTCGGTCTCGGTTGTTGATCGACCAGTGGCGCAGGTTCGGCATCTCGGGAGGGAAGTAGTCGACCAGGACCCGCCGTGCGTAGTAGCAGGTCGGAGTGAACTTGTAGGCGCCTTCGCTCCGAACATCGTGGTGAATGGCGGCGCACGGGATCCCGCTCTCTCGGATATAATCGGCGAGCGCAATCGTGGCTGCCGGATGAATCGGAAGCGAGAAGATGTTGTGCACGAAGACGAGATCGGGAGCGTAGCCCCCGATCTCCTCCCGCAATCGGTCGAGCAGGTTGGCGGCACTCTTCGCGCTCTTGGCCCTGATTCGGTCGGCCGATTCATCACCCTTCCGTGCGGGGTCGAACAACCCCCGCATGAGGCCGACCACCTCCCTGCGTTCGAACTCGAGCTCCGGTATCGTAATGTCCGCCCAGCCGTAGGCCGAGGCGATCGCCACTTCGTGGCCCATCTCCACAAGGAGCTTCGCTCGTTTGGCCATTTCGAGTGACACTCCGTCCGTCCCGGCCGACTCACCGGCATCGATAGCTGCTTCCCTGTCGTTGCCGACACCCGGTCCGGAGCGAAAATGAATGATGAGTACTTTCACGGAAATCTCCTCTTCTGCTGGATATCGCTCGCCTGATGTTCAGACGAACGTGCGCATTCCCCGCGGCCCGGTTTACGAGCACTCGAGGCGCATGGTACCCTTTTCCCACAGTCCCATACTATAACGAACAAATCACAAAACCGGGAAGTTACAGTGAACATTGACGAGCCCCGGCGTATAGACGCCGAGAAAGAGGGGCAGGGCAGCGCCTACCTCGACCTCTTGAAGAACCGAATCGATATTCGAGCCATTCCGTTCAGCGACCGCGGCTCGCGTCTCCTCATCTATCTTGCGGAACATGGAGGGAGTCTTCTAATCCGGCTTGCTGAACGGTTGGTCCACCTTCAGCCGGATGTCGAGGCCTACCTGAAACGTCCCCCCTTCATCAGTGATCTGCGACTGACCGGGGAAGACGGCGAGCCGGTCAAGCTCGTGCCGGAGACCCATCCGTACGTACTCTATTTTCCGAACGGGCACGGGAAAATCGGTCTGGTCTTCCAATCGCCCAACACTCTCGCTTTCAGCATACCGCAGGGCTCCAGATTGGGGCTGAGCTTTCACGTCTCCCCGCTCTACTGGACTGAGACGAGAGACGGCGGCGCATTCAAGGGTGTGAAGAATCTGCACTATGAAACCAACGGGAGGGTCGAGAGGAATGAGATTCTTCCCGACCGCGGCGGCTATCATGTAGACTTCGTAGTATCAGGGGGCGAAGACGACATGATCAAGGTTTCGATCGGCGAGAACGGTGAATCATTCGAGCCTCCGGCGCCCTTCTCTGCCGCTTTCGAAGCCGCCCGCTCGCGATGGCTCGAATGGTTCAATCGGGTGCCCGACGTGCCGGAGGACCACCGTCCGACCTACGCGCTCGCCTGGTGGATCATGGCAAACAACTTGATCAGCCCGAGAGGCAAGGTGACCCACGAGGCCATGATGCCGTCCAAAACCAGCTATGTGGGCCTGTGGCTCTGGGACAACGCGATGCATGCGCTTGCCTATCGACACGCCGACATCGAGCTCGCCAGGAATCAAATCCGGGCGATCCTCGCGAATCAGCTGGAAGACGGGATGCTGCCGGACGCGATATTCGATGAGGGCGTCGTTGCATCGATCGATCACCCAATCTACGCCGAGGTAACGAAGCCTCCGATCCTGGCGTGGGCTGCGATCAAGCTTCACGAGTCTGCGCCCGATCTGGAGTTTCTTCGTGAGATCTATGTCCCGCTCGTCCGGTGGAACGCGTGGTGGTTCAGTATGAACGACGATGACGTCGACGGGCTCGTTCAATACAACCACCCCTACTCATCGGGTATGGACGACAACCCTACATGGGACTACGGGATGCCGGTCGAATCCCCTGATCTCAACACCTATCTGTGTGTTCAGATGCAATCGCTCGCGGATATCGCAGAAGCGCTTGGCCTCCAAGGGGATGCTGCCATGTGGCGAAAGCGCTCCAAGGCAATCGTCAAACGCATGATCGAGGATCTCTGGGACGAGGATTCGGGCCTCTTTCGGCCCAGCTGCGAAGGTAAACCGATACCGGTGGTATCTCCCATCTGCCTGTTCCCTCTCTGGACCGGTGAGCTGCCTGATTCCTTAAGCAAGCGCCTGATAGCCCATCTTGCCGATCCGAAGGAGTTCTGGGGGGACTATCCCATCCCATCGGTAGCTCGCAACGATCCGCACTACGAACCGACGGTGATGTGGCGAGGACCGGTTTGGGTCAACGTAAACTACTTTTTCATCGAGGCATTGCGCACGGTCGGCGAGCACCGTATGGCCAAAGAGCTTCTGGAAAAGACCGTCGGACTCGTATCGCAGAACCCGAGCATCTACGAATACTATGATTCTATGACCGGCCAACCTCAGGCAACTGCAGCCGACGCGTTTGGCTGGACTGCGGCGCTCTTCATCGACCTCGTGCTTCAGGGAGGAGGGACGGTTGATCAGACCTAGGGCCGCAGCGTCAAGCCGGCCCAAGACGGGGCGCCTAGGGCGGCGAACACTCATCGTCGTCGCAAACGCCGGTCCAATGACCTTTCTCGAAGCAGACGACGGAGCCATAGTTCCGGAACGCAACTCGGGAGGGCTTGTTACCGCCCTTCTGGGTTTGAGCAGAAGAACGGAGCTGAGGTGGATCGCCTGTGCCCGTAAGGCGGCGGATTCACGGTGGGGCGAGGGCGATATAGAGTTGGGAGAGACCGGTGGGAAACTCTGGCTGAAGCTCCTCCGACCGTCAAAGGAAGCCTATCACGGGTACTACAGCATCATCGCGAATCCTCTGCTCTGGTTTCTCCAGCATTCTATGTGGGATGTGCCGAAGCAGCCGATCATCGATCGGACGACCTGGCACGCATGGAACGAAGGTTACGTTGCAGTCAATCGCCTCTTTGCAGAAGCGGTCGTTCAAGAAATCGAAGCGGCCCGGAGTCGGCCGCTCGTCATGATTCAGGATTACCATCTCTATCTCGTCGGGAGAAACATTCGCGAGGGTTTCAGGGGAAGACGTCAGCCGAGCCTCCTGCACTTCATCCACATACCATGGCCGGGGCCGGAGTACTGGCATATCCTTCCGTCTGCGATGCGGACGGCCATACTCGACGGGTTGTGCAGCGTCGATGTGCTCGGGTTTCAGACGAGGCTCGACGCCCTCAATTTCCTGCGGACCTGCGAGTCACATCTCCACCATTCACGCGTCTCGTATCGCACGGGGCAGGTCGTCTACAAGGACCATATTACCCACGTGCGCGACTATCCGATCTCGATCGACGTCGAGTCCCTCAAGAAGCAAGCGCAGTCGGAGGAGGTGGCCGCACATCTCGAGGAGATTTCATCACTTACCGGAGATCGTCGGCTCATTGTCCGTATCGAACGGATCGAACCGAGCAAGAACATCGTTCGAGGATTTCTCGCCTTCGAGGAGCTGCTGTCGACCCATCCTGAGTACCGGGAGCGCCTGCAGTTTCTCTCCATCCTCGTGCCCTCACGGCTCGAGATGGAGGAATATCAGACCTACCTCGACGAGGTTATGGCGGTTGTCGGGCGGATCAACGCGGCTTTCACCCACAGCGGATGGGAACCGATACGTCTTCTCGTCGGCGACGACTACGCGCGGGCCATCGCAGCCCTCAGACGCTACGATATCCTGCTCGTCAATCCCATCGCCGACGGTATGAATCTGGTCGCCAAGGAGGGGCCGATCGTCAATGAACGCGACGGGGTTTTGGTACTTTCGGAACACGCCGGGGCCCGCCAACAGCTCGACGTGGGGGCATTGATAATCCCACCCTGCGATGTCTATTCGACCTACCAGGCTCTTCTAGAGGCGCTCACCATGGGACCCGAGAAGCGAGCGGAGCTCATCGGCAAACTGCGAAGGGTAGTCGAGCGGGAGGATATCTTTCACTGGATGGAGCAGCAACTCGATACGGTCTTCAGCCTGAGGAAGTGAGGCGGAGCATGGAGAAGCCGCTGACCGCGATCGTTCACTACTCCTCACCTCCGGTCGTCGGCGGTGTGGAGGCCGTCATGAGGGCCCAGGCGGAGTCATTCATCGGCCACGAATATCCGGTGAGGGTAGTTAGCGGGCAGGGCGCCGCCGACGCACTGCCCGTGGGAGTCGACTTCATACGTCTCCCGGAGCTGGATTCCCAGCATCCGGCGGTTCTCTCGATTTCGCGAGAGCTCGAAGAGGGAAGGATCCCCGAAGGTTTCGGGCCCTTCAGAGCTCGGCTCCGACAGATGCTCGAAGAGGCGCTGGAAGGGGCCGAGACGATCATCGTTCACAACGTGTTCACGAAGCACTTCAACCTACCCTTCACCGCCGCGCTTGCAGAGATTCTCGAGCACCACAGTTCCCTCCGCTGTCTCGCGTGGTGTCATGACTTCACCTGGACGAGCGACCACTCCCGTCCGAAGGTTCACGAGGGTTATCCCTGGGATCTCCTCCGGACCCGATTAGCAAGGGTCACCTACGTGACCATCTCGGAACGAAGGCAGGTGGAGCTGGCGGGATTGCTCGGATGCGAGAAAGAAGATGTCTCCGTCGTGTACAACGGCGTCGACGCATCGATTCTATTCGGGCTTTCGGGCGTCGGGCTGGCTCTCGTGGAGCGGCTCGGATTGCTCGACTGCGGGCTCAGTCTGCTCATGCCGGTCAGGGTAACCGAGGCGAAGAATGTGGAGTACGCGATTCGGCTATCCGCGGCTTTGAAGCAACGCGGCGCCGATCCGCGGGTGGTTATTACCGGTCCGCCCGACCCGCATGACCCCGCCAGCATGCGCTACTTCGATTCACTGCGAGCGCTCAGGTCTCAGCTCGGTGTCGAGGAGGAGATACGGTTCGTGTATGAATCCGGGGAAGTGCCGGGGCAGCCTCTGTTGATAGGGATGGAAGAGGTGGCACAGCTCTACCGTGCCTGCGACCTTCTCTTTATGCCCAGCCACCGCGAGGGATTCGGCATGCCGATTCTCGAAGCGGGTCTGCTCGGAATCCCGGTTGTCTGCACCGCCGTACCGGCGGCCGAGGAGCTCGGTGGCGAAAGCGCTTTCATCTTCGATCCCAACCTGGATCCCGGGACGCTTGCCGACCGTATTCTCTCGTTCGTCCGTTCAAACCCGATCGCCGCCTTTCGCCTCAGAGTACGCACCGACCTGACGTGGCGGGCGATTTTTCGACAACGGATCGAACCCCTGCTCGCGAGGCCGGCGAGATGATCTCGGAGCGGGATCTGCTCAGCCTCGTGCTTGCCCGGCCTGCGGTATCACTGTTCCTCGACTATGATGGAACCCTCGCGGAGTTCGCGCCTACTCCCGAGCACATCGAGCCCGACCGCGAGGTGGTAGAGCTCCTGACCCGCATGACAGCGTCCCCTCGTATCAGCCCTACTATCCTGAGCGGCAGAAGTCTCGCCGCCGTGGAAGCGCTCATGCCGGTCGAAGGGATGACTCTCGCAGGAAGCTACGGAGTCGAGCTTCGTACCTCAGACGGTGAACGAATCGAGCGACTACGCCGCGAGGAGGTGAGACCCTTTCTCGAAACGCTCATACCGATGTGGAGGGAGGTTTTTGGGGGGGCTCCCGGTTTCTTCCTGGAAGACAAGGGCTGGTCTGTCGCCATCCATGCACGGCTTGCTCGAGCAGAAGACGCCGACCGCGTCCTTACCTCTGCCCGTGATCTTGCAGAGGCAGTGGGGATTCCTGCGGGTTTCCGTCTCCTCGAAGACGACCGGTTTCTCGAGGCCGCACCGCGGGCCGCGAACAAGCGTGACGGGGTGGAGTTCCTCCTGCGACAGAGGGGCATATCAGCGCTGTCCCTCTATTTCGGCGACGACGACAAGGATATCGAGGCCTTCGATGCGATTCACCGAGACGGGGGACTGACAGTCCTCGTGGGAGATCGCTATCCGGCAGAAACGTCGGGAGCGGATTGCAGCCTTCCCGACCCCGGCTCCGTGCGCGCTTGGCTTCGGTTGATGCTCGAAAGTATGTAGTCGCGTCGGAAGACTGCTGCAGACCCCGGCAGCGAACTCGCGGCGGGTTGATTTTTTGCAGTGCGCGGGGTAGCTTCACTGCCGAGAGGCATGTCGACATACCAGTTTTTTATCATCCTGCATGGACTGAAAGACGTTCTCGTTTGGCTGGTCCCCCTCGTCGTCGCGATTATCCTTTGCCTTACCGCGCTCGCGATTTCGGCGCGATGGTTCAAGGAGCGCAGGTCGTCGGCAAATGGCGTCTCCGGTCTCGCGGCCAGGGTCGAGGAGATTGAATCACGGCTGACCGCCATAGAGCGGCGCGAAGCGATCGGATCCAACCCGGAAACGCAAGCTCCGAGCCGAGAAAGTGAATCCGGCCAATAGCGGGCGGCCGAGCCCTACTCTCGAGTGTCGATGGTGCGCTCGCCGACAACATGTTCTTTAAGGAAAGAAAATGGCTCTCAATTGCGGTATCGTCGGACTCCCCAACGTGGGAAAGTCGACCATCTTTTCGGCTCTCAGCTCCGCCCCGGCCGAGGCGGCCAACTATCCCTTTTGCACGATCGAACCGAACGTCGGAATTGTCGGTGTCCCCGACGCACGTCTCGCACGGATCGCTGAGATCATCCCACCGGAGAAAATCATACCGGCCACGGTCGAGTTCGTCGATATTGCCGGCCTCGTGAAGGGCGCCTCGAAGGGAGAGGGGCTGGGCAACCAGTTCCTCTCCCACATCCGCAGCGTCGGAGTCATCGTTCACGTCGTGCGTTGCTTCGAGAATCCCGACATCGTGCATGTGACCGGGAAGGTCGACCCTGCATTCGATATCGAGATCGTGGGCGTCGAGCTCGCTCTTGCCGATCTCGAGACAGTGGAAAAACGTCTCGTGCGTGCCGAAAAGCTCACCCGGGCGCAGGAGAAAGAGGTGGCCAAGTCGGCGAAGGCCGCCATTCCGCTTCTCGAGCAGCTGCGCACCGCGCTCGGAGAGGGCAAACCCGCCCGTTCACTCGGACTTTCGCCCGAGCAGAAGGCGCTTCTCAGCGACCTTCAGCTGATGACGATGAAGGATCAACTCTACCTCTGCAACGTCGACGAGTCGGGTCTTACGGAATTTCTCGAAGGGAAGGAGCCGGAGACGGTTTCTCGGGTGCGGGTCATCGCTGAGCAGGAAGGCTCAGAGGTGATCGTCGTGTGCGGCCAGCTCGAGGCGGAGATTGCGGCACTGGGATCGGAGGAAGACAAGAGGCAGTTCCTCGAGGAGGCGGGGCTCAGCGAATCCGGCCTCGATCGGCTAATCCATGCCGGCTACCGTATGCTCGGTCTCAGGACCTACTTCACGGCAGGCCCGAAAGAGGTTCGCGCGTGGACCATCAATGCCGGCGAGAAGGCACCGCAGGCGGCCGGTGTCATCCATACCGATTTCGAAAAGGGCTTCATCAAGGCCGAGGTATATCACTGCAACGACCTCTTCGAGCTCGGTTCGGAGCAGAAGGTTCGGGAGGCCGGAAGACTTCGAATAGAGGGAAAGGACTACGTCGTCCAAGACGGCGACATCATGCACTTTCGATTCAACGTGTGAGGGAGATGAAGGGAGACAGGCTCTACGACGTCATCGAGTTCATTCTCAACGAGGCATCGGAGCAGGAGCTCGAGGTTGTACGGTCGGCGCTGAAGCGGCGGGTCGAGGGCAAACGCGCCCATGGTGCGATGGGGGTCGATCCGGGACGCATTGCACGGCGAACGGCGTCCAGCATACGGGAGCAACTCGGACTGTCGATTGACCAGATTCGGTCGATGGTAACGAGCTTCGCGGCCGAAACCTTGAAAAAGCAGGCGCCTGAGTTGACCGACGCTCAGATTCACGAGCTGCTCGATTCCTGGATACCCGAGAACCGGGAAGCTCAGGCCGGCAGCGATCGGGGGTCAGAAGACGAAAGCGCGGACCGGTCCCCCGCGTCTGAATCGGCCGTCGGTGAAAGCAAGAAAACCGCTTCGAGAGGCAAGGGCAGAGCCCCCCGCAAGGGCACCACCCGCCTCAAACCCGATGTCATCTTGACGATGGTGACACAGTTTCTCGCCTACGGTGACGAGTCGATGAGTGTTTCCGAGCAGGTGAAGCTGAATCAGGAAATACCGGATTGGCAGCGCCGCTATTGGGAGCAATTCTCGCCGCGTATCAGGGAGCTGCTCTCTCTCCATCTACGGGGCGAGATCGACCGTGCCACCTGCCTCGAACGCGTCTGCGCCGACCTCGGCATAGATGCCGATTTCTCGAAGTAGAGCTACGTCAGGCAATCATGAATTGCCCCGACCGTGCTCGACAAATGCCGTTCCTTGACGAGGAAATATGAGGCGACCTCGGAGGCTCCCGAGGAGATCATTTCGATATTGACCTCGTTGTCACTGACTGCCGAATAGACCTTCGCGGCGAGGCCCGGCGTCTCATTCAGGCCTTCTCCCACGACTCCGACGACCGCCAGATCGTCGAGATGGTCGAGCTCATCGATGAAATCCTCGGTAAGAGAGTCGATCGCCTTCTGGCCCTTCCGCACGTCGCCTGTCTTGAGCAGAAGGTTGACACAGTGCTGGGAGGTTATGAAGCTGTAGATCTCGATTCCGGATTCGTGCAGCTTCTGGCCGATCTCGACAATCACGTCGGGTCGATAGCCGACGCCCGTGCCCCGAATCTTCAAAATCGAAATGTCGCGGTCATATGTCACGCTCTTGATGACGTTCTTTTCAACCTCCGGCTTCGCGGCTATCTCTGTTCCGCTTGCGCTCGGATTCTCCAGGTTTTTCACAAAAAGCGGTATGCGCTTCCGAATGAGGGGAGACACTGTTCGCGGGTGGAGGATCTTGGCCCCGAAATATGAAAGCTCGGCCGCCTCTTGGTAGGAAAGACGCGGAATGAGTCGTGCGTTGGCAACCATTCTTGGGTCCGCAGTCATGAAGCCGTCGACATCTTTCCAGACCTCCAGGCGGTCCGCTTCCAGCCCGTCCGCAATGACTGCAGCGCTGTAATCGGAGCTGTTGCGCCCGAGGAGCGTGGTTTCGCCCCGCTCGTTGCATCCGAAGTATCCGGTGACGACCGGAATCGCGGTCTCCATGAGCGGCAAGACATTCCCTTGGAGATTCTCCCGGATGATGGGGAACCGTGGTGCAGCGGCCTCGTAGTCGTCGCTCGTGACGATGCCGATGTCATCGGACTCGAGTGCTTCAGCCGGGATACTGTTCGACTCCAGGATTCCGGCGAAGAGATGGACCGACATCCTTTCTCCGTAGCTCATCACTTTCGCTTTGGTGCGCGGGCTGACCTCGCCCGTATACGAGGCACCGTAGAAGAGACGTTCGAGCTCGGCAACTTTCTGGTCGATCCTTGCCATCACCCTCTCATGCACCTTCGTGTCTTCGATGCAGGCGTCTGCAAGCTCCTGATGTCTTGCTCGTATCCTCTTGATCGAAGAGGCCACACCCGTCTCGTTCCTGCGGGCATCGTGAAGGCTCTGTGCGAGAGTATCGGTAATCTTGTGGATTGCAGACAGCACGACCACCTTGGGTTCGTCGTCCATCCGCACGGCGTTGAGCACCGAGCGCGTAGAATCGCTGTCACGAAAGCTCGCTCCGCCGAACTTCATAACTTTCATCGTGAAACTCCTTCGTTTGTCAGAGTTTCCGCATGAACTGGTGGACTCGATCCTGGTGGCCGGGCATCGGCTCGTGGCCGAAGTCCGGATAGATCTCGACGTTTTTCGTCGAAGTGATTTTGTTATACGCGGCAAACTGGGTCGACGGTGGACATACATCATCCATCAGGCCGACTGCCAGCACGACCTCCGCCCGAATTCGCGGGGCCAGGTGTTGGACATCAATGTATCCGAGACGCGTGAAAACTTCTCGCTCGCGATTGTGTTGAGGATCGAATCTGCGGAAGTACTCCTCTATTTCTGAATATGCGCGTTCCGTTCTCTCGAGGTCCCACGCCCGCTTGTAGTCGCTGAGGAAGGGATAGATCGGCGCAGCCCGCTTGATTCGAGGCTCGAGGGCAGCGCAGGCGATCGTAAGCCCGCCGCCCTGCGAAGCACCGGTTGCTCCGATGCGCTCTTCGTCGACCTCGTCCATCCGCATCGCGATCCGTGCCAACTCGACGGTGTCGAGAAATATCTGCCGAAAGGCCAGATTTTCGGGCGAGTCATCGAGTCCGCGGATGACATGACCTCGGAGGGTCGTCCCCTTCACTGCGCTTGAGTCGTTGGAGAGGCCGCCCTGTCCTCGGCAATCCATGGAGAAGACACTGATGCCTTCCGCCGCCCAATGGAGCTTGGAAGCCCAATCTCCGGAGCTCATGCTGTAGCCGTGAAACTCGAGGAGCGCAGGATGCGGCTCCTGCACCTGTCTCGGGCGAAGGTATTTCGCATGGATTTTTGCGCCGCGGACTCCGGTGAAATAGAGGTCGTAACAGTCAGCGACAGAGGTTTCGAAATCGCTCTTTTCGAGATGAACGTCTGGGGCCAGGGCGTCGAGCTCTTCAAGGGCCCTTTGCCAGTAGTCGTCGAAATCGTCGGGGCGCGGGTTCGTGCCCTGGTAGGCGGGGAGCTGCTCGAGAGGTAAATCGGTAAGACGCATACGATTCCTTCAAAAGTAATGACAATTATGATCGAAAATCAAGGATCGCGAATAGAAGTTGCTGTTAGTAGGAGTATTTCCCGTGTATTTGCGCGATGACGTCCCGAATTGCGAGGAACAGCTCCACGAGCTCGGGATCAAACTGCTTTCCTTTCTGATTCTGAATATAGTCGTGGACCAGGTCTTCGTCCCAAGCTTCCTTGTAGGCCCGTTCTGACACAAGCGCGTCATAGACGTCCGCGAGCGAGACGATGCGGGCGGAGATGGGTATCTCATTTCCGACTTTGCCGGGTCCGAACCGGACGTCCGTCGCGAAGATATCGTTGACCCGCCCCGGATATCCCTTGCCGTCCCAGCGCTCATGGTGGTTGAGGACGACCTCCTGGGCAAGCCGGTCCCAGGTGGAACGTGCCTGCTTGAAGAGACGGGCTCCGTAAATCGTATGCATCCGCATCGCTCGAGTTTCTTCCTCCGTCAGCTCGCCGGGCTTCTTCAGAATAATGTCACTGATTGCGACCTTCCCGACGTCGTGGAGCATCGCGGCCGTCCTCAATATTTCCTTGGTGTTGCGGATCTCCGATTCGGGAAGACCTTGCTTGCGGCCCCACCGGTCGTAGAGCTCGACGCAGTAGGCTCCAACGCGTTTCGCGTGGTTGCTTGTTTCGAACGGGTCGCGAAGCTCGGCAAGCTCGACCATTCGAAGAACCATCTCTTGAGAAAGCCTTGCCTGTTCGATCGTGTTCGCGGCGCTTCGGGCGAACTGGAGGATGAAGATGCGATCCTGCTCTGAAAAAGGGATGACCGTTCCCGCTTGAGTCTTGGCGTTGATCAACTGTAGGACTCCGACGGTGGTCTCATCACGGGTTTTGAGAGGCACGATCAGCATCGATTGGGTCTTGTACTGCGTCTTGTAGTCGTAGGCAGGGTTGAACGAGAAGGAGACGCTGCTTTTGATATGGTAGACATCGTCGATCAACAGCGATTCACCCGTCTCGGCAACATAGCCGGCCAGCGAATCCTTGTTTACCACGAGGCTCTCTTGGGAGTACAGGTACTTATTCTCGGCCTTTCCGCCGGCAAAAAGGGTATCGTTTTGAACGAAGCTGAAATAAAGCCTTTCTCCGACCTTCAGGTACAGCGTACCCGCATCCGCATTCACGAAACGGCGCGCCTCCGTCAGTACCGCCTCGAGCAGCGAGTCGAGCTCCTTGATATTGTAGATGCTCTCGACGGTTTCGATGAGACGCTCGACCGGGCGCGGCGGCAGCCGCTGTTGATCGGTTGTCGGCGCCGGTGTGCCGGGCATGCGGCGACTGTCGCGAAGCGTTAGAGCGCGCTGGTATAAGGACATCCAGTCTCCATTTTACGTGATTCCGCCGCCCTCAGCAAGCTCGACCGCTTGCCGGGGACGATTAGACACTCATGGCACTATGGGATTTTCACCGGCGGCTGTCAACAGCGAAAGAGTTTTTCGGTGCCCGTATCGAGCATCTGTAGTCTACATTTGGCGGAGGCAACCAGTCGAGCGTCTCGACCTTGACCGCTTGGCACCAACGAGGCAGAATCCACTTCCATGAGTAAATCCAAATCGACAGCGGTTCGAGTGGACCAGCACCTTTGTTGTGCTTCGGGGTTGTGCGTGCGTGAGCTTCCCGAGTTGTTTCGCTTCAGAGAGGGGATCAAGCGCGCCGACGTCGTGTCGAAAGCCGTGCCGGCTCATCTCGTCCAACGAGTGCGCTTGGTTGCAGAACGTTGCCCGGGGAGGGCGATCATTCTGCTCGAGCCGGGGATATCCGCCCCCCGCTGAGGTCGAATGCGCTGCCCAGGAGGCGGGCAGCCTGGATGGTAACTCTTCGAGGCGCCGCGAATCGACCGGCCGGGAGACGGTTTCCGGCTGGACGAGCACGGCGGGGACGCGTATAGTAGTCGCGGTTCAAGCTATGACATTTGCGAGCAGCGCCGCTCGAATAGTAGTTGCAGAAGACGAAGCAATAAACCGGATGTACCTCGTTGCCCTTCTCGAAAAGGAGGGCTATACATGTATTCCGGCCAGAAACGGATCAGAAGCAGTTGAGGCTTTTCGTGGCGGCGGCATTTCGGCGGTACTCATCGACTTCAGAATGCCGATCATGGACGGCCTGGAGGCGGTTCGCGAGATCCGCCGTCTCGAAGCCACTGAGGAAGGTCACGTTCCGATCATCATGCTGACCGCCTATGACGAGGAGCGTGACCTCGAGGCGTCGCGCGCGGCGGGTGCCGATCGCGTTCTTCGCAAACCCTTCTCGGAAATCGGGCTTGTCGAAATGGTCGCCCATGCGGTGTCCGGCGGGCGTACGGGCAAGTTCGATTAGGGGCGGAGGATCAGCAGAGTCTCCGGAGAATCGGGAGTCTGGTCAGCATACGGAGGATGTGTGGGCAGGATACGCGTGAGAATTTGGAACGAATATCGTCATGAGCGCGAGCGAGACGAAGTGTCACGGATCTACCCGAAAGGGATACACGAGACGATAGCAGAGCGACTTCGGGCGTCTCCCGACTTCGAGGTTGAAACCTCTACGCTCGACGAACCGGAGCATGGACTCGGCGAGAAGGCGCTGGAGAATACCGACGTGCTTTTCTGGTGGGGGCACGGGGCACACGCGGAGGTGCAGGATGGAATCGTCGATCGAGTTGCCCAGCAAGTGCTTGCAGGGATGGGGTTGGTCGTGCTGCATTCCGCGCACTACTCGAAGATCTTTCGCCGGTTGATGGGCACGAACTGCTCGCTTGTTTGGCGCGAGAGCGGGGAAAAAGAGCGGGTCTGGAATCTCGCGCCCGCTCATGAGATAACACAGGGCATCGGAGACTACTTCGAGATTCCGCATTCGGAGATGTACGGCGAGCGTTTCGACATTCCCCAACCCGACAAGCTGATCTTCGTCTCCTGGTACTCAGGAGGGGAGGTCTTCCGAAGCGGCTGCGTTTGGGAGCGCGGTCACGGACGGATATTCTATTTCGGTCCCGGCCACGAAACCTATCCGATCTACCACGACGCGAACGTGCAACGAGTGCTCGAGAACGCTGCCCGATGGGCTCGCCGTCGTATCAGCAGAAGTACGAACGAGGCCCCGAATCGGCCGTCGCCGATCGAGGGAGGGGCATTATGGACACGGTAAAGACTCGGGTAGCGGTCATCGGAGCAGGGGCGATTTCACCGACACACTGTCAGGGGATCCGAAGCCATCAGTCTGCCGAGCTCGTAGCCATAGGTGATACCAATCGAGAGAGGGCCGAGTCGCTCGCAAAAGAATACGGTGTTCCGCGCGTCTACACCTCGATCGACGAGCTGCTCGAAGACCAAGAGATAGAGGCGGTCTCTATCGCGCTCCCGACCTATCTGCATGCGCCCATCGCCATTGCCGCGCTGGAGGCGGGCAAGCACGTCCACATGGAGAAACCGTTTGCGTTGAACCGGCAAGAAGCCGCCGACGTAATAGCTGCGGCGAAGGCGAGCGGAAAGATCATGATGGTCGGCATGAATCAGCGATTCACCTCCGAGGCACAGAGCATCAAAGCGCTCATCGATCGCGGAGCGCTCGGTGAGATTTACTTCGCAAAGGCATTTTGGAATCGCCGTTCGGGTATCCCGAGCTTCGGCACCTGGTTCGGAGACAAGAAACGATCCGGCGGCGGGGCGCTGCTCGACATAGGGGTGCACGTGCTCGATCTCTGTCTGTCGCTCATCGGAAATTTCGAACCAGTGTCGGTTTCTGGATTCAGCTACTCGAAGTTCGGAAATCGAGGGCTCGGCGAGGGGGGCTGGGGACGCTCGGAGAAGCTCGAGCGGATTTTCACCGTGGATGACCTGAGCGGTGCCCTGATCCGCCTAGAGGGTGGCGTTACCGTCCAGCTCGAGGCGGCCTGGGCGAGACACCAGGAATCGCGTGACATTCACAACGTCGAGCTCTTCGGCACCGAAGCCGGAGCAAGCGTCTTTCCCCCGCGGCTCTACGAGTTCGGCAACGATGGGATCGGCTACCGGATCAGCGAGCCTTCATCGAGCTCTGCGCGCTACGGACACTTCAACCGGTTTCACAACTGGATCGACGCCGTCCGTGGTACGGAGGCTCCGGAATGTACGCTCGAACAGGCGTTTACCGTTCAGCGCATTATCGATGCCATCTACGAGTCGGCAACCACCGGTGCTGAGGTCAGCCTCGCGGGCAGCGAATCACCTTCGTAGCCGCCCTACGACGGGTCGGAGATTCCTCCAAACGAGATGTGTTTCGTCTCTAGAAACGCATCGAGGCCCTCGCTTCCCAGCTCCCGCCCCTGTCCGCTCTCCTTCATTCCGCCGAAGGGGGCGTTGCTCGTCGACGGAACTGAATCGTTGATACCTATGGTTCCCGCGTCCAGGCCCTCTGCGAGTCGCCAGGCACGACCAAGATCCGTGGTATAGGCGTAGGCTGCGAGTCCGTAGGGTGTGTCGTTCGCCTGTCGAATAACCTCGCCTTCGCTGTCGAACGCGCAGACAGGCGCAATCGGCGCGAAGGTTTCCTCCAGCATGCAGGCTGCCGTCGCCGGAACATCCGCAAGCACCGTCGGCTCGAGATAGTAGCCGTCGGAACGATCGGCCCGTTTTCCGCCGCATAGCACCCGCGCGCCGCTTTCGCGTGCATTTTCGATGTGTGCCAGCGCCGTCTTGAGTCCCTCCTCGTTCACGAGCGGTCCGATATCTACCCCCGCCTCCAAACCGTAGCCTACCTTGAGGCGCTTCGCCTGTTCGACGAAGCGCCGGAGGAACTCCTCGTAGATCGAGCGTTCCACGTATATCCTGTTCGCAGCGATGCAGGACTGCCCGGTGTTACGGAACTTCGTAATCATTGCCCCCTCCACCGCCTGGTCCATGTCTGCGTCGGCAAAAACAATCACCGGGGCGTGGCCCCCGAGCTCGAGGGAAAGCTTGGTGACCGTCGGGGCCGAGCCTGCGATGAGCGTTCGACCCACCTCGGTGGATCCGGTGAAGCTGATCTTCCGGCAGGCTGGATTCGACAGCAATTCGTCGGCAATCGGCTTCGCAGGGCCGGCGATGACCTGGAAAACGCCCCTCGGTACCTTGGCGGTTTCGAAGCATTCGGCGAGGAGCAGCGACGAGAGCGGAGTCTGGCTCGCGGGTTTGAGTATGACGGTGCAGCCGGCTGCGAGCGCGGGCGCCACCTTGCGAGCTGCCAGCACCAACGGGAAATTCCAAGGGGCTATCGCCGCGACCACACCTACCGGTTGGCGAAGGACGAGATGACGCTTCCCCGCCGCCTGATGCGGTATCACCCGACCGTAGGCGCGGCGTGCCTCCTCGGCAAACCAGCGGAAATGGTCGATTGTCATGCCGACCTCGCCGAGACCCTGGGCGAGCGGTTTCCCGTTTTCCCGGGTGACGATTCGGGCGATTTCGTCGCGTCGCTTGCTCACCTCGCTGACGACGCCGAGCATGAGGTCGGCACGCTGCATCGCGGTAAGCGCCCGCCACGCCGGGAACGCCTGTCCGGCTGCGGCGATCGCTTCTCGCGTCTCCTTCGTACCGGCGGCAGGTATCTCCGCCATGACCTCCCCATTGCCGGGGTCTTTCACACTGAAATGATTGTCCAGGTCGACCCACTTTCCATCCAAATACAGCTTCTTTCTTTCCATGCAACTTCTCCCTTCATCATCAAGGATGCGAGCGGCACCGGCCGGCTTTGAGCAGCGACACCTGAGGTGACCGTTACTTCGGGACCTTTTCCCAGTCCTTGAGGAACGTCTCGATACCGATATCAGTCAGCGGATGATCATAGAGCATCGAAAGCACGTCGAAGCTCATCGTGCAGATATCACAGCCCGCCAGGGCGGCGTCGAGAACGTGGATTGGGTGGCGTATCGCCGCCACGATGATTTCGGTTTCGTATCCGTAGTTGTCGTAGATTGTTCGGATCTGTTCGGCCAGCTCCATTCCGCGATGTCCCACGTAGTCGAGCCGTCCGACGAAGGGGCTGATGTAGCTCGCTCCGACTTTCGCCGCGAGCAGGGCCTGAAGCGGAGAAAAGGTGACCGTCACGTTTGTCTTTATCCCGAGTCCCGAAAGCTCCTTCACCGCCTTCAGCCCCTCTTTCATCAGTGGAATCTTGACGACGACGTTGTCTGCGATCTTCACGAGCTCTTTTGCCTCTCCGACGATCGTTGCGGCGTCGAGTCCAACCGTTTCGAGGCTGACAGGTCCCTCCACCATCTTGCAGATCTTGGGGTAGAGCTCCTTCGGGGTCATCCCCGTCTTGGAAACGTGGGTAGGATTGGTCGTAATTCCGTCGATGATACCCCATGAGACGGCCGTTTCCACCTGTTTCACGTCCGCCGTGTCGAGGAAAATCTTCATCTTGCTCGCTCCTTTGCCTTGATAGGAATCCTGCTTGACCGATCGTTCCCGTCGGCGCAATTATTTTCTTATCGTAAAAAATAAAATAACGAAGGTCAACAGCTCCCGCCCGCACAGCGGGCGTTGACACCGGATTCGCTTCGTGTCACCGTTCCTCGCGATAGTAGGCTCATCACTCGACTCAAATTGCACCCTTTCGAATTGAACTTGCGAGGCAGCCGATCGTGGGTCGAACACCGATGTGATGAACGAACGGGCCGACGGGCCGAAACGCTTCGCGGAGAGGGGCGAGCCATGCAGACCGTCGTTTTCGAGGGACATTCTCGATTGCACTTCGAGGAGAAGAAGAAACCGAGGCCGAGCGCGGGGGAGGCGATCATTTCGGTAGCCTACACCGGCGTGTGTGGGTCGGATTTGACTCTGTTCGCCGGAAAGAACCCGCGAGCCAAGATCCCCGTGACGCCGGGACACGAGTTTGCCGGGCGGGTAGAGGAGCTCGCGGGAGACGGGGCGGGCATCACCGTGGGGAGCCGCGTGGCCGTTCTTCCAACGATTTCCTGCGGAACTTGCGCCCTCTGCACTACCGGACGTGACCACCTGTGCCGCAACCTTCGCTTCATCGGTATTCAGATGGACGGTTCCATGG
>Ga0307440_1000358_pt1 | contig 22128 bp, 20 predicted proteins | sample SalMarWE160410MG_FD_202150 | JGI IMG/M metagenome (GOLD analysis project Ga0307440, IMG submission 202150) | Salt marsh sediment microbial communities from the Plum Island Ecosystem LTER, Massachusetts, United States - WE1604-10 | ecosystem: Environmental > Aquatic > Marine > Intertidal zone >... | reverse complement strand
CGAGTCCTGGACGAGCTCGTCCGCTCCCAGCAGTTCTTGGACCTGGACCTGGGCGAAATACCGAGAGAGGTGCCCGACCAGCTCACTGTCGAGAGCGCGTTCAGCCGTCGCCCGCCAGGGCGGCCACCAGCTCGGCATCGGTTGGCGCCGAGCCAGTGGCGGCGCCCTCGACGAGCAACCGGCTCATGCGTTCCAGTGCGTCCCGCGCGCGTCGCCAGGCGGGGAGATCCTGCCCGCTGGGGTCGGGCACGCTCACGTGTCGGCGGGTCGTGCGGGCGGGGTAGGCCGGGCAGGCCTCGTTCGCGTCGTCGCAGACGGTGAGAACCAGATCGAAGCTCCAGGGGTCGGGGATCTCGCTCAGGGTCTTGCTGGTGTGGCTGTTGAGGTCGATGTCGACCTCGGCCATGACGGTGACGGCGTCGGGCTTCACGTGCGTCCGCTCGGTACCCGCGGACCAGACCTCCAGATCGAGGCCGGCCTCCCGGGCGTGCCTTCGGATCCAGCCCTCCATCATCTGGCTGCGGGCGCTGTTGTGGGTGCACAGGACGAGCAGGCGCATCACTCGGGATCCCTCCTCGCCCCCGCCGCGCGCTCCGGGCCGTTGGGTCCCGGGCCCGTCCCGGACGGCAGGGTGTCGGCAGGAGAGCGCGCGGACGGGACCGGCAGGGCGGCCGCGGCGAACCAGCGCCGTTGCAGGCGGAGCGCGACATCGACCAGGGCGATCATCACGGGCACCTCGATGAGCGGGCCGATGACGGCCGTGAACGCCACGGCGGATTGGATGCCGAAGACGGCGATGGCTACGGCGATGGCGAGCTCGAAGTTGTTGCTGGCGGCGGTGAAGGCGAGGGTGGTGGTGACCGCGCCGTTCGCGCCGAAGCGCCGCCCCATCCAGAAGCTCGCCAGGAACATGATCACGAAGTAGAGCGCCAGCGGTGCGGCGATGCGGAGCACGTCGAGCGGGAGGGTCAGGATGAGGCCGCCCTTGAGGCTGAACATGATCACGATGGTGAACAGCAGCGCGACGAGGGTGACGGGTGCGATGGCGGGGAGGAAGCGCTCGTCGTACCAGGTGCGTCCCATGGTGGGGATGAGCACGACGCGGCTGAGTACGCCGGCGGCGAACGGCACGCCGAGGTACAGCAGCACGGCGCGCGCCACTTGCCCCACGGAGATGGCGATGACGTGTCCCTGCAACCCGAGCCAGGCGGGGAGGACGGTGGCGAAGAGGTAGGCGTAGGCGCCGTAGAACAGGACCTGGAAGAGGCTGTTGAGGGCGACGAGGCCGGCGGCGTACTCGCGGTCGCCGGCGGCGAGGTCGTTCCACACGATGACCATGGCGATGCAGCGGGCCAGACCGATGAGGATGAGACCGACCATGTACTCGGGGCGGTCGCGCAGGAACACGAGCGCCAGCGCGAACATCAACAGCGGCCCGATGAGCCAGTTCTGCACGAGGGACAGCGCCAGCACGCGGAGGTTGCCGAAGACGGTGGGAAGGCGCTCGTAGCGCACCCTGGCCAGCGGCGGGATCATCATGAGGATGAGCCCGACGGCGATGGGGACGTTGGTGGCGCCGACCTGGACGCGTTGCAGGGCGCCCTCGATGCCGGGAACGAGCGCTCCGAGCGCGATCCCCGCGGCCATGGCGGCGAAGATCCATACGGTGAGGTAGCGGTCGCGCGCCGAGAGCCCGGAGGGTCCGGCGGTCCGACGGCTCATCGAGGCGCCCAACGTTCCGGTCTCGTGCGCACGGCGCAACCGTCGTCGTCGGACCTGCACCGTTGCGAGGGGGTCACCGGGTCGGGCGGACCGTGTCCGTCACGGTCGGGTCAGGATGCCTTCGAGCTGTCTGGGGGAGGGGACGCGGCCGACCAGGACGACCTTCTCGTCGATGACGAGGGCGGGCGTGGAGCTGACGCCGTAGGCGAGGATGGCGGCGTAGTCGGTGACCTTCTCGACGTCCGCCTGGATGCCCCTGGCATCGAGGACGAGCCGGACGTTGGCTTCGAGGCGCTTGCAGTTGGGGCAACCGGATCCGAGGACTTTGATGGTCATGCTGTGAGCCTCCTGCTCGTGAAGATGGGCGGCGGCACGCCGCGCAAGGTCAGAGGATGGCGTTGAAGAGGAAGCCGGTGGCGAGGATCCCCGTACCCACCACGGCCACGTAGACGGCGATGAGGCGCGGTTTGAGCACGCGCCGCAGGATGATCATCTCGGGGAGGGACAGCGCGACGACCGCCATCATGAACGCGAGGGTGGTGCCCATGGCGAGCCCTTTGGCGTGGAGCGCCTCGACCAGGGGCAGGATGCCGGCGGCGTTGGAGTACAACGGGATGCCCAGCAGGACGGCCACGGGTACCGCGAGAGGCTGGCCGGGGCCGGCGTAACGGAGGAAGAAGCTCTGCGGCACCCAGCCATGGATGGCGGCGCCCAGCCCGATGCCGACCAGCAGGTAGGGCCAGATCTTGCCGAGGATGGTCCTCACCTCTTCGACGCCCATCTGCACGCGCTCCGGCCAGGTGAGCTGGCGGCTGGGGTCGAGGACCTGGCCGCCGAGGCGGGTCTCGAAGACGAACGGTTCGACCCACTTCTCCAGGCGGAGCCGACCCAGGATCATGCCGGCGACGATCGCCAGGATCAGGCCGCTGGCGAGGTAGAGCGCGGCGACCGTCCAGCCGAACATGCCGAACAGCATGACGAGGGCGATCTCGTTCACCATGGGGCTGGCGATCAGGAAGGACAGCGTGACGCCGAGCGGAACGCCGGCGGCGACGAAGCCGATGAAGGCGGGTACGGCGCTGCACGAGCAGAAGGGCGTCACGACGCCGAGGCCGGCGGCCAGTGCATTGCCGGCGCCCTCGCGCCTTCCGCCGAGCAGCGCGCGCGTGCGTTCGACGCTGAAGAAGCTGCGTAGCACGGTCACGACGAAGATGATGCCCACCAGCAGCAGCACGATCTTGACGCTGTCGAACAGGAAGAAGTGCACGGCGTCGGCGAGGCGCGTGCCCGCCGGCAGGCCGAGGCCGCGGTAGACGAGCCAGTCGAAGGCCGGTCCGTTGGCTGCGTAGAGCAACGCCCACACCACGGCGGCCGCGGCCAGGGCGGCTGGGAGCGGTACGCCCCGACGCTGCGCCAGGCGCGCCCTCATCCTGCCACGCTCTCGCGGGCGCAGGCGTCGGCACAACCGTCCATCGACAGGCCGAAGGCTGCAGGGTCGGGCGGGTGGGAGCGCTGCAGGCGACGCAGGGCGGCCGGCACCAGGCCGTAGTCGATCCAGCGGCCGCGACGCGACCCTTCGACGAGCCCCGCCTCACGCAGCACCTTGAGGTGGTGCGACAGCAGGTTCGGCGCGATGTCGATGACCTCCTGGATCTCGCACACGCAGTGAGTGCCATCGGCAAGGGTGGCGAGGATCCGCAGGCGAGTGGGGTCTCCGAGCGCCTTGAAGCCGAGGGCGAGCCCCTCAACTAGTTCAAGGGATGTTGAATCAATCATGCTTGAATTGTAGCACTCGGGGGCCGCCGGGGTGCAAGCCTCCGCTGCTGGTTCGGTGACGATGGGTGGGACGCAGGGCGCTGGGTCGTCCGGCTGGTCGGGGCTGCCGTCCTCAGGCGAAGATCTCCTCGAAGGGCAGCCCCAGGCCCAGCGCATCGATCGGATAGGTGCGCCCCTCTTCGCCCGCACGCCGTTCCCAGCGTGCGCGGTCGTGGGTCCGGCGCAGGTACGCCACCACCCGGACCCGCCGGTCGTCGAGCGGCTCGAGCGTCACGCGCACCGTCGCGCCCGAGGTGAGGCGGCGCTCCACCGTCCGGGTCGGGTCGAACAGGCCGGGCTGGGCCCCTATGACGCGCACCACGAAGCGAGTCTATCGCGGTGGCCGGCGCCCCGGCGCCGGGCTTTCGTCCTGCCCGGCGGCGGGGCGTCGGTGCGACGGGGGACGGAGCCCAGGGCGCCTGTCCCTTGCCTGTGGCCCGCCCGCTGTGCAGAGTGCGGTGACGGCGCGCGGGCTCGCGTGGCGGTACCGTTCCGTCGGACCCGCCGCGCCCGCAACACGCCGGGGAGGGAGCGGGCATGAAGGCGAATCTGCACGTTGGCTGGCCCAGGGAGGCGGGCGCTTCCGGCGCCCGTGGGCGCGTGAGGACCCGTGTGCGCTGGGCGGCCGCCGTCCTCGCGTTGGCCAATGCCGTCGTGTACGCCCTCATCGGGGCCGGTGTCCTGAGCGTGCTGAACGGCGCTCCAGGCCCGCGCCCGGGGTTGATCGTGTTCGGCGTTCTGGCCGGCGGAGCCTTCCTGCTCGGCGCGGTGCTGTTGATGCGCTTCGATCGCCGCGTTCTGTGGATGGTCGGCGCGGCCTTCCAGGCCTTCGCCATCGCGGCGTACTTCAACGTCGCGCCGCAGCGCGTTCCCCCTTACGAGGTCTGGGGATTGTCGCTCAAGGTGGCGCAGGCCGTACTGCTCGTTGCCCTCCTGTTCCTCGGGATCGCGCGGACGACCTCGCCGGCGGCTCCCGAGCGGCGCTAGACGTCGGTGCGGGCCGGTGCCAACGGTCGCGCCGTCCCGGCGTCACAGGTGGCGCAGATACGCCTCAGGCGCTTCCAGGAAGTGCCGCAGCGTTCGGACGTGCTCGAGGTCGTCGAATGCGGTCGCGACCATGCTGTCGCCCCGCAGCTCGTACAGGCGCGCCCCGGGGTAGGCCATGAGGATCGGCGAGTGCGTCGCGACGATGAACTGCCCGCCGCGTTCGACCGCATTCTTGACGAGCGACAGGAACGCCAGGCTGCGTAGTGGCGACAGGGCGGCTTCCGGCTCGTCCAACAGGTACAGGCCTTCGCCGGTGAGGCGGCCGTTGAAGAACGCCAGGAAGCTCTCGCCGTGGCTCCGGGCATCGAGGTCGCCCTGGTAGCGACGCTCGGTCGAGGCGATCGAGGCCCGGTAGGGTTGCTGCCGTCGCCGGAGCTCTTCGAGCTGTAGGTCCGGTCGCTCGCGTCCCACGCGCTCCATCTCCGAGGCCAGCTCCGCCTTCATTCGGTTCTGGGCGTTCACGAAGCCGAAGTAGTCTTCGGCCCTCAGGAACAGACCGCGGCGCGTGCGCTGCGTCCAGGACAGGCGGAGGGTGGCGCCCAGCGCGCGCGCCGACGCCAGCGTCGGGTCGTCGTCGAGGCTGGCCACGGCGCCTGAGACGGGCAGCTCGCAGGCGTAGGCGAGGCCCTCCAGCAGCGTGCTCTTGCCACTGCCGTTCTCGCCGACGATGACGGTGACGGGGGCGTCCAGCACGATCCGCGTGGTGCCGCGTAGCAGGGGCAGAGTGAACGGGAAGGCGTCCCCGGGCCGAGGGAGCCGGATCTCCTGGAGGAGCACTTCCCGAGCGTAGCAGGCGGCCGAGCGGACCGGTCGCGCTGAGGGGCGCGCCGGGCCGGCTCGAGCCCTGCCGGTGCGCCTCTCTCGACGTTCGGGTGCGTGCGGCTATCCTGGAGCCATCGTGGAGGATCGGGGAGGCCTATGACGAAGACGAGGATGGAGGCGTTCAGCGACGGCGTGATCGCGATCGTCATCACCGTCATGGTGCTCGAGCTGAGCGTGCCGCACGAGCCCACCTGGGGGGCGCTGAGAGGCGTCGTACCGTCGCTGTTGACGTACCTGCTCAGCTTCGTGTACCTGGGGATCTACTGGAACAATCACCACCACATGCTGCAGGCCGTGCGGCGCATCGACGGGACGGTGCTGTGGGCCAACATGCACCTGCTGTTCTGGCTCTCGCTGATCCCTTTCGTGACCGCCTGGATGGGGCAGAACCATTTCGCGTCGGCGCCGACCACCGCCTACGGCGTGGTGCTGCTGCTGGCGGCGGTGGCGTACGCGCTCCTGCAGCAGCGGCTCATCGGCGCCAACGGTCCCGGATCGAGCCTGCGCCGGGCCGTGGGCGCCGACCTCAAGGGCCGGCTGTCGCCGGCGCTGTACGCCGTGGCCATCGTCGCGGCACTCGCGGGCGCGCGCTGGCTCGCCGACGTCCTGTACGTGCTGGTGGCGCTGATGTGGCTGGTGCCCGACCGCCGGATCGAGACCACGCTGAGCGAACGATGACGATCGCCGGCCCGCAACGGGCCGGTCCGCCGCCGAGCGCTGTGCTGCGGTCGCTTCCGGCCTCGGCCTACAATGGCGCCATGCCTGGTCCACGTGCCCGTTCGACCGTCGGCGAGGACGGGCGGATCCCCGAACCATGCGGGACGAGCGGCTGATGCGGCTCGCCCTGTTCATCCCCTGCTACGTAGACACCCTGTTCCCGCAGGCGGGGCAGGCGACGGTGCAGGTGCTCCGACGTCTAGGGCACGAGCTCCACTACCCGGCGGAGCAGACCTGTTGCGGCCAGATGCACGTCAACACCGGCTACCAGCGCGAAGCCATCCCGCTGGTGCGCAACTTCGTGCGCGCCTTCGGCGCCTACGACCGGGTGGTGGCGCCGTCGGCGAGCTGCGTCGGGGAGGTCCGCGAGATCTATCCGCGTCTGGCCCGTCTGGCGCGCGATCCGGCACTGGTGGAGGCCGTCGATGCACTCGTGCCGCGCGTCCACGAACTGACCTCCTTCCTGGTCGAGGAGCTCGGCGTGGAGGACGTCGGCGCGTACTTCCCACACCGCGTGACCTTCCACCCCACCTGTCACTCGCAGCGGGTGCTGCACATCGGCGACAGCCCTCAGCGACTGCTGGGACGGGTGCGCGGGATCGAACTGGTCCCGTTGCCCGACGCGCAGGAGTGCTGCGGCTTCGGGGGTACCTTCTCCGTGAAGAACGCCGACACCTCCAGCGCGATGCTGGCCTCGAAGGTGGCGCGCGTGCTCGAGACCGGCGCCGAGGTGTGCGCTGCGGCCGACAACTCCTGCCTCATGCACATCGGTGGGGCGCTGCACCGTCAGCGGACCGGCGTGCGCACCCTGCACGTGGCCGAGATCCTGGCCTCGACCGAGGCGCGCCCCTGGAGGCAGGCGTGAGCGGCGGCACACCCCGAGCCCGGCCGTTCGAACGGGCCGCGCACGAGGCCCTGCAGGACGTCCAGTTGCGGCGCAACCTGGCGAAGGCGACCTCGGCCATCCGGGAGAAGCGCGCCCTTGCCACCGGGGAGCTGCCCGACTGGCAGGCGCTCCGCGAGGCCGGCCGCGCCATCAAGGCGCACACCGTCGCGAACCTCGATCACTACCTGATGCGGCTCGAGCAGAGCGTACTCGCCCGCGGAGGCCAGGTGCACTGGGCCCGCGATGCGGCCGAAGCCAACTCCATCGTCCAGACGCTGGTGACCGCGACGGGCGCGCGTGAGGCCATCAAGGTCAAATCGCTCACCACGGACGAGATCGGCCTCAACGACGCCCTGGCATCGATCGGCGTTCACGCGCTCGAGACCGATCTCGCCGAGCTGATCGTCCAGCTCGCGCACGAACCGTCCTCGCATATCCTGGTGCCCGCCATCCACAAGAACCGGTCGGAGATCCGCGAGCTGTTCCTCCGCTCGATGGGTCTGAAGGCGAGCGAGCTCTCCGATGCGCCGAGCGACCTGGCGGCGGCGGCCCGGCGTTTCCTGCGCGGCAAGTTCCTGAGCGCCACGGTCGGGATCAGCGGCGCGAACTTCGCCGTGGCCGATACGGGAGCTGTGTGCGTGGTGGAGTCGGAGGGCAACGGTCGCATGTGCACCACGCTCCCCCAGACGCTGATCACGGTGATGGGGATCGAGAAGGTGGTGCCGAGCTGGCGCGCCATGGAGGTGTTCTTGCAGCTCCTGCCGCGTTCCAGCACCGCCGAGCGGATGAACCCGTATACCTCGTTCTGGACGGGTGTGCGCCACGGCGACGGGCCGCAGGCGTTCCATCTCGTGTTGCTCGATAACGGCCGCAGCGACGTGCTGGCCTCGGAGGACCGGCGCCAGACGCTGTACTGCATCCGCTGCAGCGCCTGCCTCAACACCTGCCCGGTGTACGCGAGGGTGGGCGGTCACGCCTACGGGTCGCACTATCCGGGGCCGATCGGCGCCATCCTCACGCCGCAGCTCGTCGACACACCGGAGGCCGACACGCTTCCCTTCGCCTCCACCTTGTGCGGCGCCTGCTACGAGGTGTGCCCGGTCAAGATCGACATCCCCAGCGTGCTTCTCGATCTGCGGCACCGCGCCGTGGAGCGCCGGCGGCTGCACCGCGGACGGCTGGCCGCGCTCGACACCGAAGACGGCGCCATGCGCCTGGCGGCGGGCATCTTCGCGCAGCCGCACCGCTACCGCTGGGTGCAGCGCTGGGCCCGGCTGGTGCAGCGTCCCTTCGTCAAGGACGGCTACGTCGAACGGTTGCCGGGCTATCTGGGCGGTTGGACCCGCACGCGCGACCTGCCGGCGGTGGCCGGCACGACCTTCCGCGAGTGGTGGCTGGAAGGCGGCGACGACGGGTGAGCAGCCGGGAGGTCGTGCTGCGGCGCGTGCGTCAGGCACTCGGGCGTGATGGGGCGCCCGACGCCGACGATGTGGTGCGCGGTGAGGCCGCCGTCGCCGCCGCCGCGGCCTATTCCAGGAGCGGCGATCTCGGCCCGGAGGCACGGGCCGATCTCTTCGCCGAGCGCGCCGGCGAGTATCGGGTCACGATCCGGCGGGTTGCCGCAGCCGCCGTGACGGAGGCGATCACGGCGGAGCTGACGGACCGCGGCGCCCGCGCGGTGGCGGCGCCCGCGGATCTGCCCGAGGCGTGGCGCGTCCCCGGCGTGCGCTGGGAGACCGATGGGCGCGACGGCGTGCTGCTGGGCACTGAGACGCTCGACGGATGCGATGCGGTGGTGACGGGATGTGCGCTGGCGATCGCGGAGACCGGGACGATCGTGTTCGACGCCGGCGCGCTCCAGGGCCGGCGGCTGTTGACGCTGTTGCCCGATCTCCACGTATGCGTCGTGGCGCAGGAGCAGATCGTACAGACCGTTCCAGAGGCGGTGGCCGCGAGCCTCGCAGCCGCCCGCAAGGGGGCGCCGATCACCTGGGTCTCCGGACCCTCCGCGACCTCCGACATCGAGCTCGAGCGCGTCGAGGGCGTGCACGGGCCGCGGACGCTGGTCGTCCTGCTGGTCGGCTAGGGGGCCGCGCTAGTCGGCTCCGAGCGGCCCGTTGCGGGCCGCCTGTCCCAGACCCATCACCAGCGCCAGCAGCAGGGACGAGGCGAGCACGCCGACGAGGCCCATGATCGCGTAGCCCTCGGCCGCGAACAGCAGCCCGCCCGCCAGGCTGGCCACGGCCGCCATCGAGCTCATGAGCAGGTCGTTGAGCCCCTGCATGCGCCCCTTCTCCGCCGGAGCGAGACGGTCGGCGAGGAGGGCCGAGCCCGCCACGAAGCACAGGTTCCACCCCAGACCCAGGAGGAACAGCGCCAGGACCAGGAGCGGCACACGCTCGGAGATGGGGGCGAGGGCGCAGGCGGCGGCCAGCGTCACGGCGCCGGCCGTCACCGTGGCTCGCCGGCCGAAGCGGTCGGCCAGCCAGCCGCTGGCGATCGAAGGGGCGTACATTCCGAAGCTGTGGACGCTGAACACCAGGGAGATCCCGCCCAGACCGATCCCCGCGAGCTTCATGTGCAGCGAGGTGAGTCCCATCATCATCACCATCACGGCGTGTGCCACCACGACCGAGGCCACCGCCAGGACGATGCCCGGATCTCGTAGCAGCGACCGCCAGGGACGTGCCGGTCCGGTCCCGGCGGGATGCGGGTAGTCGCGCTCGATCGCCTCTCCCAGCGCCTTGGGGTCGGGCCGCAGGAAGGCGAACAGCGTCGCGGCGGCCAGCGCGTAGACGAGCAGGGTGACCGCGTAGGGTCCCGCCAGCGTGGATCCTGTCAGACGGTGGCCGATCGCCCCCGCCGGCGCCACCAGCGAGGGGCCCAGGACCGAGCCGACGGTGCCGCCCAGGACGACCCACGCCACGGCGCGGCCGCGCCGTGCGGGCGGGTGCGCCTCGGCAGCGGCGAAACGGCCCAGGCGTACCGCCGCCGAGCCCGATCCCATGACGGCGATCGCCACCACCAGCAACGGGAAGCTGCGTACGCTCACCGCCAGGGTGGCGCCGGCCGCGCCGATCGCCCCGGCCAGCAGCCCGAGCGCGAGCCCACTGCGCCGCCCCAGCCGATCGCTCGCGATCGACCAGCCCAGCGCCGCCGCGGCCGCCCCGAGCTGGAAGACGCCGGCAGGCACGCCGGCCAACGACGTGCGGCCGCCGATCTCGGCACCGGCGATCGAGGCGATCGTCGCCGCGGCGAGGACGCCCGCGGAGCCAAGCGCCTGTGCCGTGAACAGGGCGGTCGTGATGCGCGCTGCGGCGCGTCGCTGGGTCGGGAGGCGCACGACGACCAAGCCTACCCGAGAAGCGGCCCCGGCAGCGCCGCGGCCGTGGGGTTAGTCGGCGCCGTCCTCGAGGACGCTCATGAGGACGGGGCGGATGGCGCGGGCAGGTGCTCCGGCGCCGTCGGCCGGGTGCGGCCTGCCGGCGTGCACGGGGCCTCGCATTGGCCGTCCTTCGACCTCGAGTGGGCACCGTTCGGGTTGCCACAGGTCCGTGTCGTAGCGCCCGCGGCTCCTGGCCAGACCCCTGCGCACTTCCTCGAAGAACGCCCGGGCCAGGTGGGTCACCGCGGTGCGCGTTACGCGCAGCCCCTCGGCACCCGCCCAGCGGAGCTCGTCGCTGCCGCACAGCGAGGTGGTGTCCGCCTTGGTGATGGGGGAACGGCCGCGGTCGGCGCCGGGCGCCGGGCCGCCGTTACGGAGCGCGGCGTTGCGGAGCTCATCGAGCGCCGTGGAGGCGGCCGTCAGGTGGTCTCGGACGGTGCGGTAGGTGGCCTCGTCGATGAGGCCGCGTTCGTGCTTGAGCTCGTTCAGTCCCTGGGCCACGCGGTAGGTGGTCGTGGCGATGTCGTCGCGCGTCATCGCCTCGGTCTCGAACGAGAGGGTGTCGGCCCAGGTCGGCTCGAGCAGGGCCTGCCGGTACTCCTCGAGGGTGGCGTAACGCACGCGGTACCCCAGCGAAGGATCCTCGAAGGCGCGGCTCCCAGGGTCGAGGAAGGGGGCGAGCGGCGCGACGTAGAACTGCAGCCGTCGGTCGTTGCCGAAGCGCTCGGCCAGCCGGTCGCAGAACGCCACCGTCTCGAACGCGTTCTCCGGCGTCTGGTGCGGGATCCCCACCATGAAGAACAGATCGAGCTTGCGACAGCCGTGCTCGAGCGCCTTGGCGATGGTCGACTCCAGCGCTTCGTTGGGATAGGCGAACTTGCCGTTGACGCGCCGGATCTCCTCGTCGGCGGACTCGACCGTGATCTCCAGGCTCCAGGCCGCGGCCGAGTCCTCGACGAGCTCGAAGAACTCGTCTCCGGCCGGGAAGAACAGCTCGAACACGATCTCGTTGGGGAGCTTGGCGTCGGCCAGCAACTCGAGCAGGCGGCGGGCGCGGGGGGCCCCGCCGATGCGCGGGTCGTGGACCATGAAGATCGGGGACCGCGAGAAGCTGCTGATGGTGCGCATGTCCTCGACCAGCCGCTCCGGCGAACGGTAGGCGGGCCGGCGCCGGTTGGAGGTGATGGCGTAGGCGCTGCGCGAGCCGCCGCAGATGGCGCAGTCCAACGTGCAACCCCGCGAGTTGAGCACCATGGTCGTGGGGTGCTGGATCCACTCGAGGTAGGGCACCACGTCGGCCAGGTCGCGGTACTTGAGGACCGAGCGCAGCACGTAGTCGTAGGCGGGGACAGCGATGCCGTCGAGATCGGCCGGCACGAAGGTGAGTGGGTTCACGTGGACCTGACCGTCGGCAGCCCGGTATGTCAGGTTCTCCACCGCCTCCAGAGACGTGCCCTCGCGCAGCGCGGCGAGGAGCTGGCGGGCGGGTTCCTCGGTGGAGTCCCCGCGCAGTACGAAGTCGACGGCGGGGTTCTCGGCGAGCTCACGGTGGAAGTAGCTGGCCGACAGGCCGCCGATCAGCACGGCCGCGTCCGGATGGAGGCGTTTGATCAACTCCGCGACTGCCATCGCGCCGTGGGCGTGCGGTAGCCAGTGCAGGTCGATGCCGTAGACCGGGGCCCGCAGGCGCCGCAACCGTTCCTCGGGGTCGAAGTCGGGATCGCGGAGCATACGGTAGGCGAGGTTGACGATGCGAACGTTGTAGTGGTTGCGCTCGAGGTAGGCCGCGATGCTGGTGAGGCCCACGGGGTACATCTCGAACTGGCCCGTCGACGGCACCACGTCCGCGAAGGGGCCCTGCAGCAGCGACTTCGTCCGGAAATCGAAGATCGACGGCGCGTGGACCAGGACGAGGTCGGTGGCGAAGGCGGCTCTCGGACCGGAGCGGGCCAGACGCGGCCGCAGCGAAGGACCTGGGGCAGGGGTAGCGCCAGCGGCCGACAGGGGCGGCACGGATCCGGGGCGCTGCCGTGGGGGGGAGGGTTCCATCGAGGCCAGCGTTTCACTTCGGAACGGCTCTTCCCAGGGGCAAAGGTCTCGGTCGTGCCGCTCGCGGCCGCGACTCGGCCCGCGTCGCCGTTCCTGGGGTCGGCGGGGGCGTTTGCCTCTTGGCGGGCCGACCCGCAGCCCCCACAGTGGCAGCAGAAGGAGGGGGACGATGGATCACACGAGGCGACCCAGCGCACAGCACCATGTACTCGTGGCGTATGCCAGCAAGTACGGCTCCACGGAGGCGATCGCTGAGGCCATCGCTCGCTCCCTGCGCGACGAGGGCCTGACGGTGGAGGTCGCGGCCTGCAAGGACGTCAAGGACCTCGCCCCCTACACCGCGGTCGTGATCGGGAGCGCCGTCTACGTGGGGCGGTGGCGTCGCGAGGCGGCCGATCTGCTGCGACAGGGTGAGACGCACCTCACCGGAGTCCCTGTGTGGCTGTTCTCGAGCGGCCCGACCGGCGAGGGCGACGCCGAGCAGCTACTGAAGGGGTGGCGCTTCCCCAGCGCCCTCCAGGGGGTCGCCGACCGCATCGGTCCGCGCGACATCGCGGTGTTCCACGGGGCGCTCGACAAGAGCCGCCTCAACCCGTTCGACGCGTTCATCGTGAGGAACGTGAAGGCACCCCTTGGCGATTTCCGCGATCTCGACGCCGTGGCCGGGTGGGCGCGCAGCATCGGCGCGGAACTGCAGCAGGAGCGCATGCTGGCCGGCGTGTAGCGGTGGCCGAGGCGCGCACCGCGCCCCGGCTCCAGGTCCCACGCTACCGGCCGGTAGCCGGGTCGACGCGGTCGGCCCGGCCGGCGGTTGTATGTCGCAACCACTCCTGGAGCGGCGAGAGGGCCATGCGGACTCCGCTGTCGGAGCTCCCGGCGGGGGAGGCGAGTGCCTGCTCCAGTGCGGCCAGGACCGTTTCGTCGATGCGTCGGTGGGCGAGCACGCAGGCGTGCCAGCGATCGCCGTCCACGGTCTCGTCCGGTACCTCCGTGATCACGGTCAGTGCGGGAGCGAAGGTTTCGCCGGCCGCCGGCCGGGGCGGTGCGACGGTCTGCCAGAAGGGGAGCCCCCGTTCGAAGCGGAAGGGCGTGGTCGCAGAGCCGCGGTAGCGGCCGGAGCGCTCCACCTGGCTGTGCGTGAGGTCCGCGATGGAGGGCTCGTCGGCGAGGGCGTCGGCCACGCGGCGGCGCAAACCCTCCAGGATCGCCTCCGCCGCCGGGCCCGCGGGGTGGTGGAGCGTCAGGATGGTCAGGTGTCCGACGGGCAGCGACCAGTTGGCGAAGCCCGCCGGAAGATAGCCGGTCTGGGGCCGCACCCACTCGTGTGCGGGGTAGCCGTGGTTGTTGAGATGCACCAGCGGTCGCCAGCGGCGCCAGGCGTCGCGCCGCAGTGCGCTCTCCCCGATGAGCCGTCCGGCGAGCTCGGGGTCGGCCTGCAAGTCCGCGCCGAAGGCCGTGTAGCGTGCGGCGTGATGCATGTGGTTGGGCGCGAGGCTGCACAGCGCGGCGTGCAGCCGGGCGCCGTCGGGGTTCTCGAGCGGGTGTACCACGAGGTTCACGGCGCGCGTGAAGCGCGGGCGCTCCAGCTCGGCGGTCAGCAGCGCCAGCACCGCCTGGGTGCTCGTCGGCTCGTTCGCGTGCTGACGCGCTGAGATCAGCACGCTCGGCTTCCAGCGCGCGCGTCGCGCACGGGACACCTCGGGCCCGGCTGGGAGGCCCGTCTCCAGTGCTACCAGGGGCTGGCCCAGGATGCTCTCGTGGGCGATCCGCAGATGCACGGCGGCGTGCCGTGCGGCGAGTTCGCGTGCCCAGCGCACGACCTCGTGGGGATGGAGCGGGCGCGCCGGCAGCGGCGGTCCGTCCGTCGTGCCGACGGCGTCACCTCCGGCGCGGGGGCTGGCGGAGAGGTGCCGCACCCGATCGCCGGCCCGGAAGGTCAGCGCCAGGCCGGCGGGAACGGGCGCGAGACCGCGTTCGCTGGCCCAGGCGAGGCGGGCGAGGGCCGCGTCTGTGTCGGCGTCTGTGTCGGCGTCTGTGTCGGCGTCGGTGCCGGGGTTGCGCAGCTCGAAGACGACGGCAACGGGCCCGACGTCCCTACCCGTGAGCTTCGTCGCCAGGACCTCGGCGTCCAGCGGCCGGGCCTGGTGGCGCCGTCCGCCCGGCGCCAGCGCGGCCACCTCACCGCTTCCCGACGCGCGCACCGTGACCTGCACCTGGGTCGGCTCACCCGGCGCGGCCAGGCAGAACGGCAGGATGCGCGCCGGTGCCTGCTGGCGCGGGCCGTGGGCCGGACGGGCGGCACCGTAGGCCTCCAGGAGTCCGAAGTAGATGTCCTCGTGGAGGCCTTCCAACACGCTGTCGGTCTCGTGGTCGAGGGCGAGGCGGTCGTCGGGCTCGCTGGCGCGCACCACCACCGCGATCTCGTGCACGAAGGGCGCCTCGCGGCCCTGCACGTCCTCCGCCAACGCCGGGAACACCTCGCGGGCCAGGAACGACCAGGCCTCTTCGCGGTCGGTGGGCACGACGCGTTCGGCGTGAACCCTGCCATCGACGATCGCTCGCACGGCGGCCGTGGTGGTGAGCGCCGGTTCGCCTTGGAGCCGCGGTGAGGGAGCGACCGGAGGTGCCAGCTCGGTCTCGAGCAGGACGCGCCCGGCCGCGTCGAGGGCGCGCACCCGGTAGTGGGGGGCCCCCGAGTCGTCGTCGAGCGTCAACCGTGTCACGAGCCCGGGCCGGGTGCGCTCGAGCAGCTCGGCGACCGGGTACAGCTCGCGCAGCCAGCGCTCGGCGGCGCCGTGGCGTTCGTCCTGCCGGCCGACGCGCACCTCCAGCCGTGTGACGGTCGCCGGGAGCGACGGCTCGACCTCCTCCACCAGCCAGTGCAGCGCGGGCTTGTAGGCATGGCGCACGCGCACCCGGTCGGGTTCGCGCCCCTCCGCCGCCAGTCCGGCGCTCAGCTGCTGTGCCAGGCGCCGGCGCAGAACCAGCGTCTCCGAGGCGTAGACCTCGAGGTCGAAGGCGCCGTCCGGGAGGGTCAAGGTGGCTGCCGCCTGGTAGAGACGCTCGCCCTCCCAGGGCGCGCGGTGGCTCCAGCGCCGCACGTCGCCGTCGCGCGCGCTGTTGCGCACGGGGCCGCCGAGTCGTGCGGCCGCGGCGTGGCCCGGGTAGGGGAGCGCGTACGACGGAAGATGCCCGGACCGCGCAACGGTCGCGGCCGCCGCGAGGCGGCCGGCGCCGCTCTCCAATCGTAGGAAGCGCTGCAGATCGCGCTCGATCTCGTCGAGTGAGGAGCCGTCGGGCAGACGCGGGAAGGCGCGAGCCAGGTAGCGGCAGGCCGAGCGGGCGGCCGCGGCGTCCGTTCCGACGATCTCGAGCCCATCGACGCCCTCGCGAGTCGTCAGGCGGATCTCCCAGCAGCCCGCCTCGAGTGCGGGATCGATGTCGACACGCACCCGAGCGCTCGCCGCGTCGGCGCTCACGGGAACGGCAGGCTCGAGCCCCACGATGGCCAGCCGGGCGGCCACCTCCAGCGCCTCCGGGATGCCCGCCCGGGAGTGGAAGCCGCCGACGAAGCGTTCCGGCAGCTCCGGCGCGCCGGAGTAGAGCCCGCCGCCGGCGAGCGCCCTGCCCAGCGACAGTGGGCCGGTCGCGTCGGTGTCGGTGTCAGTGTCCGTGTCAGTGTCCGTGGTCGTGCCGGTAGCTGGCGGTCGCTGTCCGCGCGACGGCGTCCAACCTGCAGCCAGCGCGCTGGCCGCGGCCCGCAGCGAAGGACCGTCGGCGGCCGTCAGCAGCAGTCCGGCCTCGGACAGGACCGCGCGCGCGCCAGCGGGGAGCGCCGCCACCGCGGCGGTATCGAGCCCGGCCGTGGCGACGGGGAGGGCATCGGGCGGCCTCGAGCCGAAGAACAGGGCCGGTTGCGGCGTGGTCCACGAGCGTGGCGTCAGCCGCAGGCGCAGGGCGCGGGCCGCCAGCGCCCCGAGGAGGTCGGCGGCCGCGGCGACCGCGGCATCGATGTCCGCTGTGCCGATCCAGGCGTCACCGGCCAACGCGTCGGCGAAACCGTCCCCGTCGAGATCGGCGAGGACCGCGGGGGGTCGGTCGAGAGCGCCGCTCACCCCTGCATCCTGGGATCGAGGGTGTCGCGGAGCCAGTCGCCCAGCAGGTTGAAGCCCAGCACCGTCAGGGTGATCGCCAGTCCCGGGAAGGTCGACACCCACCAGGCCCGCTCGATGTAGTTGCGCCCGTCGGCCAGCATGCCGCCCCACGACGGGATGGTGGGATCGACCCCCAGCCCGAGGAAGGTCAGTCCGGCCTCCAGCAGGATGTTGTTGGCGATACCGAGCGTCGCCAACACGGTCACGGGGGTGAGTGCGTTGAGCAGCACGTGGCGCACCAGGATGCGCCCGTGGCCGGCGCCCAGACTGGTGGCCGCCTGCACGTAGTCGGTCTCGCGGATCGACAGCACCTGACCGCGCACGATGCGCGCGTACTGGACCCACTGCGCGAACGCCATCACCAGCACCAGCTTCCACAAGCCGGGTCCGATGACGGCGATGACGGTGATGGCGAGCAGGATGAAGGGGAAGGCGAGCTGGATGTCGGCCAGGCGCATCAGCACGGTGTCCAGCAGGCCGCCGAAGTAGCCGGCCAGCAGGCCGACGAGGGTGCCGACGATCGATGCCGCCGCGACCGACGTGACCCCCACGATCAGCGAGATGCGGGCGCCGTAGATGATGCGCGACAGGATGTCACGGCCGATGGCGTCGGCGCCGAGGAGGTAGTGGGGCTGGAACGGGGCGGCGAGGCGGGCCCGCAGGTCGGCGACGGTGGGGTCATGGGGAGCCAGCGCGGGCGCGAACACCGCGCTGGCCAGGATGACCAGCACGATCGCAGCGCCCAGCAGGAAGCTCGGGTCGGTCAGCGCTTTCTTCATGAGTACCGGATCCTGGGGTCGAGCAACGCATAGCTCAGATCGACGAGGAGGTTGATGGCGGCGATGAAGATGGCGAGCACGGTGATGGTGCCCTGCAGCATGGGATAGTCCCGGAAGGAGATGGCGTTGAGGGCCAGCGATCCCAGGCCGGGCCAGGCGAAGACCTGCTCGACGATGACGACGCCACCGAGCAAGGCGCCGAACTGCAGGCCGACGAAGGTGATGACCGGGATCAGCGCGGTCCTCAGCGCGTGACGATAGAGCACGCGCTGTTCGGTGATGCCCTTGGCGCGCGCGGTGGTGACATATTGCTCGCCCAGCACGTCCAGGAGCGAACTCCGCACGAGCCGGGTGGTGGTGCTGGCCAGGATCAGGCCGAGCGTCAGGCTGGGGAGCACCAGGCTCGCCGGACCGGCGTAGCCCGAGGGCGGGAACCAGCGCACGCGCACGGCGAAGATGAGGATCAGCATGATCCCCAGCCAGAAGTTGGGAAAAGATAGGCCGAGTAGGCTGAACACGCGGATAGCGAGGTCGCTGAGGCTGCCGTGTCGGCGGGCCGCCAACACCCCCAGCGGCACGGCCAGGACCAGCGAGATCGCCAGCGCTGCGAGCGCCAGCGACAGGGTGGCGGGGAAGCGATGGGCGACCTCTTCGGCGACCGGCTGACCGCTGCGGAACGAGGTCCCCAGGTCTCCGTGCAGCAGGCCGCCGAGGAACGAGGCGTACTGCGTCAGGAACGGTCTGTCGGTGCCCAGCGCCTTGCGGATGGTAGCGAGCTGTTCGGCGGTGGGGGCGCTGGCGCCCTGGAACATCGCCACCGCCGGGTCGCCGCTGAGGCGGATGGTGAAGGAGACGAACAGGGTGATGCCGATCAGGACGAAGATCGACTGGAACAGGCGACGGATGAGGTAGCGCAGCAAGCCTGTTCGCCTCCTTCTTCAGTCGGCTAGTTGCCGACCGACACGGTGGTGAGGTCGAGCCGGTCGTCGGCCGGGGCGACGAAGCCCTGGACGCGGTCGGCGACGCCCCAGAGGTTCTTGGACTGGTAGAGCGGCAGGTCGATCAGGTCGTCGTGCTCGATCTGTGCGATCTGCTGCAGGATGACGGCGCGCTTGGCCTGGTCGTAGGTGCCGCGCTCCTGCTCGAGCAGCGCGTCGAGCTTGGCGTTGCTGTAGCAGGGGTTCCAGAACTGCTTGGTGTGGTACAGCAGGTACGCCGTGTTGTCGAAATCGAGGGTCCAGCCGCCCCAACCGCTGTAGTAGAGGTTGCCGACGGTGTTCTTGGGGACCAGATCGTTGTAGTAGGTGTTGGTCTCGTGGGTCGCCAGGGTGGGCTTGAGGCCGACGGCCTGGAGCTCGGAGGCCACCGCCTGCGCCACCTCGCGGAAGGTCGCGTCGGTGCCGATGAAGTCGATCCCGATGGGCGTTCCGGCGGCGATGCCGGCTTCCTTGAGCAGCTTCTTGGAGAGCTCGGGGTCGTAGCTGTAGGACTTGAGGTTCGGGTCGTATCCGAGCGACATCGACGACTGGAAGCTGGCGATCGGGATGCCGTAGCCCTGCAGGATGCTGTCGATGATCCCCTGCGAATCCACCGCGTGGGCGATGGCTTCACGGACCTTGAGCTGGTCGGTGGGCGCCTTGCAGAAATTGAAGCGCAGGGCGTTCACGGTGGGGCTGCCCACCGGGTCGAGCTTCACGCCCGCGGTCTTGCTCACGGTGTCGGCCAGGCTGATGGGAATGCCCTGGACGATGTCGGCGCGTCCCGCCTGGAGCTCGGCCACGCGCGTGGAAGGCTCGGGGATGAAGCGGAAGATCACCTTGGCGACCTTGGGCGCGCCGCCCCAGTAGTCGGGGTTCGCCACCAGCGTGAGGTGGTCGTCCGGCACGTACTCGGTCACCTTGAACGGACCGGTGCCGATCGGCATCTTGTTGAAGGTCTCTGGGGGATTGTCCGTGACGTACTTGGGCGGAACGATCATGGCCCCGTAACCGGCGAGCTTGGTGATGATCACCGGGTCGGGCGACTTCATCACGAAGTCCACGGTGTAGTCGTCGACGACCTCGACGTGGTCGATGCTGGTGTAGTTGGCCTGCTGTGGCCCCTTGGCGCCTTCCGGCCCGAGCAGCCGATCGAACGTGAACTTCACGGCGGCGGCGTTGAACGGCTCGCCGTCCTGGAAGGTCACGCCCTTGCGCAGGTGGAAGCGCAGCCGGGTGTTGCTGGCGTCGGTCCATTCCCAGCTCGTGGCCAGGCCGGGGCCGATCTTCATGTCGAGACCGCGATGCACCAGGCCGTCGAAGATGCTCGAGCCGATCATCCCCCACGCCAGGTAGAAGGTGTCGATAGGGTCCCAACTCTGGGGATCCTGCTGCTGTGCGATGGTGAGCGTGCCGCTGGGCTGGGCGAAGGCCAGGCCAAGCACCACGGCGGCGACGAGCGCCAGTACGGTTCTCTTCATTTGTCCTCCCTGGACGATTGCGAGGCGGCGAGGGGCGTGCACTCTCTCAACCAGGATTGCCAGTCCCACACGCTCTTTCGGTTCTCGATGATCTGGTGGCTGTCCACCTCCTTGACACCGTCCAGCCCCGACAGTCTGCGGGCGAGGAAGGCATGCAACGCATCGGCGTCCGCGTGCAGCGACTCCACCACGATGGTGGTCCCGCCCAGGGTGACGCCGACGTAGCGGACCTCAGGCATCGCCTTGAGTGCATCGGCCACGGAATCGGCCTGGGATGCGACCACGCGGACCAGGCTCACCGCATCGACGGGGATGCCCAGCTTCAACGGATCGCCGGTCGCGACGATGGCGATGGCTCCAGACTCGAGGATCTTGCGGGTGCGCAGCCGGACCGTGCTCTCGGGCAGGCCGAGGCGGCGCGCGATGACGCTGAAGGGCATCCGGCCGTCGCTCTGGAGCGCTCCCAGGATGGCCAGGTCGATCGCGTCGAAGGGGTCCTCGAAGGGTGTCGCCATCTCGTCCCGTCCCAAGAAGTGCCGAATCCGTGCCGGTGCTCGTAGTATCCACCGGAATCCGCAACTCGTCAAGATGGGTTGTGCGGAATCAGCAACAACTGCCCGGCATCGCTGCGCGTCCAGCGATGCTTCCGGGAGGTGTGGCGGGCCTCCCTGGGACTCGGCGGGGGAGAACGCTCAGCGCAGCCCGGTCACGCTCCCGCTGTCGTCGACCCGCATGTGGCGCGCCGCAGGGTCACGCGGCAGGCCGGGCATGGTCATGATGCGACCCATCAGGGCCACCAGGTACCCGGCGCCGACGGCGGGACGGATCTCGCTGACCGTGAGCGTCATGCCCTCGACCAGTCCTCCGGCCTTGGGATCGTCGGAGAACGATAGGTGGGTCTTGGCGATGCACACCGGCAACCGGTCGAGTCCGGCGCCCGCGAGCGTGTCCAGGTCGCGGCAGGCATCGTCTGTGAGGACGACGTCCTCGGCGCCGTAGACGGTGCGCGCGACGGCGCCGACCTTCGCCTGGAAGGGTGCGTCGTCCGGGTACAGGAAGCGGGGCTCCGGTGGCTCGTCGCCGGTTCCGTCGAGTGCCTCCAGCACCACCGAAGCCAACGCCTCGGCGCCGCCGCCGCCGTCGGCGAAGGCGGTGATGCGTGCGCACCGCACACCCAGGCCGTCGGCGTGCCGCTCGAGCAACGCCAGATCCTCCTCGGTGTCTCCGTCGAAGACGTTGATGGCGACCACCGCCGGCAGGCCGAAAGCGCGGACGCTGGCGAGCTGCCGATCGAGGTGCCGCAGGCCGCGCCCCAGATCGCCGTTCCCGTGCGAGGCCAGTGCCCGCACCGTTGCGACCATCACGACCAGGTGGGGCCACAGCCCGGCCTGGCGCGCCTTCAGGTGCAGGAACTTCTCGCCGCCGAGGTCGAAGCCGAAGCCCGCCTCGGTCACCACGATGTCGGTGTGCCGCAGGCCGAGACGGGTGCCGACGACGCTCGAGCAACCGTGCGCGATGTTGCCGAACGGGCCGGTATGGACGAAGGCCGGTGTGCCCTCGCCCGTCTGCACCAGGTTGGGGTGCAGCGCCTCGCGGAGGACCACCAGCATGGCGTCGGTGGCGCCGAGCGCCTCGACGGTGACCGGAGTGCCGGCCTCCGTCCAGCCGACCACCATGCGGGCCAGCCGCGCGCGCAGGTCCGGGAGCGACTCGGCCAGCGACATCACCGCCATGACCTCGCTGGCGGCGGAGATGTCGAAGCGCGTCTTGCGCTCTGCACGTCGGCCGGCGGCCACCAGCACGCTCCGGAGCGCGCGATCGTCGACGTCCAGCACCCGCGGCCAGGTCACGCGGTCGGGGTCGAGCCCGCCGGCCTGGCCGAAGTGGAGATCGCTGTCGATCATCGCGGCCAGCAGGTTGTGGGCGCTGGTGATGGCATGAAGATCGCCGGTGAAGTGCAGGTTGATGTCGTTCGATGGCTCGACACGGGCGCGCCCTCCGCCGGTGCCGCCCCCCTTGGCACCGAACAGCGGGCCGAGCGAGGGCTCGCGCAAGCACACCGCGCCGGCCGCGCCGAGCCTTCGCAGGCCGTCGGCGAGGCCCACGCTGACGGTGGTCTTGCCTTCGCCCGGCGGAGTGGGCATGATCGCGCTGACCAGCACCAGCTTGCCCGAAGGACCGGATCGCGGGCCGTCGAGCGTGGGGTCGATCTTCGCTTTGTAGAGGCCGAAGGGGGTGACGCTGCCGGGATCGAGATGGAGGTCGCGTGCAACGTCGACGACGGGACGTAGCGA
>Ga0307440_1000357_pt1 | contig 22165 bp, 20 predicted proteins | sample SalMarWE160410MG_FD_202150 | JGI IMG/M metagenome (GOLD analysis project Ga0307440, IMG submission 202150) | Salt marsh sediment microbial communities from the Plum Island Ecosystem LTER, Massachusetts, United States - WE1604-10 | ecosystem: Environmental > Aquatic > Marine > Intertidal zone >... | reverse complement strand
CTTGATCTTGAACGAAAATCCGATTTTTTTAAAGTACCCTCAAGTGTGAAAAATTTTTACGCCGATCCCTCGATTTCAATAACCAGAGTGCCCAAAAAATGGACAACTTGGATATGCTCATACAATACGATTATTCCGGATGAAAATATAATCCTAATAAATTCAGGATGTTAATTTCAAATTGGCTCAAGGTATGGTCTATGGCATGGCCTATGCTAGGAAAGAGCCAAAAGGAAGAATAAAGGTAATGGGAACGTCTGGAACCTGCAACTTTTCCTTTGTCGGAATAAAAAGGGTTTAACGATTATAAAAAATAAAGGAAAAAACCATGAAAAAGATCACCCTCACATTTGTTCTTGCTGTTTGTTTGGCTGTTTCAGGGTCTGCCTACGGCCAGGGAGGCGGATATGGCAATGGCAGATATGGGATGGGCGGTATGATGGGCGGTGGCATGATGGGTGGTTACGGCTGGCAAGGTGGCCGTCAAACAACCTTTCCTGATGTTAATCAACAGCTATTGCAAACAGCTAAATCGGCACAGATAGACAAAACGCGAAACCGGGTGGTTTTCTCCGGCGATCGGATTGAGATTACGATGGCGGCCGTACAGCCTGATTTCCCCGACACGACCTTTGAAGTGGCCGGACTCGTCAATCCGACGATCATAGTTCCCGCAGGCGCTCTTATTACCCTGAATTTTGTCAATATGGATTACGGGAATCGGATGAATCACGGAGTGGTCATAACCCCGGTTCCTCCGCTGTACCCTGTGCTCTCCATGATGGGTATGCCCAACACGCTGGTCGGAATACCCATTCTTCCGCCGCGGCAACTCAAGGATGCGCAGAAGTCCCTCTACGTCGAAAGTTCGGTCACCTTCGAAGCCCCGCATCCGGGAACCTATTACTATCTCTGCCAATATTATGATCATGCATACAAAGGGATGTACGGGCGTTTCATCGTGACGGAGAAATGAAAACAATGGCCACCATTAAATAATGTCCCGCCGGGAAAAACATGCTTTCGATGCCGGGTCATGTCCGTGCCTGTCCTGGATCGCTGGTAGGTGAAATTCTAGATAGCTGTTGTGTTCTTTGCTGATTGTCACAGATTTACTGTGGATTCAATAACAGTCTCCTGGATACACAGTTTTTGCAGTAACATTCGAGAAAAATTTTTTTACAGGAGATTGTTGAGGGTCCTGAGTCATCTTTTGGTCTTGGAAATATCAACCGGAATGTGCCTACACTCTTCGTCTTCAATGCTGGTCAGTGCAGCGAGTATGGGACATCCTTCGAGGGAGCCGTGACCGTCACATTCGGATGCCAGGTGTTCAAGAGCTGCTTTTACCCGAGTCAGGTCATGGACCTTGCTGTCGATATCTTCAATCTTGGCCAGGGTGCGATTCTTGATCTCCGCCCTGGTGGTATGAGGATCCTGCTGGAGGTTCAGCAGGTCTTTGATCTCGTTCAAGGTAAAGCCGAGTGCCTTGGCACGCTTAATGAATCTGAACCGTGCCACCTCATCTCGGGAGTAAAGCCGGTAGTTGGATTCCGTCCTTGGTGGCGGCTCGATCAACCCCTGGCGTTCATAAAATCGTATGGTGTCAATGCGGACGCCCGCTTCCTTGGCCAATTTGCCGATGGTTAATCCGTCCATATCTGTCTCCAGTCGCCTAGGTTATCAACCCCAAGATACCTTCTAAGAAAGAGAGAGCATTTTGCAAAATGAGGGTTTTTGATCAAAATCAAGGCATGCAAAAAAAATTTACCACAGTCATGTAGTTGATATTCCAGGGATAAAAATTTGAGCATAACGCGGAGTTTGGACAAGAAGACCATTTTGCAAGCGGCTCTAGAATATAAACATTAGACCATAAATCAAGGCCCAGAAAGACATATTTTTTTCCCATCGACTCAGGCTCAACTTTGTGTTTACCAACTCTCCCCTGTAGCTGTCTGATGATACTGACATCACGGAAGATTCAGGATCTTTCGGATAAACTGGTGCCTGGTGCCTGGTGTCCTCACACAAATTCCTTGACAGAAATTTACGCTGTATCTATGTCTTAAAAATCTGATCAAATTACAGACACTCTTCCAGATACATGTTTGGGATGCACCAAGGCAAGGCTTCTCTGAGAGAGTACTTCGGCTATGAATACATCCCCCAAATAGCATTTGCTAAAACGTTGAGTGAAAACAGGTCGTAGGAGGTCCTATGAAAAGGTTGATTTGTGTGCTGATAATAGGAGTACTGGTCTGCTTTGTCGGACCCGCATGGGCTCAAATGACACCGCAAGAACATGTGCATCAAATGTCTCATCGCGTGATGCCGTTCGATGTGTCAAGGACCTTGCATATCTTTAAGATGACGGAGCAGGGTGGTGTGGAGCGAGTTGTCACAAGAGAAACAGGTACGGATGATCAGGTTGCGTTTATTAGGCAACATTTGCAGCAGGAAGCAGTAAAATTTCAAAATGGGGATTATTCGGACCCGGCAAAATTACATGGTGAGAGTATGCCCGGGCTTAAAGAACTTCAAAAAGGGGTCTCACATATCAAGGTAACCTATACTTCATTACAAAATGGGGCAGAGATAACCTTTGAGACAAAGGATCTCCACTTATTGACGGCAGTACACAGATGGTTTGGGGCACAATTGTCTGAGCATGGCGCCGATGCAAAGGCAGAATGAACAGCTTGTTTGACATCCAAACACTCCAACCTGTTTCCTGACTCCAATACTATGTCAATTCTACAATGACCTTTGGCATGCTGGAGTCAAGGTAAAAGTGGAAGTATCTTCACCTTGGGGTGACAAGATTTTGTTATGTGGAGTCAGAAAGAGGCTCAAACCTCTGAGGTGTTCTTTTCCATTGAAGCTGCCGATGGATATCCTTACCTGTCGAATATAAATATTTGCCAGGAATCAAATAATGTCCTTTCCACTGTGCTATTCATTTATTTGAGTTTGTGCTATAATTATTATCTTAGATAAGAATGACAACAAATCACTTTTGTCGCACTCTCGTCTTTGAATGGCATCAACGCTGACAAACCAGTTGATGATTGAGCAAAGTAACAACCAACGGTAATTTACACACATTGTTATAACCAAGGGTTTAGATTTCCCTTTTTCAAAAAAAGGAGAATAATTTATCGTTGGTATGAAGAGATGATTTATTGAATGGCGTTTAGTATCCATCCACGAATTACAATGGGTATCAGGGAGCCCAATACTGATGAAAATTCGAGCAGGAATAGGCTATAGTAAAATACAAGGTAATGCAGTCGAGGCAGGAAAAGAAGCTGCACATGCAGCAATAACTGGGCTTGCCGGCGCCCCCCCGGCTCTCATTATTGTCTTCACAACCCCTCGGTATGATCTCCCCACGTTAATTAAAGGAATCCGTTCCATTACCGGTGGCTCACATTTGATTGGAGCCACCGGTTCAGGTGAGATTATACAAGGTCAGCATCTAGGATTCGGCGGTGGTGTCAGTGTGCTTGCCCTGACGGCCGGGCCATACCGGTTTGGTTTGGCATCTGCTCCAGACATTAAAGGAAAACTTGACCAGGTTGGGCAAACCATTACTCGGGAAAGCAGAGCAGAGGCCGGTCCAAGCACTCACTCCGCTGTGATATTGCTCGCGGATTGCCTTGCCGGCGATCTTCAGCAGCTAGTACAGGGAGTGTATCGTATTACCGGGCCGAAGGTTTCAATCAGTGGAGGCGCCGCAGGTGATGAACTCAAATTTGAACGAACTTTCGTGTTCCACGACGACAAGGTCATTGAAGGAGGCGCAGTTGCTCTTTGGATTGCAAGTGAGAAACCTATAAAAGTGGTAACACGGCATGGTTGGGAACCTGTTGGTATTCCCATGCTGGTTACCCGTGCCGAAGGAACTGAAATAATCGAACTTGGCGGACGCCCCGCAGCCATAGCGTATGAGGAACAACTCGGATTAGCCCCTGGTCAGCTGAGTGCTGACGAGTTCTGGGGGACATCCATTGTCCATCCTTTCGGACTACTTCAGTCAGATGGGACGACTGTAATCAGAGTAGCCCGCTCCAAGACAGAGGAGGGAAGACTCAGAATCCAGGGCTGTGTACCACCAACAGGCAGTGCCGTTCAGGTTATGAGTAGCTCTAATGAAGCATTGCTTGATGTTGCGAATGAGGTTGTGCGTGAATCACTTGACAATCGTCGGGATGTTGGAGTTCTGCTGATCTTCAGTTGCGCGGCGAGAGCCGTCATTTTGGGATCCCGGATATCCGAGGAATCACAACGACTCCAGAAAGAAGCTGGAGAAACGCCGACTTTTGGTTTTTATTGTTGCGGAGAGTTTGCCCGGACTGTTGGCGTATTGGGAACACACAATGCCACGATAACCGCTCTCGCTCTCTAAGCGAACCCATATGTCATATCCCTACGAAAACGATCGCCAACAAAATCCGCAACAAACAGAAACAGACGAGTTACTTCGTTTGCGTGCTGCACGGGATGTAGCGGTACAGGCGGCCCGAGAAGCAGTTCGTGACACGACCCGTCTAACCCGCCTGCTTAGCATCTTAAATGACTCTGGTCCTCTGAATCTCGTGCTTGACCGGGTTTTGTCGACGATTTCGGAGTTGTTTTTAGCGGATATAGTTGTGCTTCTTGACCCAGTCGGAACAGGGACCTTTTCCCCTCTGGCAGCGATCGGGTTGCCAGAGGATATACTGCAATTGCCGTTTTCTGATGAAGAAGGGAGCTATACAAAACTCCTAAGGAGGACTGGAGTTCCCATACTGATTGATAATGCAGTTTCAGATCCGAAAATTGATTTCCAGATCAGCGAACAAGGTGCAGAAGCTGTTGTTATGTTGCCGGTTGATGGAAGTGATACAACTCGCGGTGTACTGATACTTGCCCGTTGCCGTCCAGATCCCTTTGCAGATGACGATGTTGGACTCCTGAGCACAATGGCCTACCGGATTGGCCGGACTCTCGCAGAGGCTCAGCGAAGTGTTCAATTTGAAAAGATCATCCAGAGTGGTCGTGAGATCGGAAGGCATCTTGATTTTGCGACCATTACTGCCGAGGCAGTACGAATGTCTCCTGTCATTGTCTGTGCTGATGCCTCTGTACTTATACTCAGTGATCCTGGTGGTGAGGTGTACTGTGCAGCTCAAACAGGCCTCCATTCGTCCTGTACTCCTGCGCTATGTAAACTTGCGGAATACCTGATCACCTCGTCATTACTTGGGAAAAGCGAACCCTACAGCACAGCGGATATTAGCGCTGGGATTGGAGATTATGCTTTTAATTTCAATGAAATGTGTCCTGTGAAAGCTTTGTTGGCCATTCCGATCCACCGCCAAGATCGAGTCCACGGCATATTGTTTGTCGTACGCTTTTCAGCCATTGCATTCAATACCAGTGCCTCGCAAGTAGCCGCGATCTACGCTGACCAGATCTCTGCTGCTCTTGAAAATTCCAGGCTTTATCAGGCCGTACATAATGAACTGATACAACGTAAGAAGCTTGAAGATGAACAAAGGAAATGGGAAAGACAGCAACAGCAACTCCAAAAGACAGAAAGTTTACATCGCATGGCTGGGGCTATTGCACACAATTTTAATAACTCACTTTGTGCAGTTATGGGAAACCTCGAGCTTGCTCTAATGGATTCATCTTTTGGGTCCTCTGTTGATGTCCTGAACCAGGCGATGAAAGCTTCCCGCCGTGCAGCTGAAGTGAGCAGCTTGATGTTGACGTATCTGGGTCAATCGGTTGCCAGCTATACACCAGCCGATCTTTCTGAAATCTGTCGCAAAAGCATGACGCTTCTTAAAGTTGCAACCTCACAAGGAACGACATTTAAAGTGGATCTGCCTTCTACAGGCCCGATCATCAATGCAGACGTGAGCCAGATACAACAAGTATTGACCAACCTAGTAATAAATGCCTGGGAATCAACCAACAAGAGTGAAGGCACTGTTAACCTCAGTGTGAGATCAACTACCCTTGAAGATATCCTTGGGGGACATCGTTTTCCTGTAGACTGGCAGCCACAGGACAAGATCTACGCCTGCATAGAGGTTTCGGACACGGGATGCGGAATTTCAGAACAGGATATCGACAAGCTCTTTGATCCGTTTTTCTCCAGTAAATTTACCGGCCGTGGTCTCGGACTAGCGGTTGTTCTTGGAATTGTTAAGGCGCACGGCGGTGGGGTCGTAGTGGAGAGTCAAACAGGAGAGGGGAGTATCTTCCGAGTTTTATTGCCAATCTCTGGAAAAACAGTTTCTCGGCAACCCGAAAAAATCATTCCGCCTCTGGAAATTAAAGAGGGGGATAGGGTACTGCTGGTCGAAGATGATGAGATAATGCGTAGTATGGCTGAAACAATGCTCACGCGTTTGGGTTTCGAGGTGTTCACAGCAAAAGATGGAATTGAGGCTGTGGAAATGTTCCAGAAACAAAAGGATGAAATCCGCGTTGTTGTAACTGATCTGTCCATGCCACGTATGGACGGTTGGGAGACACTGTCAGCACTGCGTCGAATCCGTCCGGATATTCCAGTGGTCCTTTCCAGTGGATATGACGAGGTTCAGGTGATAAACAATGACCATCCCGAACGTCCAAATGTATTCCTTCACAAACCCTACCAGAAGGCTACACTGAAAGAGGCACTTTCAAAAGCGATGAATGAATAAATTGGACTCCTTTAATGCATGCTCTGTTTTACAGAAATGGAGGCTCTTACGATGACTAAAAAACAAACGTGTCTGCTGTTCCCCAAAAGCCAAAATTAAACCGGCAACCTCAACCTTCCTCCGATCAAACAAAGTATCTATAATTGAAGCTGTCAGATTGTGTATCTTTCTGAACTCTATCGACAACTTTTGGGTGTATGGAGTAAGAGTTTCTGCCCATCGATATCCATTGGCCTGAGCCTAAGGACTTCGTTTGTTCTCATGCCACCTCCTCGGGCCATCAATTCTAGGATATCTGTTTCGCACATTCAGTGTCCTGAAAATCGCCTCATCAATTGTATCTTTGTCAAATATCGTCCATTGAAATGTTTTGGGTTTCTGAAAGAGGTTTTTGACGGCATGCGAAAGGCATGAATGATCCGGTATCTTTTGACCGAATAGTTGTTTGGTGAGTCGGGGGTTGGTCCCGGTTTTATCAGTCCCTTGGGTATTCATTTTTTTTCGTATCACCGGTGTATTCTTTCAGCTCAACATGATCTTCTTCCCGGCCGCAAGCAGAGATGCATGCCAGGCATTGAGAGGTATCAAGATATCATTCATCATCCTTTTAATTGTCCTTCTCCTACTGTCCAAAATATGTACAGTTCCGGGCAATGTCCTTTCTGTAATTGGAGTGTGGTTGATTTATTTATTAATAAAATCAAACAATTATTCCTTTCCTGTAAACGAAACATCAAACTGGCACGGCCTATGCTTATTAAGAAGCAGAGCTTTGAATATGACCGAAGCAAATCGATCATCAAAAGGACTAAAAAACACTCAATAAACTTCAGGTAAATCAAAAGTATTTAAAAGGAGATCAAAATGAAGAAAGTTCTTGTTTCCTCATTGATAATTGTTGGATTAACGATTGGTTCCAGCGCTGTAGTTTTCGCTCAGGGCGGATATACTGTTCAGAATAATCGGCCCGGATATGGGAATTCCATGATGGGTGGGGGCTATGGTCCCGGTGGAAACGGCAGCGGTTACGGCAATAATGGTTACGGTATGGGCCCCGGTATGATGGGCGGTAACTATGGCTACGGTATGGGCCCCGGTATGATGGGTGGTGGTTATGGCTACGGTATGGGCCCCGGTATGATGGGTGGTGGTTATGGCTATGGTATGGGCCCCGGCATGATGGGCGGTAACTATGGCTACGGCATGGGCCCCGGTATGATGGGTGGCAACTATGGCTACGGTATGGGGCCTGGCATGAGGAATTATAGTTATGGCCCCAATAACGGCTCAAGGTACGGCAATAGGTGGTATGGCTGGCAACAGCCGAAACAGGTACAAAAGTTTCTGGACCAGACCGTGGACCTCAGGAGAAAGCTGAACGATAAGGAATTTGATTACCGGGAGGCCTTGAGAAATCCTAAGACATCACCCGAGTCTCTGGCAAAGATTGAAAAGGAAATCACCGATCTTCGTATCCAGATTTCTGAGAAAGCCGCGCCTAAACACTAATAGGTATTTACAAGAGGGAATAATCTCTTGGTGCAGCAAAACCCTGGCTGCGGACAAAAGAATCGCGACAGGGTTTCTCGGAAATCAGCACCTCCCGACCAGACAGGCCAGCCATTTATACCCCTTGAGGGGGCAACAATCTATAAGAGTTCAATACTTCGGCATGGTCAAGCTGCTGTTTCAAAGAGATATTCATATAAAGCTTAGTTAAACATTTTGGAGGTAAGTAACCAATGTACGGTGGATACGGAATGGGGTTTTCAGGCGGAGGATTTGGCTCAATTTTCATGCTTTTCTTTTGGGGACTTCTACTCGTTGGTCTTATCCTGATGATCAAGCAGTCATTGAGACCATCGAACAGATCTCAGATGGTTTCGGCACTCTCAATTGCCGCCGAACGGTATGCTCGAGGTGAAATCAAAAAGGAGGAATTCGAAACGATCAAACAGAGCTTGTCATAAACTTCCCACTTAGGGATTCGGAAATTACTAATATACCATATCGCATCCCGTCTTAGGGCCAAATTTATTCGTGCCTCTATCACAAAATCCTCGACGTAGCGCTGCGATGCCTGCGGTTTTGCTCAATCGGACCGAACAAATCTCACCGAAATCCGGGTTCGATCCAGCTAGGTTTGTATTTTCCGAGTCCCTTATGAGGTGACCCTGATTTTAGGGGTCACCATTGGCTATATAGAGAACGCAACCAGGTCAACATCTGTAAGGAAGAAGGGTGTCTCTATGTGTTTATTACAAAATGCTTCAAAACATGACATCCTCTTATCACCCCTGCCTTTCAAACTCTCGAGAACGGCTCTGGTTCTCATCCTGGCGACGGTTTTCCTGGCCGTTATCCTGACCTTTTCCAGTCTTCAGCATATCAATCGTTACCAGGACCTGATGAAGAGATTCCTGCTCGAAAAGGGGGAAACGATCATAACGGCAATAGAGGCCGGAATGCGAACTTCGATGATGCATTTTATGGGAAGCGGTGATCCCCTTCAGACGTTGATCACCGAGAGCAGTCGTGAACGTGATATCGTCTTTATCCGTATTATGAACAGAGACGGAATTGTCGTGAACCGGACCGACGGGGCCCCTGCCGTGAATCTTCCCGCCGGAGAGGCGGAACGCATCATGGCTTCCGATGCGCCGGTGACCCATATTGAGAAAAATAAAGGGATGTTTATCCTGACCAAGCGGTTTCGATTGCATAATTCCTTCGCCGCAATGCCGATGATGATGATGGGAAGACAGATGCGCATGATGGACGGGAACGGTCAGGATCTTTCCGAAGGGATCATCTCCATAGGTCTTTATACCAAAGAATTTGACCTTGTAAGGAGGCAGGATATTCAGCATGCTTTTTTCATGGGCGCCATTCTCTTTCTCGTCGGCAGTGCCGGTCTGTATTTTCTCTTTTTGTATCAAGGCATGCGGGTAGCGGAAACGACGCTTGCCAATATGAAATTGTACACCCAAAATGTTGTTGAGAGCATTCCGGTAGGGATAATCACCCTTGATGGTGAGGAAAGGATTGTCTCTTTCAACAGAAAAATAGAAGAGATTATCGGGTATTCGCTTGCGAAGGGCAAAGGGAAGAAAATTTCCGCTGCCTTTCCGGGTTGGCAGGTCAATTGTCGTGATATCCGGACAGGAGCCTTTGAACAGCCGATGGACTTCCCGACAGGCGAGGGGAGAGATATTCCGATTAAGATCGGAGGCTCTTCGCTGGTTGACAATGAAGGCGGGTTTATCGGAACTGTCTTGATCATACGGGATATGACCACGGTTAGAGAGATGGAACAGCAGTTGGAACGCTCCCGCCGGATGGCGGCATTGGGCAAGATGGCAGCCGGAATTGCTCATGAGATCCGCAACCCCCTGGGAACCCTTCGCGGATTTGCCCATTATTTCGGAAAACAACCAGGTGCCACGAAGGAGAGTATCGGCTATGCCGACCTGATGGTCAGCGAAGTAGATCGTCTGAACCGCAACATATCCGGCCTCCTGCAATTTGCCAGACCCCGTGAGCCTCAGCTCGTCTCGGTCGATCTGGATCAGTTGGTCACAAAGACAGTTGCCTTGACGGAAGGTGATTTTGCCGATCACGAACTGAACTTTCATTGGCAATGCAACGCTGGCATAATCCTGCAAGCAGATCCTGACCTGATTCTTCAGGTCCTGATGAACCTTTTGAAAAACAGCATTTATGTGACCCCCATCGGCGGTGAGGTCTCCCTGACTGGATCCGAAGATGACAACTCAGTCCGGATTACCGTCTCCGATAGCGGCTGCGGCATGACCGAACAGGAAAAGGAAAAGATGTTTGATCCCTTTTACACCACCAGGAAAACAGGGACCGGCTTGGGACTATCCGTCAGCCATCAGATAATCGAACAGCATCGGGGAGTATTTGAGGTAGACACCGCACCTGGCGAGGGAACATGCGTGACGATTATTTTACCAAAAATCAAGAAGTATTGACTCGAATAGATTTTATTATACCTCAACGAGACATCAGCAAATCACTTCGGTTTGTATATCAGCCTCCCACATTCCTCACGCCAGCCTATCATTCCATTAGATTTTTAAGTGACATGGGTATAGCCCATTTGAGTAAGGGGCTGCGCTGCGATAGCCCCCATCTCGCTGCCCATGCAATGGACAACGATTGGGGCGCTTTTGTCCTTTAGCCGCCTACTTTCAAGTTCCGGAAACGATAGCGAATCGTGTATTTTTTGACTATCAAAAGGCCTTCTCAGCCCATATAGAGCCTCAGGAGCAAGGCGACAAGGGACCAGGAAAAGATCGCCGGCGCCAGCATTGCCAAGACTGCCTGCCACGGGTTTTCGAAGAGCTCGCGCATGGCCCGAAAGCCGCGTCTGATTCCGAAAAAGAGTCCGGTGACCAGAAGGACACCCTGGATGAGCGGGATCCAGTCCGGGAGCAATGCTGGGAAATGCTGCTGTGCCAGGCCGAAGAGGTTCCAGTCAAGGCCCATTGGGTCGGAGAGGACGTTTAAAATATAGCCGTAGTTGATCATGACCGAAGGCAGGCTGAAGGCGATCCAGGCGAAGATTCCGGTGGGAATCAGCATGGAAGCAGAGGCCAGGGCCAGCGTCTTTGTGGCGACCCGGTTGCCGGTAAGGGCCTTCGAGATTCGGGCGCAGGCGAGAAAAAGACCGGGAAAAACCATCAAGGCTGCCATCCAGAGAAGACCTACATAGGTGAGAAAGGCTGGGATATTGCCGCTTTCACTGACGTTTGCCGCATTTCTGATGAAACCCCAGGGGCCCAGCATGGTAATCGAAAAGGCAATGGCTACTGTAAGCATCATGATGACGTTGACCATCTCATCATAGCCCTTGAGATTGCCGCCGGAGGCAAAGGGGCGCAGGAAGAGGCCGATATTGTCCTTGGGACAGCTTTTGAAACACTCGGTGCAGCAGCCGCAATGCGTATTGCGGTCCATGGTGCCGGGATATTGCCCCCAGGGGCAGCCCCAGCCGGACTCATTGCCCTGGATGCAACATTTTTCCGTATGCTTGCGACAGACCTCCCGGTCCACGGCACGGACAGCCGTCATCGAGGCCATTGAGTACGTGCCCAGGAAACCGCTGACCGGGCAGATGTAGAGGCAGAAGACCCGCCGACGAAAGATCAGCGCCAGAACGATGGTGACAATCAAGATCAGGAGAAAGGCCACACCGGTAGCGATGGGGCGGGTGATCAGCATGATCCCAAACGAGATCATGGCCATGAATACCAGGTTCTGCAGCCACATATTCTGCAGTTTTTTGGGCCAGTCCAGCTGGAGGCCCGTAAAAGAATGACGCAGGCCGCGCAGGGGGCGGTCGATTGTATGCACGGCGGTGAGCGCCTTGCGGCTCAGCCATTCGGCGGGTGCTGGCAGCGGACAGATGGTGCACCAGAACCTGCCACCTAAAGGGACGAATATGGCCTTCAAGAGGAACCACCAGAAAATCCAGACAAAGATGATGGTGATATTATGGTTCCCCACCGGGGTGCCGCCAAGGGCACTCAGGATGAAGAAATAGAAGATTGTAGCCATGGGCAGCAGCAATGCAAACTGCAGGCTGCGCCGTTTGACCAGCCACGACAGAAAACGGCTATGGGCGAGAAGGTTGATTCCCTTCGATGTTTGCGACGGAATGACGGAACTTCCGGAACCGGCCAGCAACAGCAGGCTTGCGACCAGCCATATGGAAAGGGAGAGGGCCAAGTGATACGGTGCATCGGGGCGGACGATCAGTTCGCCGGTCATGAACGGGTGGAGGCTGCCGCAGACCTGGGTGCAGCGGAAGACGAACTTGCCGCTCTTGGAGGCCACAAATTTGATTTCGTGGACTTTGTCCCAGTCATCATGCATTTTTCCGTCATCGTCTTTCCAGCTGTATTTCTGGTAGATGATCCCTTTTTGTTTGATGATCAGGTCGACGGGATAGCCGTCCAGGGAAAAACCGTGGGTGACATCGGCACTGGTGAGCTTCAGGACCACCGTATCCCCGTGGTTTACAACAAGGCGCGATGGCGAGTAGCCGTAGCGGACGGCGGTAACCGTAAAAACACGGCGTTGCGGACCGGTAGCCTTTTTTTCTATAAGCCGGGGCAGGATGAGAGCAAGGATCAAGCCTGATATAATAAGTGACCAGATTGCCGGCCGTGATGAGAAGATTTTCATGGTACTGCTAGCGTTTCATTCTTCCATGTCGGAGGTGAGCAGAGCCGTGATCAACTTTGTTGCCCTCTCACTGCTCCAGTCGTGATAGCCGGTGACTTTACCGATCAGGTTCCCTTGTCCGTCGAGTAGATACGTGGTGGGGATGGCGTGCAGAGAGAATCGGCGGCCGGTTTCGCCTGCAACATCTAAAAGGATCGGAAAATCGATGGAAAATTGGTCTTTGAATTGTCGCACGGTGTTTGGAGGTTCCATTAGATCAATCGCCAATATCTGCAACCCTTTGTCCTTGAAATTTCTATAGAGTTCGGAGAGGGGCGGCATCTCCCGTCGGCAGTCGCCGCACCAGGCAGCCCAGAAAACCAACAGGATCAGCTTGTTATTTTGGTGATCGCTTTGGACGACATGACCCGAGAGATCGGGCAGCACCACCGGCGCCATGTTCTGCCCAGGTTCGGTGACGTTGATATCCATGGCTGAGAAAAGTTCCGGAGAAATCCTGCCTTCACCCTGCCCGGCAAGCGAAAACGAAGGCAGGAGCGTGCCCACCAGCAGAAGAACGATGGTTAGCGAATGGACGAAGCGCGGCATACCTCTCTCACTTATAGAGGACACTTCCGGCCGGGCCTCGCTGGGCTTTGAGCTCAAGTGTTGTCGTTCCCTTGGCCGGTACTGTGACTTCTTTCTTGACCGGTCGCAGCTTTTCGTGCCAGATTTTAACGGTGTATGTGCCGGCGGCAAGCGCAGGCAGAGCCGACAGACCGGCGGATTTGGCCCACGCAGGATCCGGTATCTGGAACCGGCCGTGGGCATCGGTCACCGCAGCATAGGGGTTTTTCAGGACCATGATATAGGCGATCATCTCGGCATGAATATCACAACGCAGCTCTACGATGCCCGGCTTGTCGAAGACAACGCTTTTGCTCTCCCCCGGTCCGTAGCTGCCGAGATTGAACTTTTTGGTTTCTGACAGAGAAAAGACATTGTGGTTGACCTTGTCGTTATTGGGGAAAGCAACGGTGCTTCCCACTGGTATTACCAGGATATGCGGCAGGAATGTCAGATTGTTCTGGTCCATGACGAAATGACCATTGCTGAAATCTCCAGATGGTATGGGGCCTTTTTCCACATAGACCATGATGCCTGCAGGCGATGGCAGGCCCTGGACATGGACCTGACCGCTGATGGTTCCGGCCTGCACCTGATGAGTTGTAAAGAGAAAGATGGTTGTTGCAAGAGCACAGAATGTTAATAAATATCTTCGTGATTTCAATTTTATATTCCTTTATGCTGTCTTAAGTCTTGTCGGGGATAGAAATGATTTTTATACAAACGTGAGGAATCTCAATTCCCGAATTGATGCAGTCCCCCGGGATGATTACCAGGAGGCGCTGGTCATCTCGATATCCCTGTCTGGCCATCCTTTGGCTAGAGCCCAGGCCTTGAAGGTCGGACGGTAAATAAGATGTGCCTCAACCGACGGCTCGTCTTTGGGATCCTGCAGGGCAAAATGGAAGACCTCGGTTACCGTGCTCTTGGGTGGGATCCGGGTATCAGAGTCGACGGCCACCGCCTTCCAGAACGGCACATTTAGGTTATTTTTAGCATCGCGCAGAACTCTGGCGAAAACCGTTCCCGGCAGACCGTTATAATTGCCTTTGTCCACCGGGCCTTTCCCTGTCCAATCGGGAAGTTTCGGCCCGTCGATCATTTGCAGGGTGCCCCCCTTGGAATCGGTTGCCTTGACCACCAACATGATTGAGCGCATGGTTTCCCCGGTGGGCACCCAGTGGCCGGCGCCGATGTTGGTCACATGGACCTGAACACTGAGGACCTTATCCTTGGTCTCTGCCTTGATATCCACGGAAAGCGCGGTCTTCAACTGGGTCTCGGTGCTGCCCTCGAACAGATGCGGAGTGATGGTGGACGGGTCGCGCTTGACACCCGCCATGCTACGGGCTCGGCCGTCGACCACGTACTCATCATAGGGCAACATATCTTTGCGCCAACTCATATGGCAGGACTGGCAGCTCTTGCTGCGGTCACCGCTGTCTTTGGCAAGCCCGTTCTGCCACAGTCGCCACTCCTGATAGGTGGTTTGGATGGGCAGGTCTGTATTTCCTTTAAGGTCGAAACCCTGCCATTGCGCATCGGTATAGACCTTGGTGTGATCCCAGGGCTTTCTGTCGGCGGTAGTCTCAAAATGTCCGTGGCAGGTGGCGCAGAAGACACTCTCACTCTGAACCGGGGCATAGGAGGCAGCCATGAACTGGTTGACTACATCGTCATAGGGGCCGAAGACCAGGATGGAGTTGCCTTGGCGCGGCCTGGATCTTCTCAGCAGTGGTTTCATCCTGCTGGGGGAGCTGTCGTCACGGATGACTTTGTCGATCTTATGACAATATTCGCAGCTGACCCCGTCCCATTCGGTCTGCCGGGTGCGCAGGATCTCGTTCAGATCTTTACTGGCCCAGGTACTCACCGCAGCTGATGGGGCGTGACAGACGGCGCATTTGCCCACCTCCGCAGGTTTGTCCAGCTGAAATCCAGGATTGGCAGTGACACCCAGCATTGAGGAGCCGTTATACATCTGAACGACCTTGGGATTCGAGGTGGTGTGGGCCATCTTCGATTGGTCCCAGTAACGGGCCAACGTGTTGTGACATTGGGCGCATTGCTGGGGTGAGATGAATCGATAGTTTGGGTTGTCTTCCCGGGGCACCGGGTAGAGCTTAATGGGCTCGAGTTCGTTTGCTACCGGAAAACGATAACCGTTATTGAACCAGTCCTCCTTGCCGGCAGTGATGATAAGTGACGACTCTCTGTGCGAAGGTTTGAGCACATAGCGGCCCTGACTGTCGCTCAAGGAAAAATCTTTGCTGCCTCGGATACGGACCCGGGCATTATTGACCGGGCCGTAATCGGATTCAACCGTTCCGTGAAGCTGAACACCGGAAGTGGTATCCGGCTTCAAAGAGGCTGCAAAACCGCTGTTAAAACCTATTGTAAAGCAGACCAGAAAAATGCCAAGCACCCTGAATAAGGTCTGTACCATCGGAGATAATCCTTATCGTTAAATTTTCAGGCTCTAACCCGGAGGATGCCTTTCATCTTTTCATGATCCTTGCCGCAGATGGCATTGCAGGAAAAGACAAAATTCCCGATGCGGTCGGCGACGAATTTGACGATAACGGGTTTGCCGGGCTGTATTCCATCATTTACGAAAATACCATAGCCTTTCAGGCTAAAGCCATGGACGACATCGGAGCTTACGAGCTGAAGAACGACGGTATCCCCTTTCTTGACCGTAATGACGGCCGGTGTTGCAGAACGATGGGTAATCTGATCCAACAGGCGTTGCCAGGCAGAGACCGGGCCGATGCTCCAGCCCTCATCAGCTGAACCACTCAGGATGAAAAATCGACCATGGGACGGCATAAGGCGATTTATCCGGTGGTGATTATAGTCCCGAACGGCCCAAGGGAGACCGACAATAATGACGAAAATCAAGAGAAAAAGGAGGCGATCTCTGGTTGTCTGCTGCATGGTCAAAAACCTTTTGTGTCCATAAGGACGTAATAACGGCAGAACCTCTGCCGGAGAGATCCGGCAAAGATCTGGATATTTCAGGGCCTTTTAATGTCTTGCCCGGGACAAGATACTGCAACCGCCCTTACAATGAGCGGTCCGCGGCAGTCTATAACGTTTCATGATCAAGCCTCCATCTAAGGTTTTATGAAAAAGACACACCCAAGTGAAGAAAAACCTGACTCTGTTTTAGTTCAGCACCTGGATACGCCCGGAAAATTTATCAACACCTATCACCTGGACGATTTCTCCATTCTTGCCGATAAGGTCGACCTCGAAATAAGGACCGGCGTCATTGGGTGTTGAAACAGCCAGCTGAGGATTGACTGGTTTAATATACCGGCTGACGATATCCTTGGCCTGGTCGGAACTGATAGGTTGCCCTTTAACGGTGGTCTGCTGTTGCTGCGGGTTTCGTTCTTGAGGGACATAGTCCGCCCCTCCCTGGGAGCCGTAACCACAAGCCCAAAGACTCGATGCCGAGCCCAAAATAATCAAGGCCGCGGCGACGGCAGTAATCCTCGACAATCGTTTGATTGATGCTGTTTCCTGCTGCATAGTGCAATCTCCTCTGGCGTTTGTCCTTCACAAAGTATTTTTGTCAAGGCAAGATCCCATTGATAGGGATAGATCTGAAAAACATGGCTCCGTCGTAAACATTTTGACATGAGTTCCAAAGAAATGTTGACTCGGCTAATTCTTCTTTGCTTTTGGATTGCATGACCCGTGCCAATTTTGCTCAAAAATCTGTATAATGGTCGGGAGGAGTACTTCGTTTATGTTTCGTCTAAATTAATTGTTAAATGCAGTATGTTACGCTTGTGTGCTTGTTGAGAACGAAAATTGAATCATCCATAGTTCCGTAACCAGAGGTGAAAAGACAGAGGCAAGATGTCTAAAATTTAGGCGTTCACCGTATTTATTGATACAACCGATATGGATGATTTTTAGACACCTGGATCGATATCATGGAAGAATATTGGTGTTGCCAAAGCCGACCCATGATGTGCGAAATTTTGCGTCGCAAGCAAAGTTCTTTTTGATTACAAATAACCGCACTTTAATTCATTTTCACATTCCCTCCCTATTTCCTGCACATTGCAGCGATACTTTCAAGGACAACCGTAAAGAAAACCTTTGGAACCACTTGTTTCAAAGGTTGCCCGCAGTAGCCATCGATCCAATGGTCCGCCGGCAAAATAAGCAATTCGAAGGGCCTGAGAACAGAAAGGGAGACATGTTAGGAAATCGAAAGGATAAGTAGAAGCAATTTCTTGGACAGCTTTTCAAGGTCTTTCAAGGTTGATTTGCTGGAGATATTTTTCCTTCAGATAATTGGTAAAATGAACATGGACGCTATAGTCGTTATAGAGGTGGAAAGACACCCCAACCACCTTACCTGTGTTCGAAAAAGCAGTTTTAGGGTCGTCCGGTTTGAAAGAAAAATCCAAGGCAAGATGGCGGGCAAGCAGAGCCCGGGCAGTTGATTTTTTGGAGCATTTTATCAGGAAGCAGGTCCCGGCAACGGAGAGGTCTGAAAGTGCACCGCGGAAAGATTGAGTCGTTTTACGCCCATCCTTATCCAGCAGTGTTGCTGTGACCCTGCCTTCGACCAGATAGCGTGTATAGGTTCTTTTTTCCTGTTTTTTTCGGGTAACTATTTCATCAACACGTCCGTATTTAATACAGAAATCCACTAGTTTATCCTGAAGACCTGGTTGGACCGTGTCCCAGTCATCTGTTGTTGTGCTTTCCAGATACCTTACCTGAACCTCCGTTTGGCTGACGACTGTTGCGGAGCAAAGAGAGATGTTGGTAAAGGTGTACTCCCCAAAGATTTCCCCACGTCCGAGTCTGGCAAGAACCGTGTTTTTTTCCCCTTTTGGGAGGTAGATCGTAACTTCACCCCGTTCGATAAAAAAGAGTCTGGTATTGAATCCGCCCAGGGACAAAATAATTTTCCCCTTTGGAATAACAGCATTTTTTAAACTGTAATACAGGCTGTTTTTTTCCTCTACGCTCAACGTTTCATAGAGCTTGTTCCAGACCAGGAGATGATCTTTGTCTATACCCTCTGCCTTGGCAGCGTCAATCAATTCCGCCGACTGAATGATTTCATTTAAAGCCATGGGATTATCGGCCATCAATTTCTCTCGTAAGGCCTCTGCGTGTTTAAAGTCCCCTTTTTTAACAGCTGATTGTATTTGCAGGAATAGGGGTTGGGCCGTGGATGAGGATAATGGTTGCGACATTGTTACCTCGTAGTGGAGATGTGATCTTTTCGTGGCATAAATAGTCTCTTATCTTTTTATTATACGTCCTTATTGTTTTCTTAACAAATAATGATGCCGTAAAAAATCCATATCCGAAATTTTTCGGGTTCTTCCGGATTGAGAGTACGTATCTATACCTATAACGCGGGAGGCAGAGGGCGTCTCTGAAGGACGCCTCGCGGAGGCCCGAAGGTATTCCACACAAGGCCCAGAGGGGTGTGGACAGGACGTCCGCACCTGACAGCAGGCTAGGAACGGCCTCCGTCAGCCGTGGTGTACCGTCGATGAGGCCGCAGAGTAGCGTCCGAAAGCGCTGCCCTCTGCCGGATTGTTTTTTTTCAGATGTACAAAAGTACGCTTCAATCGGATGAACCATTTTTCGTAGTTATTGTCGGCGATGTCCAATTGAACAGGTTTGCAGATCTGGAAAGTGCGGTACTGCCTCCTTAATGATAGGGGACCAATGGCAGGGGAGGGGGATTCCATCATGAGGGAGTGCTGTCTCTCTGTGGTAAAAGAGACAGGAGCCAAAATCTTGTGGATGGCAATCATGAAGGATAATCATTGAATGATAACCTTTGGATATAAATATGGTTTTGGACATATTCCCATTGACCAAAAAGATGATATGGTGGAGATGGTTATCAACATAGAGTAAATCCTATTTAACCTAATTTCTCGGTCTGTTACTGCATCGCCGGCGCAGCTTCATTTTTCCTGGTTTTTGGCGAATACGTTTGTTGAATTGTTCCTTGGCTTTACGGTTTAACTGGATTAAAGTGCCGGAGATATGAACCTTGATTCCATGGGAAAGAACAATGATACAAACCGGTTTGGCATGTTTTTTAAAAGAGATCCCCGATTATGTAGCCGGTAAGCGGGTCGGTCTGCTGGCAAATCAGGCCTCGACGGATGATTGCTTTCAGCACGGAAAGGATTGTATCCGGCAGAAACTGGGAAAAAATCTTACCTGCCTGTTTTCTCCCCAGCATGGTTTTTTTTCCGAAAAACAGGATAATATGATCGAGTCCGATCATGGAATCGATCCAACGACCGGTTTGCCTCTATTCAGCCTTTATGGCGAGAGCAGACGCCCAGACAAGGCGATGTTCGATCACTTTGATGTCTTACTCATCGATCTCGTTGATGTGGGTACCCGGGTATATACCTTTTTTTATACCATGGCCTACTGTATGGAAGCAGCTGCGGCATTGGGAAAACAGGTAGTTATCCTGGATCGGCCGAACCCATTGGGAGGAGATCGTGTTGAGGGAAACCTTCTTGACGATGGTTGTCGTTCTTTCGTCGGGCTTTACCCACTCCCCATGCGCCATGGATTAACCTTTGGCGAATTGGCACTTTATATCAACGAGGAGTTTCAGATTGGAGCCGAGGTAAAGGTATTGCCGATGCAGGGATGGCGACGCTCGATGCTGTTTAGAGAGACAGGTCTTCCCTGGGTTTTTCCCTCGCCGAATATGCCAACCCCCGAAACGGCGCTTGTCTATCCCGGACAGGTGATCTGGGAAGGGACAAATGTATCGGAGGGAAGAGGAACAACATTGCCTTTCGAACTGGTTGGAGCCCCGTTTTGGGAGCATGGACCGATAAGGGATTTCCTCTCCGACACTCCGCTGCCGGGGTGTTCTTTCCGTCCCTTGATTTTTGAGCCGACTTCAGGAAAATGGGCCGGCCATTCCTGTACGGGCTTTCAAATACATGTTACCAATGCAAAATCCTTCCTCCCGTATCGGACGAGCATTGCCCTTTTGCAAGCTGTCCTGAACCTTTACCCTGACGACTTTCAGTATAAAGACCCACCATATGAGTACGAGTATGAGCGGTTGCCGATGGACTTGATTCTCGGTTCTAAAAAGGTCCGGCGACAGCTGGAGGAGCAGGTGTCAATACTCGATATTGAGAGCCAGTGGGAGGAGGATTTAAAGGTTTTTGATCGGAAGAGGGGAAAATATTTTCTCTATAAAGAATAAGCTGATTGCCACTACTGTAAAGCGGAAGATGGAATGTGTTGCAACACCGTCGACCTCTTGATATACAAACGGAGTTGTTGAGGAGAGAATCATGAGAAAAGTAGACCTGAAAACCCTGGCCCGGCTTGTGGAAGGGGAGATTGTCGGTGACTGCGATATCGAAATCCATGGGTTCGCCCCGATCGAGACAGCCGGCGAAGGAGAAATGACTTTTCTTGTCAAGGCAAACAGATTGGAACCCCTTCTAAACACCAAAGCCTCGGCTGTTTTGGTACCTCTATCGATAGAGAAGGCGGAGCGGACCGTGGTCAGAGTGCGGGATCCTTATCTTGCTTCTGCAATAATTCATACATATCTCCTTGCCGAACCGTTTGCTGCGGAGGGGGTTCATGCCACGGCCGACATTGGCAAGGATTGTGTCCTTCCCGATCAGGTGACCATTGCTCCCAAGGTTGTGATTGGCGACCGAGTACATTTGGGCCAAAGGGTCATGATCGGGGCGGGAACTGTTATCGGCAACGATGTGGAAATAGGAGACGATACTATCCTGAAGGCCAATGTTACCATAGAAAATGGCTGCCGATTGGGCAAGAGGGTAATCGTTCATCCCGGAGTCGTCATAGGAAGTGATGGCTACGGGTATGCAGTTGATGAAAAAGGTTGTCATATTAAGAGACCCCAGGTCGGCATAGTCAGGATAGATGACGATGTGGAGATAGGGGCCAACACCTGCATTGATCGAGCGACCTATGGCGTAACCTGGATCAAATCCGGCACCAAAATAGACAATCTGGCGCAGATTGCACATAACGTCGTTATCGGAGAGAATTCACTCATCGTCGCTCAGGTGGGGCTTGCCGGATCGACAACCCTGGGACGTAATGTGGTTTTGGGAGGTAAGGCCTCGGTAAAAGGACATGTGCATTTGGATGACGGGGTCATGGTTGCAGCATGCGGAGGTGTACATCAAAATCTGCCCAAAGGGGCGGTGGTTGGAGGGGCTCCGGCCATTCCTGTAAGACAATGGGCCAAAGCGGTTGCTGTTTTTGCGAAACTTCCTGAAATGGCAAGAGATGTTAAGCAACTGAGGAAGGATATTAAAGAGATTAGGAAGATAAATGAGGAATAATTGACAACCATGTAAAAGACCTGAAAAGGCTGCATGAAAAACGATAAGACAACGAGTTACAACGCTTGAGTGTCGGCTGGCAAACTTTTTTGTAGCCGACAATAACCGGATTGCAAGGAGAGGAAAAGATGACTGACGATATTATCCCTGAAGATATAGATATACTAGAGATTCTTCGAGTATTACCCCATCGGTATCCCTTTGTGATGGTCGATAAAATACTTTCGGTGGTACCGAATGAAAGTGTCACAGGAATAAAAAACGTAACAA